>Ga0256404_1002042_pt1 | contig 45960 bp, 30 predicted proteins | sample RumenRJG_01DNA_FD_185990 | JGI IMG/M metagenome (GOLD analysis project Ga0256404, IMG submission 185990) | Bovine rumen microbial communities from Lethbridge, Alberta, Canada - RJG_01 | ecosystem: Host-associated > Mammals > Digestive system > Stomach > Rumen | place: Canada: Alberta | collected... | reverse complement strand
AACATAACCTTTAAGGTTTATGCTGTAAAGGTACAAAAAAATCTGCACATAGCCAATTTTTTACATGACTATGTGCAGGCTTTAATTGTTAAAAAGAGTCTATAGGGACTTTTTCAGTGCCCTCCAGCAATGTGCACTCTTTTTGTTGAGCCACGCGCCAACGGTAGGGGCAGACCCCCGTGTCTGCCCGTTTTTTCGGAAATGATATTGTCACAAAAAATAACACAAGATATGGTTTAAGCGGGCAGACACGGGAGTCTGCCCCTACGGTTGTAGGCAATGTAGGGACGCGGCGTGCCGCGTTACTTGTGGGGAAAACAGGATCCAGTAACGCGGCACGCCGCGTCCCTACATCAACAAATTAAAACGGATTGTGGAATGGGAAACCGCCGTTGAATTGGGGCATTTTGATTTCTTTTGGAATCTGAATGCGCGGTTCCCAGTCTTTGTCAAATCGTTCGATGTTGCGATCAAGGAATGCAAGCCGATTGGCGAGCCACTCTTTCAGTGTGGCGATCTCCTCGTCGTAGGAACTAACGCGATAGGCCGCAAACCAGCTGATGGCATTTCCACCGAATCCGTCCATCATTGGGAATCCACCACCCATCATCGGGAATCCTCCCATTGGCGGGAAACCACCAGGAAATGCTGGAATGGAGTCAGGCATCTGGAGCCCTTTAGATAGAGAAATGGAATCCGGCATATGGAATCCTCCCATCATCGGGAATCCACCCATTGGCGGAAAATCGCCAGTAAATGCTGGAATGGAGTCAGGCATATGGAATCCTTCAGGCATCTTGAACCCCTCTGGCATGTGGAAATCTCCCATCGGCGGGAAACCAAAAGCAGGTGGAGTAGGGGTTTGCCCTTTCTCTTCTTCGGAGACCAGCAGCTCAGGGTATTTCTCGAAGTGGCGGGCGATATAAGGTGCCAATAGTTTGGCGTGCTGGTCGATGTAGCTGTTGATGGCTTTGTTGCTCAGTACCCCTTTTCGCAAAGCCTTGTAGCGCATTTTTACTGCTTTTCGAAAGGCAGGGTCCTGCAGCAGCCGTTGCCAAAAGGCTGGAGTGGGCTGCGTGTTTCCACCTTCGAAGCACCATGCTTCCGGATTGTTGGCGTTACAGAAATTGCAATTGCCATAAGCGAGGTTATAATCCCACACGGGTCCTGCCACGAGTTTGCCGCCCGTGCCGTCGGCATGTAGCTTCTCCTTATAGAAATAAGCGCTACGCTTGTATCCATCGGCATTCAGGCTAAGTTCCGTGTGGATGAAGTAGTCTACGAACGACGGCACATCAATAAAGTGTGCGTAGCCGCGCTGCGGATCGGCGAAATCGTCCGACTGAATCGCCAATTCCATGGAGTCTACAAACTGTTCGATATAGGCCAGTTGCTCGGGCTGTAGCTTCTTCTTTTTCGGATAGATGCACGACCAAGTGATCTGACTCGTCATGATTCCCTCTCCGATGCCAGGAACCTTCGAGGGAAATGTTGCGTCTTCCTCGTCGTAGGTGTCGATGCGCAGGATATAGCCACCTGTCACATCACGTCCCGCAATATCACTCTTCTTTAGTTTCGCGATGTCCACACGCATGGAGTCGCGCTTGATGGCTTCCGAAAGGATATAGATGCCGCGATAATCGCCGTTCAATGTCAACTCTACCATTCGTGTGCGTGGTGCCCAGTGTCCCATATTGCGCCACAACTGGAACGCCAGTGGGTCGCGAACGGCCGACACGTCGTTATAAGGAGCCAACAGCACCCAGTCGCTATGAGCAGGCATACCAAGGAGCGAAGCCTCAACGTCTTTTCCACTCTCGTCGCGCAGTTCGATAGTGTATTTCTTCTGATTGAACGACAACGAACTGTTTCCCCTCAACTTAATGCCGATAGGTCCCTCATAGCTGCCGGCCTTCATGTGGGCTGTCACTTTCTGCTGAGGGTTCAACGTGGCCTCTGCCGTGATGCTGATCTGCTCCACGGCCGTAGTTGCTTTCTTTTTCGTCTGTGCCTGTCCAGATAATGTAACAAGGGCAAGCATAAGAGATATGATACATTTCTTTCCCATCTTTCGTCGGTTTGTCGTGCAAAGGTAGGCACTTTTTCTAAATTTGTTTCGTTTTTGGTGGACAAATATGCGTCTGGAGTTGGATTTTTCTGCTTTTCTCACGGCGATGAATCATTTTTTAAAGTGTGGGCCTCAATAAAAACTTTTCGTGGAGTTTCAAAATGTTAATGATTTGTAACATCTGTTTCTTTGAGTTTCAAAATCAGAATTTTTTGCAACGCATCGTAAAATGAACATTTACAATTATAAATAATTTTGCAACGTCGAAATATCGTCCATCCGGTTAGCAAAATCATCCAATGAGGCTGATCTGGTGCTCCATCGACAAAATATGTGCACGACTTATATATAGTAATGTGACCAAACCTAACTATTCAAATAATTATTTTAAAAGACGTTAAACAAAAACCAAGAGAACTATGAGTTTTTTAAAAGCTTTGGGGAAACCCTTCATGATGCTATTCCTGGTTAGCTGTCTGTCTTTGAGCGCATGGGCTCAGGGCACAGTGAAAGGAACTGTCGTCGATGAGAATGGAGAGCCCGTGGTTGGTGCCACGGTGCGAGTAAACGGCACTCAGGCAGGTTCGATTACCGACCTGAATGGTGCATTCAGTGTGTCTGCATCTCCGCAGGCTACGCTGAGCATTTCTTATGTTGGTTTCGAGCCGCAGCAAGTGCGTGTGGCTGGTCGCCAGCAGGTGAACGTCGTATTGAAGGAAGACGCTGCTACTTTGAAAGACGTGGTGGTTGTCGGTTACGGTACGATGAAGAAGAGCGACATCTCGGGATCTGTGGCCACTGTCGACCAGGAAGCTGTGATGAAGCGTGTGCCCACGAACATCGGTCAGGCCCTGCAGGGTGCTGCTGCCGGTGTGCAGGTGTCGATGCAGGACGGTTCGCCTGACGGCAAGGCCGCCATCCGCATCCGTGGTATCGGTACCATCAATGGCGATGCTTCACCTCTTTATGTTGTAGACGGTGTGCAGGTTGGCACGAGTGCCGATTTCGTGAACCCCTCCGACATTGAGCGCATCGAGATTCTGAAAGACGCCTCGGCTACGGCCATCTACGGTTCGGCAGGTGCCAATGGTGTTGTGATGATCACCACCAAGCACGGCTCGAAGGGTAAGACCAACATCAACATCACGGCCGACTTCGGTCTGCAGACTCTGCCCTACAAACTCGATGTGCTGAGCCTCGACGAGTATGCCAAGGCTATCAAGGAAGCTAAGGCTAATGATGGTTCGATGTTCATCAACCAGCTTTGGAATCGCGCCGACATGAAGGGCGTGAATGCCGTTGACTGGCAGAAGGAGATGACACGTGCAGCCCTGAGACAACAGTATGGTGCTTCGCTGAACGGCGGTAACGACAAGACGCAGTATAACCTCTCGATGGGTTGGCTCGATGTCGACGGCCTGGTTGTGAACACCAACTACAAGCGTTTCACCACTCGTGCGAACATCACATCTAAGGTGAACCGCTTCCTGGAGATTGGTGGCGACATCAACTACACCCACTCTGAAAACCACGGTTCGAACATGGGTCTGGGTAACAACCAGAACCTGTCGTCGCTGCGTGACTTTGCTTCACTCACCCCGACTTTGGACTACATGGACGAGAACGATCCCAACAAGCAGCTTGTGAACGTGAACCTCGTGAACCCCGACGGCACCTATGGCTCGGGCTATCTGATGACACCGAACAGCTGGGAGGGTAACACCTCGATAGGTGCCAACCCCTATGCTACGCAGATGGAGAACGCCGAGCGCGCCCGCAACGGCTTCGACCGCATTCAGACAACGGCCTTCATCGACCTGACCTTCCTGGACAACGATCATCACAAGCTCGACCTGCGCTCGCAGGGCACCTATACCTACTGGGGCAACAACAGCTCTGACTACACGGGTGGCCGCACACGCTACAACCAGATCAACGGACAGTGGACGGAAGTGCTGCTGCCTTCAGGCTCCGACCAGAGCTACTCCTTCTCGCTGAACAACAGCCACGGCTACAGCCTTGGCCTGCAGACCTACCTGACCTACCACCTCACCTATGGCATTCATGACCTGACGCTCATGGCTGGTAACGAGGTTGGCAAGTCGTGGGGACAGTGGATTGGTGGTAGCGCCCGTAAGTTCCCATCGGTGATGAACCGCAGCTTCGCCCTGACCGAGGATCCTAACTCGAAGAGTGTGAACGGAGCCTACAATGGCGATGTGCACACCATCTCTTACTTCGCTCGTGCCAGCTACAGCCTGATGGACCGCTACATCGTGACCGGTACCATTCGTCGTGACGGTAGCTCGAACTTCGGTAGCGGCAACCGCTGGGGTACCTTCCCCTCGCTGGCAGGTGCATGGCGCATCTCTGAGGAGCCGTTCATGAAGGGCATTGAGGCTGTGAACAACCTGAAGCTGCGTCTCGGCTGGGGTCAGACCGGTAACGCTGGTAACATTGCTGGTAAGGGTGTCGCAGCCCTGAGCGGTGATGCTGCCTACGCCTTCTATGTAGGTGGCGGTGGTGTGTCTGGCTATTGGGGCAACCGCACGCGTGAGACTGGTTGGTTTGCTCCGCTGGTGGATACCAACCTGAAGTGGGAGACCACCGAGATGACCAACATCGGTATCGACTTTGCATTCCTCAACGACTGGGACATCACGCTCGACTACTTCGTGAAGAACACCAAGGACCTGCTGCTGGTTCAGCAGATTCGTCCGACCGCAGGTTTCACCTCTGTCTATACGAACTATGGTGAGATTCAGAACAAGGGCTTCGAGTTCGCCGTGGGCTATCACAAGCAGTTCACAAAGGACTTCTCGTTCAACGCTCGCCTGACGGGCTCAACCATCAGCAACAAGGTGAAGAAGATGGGTGACCCGCTCTATAGCGAGGCTACCGGTGGTAACAACGCCAACGCAGCAAGCGGTTTCGACGGCTCTCAGGTGGGTGCTGTGGATGGCAACGGTCACTGGGCACGCCACTCCATCTGTATGGAAGGCGAAGCAGTGGGCTCGTTCTACGGCTTCCTGACTGACGGTCTGATCAAGGACGCTGCCGACCTGGCTGAATACTCAAAACTGGTCGACGACTACTCGAAGGCCAACAACGAGCACCCGCTGGCCATTGGCGACGTGAAGTTCCGCGACGTGAACAACGACGGTAAGATTGACGACGACGACCGCGTGATCCTCGGCAACGGCTTCCCCGCACTGAACTTTGGCTTGAACCTTGGTGCCTCCTATAAGGATTGGGACTTCAGCATTTATATGTATGGTGTACTGGGTCAGGACATCCTGTCTTACTCGGCCATGAAACTGAGCTCGATGACACAGCTCGACGACCAGACCACACCTAACATCCTGAGAGATGCCTACAACGATGCATTCCGCAATGGCGGTGGCACGCTGCCTCGCCTGTCAATCGGTGACTACGCTCGTAACACCCGTGTCAGCGACCTGTGGGTGAAGAACGGCGACTTCCTGCGCATTTCTAACATTCAGGTTGGCTACACCCTGCCTAATGCCCTTTGCAACAAGCTGTCGGTTCAGAAAGCTCGTGTCTATGTAGGTGTCAGCAATCTGCTCACCATCTCTGGCTACAACAAGTATGGCGATCCCGAAGTTGGTACAGGTTCAATCCTGTTCCAGGGCCTCGACACAGGTCGTTATCCTATGCCTCGTACATTCATGGCTGGTTTGAACGTAACCTTCTAAGCAAAGTACCAAAGGACCACGAGCTCTGCTCGCTTTCGTAGCGCAGCGGAGAAAGAACAAGGTAACAAAGTAACATAGTTAATTAAGCAAAATAAAGATATGAAGACAAGATATTATATTTTAGGTGCAGCATTGTGCATGACGGGTCTGGGCTTCACATCCTGCGACAACGACGAGTTCCTGGATGTAGACCTCTATGACGTCATTGCCAGTGATGCCATGTTCGAGAACGACGCCAATGCCAAGAAGGGTCTGAACGGCGTCTACGACATGATGTTCCCGAATGGTGCCAAGGATGCCGCCAACAAGGATCTCTACGACGGCGACTGGGGCTTCAAGCCCAACCTCTTCACAGGTTGCCACCCGACCATCGACACCCAGGCTACGGGCTGGGATAAGAACTGGAATGTGCAGCAGTGGAACTCCACCAGCACCGAGCTGCTGGCTGGCTGGCGCCACGTCTATGCCGGCATCAGCCGTGCCAACGACTATCTGGAAGGCCTGAGCAATGCCGAAAAGGTGTCGCCTGCCGTGAAGCAGAAACTCGAGGGTGAAGGCCGTGCGCTGCGCGGATTCTTCTATCACTGGCTGGCAACAACCTTCGGCCGCGTGCCCATGCTGGCTACCGGTGAAACCTACTCGAACACGCCCACCAAGGCTAAGGCTGAGACCTACAGCGAGATGTGGGACTTCATCATCGAAGACTTCAAGGCTGCTGCCGACCTGCTCGACTGGAAACCTATGGATCAGGAATACGGACGCGCCACAAAGGGTATGGCCCTGGCCTATCTGGGCGATGCCTACATGTGGAAGGCTTACCGTCTGACCGACGGTGCCAACGGCCAGCAGCAGGATGCCACCGAGGCACAGAACTGCTACAAGCTGGCTCAGGAGTGCTTCAAGAAGATTCTGGACAGCGGCACGTACAGACTGAACGAGTCGTTCACCACGCTGTGGGATCCTGCTTCTGCATGGGGACCCGAGGCCATCTGGGTGGAGCAGCTTGATGAAGGTAACAACTGGGGTAAGTGGGACGACCTCACTTCTAATATCATGCTGAAGTGGTACACCGCTTGTCCTGAGAACGGCGGTTGGGGATCTCTGTATCTCTCCTGGGAGTGGTACAGCTGCTACGAGAAGGGCGACAAGCGCCGCGAGGGTTCCTGTTACACGGGTGCCGTGCCTCAGATCGACCCGAACAATCCTGCCTACGATCCTCAGTACGAGGGCTGGTACGAGCCTGCCATCTACGGTGTGAATCCCTACCTGCAGGAAGTGCTGGGCAAGGGTGCCACCGGTACTACCACCAAGCAGTTCCACTTCAACAACGGTGAGTGGGCACCTGCCATCTGGAGTTCGAAGATGTGGCGTACGGCTTCTGCTAACTACAAAGCCTGGGCCGACGGACACTGGAGCCCGACTCCCATCTACTGGAAGCGTCTGCCTAACGTGATGCTCGACTATGCAGAGTGCTGCTTCCGTCTGGGCAACGAGGCCGAGGGCTGGAAGCAGATCAACGAGCTGCGCCAGCGTGCCTTCGGTAAGCTGGAGGACGGCAAGGAGCAGGCTCTGACCGAGAAGTACATGCCTTACTACAACTCGTTTGCCGAGTGGGTGGGCCGTGACGAAGGCGAGAGCGACGGCGGTATGTTCTACAAGCACCGCGACAATTATCCTATCCCCTTCGGCAGCACCGTCGACAAGGTGGAGGATGCCAAGACCTACTACACCCGCTATGCAGCCGAGAAGGGCTTCTCGTCGGAGGTTTGGAAGGTGGCTGTCAACACCGAGCGCCGCAAGGAGTTCAACTGCGAGTGGTGTCTGCGTCCTGACATGCAGCGTTCTAACTTCATGAAGGACCACGTGCTGACGAACTATCCGAAGCGCAACGTGGATAACCTGAAGGACGTGCCCTGGACCAACCGCGACTACGAGTATCAGGAGTGGAAGATGGACATGCCGATTCCGAAGGACGAGATCGTGAAGAACCCGGCTCTTGTTCAGAATCCCGGCTACTCGGATGATGAAGAATAGGCCTATGGCCCAGGTCGGAAAGACCAACGAAAACAATAGATAGAGTTATTTTAGTTATTAGGTTAGTTTATTTAAAATAGTAGTGAGTATCAGACAACTCTTTTTAAGTCGATGGAGAGTGTGGCGTCGTGACGACGCTGCACTCGCCTTTATTGGCTCACGCCGAGGGCTCCTGCTGTTGCTCGTTGCCGCTCTTGTGGCGGTTGCCTGCTGGCTCTTGCTGGCTTCCTCCTCACCCTTTGCCGAGAAGTATTCCGGCACCCGCGAGGAACGCCTCTTCGACAAATGGCAGCGACAAGGCCGATGGGATAAAATCGTCAGCCACAGCCGCGAGCATGCAGTTCAGTCGCTGGCCTGCCAGAAGGTGGCTTTGATGGCACAGTGGCGCCAAGGCAATACGAGCGTCGACTTGAAGGAATGTCTCACCGACTCACGCGAAGTGCTAACCAGCCAGACTGCCGCCCTGATGATGAGCGACTCCTACATGCTTCTCGGCATGCCTGCAATGGCACAACGTGCGGCCTTCGATGCGATGGTGAAAACCAATGGCAAGAAGTTGCGCGAGCGCCCGCTGCGCCGACTCGTTGAAGCCGCCCTCGTCATGAATCAGCCGCAGCTGGCAATGAAATACATAACTATCCTCGAAGACTATTCCAGCAGTAGCGAATGGGCACAGTCCATGAAACTGTTGGCTCAACACCCCGAATTAATCTATCATTACCCTACGCTATCGAAACTACGCAAGTCGTATGAAAATGCACAAGATGCTTTTTTCTTATGACCGAGCCATTCTTCAGTTGAAGTTGAAGAAGGTGAAAACACTTATTTGGGAATTACCCTGCATGCTCGGTTGGCTGCTGCTCGTTGCCTGCAACGCGCAGCCTGCCAACGAGCGACAGGCAGGCACCCAGCCTGACATCTTCCCAGACTACATCGGCGTGACCGTGCCCGTCGACATTGCACCACTTAACTTCGCCATGGTCGATGATAGTGTTAGCAGTATCGATGTTACCGTGAAAGGAAGCCTCGGCGGTAGCATTCATGTTGGAGGCGACTATGCGGATTTTCCTATCGACGAGTGGCACGAGCTGCTCAACCAGAACCGGGGCGCACACCTCAGCGTGTCGGTGGCTGCCTGCCGCGAGGGCCGTTGGACGCGCTATCGCACCTTCCTCATCAACGTTGGCAACGACTCCATCGGTGCACGTAGCATCACCTATCGTCGCATCGCACCGGGCTATGAGCAATACGGCCACATGGGCATCTACAAGCGGAGCCTCGCCAGCTTCGATGAAACGGCGCTTGTCGACAACAGCTCGCGTCCGGGCATGTGTGTGAACTGTCACACCAACAACGGCGGAAACGGCGAGCAGTATGTGTTCCACGCCCGTAACGAGAATGGCGGCACGTTCATCAAGCACAATGGGAAGCTCGCCCGCGTTGTCATCGACAAGAAATCGCCGGTGGCACCACGCTCGTTTGTCTATCCCGGCTGGCATCCTAGCGGTCGCTACTGTGCTTTCTCCACCAACAAAACCTCGCAGATGTTCCATCTGGCGAATGCCCCAAAGCGCATCGAGGTCTACGACTCCGAGAGCGATGTCTTCGTCTACGATGTAGAGAAGCATCGCATCATTCGCGACACACTCACCATGCGTCGCTATTGGGCAGAGACCTGTCCTGCCTTCTCTGCCGACGGCCAATGGCTCTACTTTGTTACTGCCCGTCGCCAGCTCTATCCTGTTGACTACGACAAAGAACAATACGTTCTCTGCCGCGTAGCTTTCGACGAGCGCACAGGGCGCTTCTCGAGCGATGTCGACACACTCATCAACACGCCCGACCAGCCGTCCGTCACCTGGCCGAGGCCCTCCGCCGACGGACGCTATCTCATGTACACCGTTGCCGACTGGGGCTATTTCACCATTTGGCATCCCGAAGCCGACCTCTGGCTGCTCGACCTGCAGTCGGGTGAGCAACGTCGCATGGATGAAGTGAACAGTCCGCGTGCCGACAGCTTCCACAACTGGAGTCCATCGGGCAACTGGTTCCTCTTCACCAGCCGTCGTGGCGATGGACTCTACACCCGCATTTATTTCTCCCGACTTGGCGACGACGGCCGCGCCACCAAGCCTTTCCTCCTTCCGCAGCGCAATCCCCGCTACTACGATGTGCAGTCGCTCTATTCTTTCAATACGCCGGAGTTTGAGCTGTAATCATCATTGACAATTGATAATTGACAATTAATAATTTTGATTACCTTTGACGGCTTATCCCCATTCGTTTATTGATGTAGGGACGCGGCGTGCCGCGTTTCTGGATTTTGCTTTACCCCACCAGTAACGCGGCACGCCGCGTCCCTACATTTTAATTGGTGAACCCTCTACATCCCCTTTCCTTCCCATTTATTCCCTAAAACTCAACATTTGCAACAAACAGAAAACTTTTCGCTACATGTGAAGTGCTGTATGTGGAGAAAAGATAGTAATTTTGTAGCCAGATAAATCTATCAATAAAAATCAGTATAATCAAAACATTTCAACACAAATGAAAAGTCGAAACATTTCTCTGTTGACGCTGCTCTTGCTCCTGCTTTGCAGCGCAAATGTAAATGCGCAAGGCCCACGCTTTGGCCAGCCTGAGATGCCAGGTGGCATGAAGGACTCCTACAAGGACTACTTCGCGATTGGTGTGGCCGTGAACCAGCGCAATGTGTCTAACCCCGATCAGATTGCTCTCATCAAGAAGGAGTTCAACTCCATCACGGCTGAGAACGATATGAAGCCGGGCGAGATTCATCCTAAAGAGGGTGTGTGGAACTTTGAGCGTGCCGACAAGATTGCAAACTTCTGCCGCGAGAACGGCATCAAGCTGCGTGGCCACTGCCTCTGCTGGCATTCGCAGTTTGCCGACTGGATGTTCACCGACAAGAAGGGCAAGCCCGTGAAGAAGGAAGTGTTCTACGAGCGCCTGCGTGAGCACATCCACACGGTGGTGAACCGCTATAAGGACATCGTCTATGCTTGGGACGTGGTGAACGAGGCAATGGCCGACGACGGTCGTAGCTGGCCGGGTCGCGAGCAGAGCCCCTATCGCCAGAGCCGTCATTTCCAGCTCTGTGGCGACGAGTTCATTGCGAAGGCCTTCCAGTTTGCCCGCGAGGCCGATCCGAATGCGTTGTTGTTCTACAACGACTATAGCTGTGTGGACGAGGGCAAGCGCGAGCGTATATATAATATGGTGAAGAAGATGAAGGACGCCGGCGTGCCCATCGATGGTATCGGCATGCAGGGCCACTACAACATCTACTTCCCCAGCGAGGAACAGCTCGAGAAGGCCATCGTACGTTTCAAGGAATTGGTGAACCACATCCACATCACGGAGCTCGACCTGCGTATGAATCAGGAGATGGGTGGACAGCTACAAGGTTTTTCGCGCGGCGAGGCCAAGCCCATTCCTGCTTACATGAACACGCTACAGACTGACCAGTATGCTCGTCTCTTCAAAGTGTTCCGCAAGCATAAGGACGTCATCGACTGTGTGACATTCTGGAACCTTGGCGACCGCGACTCGTGGCTCGGCGTGAACAACCACCCGCTGCCCTTCGACGAGAACTATCGTCCGAAGGCCTGCTATCGTGCTATCCGCAACTTCGACCCCGCTCTCGACAATGCTACTCCGAAGGAAGACTTCCGCCCGAACGAGCTGAACCAGCAGGGACAGGAATATCCCCAGGTGAACAGCGAGGGCTATGCACGCTTCCGCATCGATGCTCCCGATGCCAAGTCGGTCATCGTAAGCCTTGGCCTCGGCGGCCGTGGCGGCACCGTGCTGCACAAGGATAAGGACGGTGTGTGGACAGGTACCACCGAAGGTCCGATGGACGAGGGCTTCCACTACTATCATCTCACCATCGACGGAGCTACCGTCAACGACCCCGGTACGAACAACTACTTCGGCTCCACCCGTTGGGAGAGCGGTATTGAGATTCCCGCCCACGATCAGGCATTCTATGCCCTGCGCACCGACATCCCGCATGGCAACCTGCAGCAGGTGCTCTTCCCCACGAATGTTAAGAGCGACCGTGGCGAGAGCGGCATGCGCCGTGCATTTGTCTACACGCCTCCCACCTACGGCAAGAACAAGAAGGAGCGCTTCCCCGTGCTCTATCTGCAGCACGGATGGGGTGAGGACGACACCACATGGGGCATGCAGGGACGTGCCAACATCATCATGGATAACCTCATTGCTGATGGAAAGATTCGTCCGTTCATCGTTGTGATGACCTATGGTCTGACCAATGGCATCCGCTTCGGTGGCCTCCGCGAGTTCACGGCCAAGGAATTCGAGACCGTGCTCGTCGACGAACTCATTCCTTACATCGATAGCCACTTCCTCACTATTCCCGATCGTCAGAACCGCGCAATGGCTGGTCTGTCGATGGGTGGCATGGAGACGAAGCTCATCACCCTGCGTCGTCCGGAGGTGTTCAGCGCCTATGGTCTGCTCAGCGGCGGACAGTATGAGCCCACTGACTTCCCCGAGGGCATGCCTCGTCCCAACGTCATCTTCCAGAGCTGTGGTAGCAAGGAGAATCCCGATGGCATCCGCCAGTCTACTGACCGTCTGAAGCAAGCCGGCTTCAATGCTCATGGCTATGTATCGGAAGGCACCGCCCACGAGTTCCTCACTTGGCGTCGCAGCCTCTACGAGATGGCTCCTCTCCTCTTCCGCGATGGCAAGAAGAAAAAGTAATCGCGCAGCAAAGCATGTGATTGCATTTTAAAGCAAGTGAATATCAACGGGCTACGGAACATAATCGGTTTCGTAGCCCCTTTTTTGGTAATCTTCTCGTGTGTTCAGAGCATGCTTCTTGTTCGTGTAGAGCATGCCTCTCGTGCTGCGAGATGAATGCTCCGGTGAAGGTGGAGCAATGAGGTGGAAAAGTAAATTAACTTAATTTGTGCGGTAAATTAAGTTATTTTATTCAGTAAATTAAGTTATTTTACTCAGCAAATTAAGTTAATTTACTCAGCAAATTAAGTTAATTTACTTCGCAATTTAAGTTAATTTACTGAACGGGAGCATTGCTTTCGCCACACCAAAGCATTGCTCTTGCATCACGAAAGCATTGCTCTTGCATCACGAAAGCATTGCTCCAGCGATGTAGGGACGCGGCGTGCCGCGTTACTGGATTATGTTTTCCCCTACCACTAACCCGCCGTGCCGCGTTACAGGATTATACTTTCCCCTGCCACGAACTCGCTACACAGCGTTGCTGATTATACTTTCCCCCACCAACAACGCGGCACGCCGCGTCCCTACATTATTGCTAAACGAAACTCATGTTTTCGGTCTTTTTGCTCTCATTTATTGAAAAAAGCGGAAAAAAATTTGCATATTCGATATAAATGTAGTAATTTTGCAGCGTTCAGTGGAATGAGGGGCTCGCACAGAGCTCCTCATTCGTTTGTAAATGGCGTTTAGCGCCTCTCTTAAAAAGAGTGTTTTTATTGTTCAGAATCGAGTTTTATCAACAGTATATAGAGAAAGATGATTGACAAAAATCTTGTAAAAGAAATCGTTGGAGAGTGGCTTGCCGACAAGGACTATTTCCTGGTAGATGTAGAGGTGAGTCATGACAATCGCGTAGTAGTTGAAATCGACCATGCCGACGGCGTGTGGATAGAGGACTGTGTGGAGCTGAGTCGCTTCATCGAGGATCGCCTGAACCGCGATGATGAAGACTTTGAACTCGAGGTGGGCTCTGCCGGCCTTGGCCAGCCTTTCAAGGTGGCGCAGCAGTATGTGAACCACATCGGCAAGGAGGTTGAAGTACTTACGCTTGACGGCAAGAAGCTGAAGGGCATCCTGAAGAGCGTCGATGGCGAGCAGTTCGTCGTGACGGTCGAGGAGAAGGTGCGCGTTGAGGGCAAGAAGCGCCCCGAGCTGCAGCAGAAGGACTACTCGTTTGAGATGACGGGTGTGAAGTACTGCAAGTACCTGTTCCAGGTGTAAGCCGTCGGTCCCAGATTGTCAGGACTCTTCGGAACCCCGTTAGGCCCCGGCTATCCGGTATGATGTGAATAACAATAACTAAAAAATAAATATAAATGGCAACAAAGAAAGAAGAACCCCAGAGTATGATCGATACCTTCAGAGAGTTCAAAGAGATGAAGAACATCGATCGCACCACTTTGGTGAGTGTGCTGGAAGAAAGCTTCCGCAACGTGTTGGCGAAGATTTTCGGCTCTGACGAGAACTTCGACGTGATTGTGAACCCCGACAAGGGTGACTTTGAGATTTACCGTAACCGCATCGTCGTTCCCGACGGTGAGGTGGAGGATGAGAACAAGCAGATTTCGCTGAGCGATGCCCAGCAGATCGAACCCGACTACGAGGTTGACGAGGAGGTGTCGGAGCGTGTTGACTTCACGAAGTTCGGCCGCCGTGCCATCCTGAACCTTCGTCAGACACTGGCCTCGAAGATTCTTGAACTCGAGCACGACTCGCTCTACAACAAGTACAAGGACCGCGTGGGACAGATTGTCTCGGGCGAGGTCTATCAGATGTGGAAGCGCGAGGTGCTGGTGGTCGACGATGAGAACAACGAGCTCATCCTTCCGAAGTCCGAGCAGATTCCCAACGACCAGTATCGCAAGGGTGAGACCATCCGTGCCGTCATCCATCAGGTGACCAACGAGAACAACAACCCGAAGATCATCCTGAGCCGCACGAGCCCCGTGTTCCTGCAGCGTCTGCTGGAGGCTGAGGTGCCCGAGATCAACGACGGACTGATCTCCATTAAGAAGATTGCCCGCATGCCGGGTGAGCGCGCAAAGATTGCCGTTGAGAGCTACGACGACCGTATTGATCCCGTAGGAGCCTGCGTGGGTGTGAAGGGTAGCCGTGTGCATGGCATCGTGCGTGAGCTGAACAACGAGAACATCGACGTCATCAACTACACCGCCAACACAAAGCTGTTCATCCAGCGTGCGTTGAGTCCTGCTCAGGTGTCGAGCCTGAACATCGACGAAGAGAATCGCAAGGCCGAAGTGTTCCTGAAGCCTGAGGAGGTGAGCCTGGCCATCGGCCGTGGCGGTTTGAACATCAAGCTGGCCTCGATGCTCACTGAGTACACCATCGACGTCTTCCGTGAGGTTGGCGAAAGCGAGGCCGACGAGGACATCTATCTCGACGAGTTCGCCGATGAGATCGACCAGTGGATCATTGATTCCATCAAGGCCATCGGTCTCGACACCGCCAAGGCTGTGCTGAACGCTCCGCGTGAGATGCTTACCGAGAAGGCCGACCTGGAGGAAGAGACGGTAGACCAAGTGCTGGAAGTGCTGAGAGCTGAGTTTGAGTAAATCTTACAATCAGTAATCAGAAGATCTGTAAAACAGTAAAAATCGTAAATCGCGTAAATCAAAACATAGATGGCCATAAGATTAAATAAAGCAATTAGAGAACTGAACATCGGACTCCAAACGGCAGTGGAGTTCCTGGAGAAGAAAAAGGAACTGGGTGAGGTGAAGCCTGAACTCGCCTTTAAGCTCAACGATGCTCAGTATGAAGCACTCGTGGAAGCCTTCAAGCAAGACAAGGAGGTGCGCACGCAGGCCGACAAGCTCTTCCAGAAGAAACCGAAAGAGAAGAAGCCCGCCGAGCAGCCGAAGGCAACACGTGCCGAAGGTCTTCTGGAGTCGTCGAACCAGCAGCAGTTCAAGCCGCTGGGGAAGATCGACCTCGACGCCGTAGGCAAGAAGCCCTCGGAGAAGAAGGCCTCGGAGAAGAAGGCTGAAGAGGTGAAGCCCGCGGCAAAGGCCGAAGAGGTGGCACCTGTAGAGACCAAGAAAGAGCGTTCTGAAGAGGCCGCTCCGGCTGCTGCCGTCAGCCAGGAGATGCCGAAGGAGGAGAAGCCCGTTGAGGCTGCTGTTGCCGAGAAGGCACCGGAAGAGCCCAAGGCCGAAAGCCCGCAGGAGACAGACGCTGCTGCTCCCGCTGAGGAGACGCCCGCCCAGGACGCCCCTGCAGAGAGCACTCCCGCCGAAGAAGAGAAGCCGAAGCTGTTCCAGCTGAAGATTGATAAGAAGCTCGCCAACGCCCCGCAGCTGAAGATTCAAGGAAAGATTGACCTTGATTCGCTGAACCAGAGCACTCGTCCGAAGAAGAAGTCGAAGGAGGAGAAGCGCAAGGAGCGTGAGGAGAAGGCTGCCGAGCAGCGCGAGAAGAAGAAGCGCGTACGCATCGGCAAGGAGCGTGTCGACATCAATGCTGCCGCCAACCAGCAGCAGCCGTCGAGCCAGCCTGCCGATCAGGCCGGCAAGAAGAGCGGCAAGAAAAAGAAGGCCCGCGGTCGCAACCAGAAGCCTCTGGAGGTGAACGAGGAGGACGTGGCACGTCAGGTGAAAGAGACGCTGGCACGTCTGACCAACAAGCAGAGCCAGAACAAGAAGGGCGCCAAGTATCGTAAGGAGAAGCGCGAAGCCGTTCAGGAGCGCTTGAGCGAGGAGCTGTCAGCCGAGCAGGCACAGAGCAAGGTGCTGAAGCTCACCGAGTTCGTCACCGTGTCGGAACTCGCCACGATGATGAATGTCAGCCCGATGCAGGTCATTTCCACGCTGATGTCGGTTGGAATCATGATGTCCATCAACCAGCGCATGGATGCCGAGACCATCAACCTCGTTGCCGATGAGTTTGGTTTCAAGACCGAATATGTGAGTGCCGAAGTGCAGGAGGCCGTGAGCGAGGAAGAGGACGACGAGAACGATCTCATCCCGCGCGCTCCGATTGTCACCGTGATGGGTCACGTCGACCACGGTAAGACGTCGTTGCTCGACTACATCCGCAAGACCAATGTCATCGCTGGTGAGGCCGGTGGTATCACGCAGCACATCGGTGCTTACAACGTGCGTCTTGAGGATGGCCGCCGCATCACCTTCCTCGACACCCCGGGTCACGAGGCCTTCACCGCCATGCGTGCCCGTGGTACACAGGTCACCGATATCGCCATCATCATCATTGCTGCCGACGACTCGGTGATGCCTACCACGAAGGAGGCCATCGCCCACGCCCAGGCTGCCAATGTGCCGATGGTGTTCGCCATCAACAAGATTGATAAGCCCGGTGCCAACCCCGATAAGATTCGTGAAGACCTGGCACAGATGAACCTCCTCGTCGAAGAGTGGGGTGGTAAGTACCAGTGCCAGGAGATTTCGGCCAAGAAGGGTATTGGTGTGAACGACCTGCTGGAGAAAGTGCTCCTGGAGGCCGAGATGCTCGACCTGAAGGCCAATCCGAATCGCAAGGCCACGGGTTCCATCATCGAAAGCTCGCTCGACAAGGGTCGCGGCTATGTGTCGACAGTCCTTGTGTCGAACGGTACGCTGAAGGTTGGTGATAACATTATCGCCGGTACTGCGTGGGGACGCATCAAGGCTATGTTCAACGAGCGTAACCAGCGCATCCAGGAGGCTAAGCCCGCCGAGCCGTGCATCATCCTCGGCTTGAACGGTGCTCCTACTGCTGGCGACACATTCCACGTGCTCGAGACCGAACAGGAGGCTCGTGAGATTGCCAACAAGCGTCTGCAGCTGCAGCGCGAACAGGGTCTGCGCACGCAGAAGAAGTTCACGCTCGACGACATCTCGCACCGCATCGCTCTGGGTGAGTTCCATGAGTTGAACATCATCGTGAAGGGTGATACCGACGGTAGTATCGAGGCCCTCTCCGACTCGTTCATCAAGCTCTCCACAGAGAAGGTACAGGTGAACGTCATCGCCAAGGCTGTAGGTCAGATTTCTGAAAACGACGTCATGCTCGCCTCGGCTTCCGATGCCATCATCGTAGGTTTCCAGGTGCGTCCGTCGGCCGATGCCCGCAAGGCTGCCGACCGCGAAGGTGTCGACATCAACACCTACTCCATCATCTATGATGCCATCGACGACATCAAGTCGACGATGGTGGGCATGCTCGACAAGGTCATCAAGGAACAGGTGACCGGACAGGTGGAGGTGAAGCAGGTGTTCCACATCTCGAAGGTGGGTACCGTTGCCGGTGGTCTCGTCACCGAAGGCAAGGTGCACAACAAGGACAAGGCCCGCGTGGTGCGCGACGGTATCGTCATCCATACCGCCCCCATTGGTGCGCTGAAGCGCTACAAGGACGATGTGAAGGAAGTGGCCTCGGGCTTCGAGTGCGGACTTTCGCTCGTCAACTTCAACGATATTCAGGAAGGCGATATTATCGAGACCTTCACCGAGATCGAAATTGAGCAGAAACTGTAAGAATGAAGCAACGCAAGTTCCACCATTTCTCACGAAGACTTACCAAGAGGCTTGTGCTCACACTACTCATAGTGATGGGCCTTGCCTCTTTATGGGTTTTCGCGGTGGGTCATACTTTGCTAGTCGACTTTAAGCAGAAGCTCAACGAGGACATGTTGGAGATTTCGGCCGAGCAAGTCAGCCGCATGGCCTCCGACGTCAGTGCAGGGGCGCTGAACCTCATTCCACAGGTGGAAGAAAGCCTTGACAACCCCGCCCGGCTGGAGATGCTGCTGGAGCGCATCCTGAAGCAGAACCCCGGCATGCGCAGTTGCGGCATCAGCTTCGTGGAGAACTACTATCCGCAGAAAGGGCGCAGCTACGTGCCTTATGTTTATCGGCGCGACAGCACCCATATAGAGGTCATCAACCACGCCATGCAGAAGCAGAACTACCAGAAGGACGAGTGGTTCGTGCAGGGACTGCAGGCCGAGGAGGGATTCTGGTCGGAGCCCTTCTTCGAGGCCAACGACACCACGAAGGCACCTCTGGTGGCCTACTTGCATCCCATCCGCAACAAGCAGGGACGCGCGGTGGCTGTGCTTGGTGCCGACCTGTCCATTGACTCGCTGTATATGAAGATGGACGCGATGGACGAGGAAGTGTTCCTCAGTGGGTGGAGTGGCGATGGCGATAAAGACAGGCGGAAAGAGCGGAAAACGCGGAAAGCGCGCTGGGTGCCCTATAGCTTCCTGATATCGCAAAACGGCACGTTCATCGTGCATCCCAAAAAGCATCGCATCGTCCTCGACAGCATCGAGAACATGGCGAAGGCATCGAAAGACACGGCTGCCATTGCATCGGTCGGTCGCCGTATGATGGCGGGTGAAAAGGGCAGCTATGGAAAGGAGATTGATATGGACATGGCTGCCGAAGTGGATGTTGAAGGTCTCAATAGCTACGTCTTCTTCACGCCCGTCAAGGGTACGGGATGGTCGATGGGACTTGTCGTTCCCTATCTGGTCATCGACATCATGGCTTTCATCGTGGCAGGATTGCTCGTGTTCTTTATCCTGCTGGCCGTACTCATAGTTTGGCTGGTTAGCTGGTATGGCATCCGACGTGCCACCAAGCCGCTGAAGCAGTTGACGACATCGGCAAACGAAGTGGCGAAAGGAAACTTCGACACGGTGTTGCCGGAGGTTAAGCACAATGACGAGATTCGCCTGCTGCGCGACTCCTTCGAGGACATGCAGCATTCGCTGACGAAATACATGGAAGACCTGAAGGCGACGACGGCCTCGAAGGCAGCCATCGAAAACGAACTGAAGGTGGCCCACAATATCCAGATGTCGATGCTGCCGAAGATATTCCCACCCTACCCTAACCGCAACGACATCGACATCTACGGCATGCTGACACCGGCCAAGGCCGTGGGCGGCGACCTCTTCGATTTCTACCTGCACGACAATCGGCTGTACTTCTGCATCGGTGACGTCTCGGGCAAGGGCGTGCCCGCATCACTCGTCATGGCGGTCACGCGCTCGTTGTTCCGCAACGTGTCGGCCCATGCCACAGAGCCGCACCACATCGTCCACGCACTCAACGAGGCGATGTCTGAAGGCAATGAGTCCAGCATGTTTGTCACGCTGTTCGTGGGCGTGCTCGAACTCGACAAGGGTCTGCTCCACTATTGCAATGCTGGTCACGACGCACCACTGCTCATCGCGAGCGGCAGTTGTCAGGAATTGCCCTGCGAGCCCAACATTCCCGTTGGCATCATGCCTGGATGGGAGTTTGCTCCACAGGTGGCACAGCTGCAACCCGACACCACCGTATTCCTTTACACCGACGGACTCAACGAGGCCGAGAACGCTGGCCACGAGCAGTTCGAGATGGAACGAATCAGACAGGTGGCCGAAACACTGCCCTCGTCCGGACTGATCACCTCGGAGACCCTCGTCAAACTCATGGCACAAGCTGTAGCCGATTTCGTTGGCGAGGCCGAGCAGAGCGACGACCTCACGATGCTCGCCATCCGCTTCTTGCCTGGCAAATGAGCGAAGATAGAATCGTTTTATAATCGCCTACAACCTGCCCGCCCCCATCACCGACTGGCTGAGCATGGTGCGCGACGAGACAAAGGTGTGTAAGCTCAGCATCCCCGGCACCCACGACACCATGACCGGCATGGGCTTCGGCCAGCACCTTGTCCTGGCTGAAAGCTTGGCCTAACCTACAACTCCGCGTTGCCTACAAAATCTTTTAGGACACATCTCGCGCTAAGCACAATTACACCCACATTTGTGAGAGATATGAGAAACTTGCCCACATCCATGACAATCCTCGTGGCAATCCTCCTGCTTGCCGCCTGCGGACGCCAGCCCCAATACCCGCAACAGCTCGTAGAAGCCGACTCTGCCATGCGTTGGGGACGCTACGACCAAGCCGACAGCCTGCTGAAAGCCTACAGACTGGCCACAGAACCATCCAAAAACAACGAAGTAAGACGATACCTCCAGCTACTCACTCTGGAATCGAAATTCCTTCGTGGCAACTCATCACTCGACGACCTGCTGCTCGCCGACAGCCTGAGAATTTTCTACGAAAGCTCTTCAAAAGAAAAACACGCCAAGACCCTCGCCATCCTCGGCGATATCTATTTTGCCAGCTACGACTACCCCTCGGCACTCGAATTCCTTCTCAAAGCCGAGGAAGAAGCAGAACTGGCAAAAGAACTATGGCTGCAGGGAATCATCTGCAAACAAAAAGGGGACATTTATTTGGAACAGCAAATGTTTAATGACATGGTTAAAAGTTATGAAGAAGGTTTCCGGAAAGCCAAAGCTTCTAAAGACACGCTCAGAATGGCAAATGGAGCACATCGAATGGGAAAAGCATATACATGTCTACAGAAAGTTGATAGCACTATTTATTTCTACAATTTGGCCAAAAGTCTCGCAAAAAGTCTTAGTAATAATCATCAAAGGTTAGATATAACGTCTCATTCAAACTTTGCCTTAGCTGACATCTATCTACAAATAGAAGAATTAGATTCTGCAGTTGCTATTATGCCCCATGACACTCTGAATGACATCAATTGGGCTTATTGGCACTATCAAAAAGACAATAGGGACTCAGCGCTTTACTATTTCAAGAAATCATTACACCGAGACCAATATGGCTACGACTCTTACTATCTTCAATTGATGGCAGAACTAGAAGAAAAGGATGGAAATTGGAGAAATGCTATTGAATACTTAAACAAAAGTCTCGCCGCAAATGACTCTATCCAAAAAAAATCTCAAGCAGAGACTTTTCAGCGTATTAACGCACAATATTGTCTCAACAAAATTGAAAAAGAGTTATTATCCGCAAACAGACAAAAATCATTTTTAGCACTTCTTTCAACGTCAATTACTATTATTCTCTTAATGTGCTTCTTCATTGGTTATCTCCTCATAAAATACCACAAAAACAAGGAAAAAGAAAGGAACACGTATGAAAAAATTCTGCGTTTACAGATGGAGCAAAAAAGGCAAATGAGTTGTGAACAAATTGAAGACAATAGGCATAAGATTGAAATACTGGAAAAAGAATTGAAAGAGGCAAAAAAGACTGCTGATCATTCTGTTATACAGAAATTGAAACTCAGTTCAGAAAGCCTTGTGGCAGAAAACGAAAAGATTGTCACCATCAAAGAAAACCAAGAGCGTTTGGAGAAGCTATGGAAACAATCTGATTTATACAAAAAAGTTCAGCAGCAGGCTGGCACTTCAGGCTTCAACCTACACGATGAAGAATGGCAAGAAATTGAAAACGCCATTGACACCGTTTATGACAATTTTACAAGCCGTCTAACAGAACTAACCAAGCTTAGTGAAATAGAAAGGCAAATATGCTATTTGCTAAAGATGGAAATAAAGCCCGCTGCTATTGCAGAAACACTTCGCAGACAAAAAGGTAGCATCACAATGGCACGAAAGCGACTCGGGAAAAAAATACTACGAAGAGATTGTACTGCTGAAGATTTTGATTCTTTTATCCAAAATTTCTAAAACGCATCACATCTATATGGTTAACAAAGGGTTAACAAATGCCTAGTTTAGGGCTTTGTTAACCCTTTGTTAACCTTTTTTTTTGCCCGTTTATCACAAACTCTTTATCTTTGTAACCGTATTCGAATACAAACCTTTCAACTTTAACTTTTTAAGAATATGAAAAAAAGAAGACTTTTAGCTATTACCATGCTTGCTGGCACAAAAAAATCGCAGGTTTTTGTTGCCCGTATTCCTCCTTTCTTTCTACTTTAGCAACCAGAAACAGCACGACGTACCTCATTTATAAACAACAAGAAGAATATGAAAAGCAATTACGGAAAAAGCATAATCCTAGTGCTGCTACTGGCAGTAAGCGCCAGCCTGCATGCACAAACAGCGACTAACATGAGCGACTCCACGATGCGACTTCGAAGCATCTTCCTGGAGTCGGGGTGTGCCTCTAACGGCCTCGGACTGAACTACGAGCAGCGCCTGAAGCGTGACCCGCGGTGGGGATGGCGCGCAGGAGTGGCGTGGGGCTTTGGCATGGAGTCGGCGTCGATGCTCTACTCCACGTCGTCACGCATCTACACCGGTTCGCTCGGCATGAACTACCTCATCGGCAAGAAGCGCTCGAAGCTGGAACTGGGTGCTGGCGTCAGCGCGGGTCTCTACAACTCACATTTCGAGTTGAAATTCGTGGACAAAGAAAAGAGCAACAGCTTCGGCTGGTACGCTTACGGAAACATCGGCTATCGCTATCAGGGAAAGAAGGGATTCCAGTTCCGCGCCGGCTGGAGTCCGCTCACCGGATTCGGCACCAAGCACGGACTGAACAGCTATGCCGACATCTTCTACCTTAGCTTCGGCTGGGCTTTCTGACAAGAAAACGCACCCATGAAGCTGAGCTGGTTCCCGGGAAAAGAATGACCGGAGGAACTATAGGGCTATAAGCCAACGACAATCATTGATGTCCGGTAGAATAAGTGCCGTCTGTACTTATTCTACCGGACAACTATAAAAAAACAATCATCAAAAAACTGTTGCAACCTGCCGACCCCATAACTACGGTTCAGAGTTAGCAGATGACACCATCAGAGCTTGCAAAAGCATACTCTGATGGGCACAGAGCTATGGTTTCATAAAGTAATATATCATATATTACTCAGCAATATATCATATATTACTCACCAATATATCATATATTACTTTGCAATATATCATATATTACTTTACAATATACCATATATTACTTCATGAAAGCATTGCTCTGCCTGGATGAGACGATGCTTCCAGGCTTATAAAAGCAGGGGAATCGTCTTTAAACTCCATTGATGCCACCAATATAAAAAAGGTAATGGCATAGCAAGTGGCACATATCGTAGGGGCAGACCCCTGTGTCTGCCCGTTGTTTTGGTGCATGGTGTGGGCAGACACGGGGGGCTGCCCCTACACGAAAACGTCACCTTTAAGGGCAAAACCAAAACTCCTCTTTCGTGCCAGCTGCTATATCACTACCTAAAAAAATGAATTTTTCTCTTGTTCTGCGCTCACTTATTCGTACCTTTGGCTCCGCCGAAGGTACTCTCACTCGGAAAAACTCAAATTCATTTGGTTTTTCGCTCACTTATTCGTACCTTTGCGATTAAAAAATCGCGAAGGTACTACATCTCGGCAAAAAAAAGAAACGAGTTTCTTTTGTTCTGCGCTCGATTATTCGTACCTTTGCACCACATTTGTGCGAAAGCAATCATCATGGAAGAAAATAATAAGAAGAAGAATAAGAATATAGGTAGCGAGGGCGAGAACGAGAGCGACAACGAGCTGGTGCGCCGCATTGCGGAGAAGAAGTATGAGTTCGGCTTCACCACCGATGTGCATACCGAGGTAATCCCCGTGGGACTCAACGAGGATGTGGTTCGGCTCATCTCGCAAAAGAAGGGTGAGCCCGACTGGCTGCTGGAGTTCCGCCTGAAGGCATTCCGCCATTGGCTCACGATGAAGCAGCCGGAGTGGGGACATGTGCACCTGCCCGACATCGACTATCAGGCCATCTCGTACTATGCCGACCCAATGGCAAAGAAGCCGGCGGGTGATGGAAAGATTGATCCTGAACTCGAGAAAACCTTCGACAAGCTGGGCATCCCCCTGGAGGAGCGGTTGGCGCTGAGTGGCAACACCGCCGTTGATGCCATCATGGACTCGGTTTCGGTGAAGACCACCTTCAAGGCACAGCTGCAGGAGAAGGGCATCATCTTCTGTTCCATCGGCGAGGCCGTGAAGGAATATCCCGAATTGGTGCGACAGTATCTTGGAACGGTCGTGCCCTATCGCGATAACTTCTTCGCTGCCCTGAACTCAGCTGTGTTCAGCGATGGCTCGTTCGTCTATATTCCAAAGGGTGTGCGCTGTCCGATGGAACTCAGCTCTTACTTCCGCATCAATGCTCGCAACACGGGCCAGTTTGAGCGCACGCTCATCGTTGCCGACGACGACTCCTACGTGTCGTATCTGGAGGGATGCACCGCCCCGATGCGCGACGAGAACCAGCTGCATGCGGCCATCGTTGAAATCATCGTCAACGACCGCGCCGAGGTGAAGTACTCCACGGTGCAAAACTGGTATCCCGGTGATGAGAATGGCCGTGGAGGCGTGCTGAACCTTGTGACAAAGCGTGGCGATTTGCGAGGCGTAGACTCAAAGCTCTCGTGGACACAGGTGGAGACGGGCTCGGCCATCACGTGGAAATATCCCTCATGTGTGCTCCGCGGCGACAACAGCGTTGCTGAGTTCTATTCCGTGGCCGTGACCAACAACTACCAGGAGGCCGACACCGGTACGAAGATGATTCACATGGGGCGCAACACCAAGAGTACCATCATCTCAAAAGGTATCTCCGCAGGCCACTCGCAGAACTCCTATCGTGGCTTGGTTCGTGCCACAGCGAAAGCCGAAAACGCCCGCAACTATTCGTCGTGCGACTCGCTGCTGTTGGGCAGCAACTGTGGTGCTCACACGTTCCCATACATGGATGTGCACAACCCCACAGCCATCTTTGAACACGAGGCCACGACCTCGAAGATCTCCGAAGACCAGCTGTTCTACTGCAATCAGCGTGGCATCCCCACGGAGCAGGCCGTTGGACTCATCGTGAATGGCTATGCCAAGGAAGTACTCAACAAACTACCGATGGAGTTTGCCGTTGAGGCCCAGAAACTCCTCAGCGTCTCGCTGGAAGGAACGGTCGGGTAGGCCGAAATTGATAATTGACAATTGATAATTGATAATTATGATTACCATCCGCATCCGTTTTATCCGTGAAATAAGTGGTCGCAAGATGTTGCTACCTCTGCTGCTCATGGCTATGACAGCCAATGCTCAGGAACTCAACACGAGAACCCCTGGGCAGCAATGGATGGACTCTGTTTGCCAGACCGTCCAACTCACTCCAATAGTGTTTACCCATGAGGTCCCTCTCATTTTGGAAGACCAAGCTTCAAGCATCATGACGGGTCGGCGGTTTCCGAATCGGGAGGTGGACCTTTCGCATTTTCGCTGCGGACCGTTTTGGGTGCCAGACCCACCCTCCTTGTTCGATGACCCCTACACCGTCTACCAAACAGACTACTCGTTGGGGCAACTCGTGATGGAGAGTTTCGTAGAAGGGGTTCTCGACGCAGTCTTTAGCAAACCGAAGAAATCCGGCAAGAAGGAGAAGAAGAGAATTGTGAATTATTAGGTAATAGGTAATAGGTAACAGGTAATAGGTGGTACCGCAAATAGTAATCATCTGTAAACTGTAAACCGTAAACTATAAACAAAAATCACTCATCAGTAAACTCAAGATAATGTTAGAAGTAAAGAATCTGCATGCCACCATTGCTGGCAAAGAAATACTGAAGGGCATTGATCTCGTCATTCGCGATGGTGAGACGCATGCCATCATGGGCCCGAACGGCTCTGGTAAGTCAACGCTTTCGGCCGTGCTCGTGGGCAATCCGCTCTACGAGGTCACCGAGGGCGAAGCATGGTACAACGGCAAGAATCTTCTGGAGATGAAGCCCGAGGAGCGCGCCCACGAAGGGTTGTTCCTCTCGTTCCAATATCCCGTGGAGATTCCCGGTGTTTCGATGACGAACTTCCTCAAGGCGGCTGTTAACGAGAAGCGCAAGGCTCAGGGACTGCCCGAGCTGAAAGCCTCTGAGTTCATCAAACTGATGAATGAGAAGCGCAAGATTGTCGACCTCGACGCGAAGTTCACGCGCCGCTCGGTGAACGAAGGCTTCAGCGGTGGTGAGAAGAAACGCAACGAGATTTTCCAGATGGCCATGCTCGAGCCTTCGCTCTCCATTCTCGACGAAACCGACTCTGGTCTCGACGTCGACGCCATGCGCATCGTCGCCGAAGGCGTGAACAAGCTGCGCAAGCCCGATAGCTCGTGCATCGTCATCACCCACTACGACCGTCTGCTTGAGATGATTCGCCCCGACGTGGTTCATGTGCTCTATCAGGGTCGCATCGTGAAGACCGCCGGTCCCGAACTTGCCAAGGAGATTCAGGAGCGAGGGTATGATTGGATAAAAACACCCACCTCCTAACCCCCTCCCGAAGGGAGGGAGAACTAAATAGAATTGTTACGACATGATAAACAATGATAAAACCACATCAATGGAAGATGTAACCAAATACCCCTCCCCTCGGGAGGGGATAGGGGTGGGTGCTCAGTATATTGACCTTTACCAGCAGGCGCGCGACCTCATCTGTCAGCATTCGTCGGACGTGATGAATGCCCAGCGCGACGATGCCTTCGAGCAATTCAGGTCGAAGGGCTTTCCAACACGGAAGGAGGAGCGCTATAAGTATACGAACGTGCAAGATCTGTTCGCGCCTGACTATGGACTGAACCTGAACCGCTTCCAGATTCCCGTCAACCCCTACGACGCTTTTCGTTGCGATGTGCCCAATCTCTCCACGTCGCTCTACTTCGTCGTCAACGACGGCTTCTATGAGGATGCCCTTCCCAAGGCATCGCTTCCTGAAGGCGTCATCGTGGGTTCTCTCTCAAAAAATGCCCATCTCATCGGTGATTATTACAACCGTCTGGCAGCCAACGATGATGCTGTAAGCAGTCTGAACACCATGCTTGCACAGGATGGATTGCTCGTCTATGTGCCCCGAGGTGTGGTTGTCGACAGGGCTATTCAAGTCATCAACATCTTGAAGACTCCTTTTGCCTCCCTTCCTTCTGGAGAAGGGCAGGGGGCAGGCTCCTCTTTCATGGTGAACCGGCGTGTGCTCGTCGTGGCTGAAGAAGGTAGCTCGGTGACGTTGTTGTTCTGCGACCATACGGCCGACGACCTGCATTTCCTCACCACGCAGGTCACAGAGGTGTTTGCCATGCCTGGCTCTACCGTTAACCTCTATTGCCTGGAAGAGACGCATGTGAAGAACGTCCGTGTTAGCAATGTCTATGTGGAGCAGCTGGCCAACAGCCATGTCACCCATAATGTCATCACCTTGCACAATGGCACCACTCGCAACCGACTCGACCTGCACTTCCGCGGCGAGGGTGCTGAGTGCTGGCTGGGCGGCTGTGTCATTGCCGACAAGCAACAGCATGTAGACAACAATACGCTTGTTGTCCACCACGTCCCCCACTGCGACAGCCACGAACTCTATAAATATGTGCTCGACAACGATGCCACGGGTGCCTTTGCCGGACGGGTGTTGGTTGAACATGGTGCTCAGCAGACTTCCTCAGAGATGCGCAATCAGAATCTTTGCGCCTCGCGCGAAGCCCGCATGTACACACAACCCATGCTCGAAATCTATGCCGACGACGTGAAGTGCTCGCATGGATCCACTGTCGGACAGCTCAACGATGCCGCCCTGTTCTACATGCGCCAGCGAGGCATCACCGAGCGCGAGGCCCGACTGCTCTTGCAGCAGGCTTTTGTCACCGAGGTCATCGATGCCATCGCCCTTGAACCCCTTCGCGACCGCCTGCGTTACCTTGTCGACAAGCGTTTCCGCGGTGAACTCTCGAAGTGCGAGGGCTGTAAGCTTTGCCGCTAATGGCTTTCGTACGTTCGTGATTTGATATCCTATCACACGATTTGTGCTTGTTTTTAGGCACAATTCTGCTTCGTTTTCGAGGCAGAATTGTGCCGATTATGCATTTCTGCTGTTCAAGCGTTTTGACTTTGCAACTTCTTTATTATCAGGTGTTTGCATTTCGAAAATGTTGCAAAATTGCAAATGGTTGTAAAGAAAAATGATTGTTTTGTGCAAAAATTTGATTCGAATTGACAAACGAGCTATCATTATTCTGTGTACCTTTGCAGCACAAATCTAAAACATACCGCTAATATTGGCGATCGTTGAGATCCCCGGAGCTCTGCCTGCTAACATGCAGCCGTGGATTCATGAGATGGACATTTATTATTGTTCCACGGTAGCACAACATGATAATAAATAGAGCCAATAGAGTTTTTTCGGGCATTCTTTTGCAGTGATGTACAAGGATGCTGCAGGTGGAGCACTTTTTGAGTATTATACATATCTATATATTATTAGGCAAAGAAAAAAAATCCCGGTTTCAACGATGAAACCGGGATTTTTGCGTATTTAGACTTGTTGATTAGTCAATGTCCAAGCTGTGGTCGAGCAGATCGCTGAAGTCCTTCGGCTCGTTGTCGGCAGGAACTTCGTTGACGTTGCCGGCCGGCTGCTGACCACCCTGGAAGTTGCGATGGTGGTTGTTGCGGTCGCCATGACGATCACTGTGACGATCACCACGCTCGCCGCGCTCACGACGGTCACCGCGCTCACCACGCTCACGACGGTCGCCACGCTCGCCGCGGTCGCCACGAGGACGACGCTCACGCTCTACATATCCCTCGGGTTTCGGGATGAGCACGCGATGCGACAGCTTGTACTTACCAGTCTTCGGGTCAATCTCCAGAAGCTTCACGTTGATCTTGTCGCCTTCCTTCAGTCCGGCTTCCTCAACGGTCTCAAGACGCTTCCAGTCGATCTCCGAGATGTGGAGCAGACCATCCTTACCCGGCATAATCTCTACGAAGCAGCCGTAAGGCATGATGCTGCGAACAGTACCCTCGTAGACCTCGCCCACCTCGGGAACGGCCACGATGGCCTTGATCTTGCGGATGGCAGCGTCGATGCTATCCTTGTCGGGAGCGCTGACCTGCACCTTGCCCACACCGTCTTCCTCATCAATGGTGATGGTAGCACCGGTGTCTTCCTGCATCTGCTGGATGATCTTTCCGCCCGGGCCAATAACAGCACCGATGAACTCCTTCGGAATCTCGAAGGCCACGATGCGGGGCACGTGGGGCTTCAGCTCGGCACGTGGCTCAGCCATGGTGTCGGTGATGCAGTTCAGGATGTGCTCACGACCAGCCTTAGCCTGCATGAGTGCTTTCTCAAGGATGTCAAACGACAGACCATCGCACTTGATGTCCATCTGCGTAGCAGTCAGGCCATCGCGAGTACCAGTGGTCTTGAAGTCCATATCGCCCAGGTGGTCCTCGTCGCCGAGGATGTCGCTCAGCACAGCATATTTGTCTTCACCGGGATTCTTGATCAGACCCATGGCGATACCGCTCACGGGCTTCTTTATGGGAACACCAGCATCCATCAGGGCAAGTGTGCCGGCGCAAACGGTAGCCATCGACGAGGAACCGTTCGATTCCAGAATCTGACTCACCAGACGTACGGTATAGGGGAAGTCAGAGGGAATCATGTCCTTCAGGGCGCGCCATGCCAGATGGCCGTGACCAATCTCGCGACGGCCTACGCCGCGCTGTGCCTTGGCCTCACCCGTGCAGAAGGGCGGGAAGTTGTAGTGGAGCAGGAACTTCATGTAGCCGCGGTCGAGAACGTCGTCGACGAGCTTCTCGTCGAGCTTCGTGCCGAGGGTACAGGTGGAGAGGCTCTGCGTCTCGCCACGGGTGAAGATAGAGCTTCCGTGAGGCATGGGCAGCGGGCTCACCTCGCACCAGATGGGACGAATCTCGTCGGTCTTACGACCATCGAGACGGATGCCCTCGTCGAGGATGCAACGACGCATGGCGTCGCGCTCCACGTCGTGGTAGTAGCGGTCCATCATGGCATCGTACTCATCGTCGCTGATGGCGGGAGCCTCGTCAGACTCTGCAGCCGTAGCCTTGCGCTCCTCGAAGAACTTCTCCTTGAAGTCGGAGAGAATCTTTTCGAAAGCCTCAGCACGGGCGTGCTTCTCCAGGGCCTGCTTCGTGATGTCGTAGGCGGGCTGGTAGAGCTCTTTGTTCATGCGCTCGCGCAGTTCCTCGTCATTCACCTCGTGGTCGTACTCACGCTTCACGTCGGTGCCGAGTTCCTTCGAGAGCTCAGTCTGCAACTCACACATAGGCTTGATGGCATCCATGGCAGCCTTCAGGGCGCCGAGCAGGTCTTGCTCAGACACTTCCTTCATCTCGCCTTCCACCATCATAATATTCTCAGCCGAAGCACCAACCATGATATCCATGTCGGCATGCTTCATCTGTTCGGTAGTAGGATCAATCACATACTCTCCATTCACACGGGCTACGCGTACCTCACTAATGGGGCACTCGAAAGGTATGTCGGAGCATGCCAGTGCAGCTGAGGCGGCAAAGCCTGCCAGTGCATCGGGCTGGTCGACACCGTCGGCAGAGAGCAACATCACATTTACATACACCTCAGCATGATAGTTGCTGGGGAAGAGCGGGCGCAGCACGCGGTCCACGAGGCGGCTGGTGAGGATTTCGTTATCGCCTGCTTTTCCTTCACGCTTGGTGAAGCCGCCGGGGAAACGACCTGCGGCAGAGTACTGCTCACGATAATCAACCTGCAAAGGCATGAAATCTGTTCCTGGAACTGCATCTTTTGCGGCGCAGACAGTGGCGAGGAGCACGGTGTTGTTCATGCGGAGAACAACGCTTCCGTCGGCCTGCTTTGCCACTTTACCGGTTTCAATTGTGATGGTTCTTCCATCAGGCAACTGAACACTTTTCGTAATTACGTTCATCTAAATAACTTACTTTTGTCTATAAAACATCTAAATAATCAAAGTCGATTTCAATAAAAATCGTGCAAAATTACACAAAAAAGGCTAAACCACAAAGATTTAGCCTCTTTTATTATTGTTTTTTAATGATTGACTCCCCATAAATCTGGCGACTCAGCGGAGCAATCAGAAATCTCGGGCAATTAGAATGCTGCGATGAGCTCCTCGTTGCTATAGGCGTCGGCGCCATAGCACATCTTCAGATAAGCCAGTCCGCCGAGGTAGTCTTCCTCAGTGAACGAGTCGGTGGCTTCCTTGGCAACAACCACGTCGTAGCCCAGGCAGAAAGCGTCGGCAGCAGTGTGGCGGCAGCACATGTGAGTATGCAGACCAGTGAGGATGACGGTCTTCACGCCAAGCTCCTTCAGCAAGATGTCGAGATCGGTCTGGAAGAATCCGCTGTAGCGGCGCTTGGGAACTACGTAGTCCTTTTCGCAGAGGTTCAGCTCGGGAATCACCTCGGCACCCTTGGTACCAACAATGGCGTGGTCGCCCCAGATAATCAGTTCACGATCGATGCCGGGCAGGTGAGCATCGTTGCAGAAGATGACGGGTACGCCGGCAGCACGGGCTGCGTCGAGCAGTTTTGCGGTAGCGGGTACGATTGCCTTCCCTCGGTCGCAAGCCAGGGAGCCGGTCACGAAGTCGTTGAGCATGTCAACAACGAGGATGGCGGGTTTGTTCAGTTTTTCCATTTGTTTTCTTTGTTAAAAGTTTATGAATGCTCATTTGCGGCGACAAAGATACGAAGAAAATTGATATCGAAGAATGGATAACGGAAAAAATTCAGAAAAACTGACCTGCTTTAACGTCTTATAACGTCTTTACCGTCAAAATTTAAACATTGCACTTTGAACTTTGAACTTTTATTTGTACTTTTGCACTCAAATATTCACAGAAAACGTAATCAGAAGATAAGATGAAAAGAAGTATCAGTACGATTTTTGCAGTTTCGGCAGCCGTTGTGCTCACCATTTGTTCATGCACGGGGCGGTCGTTCAACGTTAGCGGAACCATCACCGAGGCAAAGGACTCGGTGCTTTATCTGGAGAACATGAGCCTGAACGGCCCCGTGGCTATCGACAGTGTGAAGCTCAGTGAGAGTGGAACGTTCTCGTTCAGTCATCAAACCCCGGAGGCTCCTGAGTTCTATCGGCTGCGCATTGCCGGCCAGATCATTAATCTCGCTGTAGACTCCACCGAGCAAATCAAGGTGGATGCACAGTATCCCACGATGTCGGCCGTCTACGATGTGAGTGGTTCCGACGAGTGCGCCAAGATCAAAGAACTGGCATTGCACCAGATGGACCTCCAACGTCAGGTGGATGCCATCGTAGCAGCCCCCGACCTGGGTGTCGAAGCCGTTCGCGACAGCGTGGAGCGCGTGGTCACAGCTTACAAGGAACAGGTGAAACGCGATTACATCTTCTCCCAGCCCATGCGTGCCTATGCTTACTATGCATTGTTCCAGACGCTCCGCCTGGGACAGATGGAGTCGCTCATCTTCAATCCGCGTTCCAACGAACAGGATGTGAAGGTGTTTGCTGCCGTCGCCACGTCGTGGGACACCTACTATCCCAATGCCGAGCGCGGCAAGAACCTGCATAACATTGCCATTGAGGGCATGAAGAACATTCGAATCCTGCAGCAGCGACAGTTGTCGAACATCGATCCCAGTCTTGTCAATGTGTCGAACGTCATCGATATCAATTTGCCTGACAACAAGGGACAGCAACGCCGTCTGACCGACCTGAAGGGTAAGGTCGTTCTGCTCGACTTCCATGTGTTTGCCAGCGAGGGCAGCACAGCACGCATCATGCAGCTGCGCGACATCTATAATAAGTTCCACGCACAGGGACTGGAAATCTATCAGGTGTCGCTCGATCCCGATGAGCATTTCTGGAAGACACAGACTGCCGCCCTGCCGTGGGTGTGCGTTCGCGATGAGCGTGGCCCGCAGAGCGACTATGTTGTTTCCTACAACATTCAGTCGATTCCCACGTTCTTCTTGCTGGGACGTAACAGCGACCTCTACAAGCGCGACGCACAAATCAAGGATCTTGAAGCCGAGATTCGCTCGCTGCTTTAGTTCATAGGGTAGGGGCAGGGCACACCGTGTCTGCCCACCCCCAAATGGCACCTCGTATGTCTTCCCGTGATGGATTTAGGTTATGAAGATTTCCATCATCATCATAGTTGCCAGTTTGTTCTGCTGTCTGCCGACGCAGGCACAGACGTTCAGCGTGGAGACCAAAAGCGACTCGCTCAGCTATTTGGTGCTCACCACCGATTCCACCACCGACCGCTGGCAGCTTCCCTATCCTGTCTATCAGTTCCAAACGGGTGACGTGGATGGCGACGGAAGCATTGATGCCATGGTGGGAGTCGTTAAAAAAACGCGATTTCATCGGGAGTTAGGGCGTCGTTTGTTCATTTTCAAGAACTACCGTGGGAAGGTGCGCCCTCTGTGGATGGGCTCGAAACTCGGTGGCGAGCTGGTGGATTTCCGATTTTTGGAGGGAGGGCTTATCCGTGCATTGGAAACGGGTACCAATCACCTTTATGCCATCACCGACTACCGTTGGGAGGAGTTCGGTATGGTTTTCGACCATTTCATCGAAAAGAATATTGACCAAAAGAATATCGCCTATGAAAAATTTCATTCTGACAGCACTGACGGTCCTCGTTAGTCTGACAACCCAGGCACAGCAACCTGGCAAGCATGTCTACATCCCCGGTCGGGGTCATCTCGATGTGGAGCAGTTCATCAAGCCCATCGACACGCGCATGGACATCAGCCGACTGACGCTGGCCGAGCTGCGCATCCTGCGCAACGCCTTCGCTGCCCGCCAGGGCTTCGTGCTGAAGGATGCCGACCTGCGCCACATCTTCTCTCAGACATCGTGGTATGATTCACTCGTTTGGGTGAACTTCGATTTGCCAGAGGAACAGATGACCGATCCTTCCACCAACGACTGGGAGTTCTTCAGCGGCTATTCCGAATACGCCCAGTCGGTGAAGCTCACACCGCAGGAGCGCAAGTTCATTAAGAGGATTTGCGACCGCGAAAACAACTTGCGTTGGCAAGGTGCTCAGAACTTGCCCGAGGGATGGCGCTTCCCTACGGATAACATCCTGAATCCGTTCCAGTTGGAGAAGATGGACTCGAAACTTGTGGAGGCACTGGGCCGCAACAGCTTCGCCATCGTTCCTGGCCGAAAGATACAACTGTTCCATGTCTACGAGAAGAACGACTACAGCGACTTCCCGTCGTTCGTCACCACCGATCTCTATCTGCAACTCTTCCACATGTATTTCGACTGCATGGTACGCGAAATGGAGCAGCATGGCCTTTCGCAGGCCGTTGAGCGGTTCAGCCATGCCATGTATGAGAACACAACCGGTTGGAATCAGGCTTATTTTGCCATTGCTGAGGCACTCATCACGGGCAAGAGTCCGCAGGCTGTCGAGACGAAATATGCGCAGATGGTTGCCGATGAAATGGGGAAAATTGCTTCTTCACAGGATGGATATTCCGATTTCCTCGACTATCGTGATGTGAAGTTTGGCTACTCTCTCTTCCGTCCGCGTGGCCACTACACCCGCAACGACTCGCTGGGTCGCTACTTCCGTGCAATGATGTGGTTGCAGCATGTGCCCTTCGGCACTGATAAGCCCGAACAGCTGGCCAATGCGCTGCGAATGGCCGATGCAATCGGTAAAAACGCTGAGATGCGCAAGATCTATGCACAGCTCTTCGAGCCCATGACGTTCCTGTTTGGCAAGCCCGACAATCTGACCATTTTGCAGGTCTATGATGAGATGCAGAAGACGGGTCTGCCTGTTGAGAAACTGCTGAAGAACAAAAAGGCAATGGCTGCTTTGCGGCTGACGCTCGATGAAATGGGCGAAAATCAAACGCGCATCCGTCCGAAGTTCGAGCATACGAGTCATGTGAAAATCAACCTCATGCCCCAGCGCTACATGCCTGATGCCGAGGTAATGAACGAGTTGGTTGATGCCGATGCCGACCCGACCCGCCGTGGCGTCCCCAGCGGACTCGATGTGTTCGCTGCGATGAATGCGGGCATAGCAGAGCAAGTGCTCACCGGTGAGCTGCGCGTGCAGGATGCATGGCCGGACTACCTACCCATGCTAAAGAAGATGAAGGCGCGCATGGAGGAAATCGATTGGAGTGAGACACTCAGCAATCGCTGGCTGTCGGCGCTGCAGACGCTTCAAGACACTACCTATTATCATCGTTTTGACATCTACGACGAGAACGAAAACCAGATGCCGGCCTTCATGCGCACCAATCAGTGGGCAAAGAAAAACCTGAACACGGCTCTGGCATCTTGGGCAGAGTTGAAGCACGATGCCATCCTTTATGCCAAACAACCCGTTGCCGCCGAGTGTGGTGCTGGTGGTCCTCCCGACCCAGTGGTAAAGGGTTATGTGGAGCCGAATGTGAACTTCTGGAAGCGTGCCGTGGCACTGAACATCGCCCTTGAGGACTTCATGGAGAAATACAACATGAAGACTCCGAAGCTGCTCTCCACGGGTGAGCGCATTGGCGAACTGGCAGAGTTCTTGTTGCGCGTCAGCCGCAAGGAGATGGGATATGGCTGTGAACTTACCGATGAGGAATACGACCAGATTGAAATCATCGGTTCTACCGTCGAAAACATCTCGCTCGACCTCATCCGCGAGCCCGACCAGTACCTCGATGGCTGGGACAATGTGCAGGGTGCCGACCGTAGCATTGCCTGTGTGGCAGATGTCTACACCGCCAATGGCGACAACAACCCGAACAAGTCCATTCTCTATGCTGCCACCGGTCCTGCCTACGAAATCTATGTGGCTGTCGACATCAACGGCAATCGTTACCTGACACGCGGTGCCGTTCTGAGCTATCGCGAGTTCCAGCGTCCGTTAGGTGAGCAGCGTCTCACCGATGAGGAATGGCAGGAGCAGCTGAAGGGTGCCCCTGATCGTGGCGTGCCGGCATGGATGAAGGAAATCATCGTGCCTCTCGACGGCGAATTGCAAGACAATGAGGAATTGTTCTATAGCTCTGGTTGTTAGTCTGCTGGCATTCCTCGGCAGGGACGGGGTTCATTCCCCGTCCGCAAGTGCAGCTATCATCAATCCTGCTTGCGGACGGGGAATAAACCCCGTCCCTACATGCTATAGCGACACCCTCACCATCCTATTCACGGGTGACATCCTGCTTGATCGCGGTGTGCGCTACTATCTGGAGCATGGTGGTATGCGGCGCATAATCCCCGATGAAACCGCCGATTTTTTGCGTTCGGCTGATGTGGTGGTGGGCAATCTCGAATGTCCTGCTACCACTGTTCAAGCGCCGGCCTTCAAGCGGTATGTCTTCCGTGGCGACCCGCAGTGGCTCGACAGCCTGCGCGCTTATGGCTTTACCCACTTGAACCTCGCCAACAACCACAGCGTCGACCAAGGTCGCCAGGGCCTTCGCGACACCCGCGAGAACATTTTAAAAGCTGGTCTCACACCCGTCGGTGCCGATTCAACGATGCAGGCAGCGGCAACAGCAATCACCCTCATGAAGACCCTCCCCCCTGCCCCTCCCTGTATGGAGGGGAGTAATATGCCTTTGTCAGCAGATACAGCAGAAAGACTATCTACTCCCCTCCATACAGGGAGGGGCAGGGGGGAGGGTCTTCTTCTGGGCCACGTCTACCTCCTCGCCTCCAACCGTCTTCCCTTGGAGAGCTTCGCTTACTTGCCCGACCGTGAAAGTGTCAGCCAAGAGCCATTTGACTCGCTGCTTAATAAGGTGAAAACCATCAAAATGGCCGATTCCATCGCGGTTGTCATCGTTAATCTGCATTGGGGAGCTGAGCATACGCTGCGCCCTCTGCCCCAGCAGCGGCTGGAGGCTCATGCGCTCATCGATGCCGGCGCCGATGTCATCATCGGTCACCACACACACACCCTTCAGACCTCTGAAACCTATCGCGGCAAACCCATCTTCTACAGCATCGGCAACTTCATCTTCGACCAACAGAAGCCCCTTAACACCCACGCCTGCATCGTCCGCCTTCGCATCACCCTAGAAAAAACAGTGGCCGATGCCATTCCTATCCGCATCGACCATTGTGCACCCCGACTGGGTCGCTAAAAAACACTTTCGTTTTTCACGGAGCCCGATGGTTGTTCCGAGAAAGTTCTCGCCCTACATGACGGACCCCGTCTTTTCACAGACGGCCATAGATGAGCAGTCCGGCTTCTTCGATACCCGATTTCTTTCTTAACTCGTCGTCAAAATCAGTTTCGCCATGGCGATAGAAGATGAGGCGTTTTCCCTCGTCGCCATCAACGATGACACCATAGGCGTTCAAGTCGTAGACGCGCTTGCATTCGCTGCATGTTGCCAAGCATTTGTGAAAGTCCACCGACAGTCGGCAACCACCGTCTTTCTTCCCCAAGCAATTAGGACATTCCTGGTCGTAGGCAATCAGACCATAATAATTGTCACCTTTTGAAAGGAAGTCGTCTGCGAATATGGATGAGTAGCCCAGCAGCAGAGCTCCGTTCTGTCCAACCTTGTAGTTATGCTTCTTGTAAGCATGGCTCTTGCTCTCCTCCTCGCCGTTATAGAATCGCCATTCCAGGCTGCTCCAACTTTGCTCGGGGTTCTCCAATCCGAGGGTTAGTTGCCAAAACTTCCCGCCCTTGTCTATGTCGTATGTTATTTTGCTGAAGGGAATAAGTACGAGGCAATCGAGATCTGAGTATTCTATCAGATTGGTTGCTATGACATAAGACTTGCCCTGATGCTCTATTTCCGCACTGTAGGTGCGCCACTCATTACCAAAGACAAAGAATCCCGTCTTCTCCCGATTCAGTGTGTATTTATAGACGTGGTGGTTGGGAAACTCCAATACCAACTGGAAACTACCCTTCGACCCAGGATATTCCTTGTAGCTGAGCGACTTTCGGGCGACTCGTCCACCATTGTCGCGCAGCTCTTGCATGGCCTCGCGTGTGACGTGCAACGACTTCTGGTAATACTTCTCGCCAGTGGCGGGATTGCGAATGGCGAAACTAAACTCGCCATCGTTTTCAAAGTCTAGGTCGGAATATAGCGACCATTTCGCCGACATAATCGAATCGCCCAAGCATTCTGGCAAGATGGCAGCAGCCTCTCTCTTCCCATAGAGATCGAGCAGATAGTAAAGGTTCTTATCGGCATCGTACATATAGTAGCTTCCGTCTTCATTGAGTTGGATGAGTTCCTTCCTGTTAAATCCAAAAGCATAATTGCCTCTAGGACTGGTCGCACTAGCAGTGTATATGTAGTGGGTGCCGTCCTTGTAGATCATCGGCAATAGTATTTTGCAACCGTCGGCAGAGAGGAAGAAAGGCTTGTCGGGATCAAGTTTGAGGGGTTCTCCTTCCTCAACATTCCTCACACTATCAAACCATCCGCCCGAGAAAATAAGCTGTTGCTTATTCAAAAACAACTCGATGCAAGCTCTTGATGTAACTACATTGAAAGACGTGAACACTTCCAACGAATCGCCTATGGAGGCACACCAGCGATTTTTGTAGTTTTCCAAATCGGTCAGCCCGTGTTGTTTGAACAGTCTGTCCACGTCCTTGGGCTTCACCACCTCTCGGAAATAGCCTCGCTGAATGGTTTCGATGGAGTCGAAAGTCAATGGCTCGTCATCGCTACACGAAACGAATGCCATCATAGTTGCAACGGCATAAACGCATAAAACACTGAACTTTTTCATCATATTCATCATAGGAAAACTTCTTGATGGTTTGACGTGGCAAAGGTATAGAAAAAAGTGGAAGCAGCAAAAAAAACTGAAAGTTTTTATGGATTATTGCCCAATAAAGAGTAACTTTGCAGTCATGAAACATCCATTAGACAAATTCCGCTACTGCCCCGTGTGTGGCAGCGAGCGGTTTGAGGTGAACAACGTGAAGAGCAAGAAGTGTCAGGCGTGCGGCTTCACCTACTATATGAATCCCAGTGCTGCAACGGTGGCAGTTATCACAACCCCCCTCCCTACGGGGGAGGGGACGGGGGTGGGGCTCCTCGTCGTCCGTCGCGGTAAGGAGCCGGCAAAGGGTACGCTCGACCTGCCGGGCGGTTTCTCTGATATGGGCGAGACGTCCGAGGAGGGCGTGGCTCGCGAGGTGTTGGAAGAAACCGGTCTGCGTGTCACGCGCACGGAGTTCCTCTTCTCACTGCCCAACCGCTACGTCTATAGCGGCCTGGAAATCCCGACGATGGACATGTTCTACCGCTGTGAGATTGCCGACACCGACGGTGCACACGCCATGGACGATGCTGCCGACCTGATGTGGATTCCCCTGAGCGAGGTAGACCCCAGCCAGTTTGGCCTGGAAAGCATCCGCCTCGGCGTCAGCAAACTCTTGCAGATGTTGAAATAACAGCCCTTCCCCATCAATTCCCATCCCTCCCATCAATTCCCAATATCTCCCATAAAAATCCCCTCCCATGTACAATCCCCATACCATCCGCAAGGACTTCCCCATTTTGTCGCGTGAGGTCTATGGCCGACCGCTGGTCTACCTCGACAACGCCGCCACAACGCAGAAGCCGCTGTGTGTGCTCGATGCCATGCGCGACGAATATCTGAACGTGAATGCCAATGTACATCGTGGCGTTCACTACCTCTCGCAGCAGGCCACCGACCTTCATGAGGCTGCCCGTGAGCGGGTGCGCCGTTTCATCAACGCCCGCAAGATAGAAGAGGTTGTTTTCACACGTGGCACCACCGAGGCCATCAACCTCGTGGCACAGACGTTCTGCGAGAGTCAGATGAAGGAGAACGACGAGATTATCGTCAGCGAGATGGAACACCACTCCAACATCGTGCCTTGGCAGCTGCAGGCCACGAAGCGTGGCATCCGCCTGCGTGTCATCCCCCTGCGCGACGACTATCGCCTTGACCTCGATGCCTTCCGCCAGTTGTTCACCGACCGCACGCGCCTCGTCAGTGTCACTCATGTGAGCAATGTGCTGGGCACCCAGAATCCCATTGCCGACATCGTCAGCATCGCCCACGAACATGGCGTTCCCGTACTCGTCGATGCTGCCCAAAGTGCTCCCCATAAACCCCTTGACGTGCAGGCTCTCGACTGCGACTTCCTTGCGCTCAGTGGTCATAAGATGTATGGTCCCACCGGCATCGGCGTGCTCTACGGCCGTGAGGAGTGGCTCGACCGCCTGCCACCCTATCAGGGAGGCGGCGAGATGATCGACCGGGTCACCTGGGAGCACACCACCTTCGAGCGCCTGCCGTTTAAGTTCGAGGCAGGCACGCCGGACTACATCGCCACGCATGGCCTTGCCACCGCCATCGACTACATGGAGTCGCTCGGCCTTGAAAACATCGCTGCCCACGAACACGAACTGGGTGCCTATGCCTACCAGCAGCTGCAACAGGTCGACGGCATCCATGTATATGCTCCCACATTGCCTTCCGCTGACGGCACACCCGTGCTGGCGCGCGAGTGGGGTGGGGCACTGTCGTTCAACGTCGGCAACATCCACCACCTCGACCTGGGCACGCTCCTCGACCGCTTGGGCGTCGCCGTACGTACTGGCCACCACTGCGCACAGCCCCTCATGGACCGACTCCAGGTGCAAGGAACCGTGCGTGCCTCCTTCGCCCTCTATAACACCCGCGAAGACGTTGATGCCTTCGTGGCAGCCTTGCAGCGTGTCGTGCCGATGTTGAGAGGTTGAGAGGTTTAGACGTTGAGACGTTGAGGTGTTGAGAAGTTTAGACGTTGAGTCAAAGCGTTGAGTGCAAAAGCATATCATAACCTATTCCCTATAACCTCTTCCCTATTCCCTATAACCTATTACCTATAACCTATAACCTTTTCCCTAAAAAATATGCTGGAAAGTCATTACTACGATGGACTCGTCGAGGCGGGTTGCGATGAAGCGGGGCGCGGATGTCTCGCCGGTAGCGTCTATGCAGCTGCTGTCATCCTGCCTCCCGACTACACCAACGACCTGCTCAACGACTCGAAGCAGCTCACCGAAAAGCGCCGCTACGCCCTGCGCGAACAGATAGAGCGCGATGCGCTGGCATGGGCCGTGGGCATCGTCACACCTGAGGAGATTGACAAGATCAACATCCTCAATGCTTCCATCCTCGCCATGCACCGTGCCCTTGACCAGTTGCAGCTTCGCCCCGAGGCTGTCATCGTCGATGGCAACCGCTTCAAGCCATGGATTCCGAAAGAGGACAGTGGTCAGTCCGAGTCCGACTCCGCCAGGCCCTCCTCCCCCTCGGGCAAGTCGGGAGAGGTTCCCTACACCTGCATCGTGAAGGGCGATGGCAAATACCTCTCCATCGCTGCCGCCTCCATTCTCGCCAAGACCTATCGCGACGACTATATGAACGCCCTCGCCGCCGAGTATCCCCAATACGACTGGCTCTCCAACAAGGGCTATCCCACCCGCAAGCACCGCGAGGCCATCCGCCAATATGGCATCACCCCCTACCACCGCCGCTCCTACAACCTCCTCGGCACCCAAGAACTCTCCCTCGATTTCGGTTCAGAGTAGCCCTGAAAATGTAGGGAAAGGCTACGGGTAGGCGAGTGAAGCGAGGGAATCGCGGCGTGCCGCGTTGCTGGACCAAGAATCGCTAATTACATAACGCGGCACGCCGCGTCCCTACATCTCATCGCCTTCATCCCTATTAGGTTAAAAAACAGGGAAATTCTTGCATCCGATTGAAAAATGTTGTAACTTTGCAAACAGGAACTATAACTTTTGGAGCAGCGAGAGCCAAAGATGCTTGCATCAATTTGGCCGAACCGATGGAGCAGCGAGTGGAGTGTCAAGTTTACTTGAACAATCCCGAGTCGCGACAGAGGAAGACGATAGTCAAGTCGTGACAAAAGTCATGGTACAAAGTACCAGAAACTAGAAACTCGAAACTATAAACTTTAAAACTCTAAACATGAAACTGAAACTTCTATGGCTACTGGCTGTCGCCACGACGGCTATGGCACAAGGCCCCAACGACTCGGGCGACTACTATATGAATGCCGACGGGCTGAAGGGACAGAAACTGAAGACGGCCCTCAGTGGCATCATCAACAAGCATACCGACATCGGCTATGCCGGATTGTGGGACGCCTACAAGACCACCGACCGCCGTCCCGACGGCTTTCTGCGCGACTGGTACTCGAATGCGACGAGCTACGTGATTGGCGGTCCGAACCAGGGGGCGAACTACAGCGAGGAGGGCGACTCCTACAACCGCGAACACCTCGTGCCGCAGAGTTGGTTCAGCAAGACGGGCCACATGCGCAACGATGCCTTCCACGTCGTGCCCACCGATGGCTATGTGAACAACCGCCGTGGCGACCTGCCGTTTGGTGAGGTGGGCACGGTGTCCTACCACTCCGCAAACAACTACAGCCTGGTGGGCCGTTGCAAGGTGGCGGGCTACAGTGGTCAGTGCTTCGAGCCGAACGATGAAATCAAGGGCGACGTGGCACGTGCCTATTTCTATATGACAACGTGTTACGAGAACGACCTCCCCACATGGGGTGGCACCAACTTCTCCTATTGCTTCGATGGCACCACCTATCCTGCCCTCACCGATTGGTTCCTGCAGATGCTCATGCAGTGGTCGGAGCGCGACCCCGTCGACGAGGTGGAGTTGGAGCGCAACGAGGCCGTGGCAGCGCTGCAGAAGAACCGCAATCCGTTCATCGACTACCCGGGTCTGGAGCAGTACATCTGGGGCTCGAAGCAAAACGAACCCTTCGACTACACTATGCAGCCGGGCGGCGAAACCGCTACCGTGCGTAAGCCTTACTTCACGCCGACGGGTGGCATCTTTGCCGAGGCACTGACCGTTACCATCGTCTCGCCGACCGACGGAGCCACCGTCTATTACACCTCCGACGGCACCACGCCAACCACAAAGAGCACCGCTTATACTGCACCCATCACCATCGAGGAGACCACGACGCTGAAGGCCATCGCCGCGAAGGACGATGCCGTGAGCCATGTGGCCGTGGCAACCTACGTCATCAAGGGTGGTGAGCAACCGGCGGAAGGTGAATGCATCTGGAGCGAGGACTTCGACGGCATTGGTAATAAGGTACCTGTGGAGCAAGTGCAGAACGCGAAAGCCATCTATTACGGCGACGACGGCCAGTATTGCTTGGTCTACGATGGCAACATGGCTGGTGGCGAGGCACCCGAGCTGCTCATCCCGAAGAAGAGCCGTCCGGTGAACTACTTCACGGCCCTTGTCGCCATGAGCGGTCAGAAGGGACCGTTCCACCTGTCGTTCCTGAGCAACCGCAGCAGCATCGCCGTGAGCAGCAAGACGGCAGGCGTGAAGATTGAACCCCTTCAGGCCGAGGACAACACCTATCATTATAGTGTCAGCGTGCCCATTGGAATTAAGTCGTTCGAGCTGACGTTTACGATGACGGAGGACCAAAACGCCCGCGTCGACAACTTCCTCTTAACCGGCCCGGGTGATGATGCCGATGGCATCCACGAGCTCACGCCTTCCCCCAACGCCTCCCAAAAGAGCAAGGGGACAGGCTCCGTCTACACGCTCTCCGGCCAAAAGGTCTCAACTTCTCAGCATCACAACATCTCCGCTCTCCCCAAAGGCGTTTACATCGTGAACGGAAAGAAGGTCATACAGTAAAAACAACACAATAAAACTACCATCATGAAGAAACTATTCATTCTCGCGCTACTGGCCGTGGCAGCCACTGCCAACGCCCAGCGCACACCCACCATGGGCTGGAGCTCGTGGAACACGTTTGCACTGAACATCAACGAACAACTCATCCGCCAGCAGGCCGACGCCATGCACAACACCGGTCTGCAGGAGGCTGGATTCAAGTACGTGAATATCGACGACGGCTACTGGGATGGCCGTGGTCAGGACGGTCACCTGCGACTGAACACGAAGCTCTTCCCCTCGGGCATGCGAGCATTGGTCGACTACATCCACTCGCTCGGCCTGAAGGCAGGCATCTACAGCGATGCCGGCGACAACACCTGCGGCTCGGGCAACCGCCATGCATGGGGCATCGGCGTGGGCTTCGCAGGCCATGAGGACCAGGACTGCCAGCTCTACTTCCGCGACTGGGACTTCGACTTCATCAAGGTCGACTACTGCGGCGGCAACCACATGGGACTCGACGAGCGCCAGCAGTACACGAAGATTTCGAATGCCATCAAGAATTGTGGCAAGAAGGACATTGTGTTCAACATCTGCCGCTGGGCCTATCCCGGCACATGGGTCTCCGACGTTGCCGACTCGTGGCGCACCACCGGCGACATCTACGACGCCTGGCGCTCCGTGAAGGGCATCCTCGCCGAGAACCTCTATCTCTCTGCCTATTGCCACGACGGCCACTATAACGATATGGACATGTTGGAGGTGGGCCGCTCCATGTCGAAGATTGAGGACGAGACGCACTTCGGCATGTGGTGCATCATGGCTTCGCCGCTGCTCATCGGCTGCGACATGGCCAACATCAAGCCCGAGTCGCTGAAGCTGCTCTGCAACCGCGACCTCATCGCCCTCAACCAGGACCCGCTCCACCTGCAGGCCTATGTGGCTGAGAAGCAGGGCGAGTGCTATGTGCTGGTGAAGGACATCAAGAAGCTGCGTGGCAAGGAGCGTGCCATCGCCGTCTACAACCCCAGCGACGAGGAGCAGACGGTGACCTTGAATCCTGCCACCGTCGAACTGGGCGGAGCCGTGCAGTACTATGACTGTTTCCTGCAGGCGCCGTACGTCTACGACCAGAACCCCATCACACTGAAAGTGCCTGCCCACGGCACGAAAATCTTCCGTGCCAAAGGCAAGAAGCGCCTCGAGCGCACCACCTATGAGGCCGAGACCGCCTTCCTGCCCATGTATCAGGAAATTCGCAACAACCAAGCTGCCGACCTGAAGCAACTCTTGGGTGTTGAGGCCACCGCCGTCTATAGCCAGAGTCCTACCGCCTCGGGAGGCTATGTCACCCGTTTCCTTGGCAAGAGCGAGCAGAACGACCTGCAGTGGCAGCACGTCTACTCGACGAAGCAGGGCAAGCGCCGCATGACTATCGCCTTCTTCGCTGGTGAGGAACGTGAGATGGATGTCATCGTCAATGGTCAGAAGGTGAAGACGCTGAAGGTCAACGGCAGCGACTGGAGCCGTCGCCAGACCATCACCGTCGACGTCAACCTGAAGAAGGGCAACAACGTCATCCGCCTCGCCAACCCCCGCGGCTGGATGCCCGACATCGACGCCATGTCCCTCTCCCCCCGCTTCATCGGTGCCATCTGAGCAAAGTGACAAAGTGATGAGCAGCCTAGGCTAATCATAAACTATTCACTCATCACTTTTCACTATTCACTAAATGACGCCATGTCCCTCTCCCCCCGCTTCATCGGCGCCATCTGATGATAATAAAACGATGAAAGAAATAAAACGATATATGATGGTAGCAGCGCTGGCTCTCTTATGGATGGGAGCCTGTGCGCAACCCATGATGAGGCCCCAAGGCCCGCTGAATGAGTTTTCTGCAATAGAGGGTACTTCCGCCTTGCAGTATAATCTGCCTATGGAGAGGAATATAGAGTCACGCGCCGGATTTGGCCCTGCTTTTTATATCTTCCCTGATCAGAAGCTGGATAATGTATCTGCTTTAGCGTTGGCAAAGGAAC
>Ga0256404_1002040_pt1 | contig 45971 bp, 39 predicted proteins | sample RumenRJG_01DNA_FD_185990 | JGI IMG/M metagenome (GOLD analysis project Ga0256404, IMG submission 185990) | Bovine rumen microbial communities from Lethbridge, Alberta, Canada - RJG_01 | ecosystem: Host-associated > Mammals > Digestive system > Stomach > Rumen | place: Canada: Alberta | collected... | reverse complement strand
CTGATCCTCTGTTAATGTTATTGTGCCTGTTTTTCTGCCCATGAATATAACCTCCATATATGTTATATGAAGATTGTATCATAAAACGAATGCATAGTCGAGTTAATTAAAAACTTTTATACTAGATTTTACTGTATTAACACCAGCAATTCCACTTGATATTGTTACTTTAGCAGTTCCTGATACATTAGTTGCCTTATCAGTAAAACTTCTTGTTGCTGAATCTGTTTTGGCATATACTAAAACAGAATTAACTGCAACTATCATAATACAAATAAATAATGCTAAATTTCTCTTCTTCTTCATAAACTCTCTCCTTATAAATAAATATTAAAATAATTACATATCTCTTTTATATTTTATATATGTAATATGACCTGTTAGTTACCAGAAACGTTTCTGGGGCAATTATATTATTCCATATGAATAATTGCAACAAAAATGTTCTGAACGCAAGACTTTTGTTCTGAACGCAACGTATTTAATGCGTTTTTCGGCATTTTATTACTTTTACTACTAAAATTTTGTTTTAAAAATATCTACATATTTTCAAAATTTTTCATCATAAAGTCATATAATGAAAGACGGGAATAATCCCGCCTTTTATATTTCAAATATTAATATAGTCTGATATTCATTATCTTTATTATATGCTATTCATATTTATTTTTATAAATATCTGCAATAGTATCAAACTGATTTTTTCCACAATTATCATATCAATACCATCTATCCTAATATTTCCTGATTTATGAAGTATGATTTGCTTATGTTTTCCATCTGCATAATTTATTGTAATTATATAGTTATCTTTAGATACTCCATATATCATTTCTTTGAATTTATCTACTATTGATACATTTTTCTTCACAGTTATGTCATTCAGTATATCAACTATTTCGCTTGTCTCACCCTGTTCAAACTTTATATTCTTATTCCATCTTTGTATTTCAATTGTTTCAACCTTACTTTCATCAATTTCTAATCGTTCTTCTTTTACAAGAAGTCCGGGAAGTACAAATATCAATACAATCACAACAAATACTGCTGCCAAAATCATTAGTTTTTTCTTCATAGTTGTTCTCCTTTGTTATTTATACACATATGCTGAAAATACTGTTCCATATGTATTGTAAACATTTATATTATTATAATCTGTATATTCTATATCTCCCATATACACCAACCAGTTGCTACCTCAAGATAATATTTTTCATCATTTGAACCATATTTTTCCTATCATCATAATTTTGTATAAAATCTTTTAAATCATTATATAATCTCCTATAATTCATTTCAACAATAATGTTCTGAACGCAACGTATTTAATGCATTTTTCGACATTTTATTTACAATATAGTTCCTTCACCAATTTTTTCATCTCCAAGGTATACAAAAAATCTCATACCTTTATTAATATCTACATTTATTTTATCAGATATTTTTCTTAGTATAAATCTGTCATTATTTTTAACTACTCTAACACATACAGGATTATATATTGCCATATTATTTTCACCCACAAAAATTATTATCAATATTTTATTGTTCCACAATCTAAATATTTTTCTTAATGAAATATTAAATGTAATATCTGCTTCACACATATCATTTTCTTCTATTTTTTCATCAGATAAAATTGTGCTTGTACTCTTTTCTTTTATCCTTTTATAAGGCACATATCTTCTGAAATATTTATAATAAAAAATTTTAACAATTATATAAACAGCACAATATATTAATGTGAATTTTCTAAAAACAATCAACATTATAAAAATTATAATATCTATACAAGGATTAAGTATTCTGTCAATAATATTGTTATATGGAACTGAATATTTCCCACACGAATTACATCTATCAGCATATTTTCCACCTGACATAAATGATATTGTGCTGATACCTGCTGTTTCCCCGCACCATGGACATCTTGATGTATCTGTTTTTCTTATAAATTGGTCATAAAACCTCTTGTATTTTTTCATATACTTTGCATTATTTATGTATTTCATATAGAAATTTTTTATAATAACAGCTTTTATAATATTTATTACTGCCATTATTACTATCATAAGTATTATGATATAAATTTTACTTTTTGTGCTCACCACATATTTCTTTAAATTTAATAAATCATATCCATAATATTCAAAGAAAACTATTATCTGAATAAAAAGTGTACAATATATATACTTTGATACACTTTTTAAAGTTATATCTAATTTTTTATTCCAATCTGCTATAATCTGAAGAACCCCAAAAATAATTCTTATACTACCTGCCGTTATTAATATTTTTCTAATACTAAAACCATTAATTATAACTAAAGTTGAACACATTATAATGATGCAATTGATTATTCCTGTCAAATATTCTAGTGTATTTTTAAATCTTATAATATAATCATCCACCTATTGGCCCACCTTTATATACTTTAGTAACAATTCCATTATCATCAATTTCAATCCAATAATATTTTTCTAAGTTCGAAGGCATTATGATAGAATTATCCTTTCCAATGTAATATGCTTTTCGATATTCTAGATTAATATCAAATTCTCCATATTTTTTTTCGACTGAATCAATATCATTTCCTACTATCCACCAATCATTGTATTTCCAATATGTTGAATGAGAAAAATAGAATAATCCCATTGCAATTATGACTACAATTATAATAGATATAGTAACTATTAATTTCTTAGAAAGTTTATTTCTCACCATGATATTCAATCTGCTCCTTCACCATTTTACCATCTTCATCGTAATATTCATCAAAAAATCCACTTTCGTATTCTTCTCCGATTGCCATGTCAGCCCTAATTGCTCTCAAATACCATTTATCTTCAACAAATCCTCCCACAATTGGCCAATCTTTAAATTTACTTATCCAATTAACTAAATAATCTGAATGAGCTTTTACCTCAGCCTCAAACATATTATATGATGTATCAGCCGTAAAAGAAGCTAATATTGCAATTTGCTCATTATATGTAAGTGCATCAATATCGTCAACTTTAATTTTGTTATTAGTAAAATCAATAAAATTTTTTCCCGCATCTTTGTTACACTTGGTTAAACTATTAGGCACCCTTGATAAAGAAGATTTTTTCTTATACAAAATTGAATAAAAATAAGAATCATAAATAACACTATCAAGAACCTTATCAATTTCGGCAATATCTTCATATATTGTTACAAGGGCATTCGGAAAATAAATGTTATTCCCTGATAATTCGGCAATCTTATCAGCATAAGCTTCCGCAATAATGTATGAACCATCTGAAGCAACATTTGAAAAATATTTCTGTATTATTGAACAATGCTTATTTCCTGAGTATACTACGTTATCAATTTCTTTGTATAACACACTACTAGTATCGCCAGAATAAATCACATTATTTAATTTACTAATATCAAAATCGATAAATGATATAGTTACACCAGGATCGTTATTATCGTCAGAATCAAATTCCTGTTCACGCATTTTAAATAATCCAAATGTTGGAGATGAATTGTTTATTACATACAGATACCAATCATCGAAATACCCTTGTACATTAAGCATTTCTTTACCATCATTAAGTTCCGTTATTCCTGCATTATTTAATATATCTGCTATAGAAGTAGTACAAATCAAAAAATCATCTGTAGTTTCTTTTATTGTAGACATATCTGCTAATTCATCATTAATGTAAGTTTTAATTATATCTGCATAATCATTTGCCTTTTTAGGTTCTATATCAACTTTATCTTTAATATCATCACCATCTGTATCTTTCTTGGTTGGATTGCTATTATATTCATATACAGGTATAACCTTTTGTGAATAATCCTTAGGAAATCCTAATAAATACATATATGGAGCGATATTTATGTATTTTGTTGGTTTTACATCTGCTAATTCTTTATTATCAGGTAATTCGTCACCATCCGTATCAGATGTACTTGCTAAAGATGGAGTCTCTTTTAATTTAACAACTTGAGGAATAAGACCATTTAATGCTATCCAACATCCACTATTTGTTTCCTCGTTTATTAAATCAGCAATCTTTAATAATTCATCTTTAAAATTACTGTTAACATTTGCAAACACACCACCTGTTTTTTCGTATAAATTTTTATATGTTAATTTACAAGATGAACCTGATACAACAGAAACATTAATCTCATCTTCTACTAGAAGATTTATTATTTCATCCATTGATTTGATACCATAATTATTATCTACTTTATATCCTGCATCTGTAACAACAATAATAAATTTTTGTGATGATTGTCTAAAGTCTAATTCTCTTGCCATTTCCAAGGCATCAATTGTAGTTTCTGGTTCATCTCCTCCACCACTAACAGTTAACTTAGAAATTTCAGCTTTAAAATCAGTTACATTATTAAACCAGTTCAAAGAATCTGAATTCTTTTTAACTTTAGTTGAATCTGTTCCATCACATGTAATATCTCTATATTCAACTAAAGCAAAATTAGGAGTTATTCCGGCAGCAGAAATTTCATTTACAAAACTGTTAACATTATTTTTTACATTGCTAATATAACCCGACATTGAGCCAGTTGTATCAACAACAAATATAATATCAACCTGACCTCTGATTTTAACATCAGAAAGAATAACGTCATCACATTCATTTATCAATTTTTCTGTATCATTACCATTAAAAGCTGTTATAGACATCGGTAATACATTTGTTTCTTCACTCTCAAATGTATTTGAATCAATTCCCATTGAATTCAGCCAACTCATAGCATCTAAAACAAAATAAATACCGTCGTTAACTATATTTGTTGAAATCGTTCTAGTTCCTTCATCGAATAAACTCTCTAAAGGAGTTGTATTTTCTCCGTCATTATAACAGATTATCAAACCATTTGTCACTGTTTCACCAAGTTTATACTCTTTTAATGTATAACTACTGTTAAGTGTAAATTCAATTTTTCCTGCATTTATCTCAGAACCTGATATTTCTATGACCTTGCCAATATAAGCTCTTTCATTTCCCTTAAGATTACCTGTATATGCATTGATATTAATGTGAGTATTCACATTATCCTTAGCAGAGATTGAAGTAATGTTTGGAATTGCAATATTATCCTCAAACAATGACGAATCATATCTGTCATTATTAATAGTCTGTTCAATAAATTCTTCAGAATCTTCAATTCCATTATCATCAGTATCTTTTTTATTAGGATTTAAGCCTAATACAATTTCATCGTAATCTGAAATCCCATCATCATCAGTATCTGGATCATTTGGTTTTGTATTATATATATGTACCTCGTCGTAATCATTTAATTTGTCGCTATCAGTATCAACTTGCGTAGGGTCAGAGTTATATATAAATTCAACTGCATTAGACAAACCATCACCATCACTATCCACATCACCATCTGAAATTCCCGGGGTGATTGAATCAAATATCAATGGATTTGACTCAACTTCATTTAGTTCATAATAATCATTTAAACTATCTCCATCAGTATCTGTATTTCTCTTGTCCGTTCCGATAATTGCTTCAAAATAGTTAGCAAGTCCATCACCATCACTATCAACTGAATAATCTGGTTCATAATCAACTGTTGTTAATTCTCCACTATTATCCCAATCTGAAATTTTTATACAATTTAATCCCCTATAATAATCACTATATTTAAGTGTTATTGTATAATTCCAAAGAGTTGTTTCATTTCCTCTCCAAAATCTTAAAGTATTATTTCCAGCATCAGCCATTGTTACAACATAAGCATAAATATGGTCAGCTACCTGATAATCATATAATTTAGGATTTACTGATTCATTATTAGAAGGAAATGTTATATTCTTTCCTCCAAAATCTGCCTTTGTAATGTCTGCAAAATTGACATAAAACTGAGCCGCTGCCTGTTCCCAAGAAATTAAATTGCCTAAGTCAAGATATACTATATCACCAGCATGGAAATAGTTTTCTTCAATTTCTTCCTTATAATCCCAATGTCCATATTCACTGCCATCAACATAATATGCATTATTACCATCTCTACCACCAGCACTCCATGAATTCCACTGTATACTCTTATCAGGACTAATTCTGTTAAAAGTAATATTATAAGCAGTTGCCGGAACAGATACTGACCAAATAATATCATCAATCTTAGTCATATTATAACAATCATGGCCATTGGTATTATCTATAAGCTGCATTTGTGCATTATCATTTTTTATCCATTTTTCTGGTGTATTATCAATTAAATATAATGTTACATATTCTTTTAAATTATCTGCTTTAACAGTTAGTTCATTAACTCCACTATTTGTAATAAACATAATAATAATTAATATTATTGCCATTTTCTGTTTAAATTTAATTATTTTTTTCATAACTCATTTTCTCCTATCATTATATTTTTTATATCTTTTTAAATCATTATATTGTCACGACTATCTGTTTTCAATATAAATGTTCTGAACGCAAGACTTTTGTTCTGAACGCAACGTATTTAATGCGTTTTTCGACATTTTATTACTTTTACTACTAAAATTTTGTTTAAAAATATCTACATATTTTCATCATAAAGGCATATAATAAAAGACGGGAATAATCCCGCCTTTTATGTTTCAAATATTAATATAGTCTGATATTCATTATCTTTATTATATGCTATTCACATTTATTTTCATAAATATCTTTAATAGTATCAAACTGATTCTTTCTACAATTATCATATTCAATACCATCTATCCTAATATTTCCTGATCTATGAAGTATGATTTGCTTATGTTTTCCATCTGCATAATTTATTGTAATTATATAGTTATCTTTAGATACTCCATATATCATTTCTTTGAATTTATCTACTATCGATACATTTTTCTTCACAATTATGTCATTCAGTATATCAACTATTTTGCTTGTCTCACCCTGTTCAAACTTTATATTCTTATTCCATCTTTGTATTTCAATTGTTTCAACCTTACTTTCATCAATTTCTAATCCCTCTTCTTTTACAAGAAGTCCTGGAAGTACAAATATCAATACAATCACAACAAATACTGCCGCAAAAATCATTAGTTTTTTCTTCATAGTTTATATCCTCCGCTATCCCTATACATATATTTTCTATTATAATGTAATGATTATCCTACTCTTTCCATTACCTATCTATCAAGCTTTCTGTTATTCATTTGGTAATTATGATATATATCTTTAAACATCTTTAACCTACGTGTTGAAATATCTATTTCTTTACCATTTACAATTGCTTTATTGCCAATAACATCATCTACATATTTCATATTAACAAGGCACGATTTATGAATTTTAATAAAACAACCATACATTTTTAATTCTTCCTCCACTGACTTCAAAGTCTTTCTGATAATTTTATCTGTCATATTCTTAAAATGAACAACTAAATATATATGTTCTACTGATATGTAAGTTATTTCATTAATTAGTTTCTTAATCTGCTTTTTATTGTCATCCTCATTTGTAAGTTTATCCGCCAGATTTCTTATAATCTGTGGCAAGCTATCTTTTATGGTGTTTTTCATAAAGTAGCCATACACTTTTATACCAAAATCAGACGTTGCAAAGCTTCTCTCATCAATTCCAATAATGATTTTTGTATAATGAGAAATATTTTGTAATGTCTGCTCTAATTCTTCCAGAATATCAAACGAATTGCCAATTATTAATATATTGAAGAAATCATCGACTCTTACTAATCTTTCTTTATTTTCTTTGGATATAACCATAATTTCATTTATAATCCCCATATTACATAACTCATTATTAACTATTTCTTCAACTTCCTCTAATTCATTCTTATCAAAATTATATAATCCAACTCTCACCTTTTCTTATATCCTCCGTTATCTATACACTTTTCTCTTTATATGTTAATTATTATTTAAAATCTATTTTTCCTCTGTTAATATTCCATATTATACCATTTTATCTAAATGAAGTCAAAAAAGACAACAGCCGCACCACTTTTGTGCTGAAAAATACATACATTCTCACGAAAGATTTGATATTGAAATTTAATAGAAAATATAAATATCCTATTCAATACAAACAGCCGGCTTTCTGGTAACTAAATTCACCAAAAAACCGGCTGTAACTCATACATTATTTTCTTACTATATAAATATATAATATACTAATTATTTTGCCTGAATATATCCCTGAGCTTTAAGTAATTCAGCACAAAGTACTGCACCACCTGCTGCACCTCTTACTGTATTATGAGATAATCCAACGAATTTATAATCATAAACTGTATCTTCTCTTAAACGTCCTACTGAAACGCCCATACCATTTTCATAATTAACATCTAATGAAACCTGTGGACGATTATCTTCTTCAAGATACTGAATAAACTGCTTTGGAGCACTTGGAAGTTCTAATTCCTGTGGAACACCACTAAATGTTACTAATTTCTCGATTAACTGCTCTTTAGTTGGTTTCTTCTTGAACTTAACAAATACTGCTGCTGTATGTCCGTTAAGAACAGGTACTCTTATACACTGTGTTGTGATAACAGGAGATTCAGCTTTCTTGATTACTCCATCTTCTACTTTACCCCATAATCTTAATGGTTCCTGTTCGCTCTTTTCTTCTTCACCGCCGATAAATGGAATAATATTACCCTCCATCTCTGGCCAGTCTTTAAATGTTTTACCTGCACCTGAAATAGCCTGATATGTAGTAGCTACTACTTCGTATGGCTCAAATTCTTTCCATGCTGTAAGTACAGGAGCATAACTCTGGATTGAGCAGTTAGGTTTTACTGCTACGAAACCTCTTGTTGTTCCAAGACGTTTCTTCTGTGACTCTATAACTTTGAAATGTTCAGGATTAATTTCAGGAACTACCATTGGCACATCAGGTGTCCATCTGTGTGCACTGTTGTTTGATACAACAGGTGTTTCTGTCTTAGCGTATGCTTCTTCAATAGCTTTAATCTCATCTTTAGTCATATCTACTGCACTAAATACGAAATCTACTGTTGCAGCAACTTTTTCAACTTCATTAACATTTAATACTACTAATTTCTTAACTGCTTCCGGCATTGGAGTATCCATTTTCCAACGTCCGCCTACAGCTTCTTCATATGTCTTTCCTGCTGAACGTGGACTTGCTGCTACTGTAACTACTTCAAACCAAGGGTGATTCTCAAGGAGTGAGATAAATCTCTGTCCTACCATACCTGTTGCACCTAAAATTCCGACTCTTAATTTCTGACTCATATTTTCACCTCATATATTTTAAATGTAAATTTATTATCGCTATTATTTCTGTCCGTCTATCACGTACAACTGTTTGCGACGTATGTATACTATACCACATTTTTTTCAAAATGCAACTACTTTTTAAATTTTATATTGAATATTTTTCATTTTTTTAATATAATATAAGCAGTGTGCTAATCACATTGCTTCTGTGGCTCAGTTGGTAGAGCAACGCATTCGTAATGCGTGGGTCGTGGGTTCGAATCCCATCGGAAGCTTTCTAACGTATGAAAATACCGACCTTTAAACGTAAGATTTCTAAGTCTTAGATTAAAGGTCGGTATTTTTATATTTATATAAACTATTTAACCGTTCTCATATTATATTTCTCATATCTGATAACAGTATCTATGAAATTATTCTCAATCTGCTCAATTAATTCATCTACTTTCTCATGAGATTCAGTAAATGGTACAAAACCTCCTGCCATAGATGGGTGACCGCCACCACTTCCAATTCCTAATAAGGCATCATTAGTCAACTGTCCCGCATCAAATGATGATACATCACTTCTTACAGAGATTTTAATTCCGTCAACTTTAATTGAATATACTACGCATAGATTAACACCTGCAATAAGTAACATAAAGTCAGATATCGATGCTATTAACGGTTCAGGACAATGATTTCCTGTATTTGCAAAGCTTATATTATCATATACCTTTATACTCTTAATCGCATTGGCATAAGCCGACAAATCTCCAAATTGCAATGTACTCGTCTCTAATGAATTAATCAAATCAATATCACACAGATTATATAGCGAATAGAACATATTGAGGTCAAGATTTGATACACCTCTTGATAAGTTAGCGGTATCTACCTTAATTCCAAACATAAGTGCTGTTGCCACATTCCTGTCAATCTTTATATTATTAGATATGAAATACGCAGCTATAATAGATGCACACGCACCTACTCTCGGTCTTATATCACAGAACTTATAATCAGCCATTCCAAATGATGGATGGTGGTCTATACACATAGTAACCTGGCCTTCTAGATTCTTAAGATTAGCATTACCAGTCTGCGAATCAACTAAAATAATCTCGTCCTCTTTTGTAATATCCTTAACTTCGCTTAAATGCTTTATATTGATTCCTAAACTCTCTATCATCTTCTTTGTACTATATTTATCAATCTTTCCCTGATAACATATTGTACTTCTGATTCCATTCTTCTCTAATAACACCTGAAGCCCGAATGCACTTGCAATAGCATCAGGATCCGGAAAGTTATGTGTCTGAATATATATATGTTCTTTATCTATACATTCTAACATTTTCTCTAAATTCGTTTTTTTATCTTCCAAAAAGTTTTCCCCCATTGGTTTTTTTCTTATAATTTTATCACTATCTTCTTGTGTAACTTACATAATATTATACCTTAATACACCTTTTAAATCAATCACATTATATGTTTTTTGACATACTATATAATATGATATCGATGTCAAAAGCTGCCTTACGAATTGTTTCGTGCATTGCACTCCCACACTCCTGACATCTATTATAATACATATAATATCTATAATGTAAAATGTGGAGGTCATTTGATGAAACCAATTCTTAAATTAAATAATATTTCATTTTCATATATGTCAGCTTCTGAACAGATAACAATAATTGACAGCCTCTCTTTAGAAGTATTTCCGGGTGAAATAATATCTATAATCGGTCCTGAAAAATGTGGTAAAAGCACCATACTTTCTATAATCTGCGGTCTTACCAATCCTACCTGCGGGTATATAAATTGCAGTAAAACCCATATCGGATATATGGTTCAGAATGGCGATCTATTCCAATGGCATAATATCTACCGTAATTTCTCGAAATACTATAATAATCCACCAGCCCTCTACAAACAGCCTGAAATCAATCCATCTTTTTCTGAAAAATGTTCAAACATTAATTCCTGTAAATGTTGTGAGAAAAAAGCTGCTCTTATTAAAGTTCTCGCTTCTGAGCCTGATTTACTTCTTTTAGATGAGCCTTTTACCTCATTTAACATTGAAGCCCGTTCAGCTATCAGAACAGATATTATTAATCTTATTCATTTAGAACATAAAAGTGCTATTTTTATATCTGCAAATATCGATGAGGCATTGTCAATCAGCGACAGAGTCATAATTCTTTCTAAAATGCCTTGCAGAATTATTAAAGAATTCCGCACTGACAACAACCTGTTATGATAATCTCATTTTGAAGTCATCATAACCAAATTCTTTTATAATTTGTATCTCTCCGTCTTTTTCATATGCAATTGACGGAAGCTTCATTCCATTAAATGTATTAGTTTTAACCATAGAATAAATTGCCATATCACAGAACCTAAGCCTGTCTCCTACCTTCAACGGCTCTTTAAAATAATAATCGCCGATTATATCACCGGCAAGACAGGTAGGACCTCCAAGTCTGTATCTGATACCACTATTATCGCAGGTTTTGTCACATATTAATGGTGTATATGGCATTTCTAAGACATCAGGCATATGACAGGCTGCTGAAGTATCTAAAATCGCAATGTTTCTTTCATTTTCAATAATGTCTAAAACAGTTGTAACAAGATAACCGGCATTGAGTGCAACCGCTTCACCCGGTTCAATATACACTTCAAGATCATATTTCTCTTTCATATGAATTATGCACTTTATCAATGTTTCAATATCATAATCATCTCTTGTTATATGATGTCCACCACCGAAATTAATCCATTCCATATCATACAATGCATATCCGAATTTTTCTTCGATTACCTCAAGAGTTTTAAGTAAATCATCTGAATTCTGCTCACATAACGTATGAAAATGTAAGCCTGATATTCCATCTAAATCTGCTTTTTTAAAATTATCTAATGTTATTCCCATTCTCGAATATTTAGCACATGGATCATATATCTCATGTCCCTCCTGGGTTGAATATTCAGGGTTAATTCTAAGGCCATACTTCTTGCCTGCCTTAATTGCCTTTTCCTTATATCTGCTCCATTGTGACTGTGAATTAAATACTATATGGTCACAGATTTCTAAGATTTCATCTATCTCATCATCTCTGTAAGCGGCTGAATATACGTGTGTTTCACCGCCCATATATTCTTTACCAAGTCTGGATTCGTATAGTCCACTTGCTGTTGTCCCTGATAAATATTTACCAATCAGCGGATATGTATAAAACATTGAAAAACATTTCTGCGCTAACAGAATATGGCAACCTGTTCTATCCATAACATTTCTTAAGATTTTCAGGTTTTTCTCTAACAAATCTTCCTCCACCACAAAGCATGGAGTAGGAATATTATCATAAGTATACTTCATTATAAATCTTCCTTTTCAATTGTAAGCAATGCATCACCATTTATTTCATCATATGATTTCTTCATAAGTCTCTCTGCCTGCTTCGCAACAACATTTTCAAAGTAATTTCGTATTTCTCTTGCGTTAGCGAAATTTTCTCCTGCATTAGCAACCATAACGCCAATTTTAAGTGCAAGCTCTTCTTTAACACCCTCTCCTATTATAAAGTCCTGAGATGTACACATTTCAATAAATATATCAACTAACTGACTAACTGAATAATCTTCAAACTGTATATATTTGTTAAATCTTGAACGAAGTCCCGGATTGGAGTCTAAAAATTTCTCCATAGGTTCAGGATAACCTGCAACAATTACAATCAGTCTGTCTCTGTTATCCTCCATCAGTTTAAGCAATGTATCAACTGCCTCCTGTCCGAAATCTCCGCCATTATTCTCATAACTTGTAAGTGCATATGCTTCATCAATAAACAATATGCCACCCATAGCTTTCTCAACGACTTCCTGAACCTTTTCCGCAGTCTGTCCCATATAGCCTGCAACCAGTCCTGAACGGTCTGTTTCTGTTAAATCTCCCTTTTCTAGCAATCCAAGGCATTTATATATCTGACCGATTTTTCTTGCAACAGTTGTCTTACCTGTTCCCGGATTACCTATGAATACAAGATGATTGCTCATTACAGGATATTTTAAGCCTCTTTCTTTTCTTATCTTTTGCACCTGTAAAATGTTTACAAGACTGTGAATTTCTTTCTTCACTCCGTCTAATCCAATCATTGAGTCTATATCATCAAGCAAAGCCTTGATGTTATCTGACGGTTCCATATTTCTGGCATTCCCAAAACTTCCGGCATTTCTGGCATTTTCAAAATTTTCGGCATTACCTGCATTTGCTGAATTTCCCGAATTTCTTTCTATATACCCTTGATAATCAGGATTATTTCTTAATGATTCAGGTGCTTTATCTTCATACATTTCTTTAACAGATCCACTCATTGAATAATCTCTTTTTATACTGAAATTGATATTCACACTTCCATTTTTTGAACTGCCTTTTAAATCATAATATCCCGCAAAACTTTTATCTCCGGAATAAGGATTATAATACGCATTTTCATCTCTCATATTTGCACGCGCATAGAAATTTTGTGATTTATCAGTATAATTGCCTCTGTTTAACATCACTTTATTGAAATTAGATTCTGTTTTATCAATTTCTACTTCATCAAAATATATATCCATATCTTCTGCATTCAGAATAAGATTAAGAATATTTCTTAACATATCTTCAAATGCCATCATCTGGTATGGAAACTGTATTGTATTACTACTGATTACACCATATCCGAACTGTTTTAATGCTTTGTATAGTATTCTTGTGTCCTTAAGAAAAATATTCATTGATTTCTTCATAATTTTTCTTTCTTCACTAAGCACATATAATATTGATTTTGGAATCTTTGTCAAAAAATTATTTTTAAGGCAGACATCTTCCCAATAATATTTTCTAAGAAGCTCTTCATTTTCAATGATATCGAATGTACCACATAGAATTTTCTTCTCTCTGTAACACAAAACTCCGTCCATGGTTGCAAGTAAATATCCCATTCGCAGTAAATCATCCTGAAAATATTCTTGCAATTCTCCTTTATCAAATAAATATCCGTTTCCTTCATATTTTTCACATATAGAAAGAGCCTGTTTAATACTTAATTTATATATTTCAAAATTATCTTCCATAAAACTCTCCATTTCGCAAACTTATCATATTGTAGAAATTATCACAAAACATTAAATTCTGCTCCTCGATAATTTCTACAACCATTTCTGATTAATCTACTAATACCGGATTAAAATCTTCTTCCCAAGGAAGTCCGAACTTATTAAGTGCTTCCATAAATGGATCCGGATCAAATTCCTCGATATTAAATACGCCAGGACCTTTCCACACACCTGTCATTATAAGCATTGCGCCAATCATTGCAGGAACACCTGTTGTATAACTGATTGCCTGTGAACCAACCTCTTTATAACATTCCTGGTGGTCACAAATATTATACAGATAGTACGTCTTATCTTTACCATCTTTCTTGCCTCTGAATATGCATCCTATATTAGTCTTTCCAACTGTTCTTGGACCTAAACTTGCAGGATCAGGTAATACCGCCTTTAGAAATTGCAATGGTACAATCTGTTTTCCCTCGAATTCTATAGGTTCAATTGAAGTCATTCCAACATTTTCCAGGCATTTAAGATGTGTAAGATAGCTCTGTCCAAATGTCATAAAGAATCTGATTCTCTTGATTCCCGGTATATTTATTCCAAGTGATTCTAATTCCTCGTGATGTAAAAGGTACATATCTTTTTTACCTACACCCTTAAAATCATACTCTCTTTTTATTTCCATCGGCTTAGTTTCAACCCATTTGCCGTCTTCCCAGTAACTTCCATTTGCCGAAACTTCTCTTATATTAATCTCAGGATTAAAATTCGTAGCAAAAGGATAGCCATGGTCACCACCATTACAATCCAGTATATCTATATAATTAATTTCGTCAAATTCATGTTTTAAGGCATATGCACTGAATACACCTGTTACTCCCGGATCAAAACCACTTCCTAAGAGTGCTGTTATTCCTGCTTCCTTGAACTTCTCACGATATGCCCACTGCCATTTATATTCAAACTTCGCTGTATCAAGAGGTTCATAGTTAGCTGTATCTACATAATGTGTCTTAGTTGCAAGACACGCATCCATTATCGTTAAATCCTGATAAGGAAGCGCAAGATTTAATACAACATCAGGTTTAAAACCATTAATAAGTTCAATTAATTCATCTACATTATCTGCATCTACCTTTGCTGTATGTATAATTGTTTTTGTCTTATCTTTTAATTCTTCTTTTAATTTATCGCATTTACTCTTTGTTCTGCTTGCAATCATTATCTCTTCAAATACTTCACTATTCTGACAACATTTATGGATTGCAACTCCTGCAACTCCACCACAGCCTATTATTAAAGCTTTACCCATTCTGATTCACCATTTTAACCTTTCTTTTATCGATTTTATCCTACGGAAAGTAACAATTCTCTTATTACCTTGCATGCAACCGCTGTAGATACTCCTGAAGTATCTAAATTAGGTGCAAGCTCATTAACGTCCATTCCGACAATATTTAATTCTGATACTTTCCTGATTGCACTAAGAAGTTCTAGGAATGTAACGCCTCCTGCTTCCGGAGTTCCTGTTCCAGGAAATATTGATGGATCTAACACATCTAAATCAATAGTAAAATATACCGGATAACCTTTACATTCTCTTATTGCATCTTCTAATCCGTCAAAATTGAACTTATTAAGTGTTGTATGTTCTTTTGCCCAGTAGAATTCATTTCTTTCACCACTTCTTATACCGAACTGATATATTCTGTCATCTCCGACAAGGTCCCATATTCTTCTGATAACTGAAGCATGTGAAAGATTTTCTCCTAAATACTCATCTCGCAGGTCTGTATGGGCATCGAAATGAATTACCCTTACATTCTGATATTTTTCATAAATCTTTTCAAATGCTCCTAATGTTACTAAATGTTCTCCACCAATCATACATGGTATCTTTTCATTTTCAAGAATTAAAGCAGTCTTTTCACCAATCATATCAAGCGCTTTTCTCGGATTACCAAATGGCAGTTCTATGTCCCCGCCATCGAATACCTTGATATCCTCTAAATCTCTGTCCTGATATGGACTATATGTCTCAATTCCATATGACTCACTTCTTATTTCCTTACTTGCAAAACGTGTGCCTGGTCTATATGAGGTTGTCGAATCAAATGGTGCACCAAATATCACAATATCCGCATTTTCAAAATCAGATTCACAACCAATAAAATTTTCAATATTTCTATTCCACATCTCTTAACAGCTCCTCTACATAATTTGGAAGTGCAAATGCACCCACATGAAGTCTGGTATTATAATACTTTGTCTGTATGCCTAACATATCCCATTTAGCACCGCTAAAGTCTTTGGTTGGATGATATTTCTTAGAAGAAAAGCCAAATAACCAGTGTCCTGACGGATAGGTAGGAATATGTGCCTGATATACCTTACTTATCTTAAAGCTTTCAACTATACGCTTATGCGCTCTTTGCATAGCCAGCGCATCTTCACTATAGAATGGACTTTCATGCTGGTTAACTATTATACCATCTTCTTTAAGTGCCTTATAACAGTTACCATAGAATTCCTTGGTAAAAAGTCCCTCGCCCGGTCCAAACGGATCCGTAGAATCTACAATTATTAAATCATACTCATTTTCGCAGTTACGCACGTATTTAAGACCGTCCTGATATGTAATATGAACTCTCTCATCATCTAAGCTGCATGCTGTAAGCGGAAGATATTTTTTACACACTTCTACGACAAGTTCGTCTATTTCAACCATATCTATGTGTTCAATGGTAGAATATCTGCATAATTCTCTTATTACACCACCGTCTCCTGCGCCTATAACTAACACTTTCTTTACATTAGGATGAACCGCCATTGGCACATGTACAATCATCTCATGATATATAAATTCATCTTTTTCAGTAAGCATCATATATCCGTCAAGAGTCAGAAATCTTCCAAATTCCTTTGAATCAAATACATCTATTCTCTGATAATCACTCTGGGCGCTAAATAACTGTCTGTTAACTTTAATTGAAAAATTAACATCTGATGTATGCTTTTCAGTAAACCATAATTCCATCTGATCACTTCTCCTCCTTTACAACATTTAATCTTGTTATATCCATACTTTCAGGTCCTGTCATAAAACAGCCTTTTTCCTTTGCATATGATATATATGTAAGTATTTCTTCTGTTATCATTTCTCCCGGTGCTAAAATCGGTATTCCCGGTGGATAACACATAACAAATTCGCTGCATATTCTTCCTATTGTCTCTTTAACCGGTAACGACTCTTTATCAGCATAGAAAGCCTTTTTAGGCGACATCGCAACGGTCGGATTGATATATTCGTGGTCGAACATTCCTGTTCTTTCTTTTTTGAATCTTCGTCTTATTTCTGCTAATGCGCTTACCAATCTTTCTATCTCTCTTTCCCTGTCACCTACTGAAATATAGGCTAAAATATTTCCAATATCACCAAATTCAATCTGTATGTCGTACTCATCTCTTAACAAGTCATATACTTCTATTCCTGCAAGTCCGACATTGAATGTATTAACCGATAATTTTGTAACATCGAAATCATATATTGAATCTCCATTAATTATCTCTCTGCTATATGCATAGTAGTCACCTATCTCATTTATCTCATCTCTTGCATATTTCGCAAGGCTTCTCACCTTTTCAAATGTTTCCCTGCCATTTAATGCCAGATTCTTGCGTGACATATCAAGACTTGATAATAACAGATAGCTTCCACTTGTTGTCTGTGTAAGATTTATAACCTGTCTTACATAGTTATGATTAATATTTTTGCCAACTAACAATATTGAACTCTGTGTAAGACTTCCGCCTGATTTATGCATACTAACTGATGCCATATCAGCTCCCGCCTCCATCGCAGACATAGGAAGACTTTCATCAAAATAGAAATGTGTTCCATGTGCCTCATCAGCTAGTACTTTCATTCCATATGTATGTGCAAGTTCAGTAATTCTCTTTATATCCGAACAGATTCCATAATATGTCGGATTATTAACCATTACGGCTTTCGCATCAGGATTTTCTAATATGGCTTTTTCAACTTCTGATACAGACATTCCTAAAGCAATTCCTAATCTTTTATCTGACTCCGGATTAACATATACAGGTATTGCGCCGCTTAGTATTAATGCATTTATTGCACTTCTATGTACATTTCTTGGCATTATTATCTTATCGCCCTCTTTACAGGTTGCAAGTATCATTGTCTGTACTGCCGAAGTCGTTCCTCCCACCATGAAAAATGCATGTTCTGCTCCGAATGCATCTGCTGCTAATTCTTCTGCTTCTTTAATTACTGATACCGGATGGCACAGATTATCTAAAGGCTTCATTGAATTCACATCTACTGACATACATTTTTCACCCAGAAAATCTGTAAGCTCTTTATTAGCTTTTCCATGTTTATGTCCCGGTACATCAAATGGTACTATTCTTTCTCTTTTAAGTCTGTTCAACGCCTCATATAATGGCATTCTGTTCTGTTCAAGTTTCATTTCCGTCTCCATTCCATTTATGGGATTATCTAGAAAATATTACTTCCACTAAATATTTCTATCATTTCTCTTCTAAGGCTGTTAGTTATCTCTAATCTTTCTTTTGGTGGCAATTCATACACATCTGTATTAAACAGGTAATTTTGTAAATCAATCTCTTTAATAAGCATTTTCGTATGAAAAATATTAGACTGATACATATTTACATCTATTGCATCATATTTCTTCAATGTTGCACTGTCTATATAATCCTGTATTGATGTAATCTTATGGTCTATGAATAACTTTTTACCATTGACATCTCTAGTAAAACCTCGCACCTTATAATCCATAGTTATAATATCTGAGTCAAAGCTTCCAATCAGATAATCAAGTGTAGATAATGGTGTTATCTCTCCGCACGTTGCCACATCAATATCTACTCTGAATGTTGCAATACTCGTCTCAGGATGATATTCAGGATATGTATGTACCGTAACATGGCTTTTATCTAAATGGGCCACCGTAGTATCTCCCTTAGTAATAATCTCTCTACGCATATCGCCACTTCTGGCCTTTAACATCTGCTCTTCTGCTAAAAGTATCGTAACACTTGCCCCCTGCGGTTCATAATCCTGTTTAGACACATTCAGGATATGCGCCCCTATCATTTCTGTAATATTACATAATATCTTAACCAGACGTTCAGAATTATACTGTTCATCAATATATGAAATATAGTCTTTCTGCTCTCTTTCTGATTTCGCATAACAGACATCATATATATTAAAGCTTAATGATTTCGTCAGATTATTAAAACCATATAATTTTAATTTGTCATTCATCTTCTTCTCCTGTCAATTGGCAAAAGGATAAATCCACTTTGCATAATTCTAATTTTCCTATTAAAGAATAAAGAATGTCGCTTGCGACATTCTCCGCCTGCGGCGGATTGCGATAGCAACATTTTCCGTTCCGCCGCAGTGCGATCCTCGCGGAGCGTTTTTGCTTACTAGGACAATTTCAACGAAATTTTCTAGTAAGCAAAAAAAAATCAAGTGTATGCACACTTCCAGCACAAACACTTGATTATATTTACTAATTGGTTTATTTATTTTTGAATTTCACAAAATTAATTCATATTTATTTATTCAATATAGCGTTTAGAGTCTATATAGCAAGAAATTACTTTTACTACTCTTATTGATTTTTCACAAGTGTGATGTGCACATAGTGCAACTGTCTATCCAATTGGTTATTAAGTCACCAACTCAATGCCATCACTGGCATCAACTTATAAAATTTGAATTATAAATTCAATCAATATGGTAATTTCAAAATTACCCTGTTCAAAATAATTCCTGCAAAACTTTACGCTTGCTTTTCCCATCATTTTTCTAAAATGATATTCGAGGAAAATGTTTTCATTTTTCACTAAGGGTGATTATATATTATTTCTGTATGATATGTCAATGATTTTTCACATTATTTATTATCATAAATAAATTCTATATTCACACTGTCATAGAAGAATTTAAGTATTTCTTCGTAATTCATTCCCTTGTCTATCATACTTTTTACAGCAGTCTGGCTCATTCCGGCACCATGCCCATAGCCGCCACCATAGAAGGTGTAACTATTACCATTTTTCTCTACTGTAAAATATGCACTTGGCAAAGCATTAAATGTATCAACTGATGTGCCATCCGCTTTATTAATTGCTATTCCATTAGGACTTATAAGATTCCTTATAGCTGTCTGCTTTACTATCTTAACTACAGCCGTTGTTCCCTTAATAATTAATTCTTCTATCGTTCCGCCCACACCTCGTTTTTCAACATATATATCTGTAACTTCCCCTATATTAGTAAGTTTCCTGCTTACAAAACCCTCATCTGTCCAGGTAAGAACATTATCAGGATAACTGTTATATATCCTTGCTATATTTCCATTAATGCTATCTGATAACTGCTCTTTTGTCATTGTAATATTCCATCTGTACCATGAACTTCCTTTATCATAAGTATCATATTCTGTTTTGATAAATTCATTAAATGTATTGTTATCCGATAAATCAATGTTATTGTTACCATCACATAATAATTTACCCTTGATATATGGAAGAGTGCTTCCTCCCCATACTGTAGAATCTGTTGTACTTCCGCAAGAGGTTGCAAAGAAATATGTATTTGCTATTTCACCATTATACATTAATACCTGACCATAGGTAGCTTTAACCGCTGATATTGAATTCTCATTTTCTGGTGTGACATTATATACCTGATAATCTGTACTGTCATTTACCTGTGCGCCATATGCACTTAATGCACCATTATTCATATGACTTACAGCATAACTTCTTGCACATACTGCCTGAACTTTTAATGCCTCAATACCATATGAGGACGGCATCTCGCTTGGAACTACAGCATACAGATATTGTTCTAACGATAATTCATTAATCACAACTACTTTACCGTCATACAAGCCTAACTCAATTGTTCCTCTGTATTCAGGATTATTGCCATTACGACTAACTGAATTAAGCATAATTTTACCATTTTCGTCCTGTGCCACAATCTTTATTCTTCCCACCTTTAACTTATCATTATCGCAATTAAATGTAAGTGAATCTCCTGAATTATATAAATCTTTTCTCTCTTTAGGAGTATCTGAACCATCATTTTCAAAATAGATTACATAGAACGGACTCTTACTGCTTACAGTTACATAATCGTGTGTTAAAGCGGTATAACCCGTAGCCTTAATAAGAACTCTTATGTTGTCAGCATTAGGAAGATTATCCATAAATATTCCACAGATTTTCTTATCTGCAACTATAAATCTCAGGTTCTCATCTCCGACTCTTACACTTTCAATTCCCTGTTCTTTATAAGAATCATATGAAGAATATACTCTGTATTTTTCATCTAATGCAACATTACCAAAACCCTCTACTTCTATACCATTCTCACTTATCGCCTGCACTTTTCCACTTATACTGTCCCTCTTAAGACTCATTTTCACAATTTTATCATCTCTTATAACTAAGTCGCACATAACGCCCTCTAATTTCTCTTTTAATCCCTTTACCGCAAATGTACGCTCAATGCCATTTAATCTGACAGTAATATTATCTTTTTCACTGCCAATGATTAACAGATTATTAAAAGTTACCTCATTGCTTACCTTTTTAATAAATATAATCCGGTTGTCACGAACCATTGCTTCAATACATTTATCATTCAGATTATCCATTGAAAGATTATAAACATAACTTCTGGCATCAGAAACAATATTTTTATTCTCCTTATCAATACGATAAATATTAATGGTCTTAGTATCACATATTTTATCCATTCCATTTGCTTTACTAATAAATACTAATATCTCATACCAGTTTTCCCTGCTTATTTTATCAGTTTTACCCAACTTAACTCTGATAATGCTTTTTATATCCTCTAAACCAAGTGTTTCTAACATATTCTCCGCATCATCTATACTTATATAATCATTTCCATTCTTATAATTACCACGATTAATAATCTCTTCTCCATACATTGAATTAATCGATTCAATTCCCTCTTCTATAATTACATACTCTTTTATGGTATTTTCTTTCTTATTCATAAAAAAAGCTATATAAATTAACGCAAAAACAATACCTGTTATACATATTGCGGATATTAGAATCTTACTTTTCCTCTTCAACATTGTTTTAACCATTCCTTTCGTTTATTCATATAGCTGTCTGCTTTTTAATCTTATGAGTAGTCCGTTTCCATTATTACATAAAATATTCCGTCAAAAATATTTCACTGATAAATCTTCTGCCGATAATTTTATTTTTCTATATACAATACTCAAATAATATTTTTCACTAAATTTAAAATATAATATAATTAACCAAGAAATAAATGAATTGAAAAAAGCAGCACCAATGGTGCTGCCTTAATTTCATATATACCCCAAAATGTCGGCTCCTGCAGTTTTGATTCCTAGCAAAGCTAGGTGGGTTTCCGCATTCAGGCTTCTGTGGTCCACTCAAAGGAGGCTTCACATCCGACTAAAGATATAAGAGTCCCTGTTCAAAAATGTAGGTTCAAAAAAACAGAAGTTATCGTGCATTCCAGGAAATATATACTAACTAAATCGTTGAATTTAGTATACTTTATTTTATGAAAATTTTCAATAAAAAATTCATATTTTTTGCAAGTTTTTTTAGTTAATTTCTACCAAAGAAATCCGGTCTCAAAACTTTCCTTAAACATAGTTAGACTATTAATTACTAAAACCTTACACATACAATTATCAACTTATAAAATCTATATTCGATGAATTTTAATATATAAATATTAGAACTTGTGTTTCAAATTGCTAATTTGTCGATGTCGTTGTTTAGTTCTTTAGATTATTTGTGTTCATTCAACAACCAGACAATTAAACAAAGTTGTCCGCCTATGACACACACTCGATTTATGACGTATCGTGTGGGTGTTATATACCGCCATATGCAAAAGGTCGGTGCAGTAAATCACCATTCAAGCAAAGCGCGTTTGATTTACTGCACCGTAATAACCTCTGCATATGACGGTATTTACACCCACTAGATTAAGTTATATGAGAGAATGTGTCATAGGCGGACATCTTAGCTTAATTGTCTGTATGGTGAATGTACACAAAATTAAAACTAAACAACGACACCTGACAAATTTACGCAATTCTTACAATAAGTTCTAATATTTATATATTTCAAATTCATTCGACATATGATTTATAAATTAATTGTATTATTATGGTTTTAGTAATTAATTTCTACCAAATTCTGAAAGTTCGAGTCCCGGATTTCTTTCTAAGACCATATTAGGACTCCATGCATTTGCAAATAAAAGAAGAGGATTACCCTTAAGGTCTTTTATCTTCTTCATATCTGAAGTTCCTGATATCTGATTTAAGTCAATATCCTTACTTACCACCCATCTGATGTGTTCATATGGAAGTCTTTCAAGTTTAATTTCAACATTATATTCGTTCTCAAGTCTGTATTGTAATACCTCAAACTGTAATACTCCGACTACTCCGACTATAATCTCTTCCATTCCGGTATTAAACTCCTGGAATATCTGTATAGCACCTTCCTGTGCAATCTGGTTAATACCCTTGACGAACTGTTTTCTCTTCATAGTATCAACCTGTCTTACTCTTGCGAAATGTTCAGGGGCAAATGTAGGTATTCCCTCGAATTCGAATTTATCATTTGAAGAACATAATGTGTCACCTATTGAGAATATACCCGGGTCAAATACACCTATAATATCGCCTGCATATGCTTCTTCCACGATATGTCTCTCCTGAGCCATCATCTGCTGTGGCTGTGAAAGTTTTACCTTTCTTCCACCCTGCACATGGTTAACCTCCATACCTGCTTCGAATTTACCTGAAGTTATTCTCATAAATGCAATTCTGTCTCTATGAGCCTTATTCATATTTGCCTGAATCTTGAATACAAATGCTGAGAAATCAGGTCTGAACGGATCAATTTCTCCAATATTTGATTTTCTTGGAAGTGGCGAAGTTGTCATCTTAAGGAAATGCTGTAAGAAATTCTCTACACCGAAATTAGTAAGTGCTGAACCGAAAAATACCGGTGTCAAATCTCCTGCCTGTACCTCACTAAGATTAAATTCTGCACTTGCACCATCTAATAATTCCAAATCTTCAGTAAGTTTATCGTAGAGGTCGTTTCCCATATGCTCTACTAATTCTTTATTATTAGCTTCATTCCATTCAATTCTGCTCGTTTCAACTTCTTTTTGTCCATTCATCGCAGCCTTGAATGTAGTAACTACATTTTCCTGTCTCTCGTAAACACCTTTAAATGATTTTCCTGAACCGATAGGCCAGTTTATAGGACATGTTCTGATTCCTAATACATTTTCTATCTCATCTAATAAATCAAATGGATCATTAGCTTCTCTGTCCATCTTATTTATAAATGTAAAGATCGGTATATGTCTCATTACACATACCTTGAATAATTTAATTGTCTGTTTCTCAACACCCTTAGATGCATCTATAACCATTACCGCTGAATCGGCAGCCATTAATGTTCTATAGGTATCCTCTGAGAAATCCTGATGTCCCGGTGTATCTAGGATATTAATACAATATCCACCATAGTTAAACTGCATAACCGATGACGTAACAGAAATACCTCTTTCCTTTTCAATCTCCATCCAGTCAGATACTGCATGCTTCGCTGTCTTTTTTCCCTTAACCGAGCCTGCAAGATTAATAGCTTTACCATATAACAGAAATTTTTCTGTTAATGTTGTCTTACCTGCATCAGGATGGGAAATGATTGCAAATGTTCTTCTTTTCTTAATTTCTGTACTTAAATCTGCCACATTTATCTCCATTCCACAGACTAATTGTTGTCTGTCTTTTCTACTATTTCATTTTTATTTTTATATATGGAATTAGCAGGAACATATCCTCTTACCATAGATAATGGATATACATTTGTATGTGAACCAATTACTGTACCCGGATTCATAACCGTATTACAACCTACTTCAACATAACTTCCAAGTATTGCACCTAATTTCTTAAGTCCAGTCTCCACATATCCATTGTCTGTTTTAATCTTAACAAGTGTTTTATCTGATTTGAGATTCGATGTAATCGAACCTGCACCCATATGTGATTTATATGATAATATTGAATTACCTACATAGTTATAATGTGGTGTCTGGACACAGTTAAATAAAATAGAACTCTTTAACTCTGTCGAATTACCTACAACGCTTCCTTTACCCACTACTGCTGCACCTCTTATAAATGCACAATGTCTGATTTCAGCATCCTCATCTACAATAAGTGGTCCATTTAAAAAAGCTGTAGGTGCAACTTTTGCACTTTTAGCAATCCAGATATTCTCTCCACGTTTCTCGTATCTATCCTCTGGTAAAGTATTACCTAATTTAATAATCTTCTCGTCTAATCCATTGAAAACTTCCCATGGATAAGTAAGACCTTTAAAAAAATCTTTTGTAATTGTCTCTTCTAAATCAAGTAATTCACTGATTTCTAACATATTTTCCTCCAAATATTTACAAATTAAATCATCATTAAATTCTAATACAAATCATATATTCTGCTTTTACTCTACTGTTACTGATTTTGCAAGGTTTCTTGGCTGGTCAACGTCACAACCTTTTAAAACTGCTGTATAATATGCAATGTACTGCATAGGCACAGCAGCTAGCATAGGCATAAGTATATCATCAAGTTTAGGAATCTTTACAAGATAATCTGCTACATCATTTCCTAATTCCACATCTTCAGTACATATAATAGTTACTTTTGCACCACGCGACTTAACCTCTTTCACATTGCTGACTGTCTTCTCAATCAAATCACTCTGTGTAGCTACTGCTATTACAGGCATATCATCAGTTACAAGTGAAATTGTTCCATGTTTAAGTTCACCTGCTGCATATGATTCTGAATGAATATATGAAATCTCTTTTAATTTCAAAGAACCCTCCATGCTAAGTGCATAGTCAAGCCCTCTACCAATATATAATAAACTGTCTGCATTAACTAATCTGGATGCGATAAACTGACACTTTTCTTTTAATTCCAATACATCTGTAAGTCTGTCTGGAATCTCTGTAAGTGCTTTAGTTAATTCCTTACATTTATCTTCTGTTATCTTTCCTTTTGCATATGCAAGTTCAAATGCAAGAAGATACATAATACTTAACTGTACACTATATGCTTTAGTAGATGCAACCGAAATCTCCGGACCTGCATGTGTATATATAACTATGTCTGATTCTCTTGCAATTGTAGAACCCTTAACATTAACTATTGAAAGTGTGGTAGCTCCCTTTTCTTTAGCTAATTTAAGTGCTGCATAAGTATCCGCTGTCTCACCCGACTGTGAAACTAAGATTACTAAATCTCCCTCTTCTACGAGTGGATCTCTATATCTGAATTCTGATGCAATATCAACTGTAACTTCTATTCTTGCTAATTTCTCAATTATATATTTACCAACAAGTCCTGCATGCATGGCAGTTCCACAAGCAACTATATAGATACGTTTATAGCTCTTAAGCATATCCATTGTAAGTCCACTTTCCTCAAGATATGGCATACCATCCTGTATTCTTGGAGATATTGTAGTCTTAATAGCTGTAGGCTGTTCATTAATTTCCTTAAGCATAAAATGCTCATAGCCACCCTTTTCTGCTGCATCTATATCCCAGTCTGCTGTCTGGAGTTCTTTTGTAACTATTTCACCTTCAGGACTATATATTTTAACTTCTTTCTCAGTAATCTCTGCTATTTCATCCTGTTCAAGCAGATAATAATTCTTAGTATATTTAAGAATTGCAGTAACATCAGAAGCTATAAAGTTCTCATTTTCTCCAACACCTATGATTAATGGACTTTCCTTTCTTACAGCAAATACTGTCTCCGGAAAATCTCTGAACAATATTCCAAGAGCATAAGAACCTTTAACTTTATCAATCATTTTGCTGATAGTCTCAATAGGATTGCCATCATAATAATAATCTAATAACTTAGCCACTGTCTCTGTATCTGTTTCACTTTCAAAACCATAGCCCTGAGAAATTAAGAATTCCTTTATATGTTTATAATTCTCTATAATACCATTATGGACAATTGTCACTCTCTTATTACCAAGTGGATGTGAATTAATATCTGAAGGTTCTCCATGAGTTGCCCATCTTGTATGACCGATACCACAATGTCCATGAGGCTTTTTACCATTGCTCATCTTCTCTATAAGGTCATTTAACCTTCCTTTAGACTTCTCAACTACGATTTTATCTCTTTCAAAAACTGCAATACCTGCTGAATCATATCCTCTATATTCTAACTTTCTTAAACCGTCAACTAAGACGTCAGCGCATTCTCTTTCGCCTACATATCCGACAATTCCACACATAATTTCATTATCCTTTCATTAATTTATTTTGCTTGCATACACATATATTGGTGGTGTTCAGTCCCTAAAAGGGCTTTGACACCCTAATTCTATTTTTTATAAAATTTAGAGACTTCATTGAATTTCTGTTTTAATTCATATTGTTTATTAGAATTAATCACACCCATAGTTCTTCTGGTAACAAAGCCCTCAAGTTTATCCATATATTCATCAGATGTAATCTTTCCCTCTGCTACATATGTAAGACCTTTCTCCCAGCTTGCTGTAAGTTCAGGGTTAAGTAAATGGTAAATTGAAGCATTAACTACTTCATATACCATCTCACCCATCTGTGTAGGTGTAATAATCTGTGTCTTCTTATTCAATGCCAGATACTTAATATTCACAAGTTTCTTAAGTATCTCTGCTCTGGTAGCACTCGTACCGATTCCACTACCCTTAATCTGTGCACGAAGTTCTTCATCTTCAATTAACTGTCCTGCACTTTCCATAGCAAGAATAAGTGAACCTGAATTATATCTTTTAGGTGGTGATGTCTTTCCTTCCTTTATTGATAACTCATTGCATTGAAGTGTATCACTTTTTCTTAATTTTTTCAACAATTCTATAGTATTTGTATCAATTGCCTGCTCTGTATCCTTTGTATTATCCTGATTAGTATCTTCTTTCTTCTTTATAAACGAGTACTTAGTAACCTTTAGATATCCCTCTGAGATCAATATCTTGAAATTTGCAAAGAAAAGTTCACTATATATATTTTCCTCTTCCTTAATTGGCATAGATACTTTAATTCCAACTTTCTGATATTGTGCCGGTGGATAGAATATGCTTAAAAACCTTCTTGCAATAACTTCATACACTTTAACACTTATAGGATTCATAGAATTCAATGCACTTAATCCCTGTCCTGTAGGAATTATTGCGTAATGGTCTGTAATCTGTTTATCATCTACATATCTTGTCGATGCGATATTTTTAAAAGTACCTGCTTCTAAAATCTCCTTGGCATATTCAGAAACCATTGAATATCCACATAATCCTCTGATATTTTTACTGATTTCCTTAGCCACTGCACTCGATAATACTCTCGCATCTGTTCTTGGGTATGTAACACATTTTCTCTCATATAAATCCTGAACCACTTTAAGAGTCTCATCAGGACTTATTTTAAATAACTTAGAACATTCATTCTGAAGCTCAGCAAGGTTGAATAATAATGGAGGATTTTTCTTCTCAGTTTTCTTCTCTACACTTTCAACTGTAGCTATATTTCCATTTTCTTTTATTTTATCAATTAATTCCTTAGCATATTTTTCCTCTTTAAAACCATTTTCCTTATACAGATATGGTGACTGGAAATATTTTGACTTCTCATTAACACGCCATTCACTATCGAAATTAAAATCATCTGTACATTTAACATTTGCATTGACACGATAAAATGGTGTCTCCACAAATGCCCTTATCTCTCTTTCACGTCTTACTATCATTCCAAGTACACATGTCATAACACGACCTACCGATAATACAGCCCTGTCGGTTCTAAGATAATTAGATACTGAATTACCATACTTAAGTGTAAGCACTCTTGAGAAATTGATTCCCATAAGATAGTCTTCTTTAGCTCTCAGATATGCAGCTTCTGATAGATTATTATATTCAGATATATCTTTAGCGGTGTTAATTCCCTTAATTATCTCCTCTTCTGTCTGTGAATCTATCCATACTCTCTTCTCATTCTTATCATGAACTCCTGCCATCTGTGCAACCAGACGGTAGATATATTCTCCCTCACGTCCCGAGTCGGTACAGACATAGATGGTATCTACATCTTCTCTGTTAAGAATGCCTTTAACGATTTCAAACTGCTTCTTAACCCCGTCTATTACCTCATATTTCCATACCTTGGGAAGAAATGGGAGAGTCTGAAGACTCCACTTCTTAAGGTTAGGATCATATGCCTCAGGATAGCTCATTGTAACAAGATGTCCGACACACCATGTAACTATACTTTTATCGTCCTCTATATACCCATCTCTATTTTTGCCTGTTATTTTTAATGCTTTCGCAAATTCCCTCGCTACGCTGGGTTTCTCTGCGATATATACTGATTTTGCCATTTTTCCTCCACTTTCATTCTAAAGCAAATAGCTGTGCGAAAAATAATCGCATCGGCATTATTTTTCGCGCTATTCCTCATTTCTTCGCGGCTTGCCGCGAATGGGCGATGAGAAATTCGTGCAAGCGATTTCTCATCTGCCATATAGGCTATTTGCTTTTGTTCTAAAGCAAATAGCTGTGTGAAAAATAATTGCATCGGCATTATTTTTCACACTATGCCTGCTCGTCTAATGTTAAACTGTATGCATCAAGAAATTTATCAATAAAATAATCCGCCTCTTTACAATCTAACTTTCTTATTGCTTCTATTGTAGACTTCTCTGCCTCAAGGAAATCTGAATTACCCATTCTCTTTTCTTCAACGCATTTAATAAGTGCAGAAATCTTATCTGCCGCCTTAACTAACAATTGACTCTCTTTATTTCTATTCTCTTCATTCAAAATATTTTCATAAACCGGCTTCATCTCTTCCGGAAGTGATGAAACTAACTTATTAATGGCTGTCTCTTCCACAACCTTATATGCATCTCTTATCTCAGGTGCAAAATATTTTATCGGTGTAGGCAAATCACCTGTTATTATCTCTGGAACATCATGGTACATTGCCATTACAGCGACTTCATTTGCATCTACATTACCATTAAAATACACGTTATTAATTACTGCAAGGGCGTGTGCAATCATTCCCACTTCTAAACTGTGTTCAGCTATGTTTTCAGGAATGGTATTTCTCATAAGTCCCCATCTGTTTATATATTTCATTCTTGATGTCATTGCAAAAAAATTATAATTATCCAATATCTTTACCTCGCAAATCATAAAACTCAAACTTAGTCTCCGTACTCATAAGCACACCTGCTTTAACAACAGGGCTTAGAAATCCCTCTATATTAATTGCATCCGGATAAAACTGTGTCTCAAAGCAGACTCCGGGATTAGCGGTATATTCTACATTTCCCTTTGCTTTAAAGCCCTTAACAGCATTTCCGGTATAAAACTGCATTCCCGGCATATTCGTATAGACATTCATTCCAATTTCTGATTTCTCACTCTCTAGCTTTGCTGCTAACTTATATTCGCCAAAATGGTCTGACAAAACATAATTAATATCATAAGCCTTTTCATATGAATATGGTTTAAATGGTTTATTCATATTATCAGCTATTTTTGTCAGCTTCTGAAAATCATATGCCGAACCATCAACTTTCATAATCTTTCCTGTTGGCATTAATTTTCTGTCCACCTGTGTAACCTCATCAGAATTAATCATAACTTTATGATTTAACACACTTCCGCTATTATGTCCATCAAGATTAAAATAACAATGATTTGTCATATTCACAACCGTATCACTGTCAGAAATATAACTGTATTTAATTGTTATCGACTTATCTTCCTTAACCACATATTCTACCTTTACCTTAAGATTACCCGGAAAACCCTGGTCTCCATCAGGACTTTCAAGACTGAATATAATATGTGCCGCATCATCCTCTGTAAAGCCTTCTGATTCAAAATCCCTATAATGATAACTAAACCCACTATGTAAACAGCCACCCATTATATTCTTCTTTAATTTATATGTGGTATTATTAAGTGTAAATGTTGCACCGCTTATTCTATTAGCACATCTTCCGATAACCGCACCAAATGATGGCCAGTTCTTTCTATACTGTTCATAGGTATCAAGTCCTAATACCACATCTTTAGTTTCTCCGTCCTTATCCTTTATAAATATTGACATAATGGCTGCACCTGTCTCACAAAATGAGGCACTGATATTTTCGCCTTTTACAATATATTTATATATCTCTTTACCATCTTCACTTTTACCAAATAGTTCTTTTTCTATATTCATAATTTCACCATATTCAAAAAAATGTTATAATTGCACAGTTCATATCCGTACAATTATAACATTTTTATTTTCACTAGGCAATCTATAATAAATCTTTTGTCTCTGCGTTACACAATGTTATATTAAGATTACCATTTCTGCATCTTAAATCATCTATGAATTTCTTCTGGTCAGCATCTTTTCTAAGACTTATATTATATGTAAGTTCATACATCGAACCTAAGTTAGTTGTTCTAATCTTCTCTAATGTTACATCTGTTGTATATTCATTGAATACTTCATCAAACGTCCCATTAAAATTCAGATTCTCAGGAATCGTAATTCTAAGTGTCTTAGGAAGATTCTTAACAATGCCATAACCCGTAAGCATTAAAATCAAATATACCACACCGATAATTCCCGTAAATATTACTGCAAAACTTATGTAACCAAGTCCTGTTGCAAGACCAACTGCCATTGCAAAAAATACACTTGCAATATCTTTAGAATCACCCGGAACACTACGGAATCTTACAAGTGCAAATGCTCCTGCCATGGAAAATGCTCTTGCGACATTACTTCCGACTAGCATAATAACTATCGTAACAATCGCAGGTAATATAACTAATGTAATTGCAAAATTCGTTGAAAGCTTTCTCTTTCTGTCACTGAAAATATAAATAATACTTATGATTAATCCAAGTACAAGTGCAACTCCTATACATATTAATGCTTCCTTTGCACTTAATCCGTCTGTTGATGTTGTTTCTAAAATTGTATCTAACATATTGTACCTCTTTTCTGAGCGACTTGTCTCGAAGAGGCGATGAGAAATTCGCGAAGGCGATTTCTCATCTGCCATCAATGCTATTTGCTCTCGCTCCGAAGCAAATAGCTGTGTAAAAAATCTGCATATCAATTTGATTTTTTACACCATACCTCTTTTCTGTAGTTTGTTATCCATAAAGTGTCTGTATTCTGTACCGTATTTAGAAAATGATGTTCCTTTCATATCTAGTTCGGCAAGAATATCTGCAAGCCATACAGGAAAGCTGCTTGCTGTCTTAATCTCTATCAGAACTTGTCCGTCCTGTAACAACTTATCTCCATAATCTCCGTCCTCTAATCTTAAATCATTTCTTCTGGTTCTTATGTTCCTGTCAAATGTAATTCTTAAGTTTTCGTCATCTTTGCCAAACATTGCAACCCTGTCATATGCTAAGAAGAGTTTTGCAACCGGTTTATAGAACTCCATAAAGAATTTTAATTCTTTTAAGACCTGTACATTGAGATAATCACCCTCCGACGGCATAATTCCATCAAATAAGAAATCATATGCCTGATTGAGTTTTAAAAGTGTTCTCCTTTTATTGACTATTCCCTTATATTTCTTTTTGATTTCTAAAAATACAATGTCATTAAAATCCGGAACTCCATAACTTCTAAGCCTTAACTTCTCTTTATATACCGGCTTATCTATCGAAGTTCTGATTAAATCATTATTCTCTGTATCAAAGTAAATGTTATTAATCGAATAGAATTTGCCATCTCTACAAAACTCGTCCATTTCCATATAAGGAATTATTTTATCAAGAAATTGTCCACAAACATCTTCGGTAATAAGATATTTTTTCTCAATCCTGTTAAATACTTCTATTGCCATTTTGTTTTCAACTCCTTTCTTTCGATATATTTCTCTACAATGTACATAATATCTTAACTACATATGCTGTGTTTTATATTCTGTAATTTATATGCCACATCTCATATTCTATGTTTCATATTCTGCACTTCATATTTTATATGCCACATTTTATATTCTATGCTTTTTCTACACTTCAATATCATCATCAGTATCCACTTCTGAAGTTACAGGTAATTCAAACCAGAATGTACTTCCAACGCCCTCTTCACTTTCAACACCATATTTCGCATTGTGAAGTTTAAGGATATTCTGTACAATTGATAAACCAAGTCCACTACCCATAATCGCACGTTTGTGTTCTTTATCGATTTTATAATATCTGTCCCAGACATTTTCTAACTTATCTTTAGGTATTCCCTCGCCGCTATCAATAACCTGGATTCTTACATTGCCATTTTCAACTATCTGTTTTATTATGACTTTCTTATCTTCTCCGGTATAATTAACCGCATTTCCAATTAAGTTATATATAACCTGATATATTTTAAATTCATCCGCTTCTACTAATACGTGTCTGTCATATTTAAAGATAACTTTATATCCATATGGCTCAAGTAATTTAGAATGTCTTTCAATGGCTGCATTTATGCTTTCTGTTAAGTCATATTCTTTAGTCTCTAAGGTCGTAACTCCTGCCTGAATTTTTGACATATCAAGCAAATCATTTACAAGAAATGTGAGTCTCTTCGTCTCGTCAATAATTACCTGGACATTTTCAGGTGTATTCTCGCCCGGTAAATCTCTCATCACCTCTGAATATGCTGTTATCATCGTAAGTGGTGTTCTTAAATCGTGTGAGACATTTGCAAGTAATTCTTTCTGAAGCACATCACTTTTAGATAATTCTTTTGCCGTATGATTAAGAGTCTCTGAAAGCTCCGTAATCTCCTTATAATCTTTGCCGTCAAATTCCACATCAAAATTACCCTTTGCAAGTTCTTTGGCAGAATCATTTATCCGGATTATAGATTTTGAAACACGTTTAGAAATAATCAATGCAATGAGTAATGATAACAATATCATTATTCCACTTATGTAAATAAGCTGGACTCTTAATGTGTGTACGGTTGCACCAACAGGTGTAATTACTGAATTTAAGAATACTACATATGTTTCGCCTGACTGTGTTTCAACTACTCTGACTTTAATAATACTTTCGCTTTCATTCTCATTTGGCATATTAGGTAACTTGTCATATTTATCAATATTTTCTATATCTGTAGGTCTTTCTTCATTATCATTGACATCCTGCTTTATTCCTCCCGCAGGCATCATATCAGGCTTTTCGAAGTTCTTTATCTTTTCTTCTAACTTGCCACCATTTTCTACAGCACGCAGATAAATATTTTTCAAATCATTCTGGCGCATCTTATGTATAGTGCAACCTGTAGTAGTCTCTGCCGAACATATTGTATTGCCGTCAGCATCAGCAATTAACACGCAGATATCATATCTGTCTGCAATCGTATTTATGGCTGTTTCTAAATCTTCATCATTAATAACTGATAAGATATTATCTGTTGCATTCTTTAACTCTTTTTCTTTAATCCGCTTATAGAATTTATCTAAATAAACCGTTTGGAACAACCAGAGAAGTATCAGTAATATTCCTAAAAAGCTCAGCAGATAAATAAATATTTTCCATTTTATACTAATTTTTTCAGACTTCAAAACGATAACCAACTCCTCTTAATGTTACAAGAAATTTTCTGTATTCACCTAAGCTGCTTCTTAATAACTTTATATGTGTATCTAAGGTTCTGTCATCTCCATAATAGTCATATCCCCAGACATCAGTGATTAGTTTCTCTCTTGTAAGGGCAATGCCTTTATTAGTTACCATATAGAATAATAAATCATATTCCTTTGGTGTCATATCTACTTTTTTACCATCAATTGTCACTATTCTTCCGGTAAAATCAATATGTAGTCCCTCTGCATCAAAGGTTTTATGCTTCTCATTATTATCTCCTGCACTATGATGTCTTGAAATTACAGCTTTAACTCTCATCATAAGTTCTCTTGGCGAAAATGGTTTAACAACATAGTCATCTATTCCTAATTCAAAGCCATGTATCTTATCGTATTCTTCACCTCTGGCAGATAACATAATTATAGGAATGTCTTTAGACTCTCTTATCTTTCTGCAAGTTGAGAAACCGTCTAATTCAGGCATCATAATGTCTAGAATAATTAAATCAAAATCCTGTTTCTTACATACTTCAACAGCTTCTATTCCATTTGATACCTCTGTAATTTTATATCCTTCAAATTCGCCATATTTACGGATTATGGTTCTTATCTTCTCTTCATCATCTACAACCAGTAAACTATACATCTTTAACCTCCATTTCTATGATTATAAACAGATATCTGTAATACCTAAGTTATCCATCATATAACCTATATTTCACAAGTATCTATGTGATAATCAGATAATACTAAGTCAATGTGACAGTTACGTGAATATAACTTTATGCTTTTCTGAATAAATTTTAATATATTTACTATTATTATTGTATTTTTTTGCAAAATATTGTACAATATTAACATATTTCGAAGGAAATTATAATTCAGAAAGGAGTTTTAGTCAATGAATATTAGCGAACTAAAGATTCTTGTATGTGATGATTCGATTTTAGCACGCAAGAAACTAAAAGACTGTATAATTTCACTCGGTTGTACAGAGGTATTTGAAGCAGCAGATGGTGAGGAGGCTATAGCTCAATACGAAGTTAATAAACCTGATATTATATTTATGGATATCGTAATGCCTAAAAAAGATGGTATCGAAGCTTTAAAGGGTATTTTAGAAATAAATCCTTCAGCAAAGGTTATTATGGCATCTTCTGTTGGTACACAGTCATATTTAAAAGATGCTATCAAGGCCGGTGCAACAGACTTTCTTCAGAAACCACTTGATCCTGAACAGGTTAAGAAGCTTATATCTACATATTGTGAAGGAGGGAACTAAATGTTTACACAATTTTTTGGAAATTACCTATTAAATCAGAAGTTAGTAACTCCTGAACAACTTGTTGATGCACTTCAAGAGAAGAAGAACACAAGAATGAAGCTTGGTGTGTTAGCTATCAACGCAGGATATATGACTGCAAGTCAGGTAGAACGTGTTCACGAATTGCAGAGTAAGATGGATAAACGTATTGGTGATATCGCTGTTGAACTCGGTTATATGACAGAGGACCAGGTTATGGAATTATTACATGCCCAGCCACTTGGATACCTCTTACTTGGACAGGCATTAGTAGACAAAGGCTATATGAATAATGAAGCTTTTGAAAATGCTATTAATTCTTACAAAGAGAAATATTCTTTAACAGATGAAGATATATCTTCTAATGAGAATTCAAAAGTAGATAATTTAATACTTTCATTATGTGATTTCAGTAAGACAAGCAATCCTGCTTTATATCAGGAATTCGTTGCTTTATTAATGAATAACCTTATCAGATTTGTTGGTGATGATTTCACGCCATTACAGCCTGAATACAGTATTAATTCTACTTCATTCAAGTCTACTTCCCAGGGAATCAACGGTGTATTTACAACAGATACAAAGATTTTCGCAGATGAGACAACATTTATTGAATTTGCAAGCAGATATTCAGGTGAGGAAATCAATGAATTAAATGAATATGTTGAAGCATCTGGTCAGGATTTCCTTAACTTACATAACGGATTATTCACTGTTAATGTTTCTAACAATCAGCAGATTGAATTAACATTAACTCCACCTACACCATTAACAGGATTAACACCTAATGATGTAGAACATTCATTAATTCTTCCATTCCAGTATCCATTTGGAACAATAAGAATTTCAATCGGTTTATAATATTATAGTACAAAACGAGTTGATAAATATTCCATCTGTCAACTCGTTTTTTTATAAACAAAAGCAGAGCTTTTATCGCCCTGCTTCTATTCATTTAAATTTAATATTTTAAATATATTACATATTTAAGAATTTTTTAACTACGTCAGTCATTTCATCTACTTCACAAACTGTATCATGAAGAACTTTTGCATTTCTGATTTCTTCAATGGCATTTGGAACTTTAACATTTCCGATTTTGCTTAATTCATCAACTAATTCAAAATCACCCATTGAATCATACTTGCTGTCAATAGCATTCATAACACTTCTTGTAAACTTGAATGGGCTTGCTGTTGAAGCAATTACTAGTTTATTTGTGTCATTTGTATCTTTTAAGTATTTTCTTGAAACAACTGCTGCTACTGCTGTATGTGTATCAATTACATATCCTGTCTTCTCATAGATATCTTTGATTACTTCTGCTGTCTCTTTCTCTGTTGCATAGTTACCATAGAAATCTTTAAGTTCAGCTTTCATCTCATCTGTAATATCATACTTACCTGTTGTTGTAAGAGATGTCATTAATTCTTTATTCTTTGTTGCATCATTTCCGGCAATCTTGTAGATAAGTCTCTCAAGGTTACTTGAAATAAGAATATCCATTGATGGAGATGTTGTTAATATGAACTCTCTGTTCTTATCATATGTTCCTGTTGTAAAGAAATCATATAATACTTTATTGTCATTTGATGCACATATTAACTTGTCAATTGGTAATCCCATATTCTTAGCATAGTAAGCTGCAAGTATATTGCCAAAGTTACCTGTAGGAACTACAACATTAATCTTCTCGCCATCTGTTATCTCACCATTTGCAAGTAATTTAGCATATGCATATACATAATATACTACCTGTGGAACAAGACGTCCGATATTAATTGAGTTAGCAGATGAGAACTGGAATCCTGCCTTGTCCATCTCTGCTTCTAATTCTTTATTACCAAATATAGCTTTAACACCACTCTGTGCCTGATCGAAGTTACCTTTGATTCCTACTACAAATGTATTATCACCTTTCTGTGTAACCATCTGTTTCTCCTGAATAGGGCTGACTCCTCCCTTTGGATAGAATACAACGATTCTTGTACCTGGTACATCTGCAAAACCTGCTAATGCAGCTTTTCCTGTATCACCTGAAGTAGCTGTAAGAATAACGATTTCATTCTTAACATTGTTCTTCTTAGCTGATGTAGTTAAAAGATGTGGTAATATTGATAAAGCCATATCCTTAAATGCAATTGTAGCACCATGGAATAACTCTAAGTAATATGCACCCTCTGCTTTAACCAAAGGAGCTATCTCTTCTGTATCAAACTTAGAATCATATGCCTTATCTATACAGCTCTTTAATTCTTCCTCAGTAAAGTCTGTTAAAAACTCTTTCATTACTGCGTATGCTGTTTCTTTATATGACATCTTTGATAATTCTTCTAATGAAACATTTAATTTAGGTAACTGTGTAGGAACAAATAATCCTCCATCGCTTGCAAGACCTTTTAATATCGCCTGTGAAGCTGTTACTGTTTCATTCTCACTTCTTGTACTTTTATACAATATTTCCATGGTATCCCTCTTTCTGTATAATCTTTTTCAAAGAATTATATCATATGTGCCTTCAATAAACAAGTAATATTCCACTTAATATGTGTAGAAATAATGGTCTCCATGCACAAATAACAATGTTAGTGAAGTATTAAACCAGCTTCTTGATGATGTTTTCATTGTAAAAAACAACGCTCCCTGCGAATAATCTTCTCCACTAATTGCTCTGTCTACACAATTAATCGTAGTATCTGATGGAATAGCATCATAGATTCTTTCATTCTTAACCGGCTCAAACTGATATGTTCTTCCATTATTCTGGAATATAACTGATTTGACAGTTGATGGAAATTTTCCACTTTTAACCCTGTTAAATATAACATTAGCAACCATTATTCTTCCGATTTCGTCCTGGTCCCCTGCTTCAGCCTCAACTATTCTGATAAGCCAGTAGTAATCTGAATCTGAAAGTTCAATATCAATCGGAGTGTTTATAACCTGTTCGACTGTCTCAGGTTCTGCCTCAGTAACTGCTTCTGTCTGTGGCTCTGGCTGTGTTTCTGTTACATTTTCTGTTACAGTTGTTTCTTCTACCGCCTCTGTCTGTGCTTCCGTTTTATTTTCAGCTTCAGTCTGATTATCAGTTTCTGAATTCTTTGTAGTCTCATTTGAAGATTCCTGCTGCTCTCCCAGTAACTCTGTACTTACCGGCACAATTGATGCTGACGGTAATTTCTCAAACTTTTTATCGCCTTTATTAACTATCTGTGAAATACGATTATAAGCTAAAAGCTCTTTACTATTTTCGTCTTCACCTGTATTTCCGTAGCTAAATAATAAATTCTGTACCACTGCATTAGCATCTGTATCATCATCTTCAGTATCTGACTCGGATAACGTTGACACTTTACTTTCAGCATTTCCCATCGTCTTGTTTTTTCCTGAACCACCAAAGTCCTTTGCAGAAAGGCATATAACAGACACAAGCATTATGCCTGATACTATTACCATACATGTTCTGTATGTTTTCTTCTGTATGTTTTTGATAAATCCAAAAAATTTCTGAAATAACGAGCAAATATTAAGCATTGTTACGCCTCTTTTCTCTTTTTTTGCGAACTGCGTCGCTAAAACATAGGTGTCATTATATTTTTGACTTGCAAAACTGTCAATACAAATCTAACACTTTTGGGACAATGACTGATTTTATTTTGGCATTTTTTGTAAATAACAGTTATTTATGCACAAATATTTTAAATATAATGCACTATTTTTATTAATATTGCACAGTTATATTTTGTCCCACTATATTAATATTTATTAATTATTTTTTACGAATTATTACAAAAATATTTCACATTTAATATTATGTAAACTATTACTGTGATTTATACATTATTTTATATTTTGTCTTTCATCATAGATATGATATAATATTATTAAATATTTTAAGACGTAAATGTATGCGGCATATGTGCCTGCGGAATGGAGATTAGTATGAACCTGAAAAAAGGTGTATATATTGCCCATAAGAAAGACGGAACAATTTATTACCGTTCATCACTTACATATCAGAATAAACACATAAGTCTTGGCAGTTTTCCTACGGAAGATGAGGCGCATTTATGTTATCTTGAAGCCTTAAATCTGCTTAATTCGACTTTATCTGTTTCTGACTATATTAATATAGAAGAAACTCATACAATTTCTTTCGAAAAATGGGTTTGTCTGGTGAATTTTCGCGATAATAAGTTATATTTTAAGACACCAATATATCTTATGAGCAAATACTTCATCTACTATTATGACATCAATACTGAATATAAATTTGATGTAGATGATTTATTCTATTATTCGACACACAAGATAATGAAGCGTAATGGTCATCTGTTTGTAGCTGATTTCGGTATGCAGGTCAATATTTTATCGAGATATGGTATCAAGAATTATGCAGTTGCCGGCAAGGATTATATCTTCCTTAACGATGACCCTACTGACTTCCGTTATAAGAATATTAAGATAATTAACAGATATAATGGTGTTACAATGACTATGAAAAATGGTATGCCACTATATATTGCAAAAGTGCATATTAATGGTGACTATATTATAGGTAAATATAAGACTGAACACGAGGCAGCTATTGCATATAATAAAGTATGCCATCTTCTTAAAGATGCCGGAATAATCAATACATATCAGACCAATTACATTGAAGCACTGTCGCCTATACAATATGCTTCCATTCATTCAACCATTAAAATATCAAAAAAAATAAGAGCATTGTTAAATTGATATCTATTTATACAGATTAATTACTGGTTTAATACCTGTAAATATCCACTAAATATCATACAATGCTCTTGTTTTTATACTATTCATATATTCTTATATTACCCGATAAGCAATTATCATATAACTATAATAACACAATATCTATCAGGTATATAGTTAAAGGCCATATTATCTATTGTTTATATAATTAATTAAGCCTTCTGCTTTAATAATCTTCTGCATAAATTCAGGGAATGCCTGTCCCTGATATTCTTCATTCTTAGTCTTATTGATTATCTTACCACTATCGAAATCTATCTCAACTTCATCGCCTTCATCGATACCTTTAGCAGCTTCAGGACATTCAATAATAGGAAGTCCGATATTAATTGCATTTCTATAGAATATTCTTGCAAATGTTTCAGCAATTACACAGCTTACTCTTGATGCCTTGATTGCTATAGGTGCATGTTCCCTTGAAGAACCACAACCGAAGTTCTTGTTAGCTACAATGATATCACCTTTGTTTACTTTTTTAGCAAAATCAACATCTATATCTTCCATACAGTGTTTTGCGAGTTCTGCAGGATCAGGAACATTCAGATATCTTGCAGGAATAATTACGTCTGTATCAACATTGTCACCAAATTTATGTACTTTACCAATTGCTTTCATATAAATACCTTGCCTTTCTCTCTATAATCCTAATTCTTCAGGTCCGGAAATCTTACCTGTTATGGCACTTGCTGCTGCTACTGCAGGACTTGCAAGATATACTTCTGATTCAGGATCTCCCATACGTCCAACAAAGTTTCTGTTAGTCGTAGCAACTGCTCTTTCTCCCTTAGCAAGAATTCCCATATGACCACCAAGACATGGACCGCAAGTTGGTGTACTTACTGCTGCTCCTGCCTTAATAAATATAGTAAGTAATCCCTCTTCCAAAGCCTGAAGATATATAGCCTGTGTTGCAGGAATTACAATAGTTCTTACTCCTTTAGCGACTTTTCTGCCTTTCATAACTTCTGCGGCAACTCTTAAGTCCTCAATTCGTCCATTTGTACAAGAACCGATTACAACCTGGTCAATCTTTACATCAGGTTCTGCCTTAATCTCATCAATTGTCTTTGTATTCTCTGGTAAATGAGGATATGCAACTGTAGACTTAAGTGTACTTAAATCTATTGTATACTCTTCATCATATTCTGCATCAGCATCAGCCTCAAATACTTTATATTCCTTTTTAGAATGTTCTTTCATATATTCAATTGCAAGTTCATCAACTGGGAAGATACCATTCTTTCCACCTGCTTCAATTGCCATATTAGTCATTGCAAATCTGTCATCCATTGATAAATATTTAATACCATCACCAACGAATTCCATTGATTTATATAATGCACCGTCTACACCAATTAAACCGATAATATGAAGAATTACATCTTTACCGCTAACCCATTTAGATGGTTTACCAACTAAGTTAAACTTAATTGCAGATGGAACTTTGAACCATGCTTTACCTGTAGCCATACCTGCTGCCATATCTGTACTACCTACACCTGTAGAGAATGCACCTAATGCACCATATGTACAAGTATGCGAATCTGCACCGATAACAACATCGCCTGCTACTACAAGACCTTTTTCAGGTAATAATGCATGCTCTATACCAACTTCTCCTGTCTCAAAGAAATTAGTTATATCGTTAGCACAAGCAAATTCCTTAGCACATTTACATAATTCTGCTGATTTTATATCCTTATTAGGTGTAAAATGGTCTAGAACAATTGCTATCTTGTCTTTATCAAATACACCATCAACTTTCATTTTCTTCATTTCACCAATGGCAACCGGAGATGTAACATCATTTCCTAATACCAAATCGAGATTAGCCTCTATTAACTGACCTGCTGTAACGCTTTCAAGTCCTGCATGAGCTGCTAAAATCTTCTGTGTCATCGTCATTCCCATGATAACATTCCTCCTAAAAAATTTCTCTGAATAAAATCTTATCATTTTTTTCGACATAATGCAATTACTAATTATTCATTCATATTATTTATTTATGCATTTTACTGCTAATTCATAAGCTTCGGTTTAGTAAGGTCTGTAATATCATATTCTAAGTTAATTATATTATCATATACATTATTACTTTCTACATTCTTATTTTCTACATTCACATCATCTGTATAGCTTTTTCTGAAATTATCATATACCAGACAAATAGTGAGTTTATTATCGACAACTTTATATCCCATATATCTAACCATAAATCTATCTGATATATCAATGTTTTTAAGATAATAAATCTCTGATATCACTTTATCTTTGTCATATAGGTAAAAAATACCATATTTTAAATCAGAACTGCCACTTATATTATCGCCATATATATTCTCACAATACTTATTATTGCCTGCACTATCATCTTCTACCTGTTCACTATTACTAACTAAATCTTTACTTATATAGCTATCGTTAACTTCATCATAATTATCCGGAGCAGCTTCTTCAATTTCTGCATCTTCATATACACTACCACCAGATTCATTACTTTCTATACCCGAAGCCATGGAATCTGTATATTGACTATCCTGCCATTTACTGCTTTCACTATCATTATTATTGTTATTACTAATTTCATCATTGTCTTTATTATTAATTTCATTAGCATTACTTCTGTCAACCTCTTCTGATGTTGTCTTTTCTTTATCAATCCACAAATAACCACTTGTTGTATTACTTACATCTATGGAATTGTCCATATTCTTATTATTAATTCCTACTTTACCTGTATCAAGCAACTTTCCTGAATTCGTGTCAAGAGCTAATGTTACACATAACATTGCCACTGCCACCGAAGCAGCTAATCCGGACATCTTTAACATTCTCATTCTATGATTTCTTATGTTATCATTATCTGAATTAACATCTATATTTAGATTTTGTTGTATATTTATATTCTGTCCGGCTTTTATCTTTCGCATCATATTTTCAGGTAATAATGACTCTGGAATATCATCATCTGGTAATTTCTCTCTGATTCTTTTCACTATCTCGTCAGGATTCTCTTTATTCATTATAGAAACCTCCATTTCGCAATATGTTAAAACTGAACTTTCATCTTCCTTTGCATTTTAGCTAAGGCTCTGCTAAGCTTCGACCTTGCCGTTGTCGGCTTTATTCGCAGAATTTCGCCTATTTCATTACTGTTATAGCCGCAAAATACCGATAATGATACTATCTCTCTTTCTTCTAAAGATAATATATCTAATGCCAGCTCTAAATCGTGTTTTAATTCTAAGTCATACTGACTTTCATACAATTCAATATTCTGCTCTTCATCATCAAGTGAAATTGTTTTCTTCAAATACTGTTTACGTTTTCTTTTACATTTATTAGATAATATCTTAAATGTCCACGCCCTGAATAAACTATTCTGTCTGAGGCTCTTTATACCCGAATACATTTCTAAAACTGTTTCACTCACTACATCTTCTGCATCATAAGCATCTCCAAGCATATAATATGCATATTTATACATATCTTTATATACTGATGCATATAACTTTGAAAAAGCCTCATCTTCTCCTGACTTTGCCAAAGCTACTAACTCTTCATCAACTGCCAAATATTACACGTCCTTTCCTATCTTCGGACTAATTAAATATAAGATTATCTCCATATGATAAATCACTTAAATTAATTGCCTGGACTCCCTTATCCATAGTAATAATATACAAATAATTCCCTATATATAGTCCTCTGTAATCACAATACATTTTCTCATAATCATATTCTGTAAATTTTAAATTATTAGACTTATTATAATCATACTTTAGTAATTCTGTAAATGAATTATTTTCATATCTGTATAAAACATAATATTGACTGTAACCTATATATTCCTCATAGTTACTACTTTCCCCATTACTACTTTCTCCATTACTGTAAACATCTTTACTCATCTCTAAGCCGATGAGATTCTTATTCTCATCAACTAAAATTTCTTTATAATTATTAAGTGCTTCGTATGCTTCTGTGTCCTCTTCTACACATTTTGCAATTTCTTTTGTATTATTAAGGTCTGATATATCAAACATTGATAACTTAACACCACTTGTAATACCACTTTCATTTGCCTCCATACCTATGCCAAGTAATAAGTTATCATTCCACATATGAAGATATGATGAAAAGCCTGTTACTTTTAACTCACTTAATATCTTAGGCTTATCCGGCTTTGAGAAATCTACTACGAATAATGGATCCGTATTTCTAAATGTTACAAAATATCCTTTATCTTTCATAAATCTCGCTGAATAAATTCTCTCATCTTCAGCAAGTCCCTCTATTCTTCCGTATATATTTAATTTATCATCTAATACATATACATTATTTCTATATTTATCCTGAAACTCTTCAATATCAGATGGTTCATATATTACATTATATTCATACTCAGTTGTAACAACTCTGAGATAACCATCATACTCATCTGCCGAAAACTGATTATTAACTGTACCATCTATATTTCCCTTTGCATAAGGCTCAACATTACCATCACCATATTTAATCTTTATTACATCTGTTAATTCCTTATAAGTACGAGATTTGCTTTTATCATCTGTCTTACTTACCCTATTAAATAAATATATAAATTGTTCACTTACATATACATCATCAATACTTCCAATTACGGTACGGTAGTGTCAAATGACACTCCTATTTTTTATTTAAAAACTTAATATTTCAATGGGTTCTATCACTTTTTTACAATAAAAAAGTGATTACCCCCTAAAAAAACAGT
>Ga0256404_1002039_pt1 | contig 45977 bp, 36 predicted proteins | sample RumenRJG_01DNA_FD_185990 | JGI IMG/M metagenome (GOLD analysis project Ga0256404, IMG submission 185990) | Bovine rumen microbial communities from Lethbridge, Alberta, Canada - RJG_01 | ecosystem: Host-associated > Mammals > Digestive system > Stomach > Rumen | place: Canada: Alberta | collected... | reverse complement strand
AACGAAATGGCCGGTCTCATCAAGAGGTTCGTTCGCCTGAGCGATCTTATAGTCTTCCTCTTCATCGGCCGTAATATACTCGATCTTATCGGTCACAACGGAATCCTTGCGGCCGTTTTCGCCGACCGGATGCTCAATGATGCGGTAAGGAGTTTCGATAAAACCATAGCGGTTGATACGGGCGTAAGTTGTCAGCGAGTTGATCAGACCGATGTTGGGACCTTCAGGAGTCTCAATGGGGCACATACGTCCGTAATGAGAATGGTGAACATCTCGAACTTCGAATCCGGCACGGTCACGGGACAGACCTCCGGGCCCCAGGGCAGACAGACGTCTCTTGTGAGTCATCTCTGCCAGCGGGTTGTTCTGATCCATAAACTGAGACAGTTGGGAACTTCCGAAGAACTCTTTGATGGCTGCCGTTACCGGACGGATATTGACCAGCTCTTTGATATTGATCTCGTCCGGGTTCTGCGTACCCATCTTTTCGCGGACGACTCTCTCCAGGCGGGACAGGCCGACACGGAACTGGTTCTGCAGAAGCTCGCCTACACAGCGGATGCGGCGGTTGCCCAGATGGTCGATATCATCCAGACTTCCGATCCCTTCATCCAGATTCAACTGATAGTTGATGGAGGCCATGATATCTTCCATGGTAGCGCAGCGGGGCACCAGGTCATAGGAGCGCTGTTTAAGTACATCCAGAAGATCCTGTCCGCTAAGTCCCTGATTGACGATCTCCATCAGGACAGGATAATAAGCCTGTTCGGTGATGCCGCATTTCTTCAGGTCTTCATCATCAACGTCCAGATATTTATGAATATCAACGGCAAGGTTGCTCAGAATCTTGACCTTAACGTCGTCCTTCATAACATATACGTAGGGGACACCTGTATCCTGGATACGGTCGCACATGTCGCGGGTCAGTATCTCGCCGGCTGTTCCGACGACTTCACCGGTATTGGGATCTGCGACATCTTCTGCCAGCGGCAGTCCGGCGATCCTTCTTCTGAAGGCAAGTTTTTTGTTATACTTATAGCGGCCGACATGTCCAAGGTTATAGCGCTTATCATCAAAGAACATACCGAGGAGTAAAGAGCGGGCGCTTTCAACGGTAGGCGGTTCACCGGGGCGCAGACGTTTGTAGACCTCGATCAGGCCTTCGTCAGTGCTCTTGGCGCTGTCCTTTTCCATGGTAGCCTGAAGTTTTTTATTTTCTCCGAACTCCTCGATGATCTGCTGATCGGTGCCGAATCCAAGGGCGCGTATCAGGACGGTTACCGGCACTTTACGGGTACGGTCGATACGTACGTTGAAAATGTCGTTGGAATCGGTTTCATATTCAAGCCATGCACCGCGGTTGGGGATGACCTGGCAGGCGTACAGATCTTTGCCGGTCTTGTCGATGGTTTTGGTATAGTAGATTCCGGGGGAACGGACCAGCTGGCTGACAATGACACGCTCAGCACCATTCATAACAAAGGTGCCGGTATCGGTCATGATGGGGAAGTCACCCATAAAGATCTCACTTTCCTGCATCTCCTTGGTCTCTTCGTTCGTTAACCGAACGCGGACTTTCAGAGCGGAAGTGTAAGTCAGATCCCGAGCCTTTGCCTCCTGAATCGTGTATTTCGGAGTCGGATCCAGTTTCGCATCAATGAACTCAAGCGTCAGATTGCCTGCATAATCCTTGATCGGATTGATATCATCGAAAGCTTCCATCATTCCTTCGGTGACAAACCAATGGTAAGAATTCTTCTGAATATCCAGAAGGTTGGGCATTTTCATAACTTCTTTTTTACGTGCAAAAGAAGTCCGGACGCGATTTCCGTACGACTCTGGATGGAGACGGTTCTTTTCCATAAAATGCGTTCACCCCTTTATCGATTTCCTGCTGTCACATAAACAAGGCAGCTGCACCTTCCGAAAAAACAGGAATATGCATCCTGAGCACCACTTTTCCTTCTGAAAAAACGTGTTGCCCTAAAGATGCTGCGCAGCCTTTCTGTCATGCGTGATAGACGACTGAACCAATATATTTAATCCCGATCTTTGCCCAATGTCTTTGTGTCCGCAATGGGCAAAAAATCGCAATATAATGCAATTAATAACTATAACAAGTAATGGCAAATTTGTCAAGCCCCGGAATAAAAAAAGAACTGCCGGAAACGATCCGGCAGTTCTTTCGTCTTGTCATAAGGCTTCGATTACTTAAGGGTAACCTTTGCACCAACGTCTTCAAGCTGCTTCTTCAGAGCTTCTGCGTCTTCCTTCTTCACACCTTCCTTGATGACCTTAGGAGCAGACTCAACGAGGTCTTTAGCTTCCTTCAGGCCAAGTCCGGTAACGTCACGAACGACTTTGATAACTTTGATCTTGGTCGGGCCGAAATCGGTCAGCTCAACGTCGAATTCGGTCTTTTCCTCAGCGGCAGCAGCCGGAGCAGCAGCAACTGCAACACCTGCAGCAGCGCTTACACCGAACTCTTCTTCGCATTTGGTAACCAGATCATTCAGTTCCATAACAGACAGCTCTTTCAGAGCGTCGATGATTTCGTCAACACTAAGTTTTGCCATTTTAAATTTCCTCCATTAATGATTGTGGATGCTTGGATCTTACTGCTGTGCGGGTGCTGCTTCTTCAGCAGGTGCCTCGGCTGCAGGCGCCTCTGCAGCAGGAGCTTCTGCTCCCTCAGCCTGCTTTTTCGCGATCTCCTTGACCACGCGGGCGAAGGAAGACATAGGCGACTTCAAGCTGCCGAGCAGTTTGGAATACAGAACTTCTTTGGACGGGATCTTGCCGATCGCCGTCAGTCCTTCTGCATCATAGTAGGTGCCATCGATGACGCCGCCCTTGTACTCAAGAGCTTTCATATCGTCAAGGAATTTGTCGATGGTGCGGGCGCCGCTGGTAGAATCTTCATAAGAAAATACGACAGCGGTAGGTCCGTTCAGATGAGGAGCCAGGGGCTCGTACTGAGTTCCCTTGATCGCGAAGTTGATCAGGGTGTTCTTGTACACCTTGATATCTACGCCGGCTTCACGAAGGGCTTTGCGCACCTGGGTATCCTCGGTCACGGTAAGGCCGCGGGAGTTAACCAGGACAACGCCTTCTGCCTTGGACAGTCTCTCTTTGATTTCATCAATGACAGGCTGTTTGACTTCATAATGAGCCATTTTGTTACCTCCTTATAGATTTTTAGGACGGAGGAGACAATTGATTGAAAAAATCTCCGCCTTTGTTTGACCAAAGACGGAGGTTATAGAAGCTATACTCAATCACCTCGGCAGGCCACAATGGTTACGGCCAAAGGCCGCCTGCTGTCTCCGGTTATATGTAAGAAACAGGAAGAATACCTTCCGTTTCAAACATGCAGGTAGAACTATACTCTAAAACGATCATAGTGTCAAGACATCCTGATGTATTTTTGTCATTGTCCCAGGAGTATCCTGACCGCTGCCGCTTCAGTTCGATTACTCGTCTGCGCGGACAGGTGCTACTTTCACGCCGGGACCCATCGTGCTGGACAGGACCAGACTGCGGATATACTGTCCTTTGGCGGTAGCGGGTTTTGCTTTTATAATGGCACCAATCAAGGCTTTATAGTTCTCTGTCAGTTTTTCGGGGCCGAAGGAAACCTTGCCGAAAGTAGCATGGATAATGTTGGATTTATCCAGACGATACTCAACTTTACCGGCTTTGATCTCCTTAACTGCTTTGGCGATATCCATGGTTACGGTACCGGATTTGGGGTTGGGCATCAATCCTTTAGGACCAAGCACACGGCCCAGACGGCCTACAACGCCCATCATATCCGGAGTAGCGACAACGACATCGAAGTCGAACCAGTTCTCGTTCTGGATCTTCTGAACCAGTTCCTGGCCGCCGACATAATCAGCGCCGGCTTCCTTAGCTTCGGTCTCTTTGGGGCCTTCCTTGCAGAATACCAGCACGCGGACCTTCTTACCGGTTCCGTTAGGCAGAACGACGGCGCCGCGAACCTGCTGATCGGCGTGACGGCCATCGACACCCAGGCGGATATGCGCTTCGACCGTCTCGTCAAAGTTGGCATGAGCCGCATCGCAGACAGCTTTGATAGCGTCTGCCGGTCCGTACTGCTGGGCCCTGTCGATCTTCTTGACAGAGTCCTGATATTTCTTTCCTCTTTTCATCTTGTAAACCTCCTGTGGTTGTATCGGGGAGTGCCCTCCCACATGATCACATAACTTTACGCACCCGGCAGCGGTACCGGATCCATAAAGGAAGCTGTCAACAGACAGTTATCAGTCGGAAACGGTGATTCCCATGCTGCGGGCGGTACCTGCGATCATCTTCATCGCAGTCTCAACAGACGCAGCGTTAAGATCTTTCATTTTAAGCTCGGCGATCTCTTTTACCTGAGCAGTCGTAACATTGGCGACCTTCTGAGATTTCGGGTTTCCGGAAGCTTTTTCGATACCAGCGGCTTTCTTCAGCAGAACGGCTGCCGGAGGAGTCTTGGTGATAAAGGTAAAGCTCTTATCGGAATATACAGTGATCACAACAGGAATGATCATACCTGCCTGATCTTTGGTCCGCGCGTTGAACTCTTTGGTGAACGCGGGAATATTGACACCATGCTGACCAAGCGCAGGGCCGACCGGAGGAGCCGGGGTAGCTTTGCCTCCCGGGATCTGCAGCTTGATATAACCGGTAATTTTTCTTGCCATGGTAATTTACACCTCCAAAATGAACATACTCTTCTTAATCTAGCTTTTTGATTTGCGTATAGTTGACTTCAACATCGGTTGCTTTTCCGAAGATGTTCAAAGCAACCACTACGATCCCCTCTTCAGGCCGGATGCCGGAGACCTCTCCTACCGAACCGTCGTAGGAACCGCCTTCAATCTGGACACTCTCTCCGAGTTCGACATCGATGTTGAACTGAACAGAGCTGATGCCGAGTTTGCGGACCTCCTCGTCGCTAAGGGCGACGGGTTTCGATCCGGGACCTACAAAGCCCGTAACGCCTCTGGTATTCCGAACGATATACCAGGTATTGTCATTCATGACCATGTTGACAAGCACATAGCCGGGGAATACCTTTCGTTTGACTTCTACCTGCTTGCCGTTCTTCTCTTCAACACTGTCTTCCATTGGTACGGCAACTTCTTTGACAAGATCCTGCATGCCGCGGTTTGCGACCGTTTTCTCGATGCTGTCTTTGACCTTGTTCTCGTAACCGGAATAGGTGTGGACTACATACCATTTAGCTTCTTCTGCCATGAGTTCCCATCCTCTTCATCTTATAAGAAAATTTTTTCCAATCCTCTCATGATCCAGTTAAAGAACAGATCGTAGACACCGATGATCACGGATAAAATCGCGCACACGAGCAGGGTGATACCGGTCTTTTTCGCAACTTCTTTGGAACTAGGCCAGGTGATCTTCTTGAACTCGCTGCGTAACTCACTCAATTTTGACATGATCTTATCTCCTCATCGATGAAACCTGTTTTATCTGGTCTCCCTGTGAAGGGTATGCTTGCGGCAGAACGGGCAGTACTTCTTGACTTCCATTCTGTCCGGATGTGCTTTTTTGTCTTTGGTAGTGTTGTAATTCCGCTGTTTACACTCCGTGCACTCTAATGTGATTCTGGTTCGCACGACTTCCACCTCCATTGGTTAAAATCTGCTTGAGTCTGGAGCCGATTTCAGGTATTTTTCTATGATCAGCCGTAAAAAAGTACGAAAAAAAAGAACTCCAAACGAGTTAGCTTATCGAGTTTATCATGCCTATAGGTCCTTGTCAAGCACAAACTCTTATTTTTGCCCTGTCATCTGCTTTTTGCGGGTCTGATCCCACTCTTCGCCGGCAAAGGCCCAGAAAAGAACGTCCGCTCCGGGCAGCTGTCCGGTCAGAGTCTTTTTCGCTTCCATCAAAGTCGCTCCGGTGGTGATGATATCGTCTACCAGCAGCAGGCGCCAGCTTCCGGACCTTTTCATTTTTTCAAGCAGACCTGGATCTTCAAAAGCAAACGCGTCCCTGATGTTCTTTATCCGCAGATCTTCCCCCAGCTGTTTCATGGGCATGGTGTCCCTGGTCCGGACAAGAAGATCCGCATAGGGGACCCCCAGCCTTACGGAAAGCCCCCTGGCGATCAGCCCGGCCTGGTTATAGCCCCTTTCCTGCCTTCGTTTTTGAGAAAGCGGCACCGGGATGATCAGGTCGAATCGGCTGCTTAGGAACCAATCTCTGCCCTCTTGGACCATCCACCCGGCCAGGGCGTCGGCAATGTCCCGGTCTCCTTCATATTTGAGTCTGAATAAAGCATTGCGGACCTCATCCTGATAGCAGAAACTGCACCGTCCATAAGGGCTTAAGGGATCCTTCTGGCGGAAAACCTCTTCACTGCAGCAAGGACACAGGCCCAGGTCTTTAAAACGCAATTGGTCCTGACGGCCGGACAGAACAGGTATCTTGCGGCACAAAAGACAGCGTCTGGGATAGACCATATCCAGAAGGGATGTCATATTGGGTCTTCTTCCTCCTCAAAGCCGTCCATGTCCGTCTCTTCCTGCATATCCCGAGCGATCTGATCGATCGAAGGACGTTTATAAGGTCCCGGGGCCGGTAAGGAGGACATCAGGTCCGGCTCCTTGTCTTCCAAACCACGGCCCGGTGTGCAATTGCTCTGTGAGCAATTGTTCTGCTGGCCGCTGACCAGCTTCCACTGATCGATCAGGGCCCGGCAGAGGCCGGAATACCTCGTTTCCTGCCGGTTGTTGGCTGTCATCTGAAGGACAGTCTGCCATTCTCCTACGATAACGGCGCACTTTCTGGCTCTGGTGATAGCGGTATAAAGGATACTGCGGTAGCGAAGCACCGGTGAAACACCGCATAAAGCGATCACTACGACGGGGCTTTCCGACCCCTGTGACTTATGGATCGTCATCGCATAGGCCAGGGTCAGCTGCCTGAGGGACGGCAGATCATACAGGACATCGTGATCCTGGTCGAACCTGACCAGGACACCTTCATGATCGATACGAAGGATGCGTCCGCAGTCTCCGTTATAAACTCCTTTTCCTGACCCGATCACCAGGGAATATTTGTTGCGGACATTCCACTCAAGTTCATAATTGTTCCGGGTCTGCATGACCTTATCGCCCACCCGGAAGACATATTGGCCGCTTTCGATCTCTTCCTTGGCCTTTGAGGCCGGGTTCAGCGCCTGCTGCAGCACTTTATTAAGAGCAATAACTCCCATGTCCCCTTTTTTCTGCGGAGTCAGTACCTGAATATCCATGGATTTGGCATGGGTAAACCGGGGAAGCCGGCTGCGGACCAGATCCGTTAACGTCAGCTGGTTTTTCAGACCCGCGGCGGGATCCATGGGGATAAAATAAAAATCTCCGTCAGCCCGCGAATTTTCCAGTACGGGAGCCTCTCCGCGGTTGATGCGGTGAGCGTTGGCCGTGATGCCGCTGTCCAGATCCTGGCGGTAAATGCGGGTCAGTTTTGCGACCGGTAAAAGATCACAGTCGACCATATCCTTTAAAACACTGCCGGGTCCTACAGACGGCAGCTGATCTTTATCCCCCAGCATGATCAGGCGGCAGCCGTCGGGGACCGCTTCCGTAAGCGACGCCATCAGCGAAATATCCACCATGGACATCTCGTCAACGATGACCGCGTCCGCTTCCAGGGGATGATCCTGATCCTGCTGAAATTCAAGCGTCTGTCCGTCTTCTCCTGCCCCGGACGCGCCCAGCAGGCGGTGAATGGTCCTGGCTTCCCGTCCTGTCGTCTCTTCCATCCTTTTGGCGGCCTTGCCGGTCGGCGCTGCCAGAAGACATTTACGGCCTTCCTGTTCCAGAAGATCCAGCAGCACTTTGATGATAGTCGTTTTGCCGGTACCCGGCCCTCCGGTGATAATGGACACACCTGAAGTCAAGGCCATCTCCACAGCCGACCGCTGTTCATCGGACAAAGTAAGGCCGAGGCGCTGCTGGCTCTGTTCCAGATCCTTTTTGAAATGACTGCCGCTTAACGATGCCGGCTCCTCTTTTGCCCGATGGTCCGGGCCGCTGAAAAACTGGTCCAATTCGACCAGCCTTCGGGCCGCCATCCGCTCCGCCAAAGCAAGGTGTTTTAAGTAGACGCACCCGTCCTTTTCGATCAAAACGCCGCCTGCTTCAGCCTGATCGACCGCATTTTCCAGTTCCTGGTAATCGACCTGGAGCAGGTCGAACATCCTCTGTAACAGATCAGGACGCGGAAGATAGGTGCTCCCGTTCATAGAAGCATCCGTCAGTACGTAAGAAGCCGCCGCCTTCAGGCGGGCGGGAGCATCCTCTGCAAGGCCGGCCATACGGGCGATCTCGTCTGCTTTTTTAAAGCCGATCCCGCTGACCTTTTCAGCCAGAAGATAGGGATTTGCCTCGACAGTACTGATGGTTTTGGCGCCGAAGGTCTTGTAGATATTCATGGCCATTCCGGGCGTCAGGCCCAGCTTGGTCAGATAGATCATTACGGTCCTGGATTCTGCTTTTTGGGCAAACTGCTCTCCGATATCGCAGGCCTTTTTCAGACTGATGCCCTTGATTTCTTCCAAACGTTCGGGCTGAGTCTCCAGAATGGTAAAGGTATCATCCCCGAAGGTTTCAACGATGCGGCTTGCCAATTTGGGCCCGATCCCTACGATCATGCCCGACCCCAGATAGCGCTCCATGGTTTCCTTATCATTGGGAAGACTCCGCTCGTAGCTCTTGACCTGAAACTGACGGCCGTAACGGGGGTGTTCCTGAAAGCCGCCCTTGCAGTCCAGATGCTCTCCCACTTCCACATCGGGCATATTGCCGGTGATGATCAGCAGTTCGTGATCCTGATCGGTATCGATCTCAAGCACCCGCCAGTCTGCCTGTTCACTGGAAAATACAATATCCGTCACAAAGCCGGAAACGCCGTCTTTCTGGTCGGTGATATCTCCCTGACCGGTCAGTGCCCGCTGATATTGCATGAACCCTCCTTAACGGCTAAGCTGTTCGATATATTTGCCGGTCCCGATGGCTACGCAGGAGGTCGGGTCGTCCGCTACAAAACAAGGGATGCCGACTTCCTCTCCGATGACCCGGTCCAGCCCTCTGAAGAGACTTCCTCCTCCTGTCATAACGATCCCGTGCTCCGTGATGTCCGACGCCAGCTCCGGAGGCGTCTTTTCCAGCACTTCCCTGACCGCTTCGGCGATCCGGCCGACCGTGCCCGAGACCGCCTGGCATACATCATCACCGGTAACGTCCGTTTTCATTGGCAGTCCGCTGACCATATGGCGCCCTTTGACCTCCATGGAGGAAGGCTGCTCTTCCCGGTCCGCCTGCCCGATCTGGATCTTGATCATTTCCGCTGTCCGTTTTCCGATCAGCAGGCCGGCTTTGTGCTTGACCATTCTGATGATGTCCGCGTCAAAGTTATTGCCGGCAGCTTTTATGGACGCAGAGCGGACAACTCCGCCCAGCGAGATCACTGCAATGTCGGTGGTGCCGCCCCCAATGTCGACGACCATGCAGCCGGAAGGTTTGGATATATCGATACCGGCGCCCATAGCCGCGGCTACCGGTTCCTCGATCAGATGGACCGAGCGGGCTCCGACCTTGAGCATAGACTCAACGATCGCATGCTTTTCCACGTCCGTGATGCTGCAGGGAGTGCAGACCGCCGCGACCGGTTTTACCATGCGGCGGCCTAAAGCCTTCTGGACAAAATAACGCAGCATCTTTTCGGTGTAGACATAATCCGAAATGACCCCGCCCTCCAGGGGGAAGACGGTGGTCAGCCCCTGGGGAGTGCGGCCAACCATCTGATAAGCTTTTTCCCCGACCGCAACCAGGCGGCCGCTTCCCTTTTCCACCGCGACGCAGGAAGGCTCCCGTAAAATGATCCCTTTACCGGTCACATAGACCAGCACCGTCGATGTACCTAGGTCGATCCCGATTCCTGTTGAAAACAGCATATGCTTTTCCACCTTTTACCAAACGTAAGTAGTTTATTATGACACCGCCTCAAAGGCCTGTCAACGTAGGGCATGTCCTTTACCGGGCTTTCATTTGCCATCCACAGCAGCCTTTTGACGCACTCCGTTTATCTTCTGCTTTCTTTCGCAGCTTCTCCGAGTTTTTCGGCTTCTTCCATCCAGGCCGCCCGGGATGCATCCGACGGCATGCGCCAGTCGCCCCGGGGCGACAGAGTGACCGAACCTACCTTAGGTCCGTCCGGCAGGCAGGATCGTTTGAACTGCTGGGCGAAAAAGCGGCGGTAAAAGTTCCGCAGCCACTTTAAAAATTCCCGGCTTTCCATCTGCCCGGGCTGATCCAGTTCAAAGGCTTTTTGAGCCAGGCGGTAGATCTTGGCGGGGCCGAAGCCGAATCGAAGTACGTAATACAATATAAAATCGTGGATCTCATAAGGGCCGACGATCTCTTCGGTCTTCTGAGAGATCTGGCCGTCCTTGGCGGGAAGAAGCTCCGGGCTGACCGGTGTCGCCAGGATATCCCTGAGGATGGCGCTCAGCTCTTGCCCGCTGAGCAGGATGTCCGGGTAAGTTGCTACTGTCGAAACAATATGACGGACCAGGGTCTTGGGAATGGACGTATTGACCGCATACATGGACATATGGTCGCCGTTGTAAGTAGCCCAGCCCAAAGCCAGCTCCGACAGATCGCCCGTACCGATGACCATTCCGCCCGCCTGGTTGGCAATGTCCATCAGGACCTGAGTCCTTTCACGGGCCTGAGAATTTTCGTAGGTGACATCCGTATTGCTGCTGTCATGCCCGATATCGTCGAAATGCTGCTGAACAGCCTTGGTGATATCGACCGTGATCAGCTTGGCTCCGATAACGTCCGCTAATTGTTCTGCATTGGAACGGGTCCGTTTGGTCGTACCGAAACATGGCATGGTAACGGCCGTGATATCGGACCGTTTCCTTCCCAATCGATCCATAGCGCCGGCGCAAACCAAAAGAGCCAGTGTCGAATCAAGGCCGCCGGACAATCCCACGACGACCGTTTTGGCATAGGTGTGGTCGATCCGTTTGACCAGGCCTGCTGTCTGCATGGCCAGGATCTTGCGGCACCTTACGGCCGTATCCTGATCCCCGTAAGGGACAAAGGGATTGCGGCTGACCGGTCTGGTCAAAGTCGTGACCTCCGGATTCAAATTGAAGGATATGGTCTGATATGCGCTGTCGTCCGCCATGGGAAAGCTCTGGTTTTTCATGCGTTCCGAAGTGATCCGCTCCAGATCCAGCTCGCTTTCCGTTATCCCGTTGGTAAACAAAGGACTCTCCGCCAGAATGCTGCCGTTCTCGCCTATCAGATCGTGGCCGGCAAAGACCATGTCCGTGGTCGATTCTCCCGGTCCTGCATCCGCGTAGATATAACCGCAGTAAAGGCGGCCCGAGCAGGAAGCGATCAGTTGGCGCCGGTATTCTTCCTTACCGATGGTCTCGTCGGATGCGGAAGGGTTGATTACGACCGTTGCTCCGGCCAGGCAATGATGGGTCGCCGGAGTATCCGCCACCCACAGGTCCTCGCAGATCTCGCAGGCCACCACCAGAGAAGGCATCTGACGGCAGGCAAATAAAAGTCTGGTCCCGAAGGGGACCGGGGCCCCATTAATTAGGACAGTGCTGACCTCCTGAGGAGCAGGCCAGAAATTGCGATGCTCATAAAATTCCTGACTGTTGGGCAGATGGCTTTTGGGGACAGCTCCCAGGATGCGGCCCCGGTTCATAAAGACAGCGCAGTTAAAAAGCTTACCGCCTTTTACCAGAGGGCAGCCTACGATCACCAGCATGTCTCCGGTAAGGGAAGCCAGTCTGACCAGTTCTTTTTCTGAAGCTGTTAAAAGGGTCCTCTGACCGAACAGATCTCCGCAGGTATAACCGGTCAAAGACAGTTCCGGGAATGCCAGTATCTTGACATGGTCCCGGGCTGCCTTCTTCATCATGTCAAGGATACGGTCAGCGTTGACTTTAGGGTCCGCTACACAGACCCTGGGAGAAGCAGCCGCTACTTTTATAAATCCGTCTTTCATGATTCAAAATCCTCTTCTGACCCGTTTTCCGGCAGAGCCGTATCCCGGTCCGCTCCCTGCCTGCCGTCCTTTTCACATAGGTCACCTTGGCCGCCGTGATAGGGATCCTTTCCTCCGATCCGGCACATGATGATCTCCATGCGGCCCAGCTGCCTGCGCAGGGTCATAAGGGCCTTCTGTGCTTTCAAGGCATCATCGAAGATGCCGAAGACCGTGGGACCGCTGCCCGTCATCCGGGCTCCCAGAGCACCCAGATCCATCATAGTGCTTTCGATCCTGCCCAGTACGGGATAGTGTTCGACAGCGATCTTTTCCAGCTGATTACGCATCATCGAAGCGCTTTTGGCAAGGTCGGACGCCTTCATTGCCTCGATCATACCGTCTATATCGGCAGGAGGATTATCCGGGGTAACATGATACTGTTGATAGGACCAGGGAGTAGAGATCCCGAAATTGGGCTTTACCAGAATACACAAGGCCTCCGGAAAAGGATCGATCCTGGTCAATTTCTCCCCTCTTCCTTCGGCAAGACAGGTACCGCCGATCACACAGTAAGGGACGTCGGAGCCCAGCTGCTGAGCCAGTTTCATCAGGCGCTCGTCCGGTAGATCAAGCCCGTAAAGGCGGGAAGCTCCCCTTAGAACGGCCGCTGCATCCGCGCTGCCTCCGGCCATGCCGGCCGCCACCGGGATCTTTTTAAAAAGACGGACATGTACCCCGCCGATCCCGTAGGTCTTCTGCAGCAGGCGTACGGCTTTGACAGCCAGGTTGCGTTCGTCTTTTACCAGATAAGGCAGATTGCACTCCAAGCTGGCTTCAAAACGCGGACGTTTATAAAGGTCGATCTCATCCCAGACATCGACCTGCTGCAGGATCATGGTTACTTCGTGATAGCCGTCCGCCCGTATGCCACCCACATTCAAAGCCAGGTTGACTTTGGCAAAAGCGCGTTCAAAGACACCGCTTTCCTTCATAGCACTGCCTCCTTAAAAAAGCGGCCCCGCAAGCAAGCCCGGCCGCCGCTTTATGGAAAGGGCCTTCAGCAAGAACCTGCCGAAGGCCCCTTTTGGTCAAAAATGAACTTATGCGTTGGGAAGAACGTCTTTCTTCAAGGTTTCGATCATCGTTTCCGCTTCTTTTTCGTCCTTGCCCTTGACGCCGAAATAGAACTTGATCTTGGGCTCCGTTCCCGAAGGACGTACACAGAACCAGCAGTTGTCCTCCAGCGTGAAGCGAAGCACATTGCTCTTGGGCAGGCCGTCGATCCCCTTGGAGTAATCCTTCAATACCTGGACTTTCAGGCCGCCGTAGCTATCCTTGTGATTATTGCGCAGGCTGTCCATCAGATCCCGGATCTTATCAGCCCCTTCAAGGCCCTCGAAAGTAAGGGAGATGGTCTCTTCTTTATAGTAGCCGTACTTCTTATACAAAGCTTCCAGGGCATCGACCAGGGTCATGCCCTTGGCCTTATAAATAGCTGCCATCTCGCTGATCATCAGGACCGCGCTGACGGAGTCCTTATCACGTGCATAGGTGCCGCACAGATATCCGTAGCTTTCCTCGAAACCGAACAGATAATGTCCGATCCCGGTGTTTACAGAATTGGTGATCTGCTGGCCGATGAATTTGAAGCCGGTCAGAACATCGCGCACTTCGACTCCGTAAGACTCGGCAATAGCGCGGGCCATCTCGGTCGAAACGATGGTTTTTACGATAAAGCCATCCTTGGGCAGCGTGTCGGTCTTTTTACGGGCTTCCAGAATATAGGAAAGAAGCAGGGTCCCGGTCATATTGCCTGTAAACTGATGGAAAACACCATCTTTGGTGCGGACCAGAATGCCCATACGGTCAGCATCCGGGTCAGTTGCGATGCAAATGTCCGCGCCGATCTGATCAGCCAGCTTTTGGGCCGGTTCGAAGACGCTCAGCACCTCGGGGTTCGGGTAAGGGCAGGTCGGGAAGTCGCCGTCCGGCATTTCCTGGCTGGGAACGATGACAGGTTCGAAACCGGCCTGTTTCAGTGCCCTCATGACCGGCATACGTCCCGTTCCGTGAAGAGGGGTATAAACGATCTTCAAATCTTTTGCGTATTTTTTGACCGCTTCTTTATCAATGATCATATCGGAAGCGGTATCGATGAATTTCTTATCGATGTCTTCGCCGATCTCAATGTAAAGTCCTTTGGCTTCCGCTTCGCTGCGGGGCATAGCCCTAACCCCGTCGAACAGATCGACCTTTTCGACCTCATCGATGATCTCTTCGTCCATTGGAGGCGGTACCTGGCATCCGTCCTCCCAGTAAGCCTTGTAGCCGTTGTACTTGGACGGGTTGTGGCTGGCCGTGATAACGACTCCGCCTTTGCATCCCAGTGTACGGATGGCAAAGGAAAGTTCCGGGGTAGGACGCAGCGACTCGAACACATAGGCCTTCATCCCGCTGGCGTTAGCGACTGCCGCTGTTTCACGGGCGAAAACATCCGACATATGACGGGAGTCATAAGCAACGGCGATACCCTTTTCTTTCGCTTTCGGGTCTTTCTTGATCAGGTAGTTGACCAGACCCTGAGTTGCTCTGCGGACCGTATATACATTCATACGGTTGGTACCTGCCGCGATCACGCCCCGAAGGCCGCCGGTACCGAATTCAAGATCCTTGTAGAATCGTTCCTGGATCTCTTTGTCATCATCTTTGATCGAACGAAGCTCTTCTTTGGTCGCCTCGTCGATGGCGTCACTCGTGAGCCACTGCTGATAGCGCTCTTTATAATCAGCCATGTAAAGAAACCTCCTGTAAAATATGATTCTTGCCGATCAATTTCCGCTGTCTGAATCTGATCCTGTTTCTTCGCCATTGCCGGATCCGGAGTTTGGATCATCCGGTGTTGAACTGGGATCCGGCTGCTCCGGACTGCTTTCCGGCTGACTGGAAGACTGACTGGGCTCTTCCTGCCTGGACGACTCACTTGATTCGCTGCTTGATTCAGACGAATTTTCGACCGGCGTAAAACCCGAAAAGTACAGGACCTGGTCGGTCAGATCGTCTCCGATGGTCAGGGTCTGGCTCTGATCATAGTAGCCGGTCTTGGTGCAGGTAACCGTGTAGGTGCCTGCCTCAAGTTCTGTCGTAAAGCTGGTCTCTGTCGAAACCTCCCCCTGATAGGTGGAATCGATATAAAGCGAAACCCCGTCAGCACTGACTGAAATGGTCACTTTTGCCGTCTTCTTCTCGAAGGTGACCGTCACTTCCTGATAGGGCTGAGAAACCGTAAAGGGAATCGTCTGGTCGTCGTAGCCGTCCGCCTTGATCACAGCATTGTAGTCACCGTAAGTCAGACTGATCTGGTCGGATGGGTCGTAGGTCTTTCCTTTGATTTCAACAGTAAACGTCACATCCTGATCGGTCGTAAAGGAAACTTTTCCTTTCTTCTCTTGATAGGTCGGAGCCGTCACCGTGACGGTTTCTCCTGCCGTCACAAAAACGTTCTCCTGATAGGCGGTACTGGTCTGATTGTCCTTGGTCACATTGATCTTGACCAAAGCAGACCCCTCTTCCACCTGCGTCTTCATGCTGTCGCTGCTGATGGACTGGCTGATAGGACTGCCGTCCGAAGGTGTGATCACAAGCTGTCCTCCCACATCCTTATAACTGGACAGATTGAGGACCTCGACCGTACCCGTACTCTCTTCTTTTTCGATCTCGATGGTATATATATGCTTGTCTAAAATATAAGCCGTAAAGACTGTATTTTTATTGATGGCCCGCCGGTCGTAGGCCTTGCCCTGATAGCGGCAGACCGTATAGTCATCGACCGTATACGGAACTTTATCGATCACGATGCTGGTCTCGGCAGGAGTTACGCCGCTGACGCCCGTCAGCTTGACTACGTCCTTGGCGCTCTGCACCTTCGTTACCTTAGGCTGGTCTCCTTTATCATAACTCAGCGTGATGATATCGCCTACCTGGAACTTCGACAAAGCCACCTCATCATCAAAATCCGAAAAACTCATTTCCTTCTTGGTATCCGCGCTGTAGACCAGCATGGTCTTATGTTTGGTATCAAGATTGGTGATGACTCCGCTGACCGAAACCGATTCTGTCTCTACAAGGCTTGAAGAGGAATCATCGACCGGCACGGTTATTTTATGCTGGCCGAAAATCAGTACAACAGCGATCGCTGCCAGAAGAAGAACGATAATGGCGGAAATCACGCCGATAGTCAGGCCCTGGTGCTTATCCCGGTCATCGTCGTCGTCATTTTCGTCATCGCTGTTGTAATAACTGTCGTCATCCTGCTCATCATAATCATAATCGACGTCGCTCCGGTAATCGGTATCTTCTGTCCGGTCGTCCATTGACGGGGGATATCCTTCCCCGGAATCTGACGGATGCTCCGGCTCCTGGTAGGATGAGGAGCCCTCTGCATAGCTTTGGCTGTTGTTAAGAGGTTCTGTCTCAAATCGTCTGGTCGTACCCATATCCTGGCTGTTTGAAAAACCTTCTTCCTGCTGTCTTCTTTCTTCCTCTTCCATCGAAGTGATCTGTACCGATGGATTGAGCCGCTGCATAGAATACCGTTCTGTATCTGAAAATTCTTCGATGTCCGGTCCTTTCTGCGAAGCACTGCCTTCCGGAAGATTCCGCATGCGGCTTCTGGAAGCGGCTTCATCCGCTTTCATAGCAGCGCTTTTCCGGGCATTCTCTAAATTATGGCGGGCATGTTCCCGTTCATAAGCCTGCCTGGCATCGCTTTCGACCTGTTCACGGTCACGGAACAGATCGGTAAACTCAACTTGATCATCGCCCTCATAATGATCCTGATTGCTCATATATCTCCTCCGCCGCCTCATTGTTTCGCTCGCGGCTGTCATTGTTATTATACCATATCCGATAGAGGTGCGCTGAAAAAATGGTCCTTTGCCGCCCCTATCAGACGTTCTTTTGTATTCAAGGCCGGATCTTCAACGACCTTCTGCTGCAGATAGGCCAGGACCCGGCCTACCTCTTTTCCTTTAGGGATACCGGCTCCTATCAGATCGTCCCCGTCAACAGCCAGTTCTATGACGGCTATAGGCGCATCCTTTTGAGACCGGTACAGACCGTCAAGCTTAGCTTTTTGCCCGCTGCCGACCCTGCCGGCCGCGTAAAAAAGCTGGATCAGGCCCGGCACCGCTTCTTTACCGACTGCCAGCATCAGCCTGCGCATCGCTGCCTCGTCCTCTGGGATAGGATCATTGATATGAGTAGTCCAGAGGACCGCGGCTTTAATGGTGTCATTATCGAATTTCAGCTCTTTCAGCACCTTCCGGCACTTATCCGGACCGCCCGGATACAAAAAGGCAGCAAAACGGAGTGCTTTTACAGGCTCCACTTTCCCCGGTGCTTCCATATCCGCCAGGGACAGATCTTCCGGATGGGGGATCAGATAGTCAAATAGATTCAGATCCTTCAGCATAGAAATCTTCTGGGGATGACTGCCTGTCAGCATCTTGGTCAGTTCTTCCTGAACTCTTTCCCGGCTGACCTTAAGCAGGGTCGGAGCCAGTTTGATGGCAGCTTCCCGGGTAGCCGGATCGATCGAAAATCCCAGCCTGCCGGCGAAGCGGACGGCTCTGAGCATGCGAAGGGCGTCTTCGTTAAAGCGTTTTTCGGGATCGCCGACACAGCGGATGACCTTTTTTTCCAGATCCCGGCGGCCGCCGAAATAGTCGACGAGCCCTCTGTCGGGATGGTATGCCATGGAATTGATAGTAAAATCGCGGCGGGCTACATCTTCGTAAAGACTGGCCGTATACTCCACATGGTCAGGCCTGCGGTGGTCGCTGTACTTACCGTCCAGGCGGTAGGTCGTTACCTCATAGCCGGCCCTGCCCATCAGCACCGTGACCGTCCCGTGTTCGATCCCCGTATCAAAAGTATGGGAAAAGAGTAGTTTGACTTCTTCGGGCCGGGCAGACGTCGTAATATCCCAGTCTTCCGGTTCGATACCCATCAGGGCGTCGCGTACGCAGCCGCCGACAGCATAGGCTTCAAAACCGGCGGATTCCAGCCGGCGGATGATCTTTTCTGCGTTATCGTCCAGTCTCACTCTTTTCCCTCCTTTCTTAAAAAACCGCCTTTCCGGAATGGCTGCGGGCCTGCCCGGTAAGGCGGCGTATTAATAAAGAATACCCGCTTGCAACAGGTTTCTTTTTTATTGCTGCTGAGCTTGTTGCCAATATTTTTCGACGATCTCAAGCATTTGGGGAAGTTTCCCTTCCATATCTTCCACCAGCTTGAGCTGGGTGCGGGCCCGGTCAAGGTTATGCTGAGGACGGGCTACTTTAAAGTAAACATCCCCGTTCAGATAATCGCCCAGGAAACGGATGCCCGTCTCGAAAGTGATCACGATGCTGCCTTCGGCCAGGCTCCTTGCCTCGGCCAGGGAAAGCTTTTTGCCGACTGCTCTCATATAACCGCGGGTGAAGGCTTCGAACAGATCCATCCTCATGAAGACCTTGGACAGATCCCGCTCGTCTTCTTCCGCATTGCTGGCGCCGAAACGGATACTGTCGCCGAAGTCATAAGCGGCGGCTCCGGGCATGATCGTATCCAGATCGATGATGCAGACCGGCTGATTGGTCGTTTCATCCATCAGGATGTTATTGATCTTGGTATCGTTATGAGTGACCCTGAGCGGGATTTTTTCCTCTTCCAGTTCCTTTACAAGGACCTCTGCCAGTTCTTTTCTGGCCAGGGCGAATTCGACTTCTTTGCGGCAGCTGTCCAGCCTGCCTGCCTTATCGGCCTTTACTTCTTTTGTAAAGGTCTCGAAACGTACACGGGTATTATGGAAGTTTTTGATAACTTCGCCCAGCCGGTCGGCCGGGAAGGAGGACAGATCCGACAGGAAGCTTCCGAAAGCCACACCTGTCTGCTCGAACATTTCCGCGGAAGTGCACAGATCGAAAGAATGGGTATGGGAGATCAGGTCTTCCAGTCTCCAGACCTTTCCGTTTTCATCGGTATAATAATATTTTCCGTTATCGGCCGGGTAGAAATGAACGGTCTCGCGGGACACGTCCCCGCCCTTCTCTTCTACGATCTTTGCAAGATACTGAGTGACCTGGACCGCATTGTTCATCAAGATATCCGGATCCGGAAATACATTGGTATTCAGGCGCTGCAGCACATAGGAATGCTCTTTGCCGCTTCCTGCAGTGACCACGTGGATCGTATCGTTGATATGACCGGAACCGAAAGGCTCCGCGCTGACGATCGGATCCGTAATACCGAAATGAACCATAATGGATGCGTAATCCATAAATAAATCCCCCGTAATATTTGTAAATTTTGTCGTTAACTTTTCTTTATCGCTGTTCATGTAATAATAAGGGATTATAACATACCTATCTTTCAAAATACAAGACGCCCTTTAGGTCCGCTGCGCCGGCTTGCAAACCGGCTTTTCCTTCTTTATAATACAATGCCGAAGGAGGAAGACCATGGTTTCCAATACCCCCATCCCTTTGATCGGCAGCAATGCCCACACTCATACGACCTTCTGCGACGGCCATGACAGTGCCCGTACTATGCTGGATGCCGCTATCAATAAAGGTTTTTTTGCTCTGGGCTTTTCGTCCCATTCATATTTGGATCAGGAAGACTGGACTATGACCCGGCAGGGCACCCTTGACTATATAGCCCGGATCCGGCAGTTGAAAGAGGATGAAAACGGCCGCATCCGCGTCTATCTGGGCACCGAACTCGACGCCATGTCCGACGTTGACCTGACCCCCTATGACTACCTGGTCGCCAGCGTCCATAATATTTATGCGGATCCGGCTGCCCTTAGTGCCCCCTGCGGCAAACCAGTCTTATCCAACGGTAAAGTCCGCATCGCTTATGATGAGAGTCCCGGCTCGCTTTCCTATATCGTAACCAATCTCTACCATGGAGACTGGCTGTCTCTTTCCAGGGATTACTATCTGGCTGTCCGCGATCATATCGAAAAAACGACCCGGGCTTTTACCAAGGGGCCGGTCATCTTAGGCCACTTCAATCTGATCACCAAATTCAATTACACCCTGGGCCTGATCGATGAATCGGATCCTGCTTATCAGAAGATCGCCTCTCAGGTCCTTTTGGACTGTGCTGAGATGGGGGCCATCCCCGAGATCAACACGGGAGGCATGTGGCCGGGCCGCAATAAAGAACCTTATCTGAATCAATGGATGCTGCGTCTTTTGAAGAGCCACGGTTATCCTGTCATCATCGATTCCGACTGCCATCGGGCTGGAGACATCGACCATGGTTTTTGCGAAGCGGTCGATGCAGCAAGGCAGGCCGGTTATACTTCCGTCATGGCTCTGGGCAAAGATAATATTTTAGAAGAGATCGGTTTATAGTTTTACGGTTAAACTCGTTAAGGGAAAGGAGACCTTATGCATTTTCAATATCTTGGGACCGCGGCCGCCGAAGGCTGGCCGGCCGTATTCTGCAACTGCCCTTTATGCAAAAGAGCAGCCCTTCTGGGCGGGCGCAACATCCGTACCCGGTCTCAGGCTCTTATCAATAAAGACCTTCTGATCGACCTTCCCCCCGACACTTATATGCACAAACTGACCCACGGCCTGGACCTGACTGCCGTACGCTATCTGCTGGTCACCCATATGCACATGGACCATTTTTATCCTCAGGAACTGACCGTACGGGGAAGCGGCTACAGCCATGACATGGTCAGCCCCGACCTGAACATTTTCTGCGCTCAGGAAACCAAAGATTATTTTTATCAGGTTTCCAAAGACGAGTTGGACGCAGAATCGGACCGCCATCTGATCTGGAACGTTCTGAAGCCGTTTGAGACCGTCCAGGCGGGTCCTTATACGGTCACTCCTCTGCCCGCTTCCCATATGAGTGACCGCAACCAGCCTTTTATCTATCACATCACGGACAGGGAGGGTAAACAGGTCCTCTATCTGCACGACAGCGGCTGGTACGAGGATGACGTGTGGGATTACTTCGCAGGTCTTTCAAAACCGGTCGACATGATCAGCCTGGATTCCACCAACGGAGCGATCGAGTCGCACCGGGGCCACCACATGGGTGTCAGCGAAGCCGCCGAAGTCCGCGACCGTCTCAGAGAACTCGGCGCCATCGATGACCATACCCGCTGTTTCCTCAATCATTTCTCCCATAACGGAGGCCTCCTTTACGACGATCTGACTGCAAAGGCTGCTCCTCTGGACCTGGAAGTATCCTATGACGGTATGGAAATCGACCTGTAAAAGGCAGCCGCCCGATAGCGGCCGGCCCTATATATGTAAAAAAGAAAGCCTGTCTCTTTGACCCTTCCGTAACAGGAGGGCAAACAGACAGGCTTTTTCAATTTTGTTCAATTTTGTAAAAGGGCTCCCAACCGTCACGGCTGGGCGCCGGCAGGCTGTTTCTCTTCTACCTGAGCCTTGATCAGGCCGTAGTAGATGCCGCCCAAATCATACAGCTGCTGATGGGTGCCGCGCTCCCTGATCTGTCCGTCATCGATGACGAAGATCTGGTCACAGTTTTCGATGGTTGACAAACGATGGGCAATAAAGATAGAGGTGCGTCCCTTTGAGATGTTTTCAATGGACTTCTGCACTAATTCCTCTGTATTGGTATCGATATGAGCGGTCGCCTCATCCAGGACCAGGATGGCCGGATCATGCGCGATGGCCCTGGCAAAGGACAAAAGCTGGCGCTGACCGGTGGAAAAGTTGAACCCCTGCTCGATCACCGGCGCTTCCAGGCCTCCTATGCTGTTGACAAAATCATCCGCATCGGAAATGGCCAGAGCGCGCTCCATCGTCGGCCGGTCCAGGCTGGCGTGCATATCCAGGTTGTCGGCGACGGTCCCCGTGAAAAGGAAGACATCCTGCATGACGGTCGAAACACCCTGACGCAGATCTTTCAGTTTCCACTGTTCGACGGGAATGCCGTCCACCAGGATCTGTCCCTTCTGGATCGTATAGTAGCGGCTGATCAGGTTGATGATGGTCGATTTTCCCGCTCCGGTATGGCCGACGAAAGCGATCTTCTGCCCTTTTTCGACTTTGAAGCTGATCCCCTTCAGGATCCAGTCTCCTTCGTTGTAGGCAAACCAGACATCTTTGAATTCTACCGTACCCTGGACCGGGCCCCCGTGCGTGCCTTCCGCAAGGTCCTCGACCGAAGGTTCGTCAAGCACTTCATAGATCCGTTCGGTCGAAACCAGGGCCGACTCGATGGTGGTATATTTTTCGGCCAGGTCATTGATGGGGTTGAAAAACTGTTTGACGTAATTGGTAAAGGCGTAAAGGACGCCGACCTGCAGCGTGCCTCCGCTGATGCGGCCGTAGCCGTACCAGATCAAAAGGGCAATGATCAGGCTGTTCACGACCTCCATGACCGGCCGCAGAAAGGAGTTCAAAAAGACCTGCATCATGGTCCGGTGATAATATTTCTTGTTCAGGTCTCTGAATTCTTCCAACTTGTCGGACTGACGGTTGAAGGCCTGAATGACCTTCATGCCGGAAATATTTTCGGCGAAAAAACCGTTGATGCGGCCGATCAGCTGTTTGATCTGCTTGAAATTGCGCTTGATGATCCGCTTCATGGAAAAGGTAATGCCGAAAATGATCGGCACACCGATCATGGCAACCAGGGCCAGCTGCCAGTCCATGATAAACATGACCACAATGATGCCGGCCAGTAAGAAGACATCTTTGAACAGATTCAGAAAGACATCCGAATAAAACTCGTTGATGGTCTCTACATCGTTGGTGGACCGGGTGATCAGACGGCCCGTCCCATATTTATCCAATGCCTTCATGGTCATATGCAGGATCTTGTCAAAGACCTTTTGCCGCATAGTATTCAGGATATTCTGGGAAAGCCGGGCCATGAGGCGGACCTGGGTCATAGAAAAGGCAGCACCCAGTAAAGCGACCACGAAATACATGACCGCCATGCCTGTGATGGAATACAGACCGTGCTGAGCCTGGCCGCCGACCAGGAAATCATCGATGATGATCTTGGCCACATAGGGCTTGCCCAGTTCCGCCAGGTTGACGATCAGGACACAGATCGCACAGATGATCAAGGTGCCCGTATAAGGCTTCATCAGGATCATCAGCCGCACCAGGCTTGAATGACGGTCCTTGGCCCGTTCCGGCTTTTTATCTCCCGGGATCATATTATTGCTGCTCATCCTGCTGCGCCTCCTTTGACTGTTTTTCGTACACGTCATAGTAGACGCCTTTTTGAGCCATCAGCTGCTCATGAGTACCCTTTTCGATGACCGATCCGTTTTCCAGATATAAGATCAGGTCTGCTCCTTTGAGAGAAGACAAACGATGGCTGATGATGATCGAGGTTTTTTCCCTTAACTCGCCTTCAAGGTTTCCTACGATCTTACGCTCGGTGATATTGTCCACGGCTGACAAGGTATCATCCAGGATCAGCAGTTTCGGGTCGCGGACCAAAGCCCTTGCCAGGGCGATGCGCTGCTTTTGTCCTCCCGAAAGGCGGGTGCCTCTTTCTCCTACCGCTGTTTGATAGCCATTGGGAAAGGCCATGATATCTTCGTCGATGTTGGCAAGCTGAGCGGCCTTGCGTACTTCCTTCTGACCGACTCCCTGTGAATAAAAAGCGATATCTTCCTGGATGGTCGTACTGAACAAAAAGCCGTCCTGGGGCACATAGCCGACTGCTTCGCGGATGGCCCTGGCCGGGATATCGTTGATATCGACTCCGTCAATAAAAAGTTCTCCCCGGGGAACGTCGTAAAACTTAAGCAAGAGCTCGATCAGCGTTGTCTTCCCGCTGCCGGTCTTGCCGGCGATCCCCAGCGTAGCTCCGGCCGGAATCGTAAAGGAAACATCTTCCAGAGCCGGAGTTTGTGCACCCGGATACGTGAAGGTCAGATGACGGGCTTCTATCTGCCCCTTGATCTGTCCCTCATAATCCGCGTACTCATCATCCGGGATGGAAGGAGCCTTAAAGATAACGTTCAGCCGTTTGTAGGATGCGATACCGCGGTACAGCATATTGACGACCCTGCCCAGCGAAACCACCGGGTTCTGGATCAGCAGAAGATAGCCCAGGAAAGAGACCAGTTCGCCCAGCTGTATGGTGTCGGCAGCGACCATACGGCCTCCGTAAATCATGGCAATGGAATAAGAAAGGCCGAAAGTAATGACGGTGATGGGGTTCAGCCAGGCAGAAGCATCCGTGAGCGCAACGTTAGCATCCCGCATGTCGGTCGATTTCTGAGTAAACTGCTGCTGCCACTCATCTTCGCGGGCAAAAGTTTTGATGACGCGGGAGCCCATAATGGATTCATTTACGAAACCGGACAGCTGAGAGAAAAGCTCCTGTACCCGTTTGAACCGTTTCTGGACCAGATTGCCGATCAGGATGATCGATGTGACGGCGACCGCTACCGGTATCAAAGCCAGCATGGTCAGGCGTCCGTCGATCTGCCGGGTCATAGCATATATCGATAAGAAAGCCGTGGATACACCGTTGACGATCTGAGCCAGCAAAGGACCCGCTGTCATACGGACCGCTCCTACATCGTTGATGGCATAAGCCATCAGGTCACCGGAGCGCTGCTTGGCATAAAATTCAGGAGGAAGCTTCAGCAGTTTGACAAACAATTCCTCCCGTAAAAAACATTCCATATGGCGTCCGTTGCGGATGATCAGCATACGCCATATAAAACGGGTCGCGAACACTCCGACCGCTATCAGCACGATCAGGAGCGCCTGATGCATAACGGCTTCCTTGTCCGGCGGAGATGCTTTCAAGTAATCGATGGCTCTTCCCAAAGCCTTGGGAGCCTGGTTTTGGATCAGTGTATTCAAAATCAGGAAAAAAAAGCCGGGAATATACAGCCACCCATACTTTTTCAGGAATTTACGGAACATCGTTGGCCTCTCTTATTAAAATACATTAAATATGTATTATGATACACCTGTGAGAAACCAGCGTCAACACAAATCGTTGCAAACGCAACTTTTTTATTCCAGCCAGTCAAGGAACTTCTGCACCCAATGGTCCCAGAATTCCCAGTTATGAGAGCCGGGCCCTTCCTGATAGGTGTAATCGATGGAGGGATGTTCGCTGAACCAGTCGCGGGTCATGCGGGCGCAGCCTACCAGCGGGTCTTCTGTGCCGCAGGCATGGAAGAAACGGGGCATTTTTTTGCCGGCTGCCATGTTCTCGACCGCTGCTACATACGGATCCCATTTGGTGCCCTGCAGGCTTTCACGGTCCCGGGTCCCGTAGACAGCTTCCAAAACCGGAAATCCACTCGACGGGCGGTTTATGACCGGACGCTCTGTCTCTTTACCCCGGTAAAAGAAATTTCCTGCGGAAAAAACACCGACAGCCCCATATCGTTCGGGCAGGGTCAGCCCCATCTTCAAGGCACCCATGCCTCCCATGGACAGACCGGCTACATAGGTTTTGGCAGGATCATCGGTAATGGGGAAGAAGTCCTTCATGATGCGGGGCAGGTCCTCTGTGATATAGTCGAACCACCTTTGCCCGTGCTCCATGTTTTCATAGCTGGACAGCTGGGCTTCGGGCATGACGACGACCAGGCCTTTTCCGGATACATAGCGTTCGATCGAGGTGCGGCGCAGCCAGATGGTATGGTTATCCGACGCTCCGTGAAGAAGGTAGAGGACAGGATAGCCCTCTGTCTTTTGCTCCTCCGGATCAGGCGCCCCTTCGATGCCGATCCCATGTGTTTTTTGAGGCACGATCACATATGCGGACGTGCACATTCCCAATACCGGTGAAAAAAACTCTGCTTCCATCAGTGCCATATCAATCCGCCTCCTTTTTATCTAAAGGCAGCCAGTCCAGGACTCTTTGGATGTTGCGGTCCCAAAAGCCCCACTCGTGGATGCCCGGCTCCTCGAACCAAGTCAGATCGATCTTATCCTTGCAGCGGTCCTTAAACTGTTTGTTCATGGGATAGAGAAAATCCTCCGTCCCGCAGGCTACATAAAACCTGGGCAGGGTAAGGCCGGCAGCCAGCTGCTGATCGATCCGTGCCGGCAGATCATTGATCGACCCTTCCACATCCTCCAACGTCCCCATCGACAGGCTTGCATGGCCGCCCCTGTCATGCTCAAAGGCGTAAACAGGGTCGACAAAGCCCGAAAGACTGGCGGCGTAACTGAAGCGTTCCGGACAGTTGATACCCAGCTTTAAAGCACCGAAACCTCCCATGGACAGACCGGCCACAAAGGTCCCACTCCGTTTGGACGAGATCATGGGAAACAGCTCGCATACGATCTGCGGCAGTTCGTCGCTGAAAAACCTCCAGTAATCGTAACCGTACTGCTGATCGCAGTAAAATCCCAGATCCGTGGAAGCCATCACCACTGCCAGTCCTCTTTCGACCGCGTACCTTTCGATCGAGGTGCGCCGCTGCCATATGGTCTGATTGTCCGAATAGCCATGCAAAAGGTAGAGCACGGGCACCTTACCGCTTTTTTGTCCGCTCTGCCCGATCCCGTTGTCTTTTTGAGGCAGGATCACATCGGCCGCCCTTTCCATACCCAGAGTCTGTGAGAAAAAATTTGCATGAATCAGTGCCATTTTTATGCTTCCTTTCCCTAAATTTTTCTCTGAATAGAATTCGCCCGGAATATTTGACTTAGTCCAAAAGAAGACTGACTTCACCGGAATTGATCGTGCGGACGTGTCCGTCCGGCTCTTTGACGATCAGTTCCGCCCTGTCGCCGATCCCCGTTACCGTGACCGGCGGCTGATCCTCGATGATCTTATGATCCACATCCATCAGCCGTACCGTTTTACCGACCACAAAGGAGCGGCGGCGGTACTCGTCCATATAATGCCGGGTCAGAAGATCCGGATAAATTTCCATATATTCGTTCAAAATGGCCGCCGCCAGCCGGCTGCGGATAGGTTCATCCCGCCGCTGATCCGGCTCCAGAAGGGCTCCGGCAATATGACGGATATCCTCAGGGAAACCGCCTTTCGGCACCCACACATTGACTCCGATGCCGATGACGGCCCAGGACAGTTTTGACCCTTGTCCGGGAATGGTACCCGCTTCCGTCAGGATGCCCGTCACCTTGCGGCCTCTGCAGTAGACGTCGTTGACCCACTTGATCGATGTTTCTACTCCCAGAACGGTCTCAATGGCCTTGCAGACAGCAACGGCCGCCGCTGTCGTCAAAGACAGGCTGTCCTCGGCAGACATGTCCGGTCTTACTAGGAGGCTCAGATATAAGCCAGTATCGTCCGGCGAATAAAAGCTGCGGCCCCGGCGCCCTTTTCCGGCTGTCTGATGAGCCGCGACGATCGCCTTGCCGCTCGGAACATGGTTGGCGGCGTCGATCTTTAACAAATCATTGGTCGAGGTGACCGTATCTTCCACTACCAGCTGCAGCTGTCTGGCCGGACCGGTCAGATAAGAATACACATCCTCCCGGCTCATTTTTGCCGTCTTGGACGGTTCTGAAATTTCATTCATATTCTCTCTTTTCTGTAAATAAAAAGGCAGCAGCCTTTTGGATGATCTATAACGATTATACCAAAAGAACTGCTGTCTGCATCTTTGTCTTACAGATAATTTTCAGGATCCTGCAATACTCCGTAATAGTAAACTTCAAAGTGCAGGTGAGGGCCGGTCGACATACCGGTCGTACCGACATAACCGATCACCTGACCCTGGTAAACGGTATCCCCGGCGCTGACAGCGACCGAACTCATATGTCCGTACAGGGTGCTCAGGCCGTTGCCGTGATCGATGACGACATAATTGCCGTATCCGCTGCCCCATCCGTCAGTGTTGGCTGTAACGACCGTACCGCCCTGGGCAGCATAGATCGCATCGCCGTAATTTGCCAGAATATCGATCCCGTTATGGCTCCTCCATTCCTGAAGGATCGGATGGAAACGCATACCGTACAGAGAAGACAGGACATAATGCCAGCCACCGCCGTCCAAAGGCCAGCCCAGGACACCGCTGCCGATGCCCGGCCAGGTATTCCAGTAGCCGTCCGAGCGGGCCCGCCCGTCAGCAGGATCTGCCGTACCGGCCGTATTGCTGCCTCCGCCGCTGGAAGAACCGCCGCCGTTTGACCCGCTGTTTTCTGAATTACTAGATTCGCCGTTGTTACTACCGCTGTTTTCGGTATTGCCTGCTTCACCGCTGCCGCCGGCATTGCTATTGCTTCCGCCATTGCCACCTGTCTCCGACGATGAAGATTCCGCATTAGCCGTATTTGCCTGCTGTGCTTTTGCTTCCGCCTCTTTTTCAGCCTCCAGCCGGGCCGCCTCTTCGGCTGCAGCCTGCTCCGCGGCCAGCTGCTGTTTCTCCTGAGTCTGAGCATCCGCATTGGCCTGCAGCATGGCAACGATCGAATCCTGCTGTTCCTGCTGCTGTTGAGCCAAGAGTTCCAGGGCTACTTTATCATCGTTTAAAGAATCAAGAGTAGCCTGCTTTTCATCCAAAGCGGACTGCAGCTGCTGCTGTTGGTCTTCCAGATCGGCTTTGTTGGTCTCCAGATCCTTCTGAGTCGCTTCGATCTGGGATTTGGACTGCTCGATCTTTGCCTGGACAGCTTTCATGTTGTTCATGACATTATTGTCATAATCAACTACCTGGGAAACATATTCCAGACGGGAGAAGAAGTCGGAAATACTGCTGGCATCCAGCAGGACTTCCAGATAACTGGTGCGGTCGTTTTCGTACATCATCTGTACACGGCCCTTAAACTTATCGTAATAGGTAGCCAGCTCAGCCTTCTGCTCTTTCAGCTGCGCTTTGGTGTCTTCCAGTGTCTGCTCATTATCAGCGATCTTATTGTTCAGATCGGTGATCTTCTCACCGACCGACTGGATCTGATCATTGATGTCGGCAACTTCACTCGTTACCGCATCTACTTTTTCCTGCGCGTCCTGCAGCTGCTGCTGAGTCGCGTTCTGCAGTTCCTGGTTTTGCTGCTGCTGGTCTTCCAGATTCTGCTGCTCCTGCTGCAGCTGGCTCAGATCATCATCTGCCAGTGCCTGAACGCAGCAGCCGGCTATGATCGAAACGGCCAGCACAAGAGCCAGGACAGCCGTTACGATCCGTTTCATCCTGTTTTTAGCGATTGCTTTCATTCTTCGTAACCTTACTCCTTTCCCGATCGATCAAACCTTCAGGTGGCGGCGGATGGAAATAGTACTTCCAAGCGCACCGACCACTATACTAAGAATCAAGAAAATAGGAAGCAGCCCATGCATGATCTCTCCCAGGCTCAAGAAAGTAAAGAGCTGGGAAATAGACGAAAAGCGCTCTGCCATCAGTTTTACCAAAGCGTTATAGCCGAAGAAGACCAAAGCAGTCGGCAGGATCGCTCCCAAAAAACCGATCAGGATACCTTCTACCAAAAAGGGCAGCCTGACAAAGGAGTCCGTCGCGCCGATATACTTCATGATGCTGATTTCATTTCTTCTGGTATAGACCGAGACCCGGATGGTGTTGGTGATCAGAAGAAGGGCTACGAAAATAAGGAAGAGGATCAGTGCCCCGCCCACATACGTCACCAGCTTGGCAAAAGAAGCCAGCGTCCTTGACGCATTTGCAGAATAACTGATCTTTCGTATCTGACTGAAGGACTTAAGAAAATCCACGACCTGCTGCTGTTTCTCGGCGGAAACAGCGTAGACCTCGAAGTTGGCTGAATTTTTAAGAGGGTTGTCGTTGTCAAGTTGTTCTACCAGATCCGAATCATTGGCGGAATCTCTCAGCATCTCGGATTTAAAATCCTTCCATGCTTCATCGGAAGAAACATAATTCCAGCTGGCAATATCCTGATTCTCATCTAATTTTTTAGAGATATCATCGATCTCTTCCTGGCTGAGCTGGCCGTTCAGGAAAGCAACGATGCCCAGGTTTTTATCAAGGTCATTGGTAAAGCTGCGGACATTCATGACCAGGCAGTATACGATACCGAAGATGATCAGGACGGCGGAAATGGTGCCGACCGAAGCCAGCGACATAAGACCGTTCCTGAAGACGCTTTTGAAGCCGTCCCGTATACAGCTGTTGACAGTTCTAATCTTCATCGTCATACCCTCCTGTTTCCGAATCGCGGACAACAACTCCGCGCACCAGGTGGATGACGCGTTTCTGCATCTCGTTTACGATATCTTTATCATGGGTCGCAACAATAACGGTCGTGCCCCGGCGGTTGATGGCCTCAAGCACCTCCATGATCTCCTCGGAATTGCGGGGATCGAGGTTGCCGGTAGGTTCGTCCGCGATAACGATCGAAGGATTGTTGACAATAGCCCGGGCGATGGCCGTGCGCTGCTGTTCACCGCCGGAGATCTCATTAGGCATGCTCTTGGATTTGTGGGACAGCCCGACCAGATTCAGGGCAGCCGGCACCGACCGGCGGATCTTACGCTGGGAGACTTCGATTACCTCCAGGGCGAAAGCTACGTTTTCGTACACCGTCCGTTTGGGAAGAAGGCGGTAATCCTGGAAAACGATGCCCATATTCCGCCTCAGGGCTGCAACTTTTCCTCTCCTAAGTTTGGTAATATCCTTGCCGTCGATAATGATCGACCCTTCGGTGGGCTTGAGTTCACGCATCAGAAGGCGCAAAAGCGTACTCTTGCCCGAGCCGCTCTCGCCGACGATGAAGACAAACTCACCGTCATTGATGCGAAGATTCACGTCGTCAACGCCCGTAACGTTTCCTTCGTAAATCTTCGTCACATGATTCAATTCAATCATCTATGACTCCTGTAAATTGATTTATTGCTCTTCTCTTTTTCAGGTTTTCCCCCGCCCTTCTGCGCTTTTTTAAGCTGTCTCTATGAGCGGTTAAAGGCACGTTTCGTGCCTTGCACCTTCCGTGCCTTGCATGTTCCATGCCCTGCGTGTGCCGCGCCTTGCACGTTCCGTGTCTTTTTATACGGACATTATTTGAAACCGTTTTTCTCCATATAGGTCATGTACTTGGCAACCATCAGCGCGATCTTGAAGGTAATGGCATCGTCAAAGGTACGCACATCCAGCCCGGTATTTTTCTGAAGTTTATCCAGACGGTATACCAGGGTATTGCGGTGGATGTACAGCTGACGGGAAGTCTCCGAAATATTCAGATTATTCTCGAAAAACTTATTGACCGTGTTAAGGGTCTCTTCATCGAAGTCCTCGACCTTGATATCTTTGAAGATCTCATTGATATACATCTTGCACAAAGACAGGGGCAGCTGATAGATCAGACGGCCGATGCCCAGGCGGTTGTAATTGATGACATACTTCTCTTCGTAGAAGATCTTTCCGACTTCCAGCGCGATCTTTGCTTCCTTATAGGAACGGGAAATATCTTTCAGATCGGTCACGACGGAACCAAGCGAAATACGCACATGGCCCAGCGCCTCCGAACTTAAGGTATCGGAAATGGTCAGGGCGACCTTTTCCAGTGCCTGACGGGAGGAATCCTCCTCCACCTCTTTGACCAGGATGATATTGTCCTCGTCTACCGCCGTAATAAAGTCTTTCGTTTTGACCGGGTAAATGCTGCGGATGATCTCCATCACGCTGGCATTCGTGTCCTTATCGTTCTTGGACTCGACCAGATAAACGACACGCTTGACATTATTATCGATGCGCAGCTTTTTAGCCCGCATGTAAATATCCACCAGAAGCAGATTATCCAGCAGCAGATTTTTGATAAAGTTATCTTTGTCGAAGCGCTCTTTATAAGCGGTCAGAAGGCTCTGGATCTGAAAAGCCGCGATCTTTCCGACTTTATAAGCTTCCTCATCCTCGCCGCGGATGGCGACGATATACTCGACCTCATTGTTGTCGAAGACTTTAAAAAGCTGATAACCGGCCAGGAGCATACTTTCCGCCTGGGTATTCATCATTTCCGGGACCAGCGAGATCTTGCGGACGTTGCGGTTTTCTTCCGTTGTAGCCAGCAGGCTGCCTTCGACATCCATTACCGAGATATCGAAGCGAGTGATCGATTTGAGACCATCAATCGTTGTTTGAAGAATCTGATTTGAGATCACACTAACACCTCCTATTTCGTCCTTACCTAGCAAATTGTAACATAATCAACCTTGAAATTCCATAGAAACCCGCAATATTTCCGATATAGATTGTAACAATTCTGTTACATCTTGCGAACATTTCATGCGGTATCTTAAGATCTCGGCTCGTTTTAATCTACTTCTGACTGTTCTTTTTCTGCCTTTTGGCGGTATTCATAAAGGCATTCGACTGTCTTTTCGAAGTCTTTTTCATCGACGCCCACGATCAAAGTGATCTCGTTGACGCCCTGGATCACCAGACGTACACCGATATTCTGGTCGGCAATGGCCTTAAGGATCTGATAGGTAGAGCCGATCACATCCGCGATCCTTTGTCCTACGACCGCGACCAGAGCCAGATTGCGTTCGACTTTCATGCTGTAGGGATCGATCTCCCGGCGGATCCTGCGCAGGATACTCTCCTCTTTTCCCTTGATCTCATCCGCGCTGACTACGACCGTCATCGTACCGATGCTGGAGGGCACATGCTCGACCATGACCATGGCCTCCTCGAAGACCTGAAGGATCTTGCGGCCGAAAGTCAGACGGTCCGAACCGATATCCTTCTCAAAAGACATGGCCACAAAGCCTTTTTTGCCGGTGATGCCGGTAATAAAGGCATGTTTTCCCGTGATCTGGTCGTCCGGCAGGATCCAGCTGCCCACATCCTGAGGACGGTTGGTGTTTTTGATGTTGATAGGGATGCCGGCCGAACGGGCGGGAAAAATGGCCTCTTCATGAAAGACCTGGGCTCCCATGTAAGACAGCTCCCTGAGTTCGCCGTAGCTGACCTCTCTGACCGATCCGGGATCGTCGATAATGTTGGGATCTGCTACCAGAAATCCCGACACATCGGTCCAGTTCTCATAGACATCGACATTCATCGCCTTGCTGACGATGGATCCAGTGATATCGCTTCCGCCCCGTGAGAAGGTGCGGGTACGGCCGCTTTCATTGGCTCCGTAAAAGCCCGGCATGACAAACTTCTCCATACCGGAAAATTTCTCAAATGCCGCGTAGGTCAGATTTTCATCGAACTGACCGCGGGCGTCGAACCGGATACACTCCTCCGGATCCAGAAAAGGATAGTCCAGGATCTTTGACAACAGACGTCCGCACAGATATTCGCCCCGACTCACCAGATATTCCCGTGACAGGCCTTCTTCCATGCGGCTGATAATGGTCCGGTACTCGTTGTCCAGTGAAAAGTCCAGGCCCAGATCACGGATGATCTCGTTGTAACGCTCTTCGATCTTTTTGAAGTATTCTCTTCCTTGGTCGGAATCGTGTTTCTGGATCTCAAAGCATTTAATAAGCATATCCGTTACTTTGACATCCCCCTTGAAGCGCCTGCCCGGCGCGGACGGGATCACATAAAGGCGGGAAGGATCGGCTTTGATAATGTCGACGACCTTCTGAACATGCTCGGCGTCCGCAAGGGAACTGCCGCCGAATTTAACTGTTTTTCTCATCAGCATGCCTCGTTAAGGGAGAAATTTCGGACTGTCGGAGTCAAAAAAAGCGGTCTGCAGTTGCAGACCGCTCTGTCTGGCTTACTTACTTACTTTCTTTTCTTGCGCTGTAGGAAACCGGGAATGTCGATCGGGACTTCATCGGTATCGGTCTTATCGGATGAAAAAGAAGAATAGGAATCCGCCGTGCTCATCTGTACCGGAGTGCGGTAGGAAGAACCCTGGAAACCGGACGCCTGTCCGACCGGCTTGAAGTTCTTGGAAGTCAGCTCAACAGCGCTGTCTTCGGTCTCGGTTTTTTTAGCCGCGGGCTCATTAGTATCGGTCTTGGTCGCGTCATTATCACCGAAATCGGTAGCGATAACGGTTACCATGATCTCATCGTCCATCGAATCATCCGTAGAAGTACCGATGATGATCTCCGCGTTTTCATCGACCAGAGAACTGATATAATCGGAAACTGCATCAAATTCATACAGAGTCATATCGGGACCGCCGCAGATATTGACCAGAACAGCCTTTGCGCCTTCGATCGAGGTATCCATCAAAGGAGAAGCAATGGCCTGCTCTGCCGCTTTTCTGGCTTTATCCTCACCGGTAGCGCGGCCGATACCCATATGGGCAAGGCCTTTGTCATGCATTACCGTGCGGACATCGGCAAAGTCAAGGTTGATCATGCCGGGCCGGTAGATCAGATCGGAAATGCCCTGAACGCCTTCCCTGAGGACTTCGTCCGCCATATGGAAGGCTTCATTGATGGTCGTTTTCTTGTCCGCCACATCCAGAAGACGATCGTTGGAAATGGTGATCAGCGTATCTACGTTCTGACTTAAGGCTTCGATACCTTTCAGGGCAGAAGCCATTCTCTTTTTACCTTCAAATTTAAAAGGTTTGGTTACAACGCCGACGGTCAGGATCCCCATCTGCTTGGCGATCCCGGCAACGATCGGGGCGGCTCCGGTGCCGGTCCCGCCGCCCATTCCGGCGGTAACGAATACCATATCGCAGCCTTCAAGAGATTTGCGGATCTCTTCTTCGCTTTCCTGTGCTGCTTTCTGGCCGATCTCGGGGTTGGCTCCGGCTCCCAGGCCGTGAGTCAGCTTTTCGCCGATGACCAGCTTGTTCTGCGCTTTTCCGCGCTGCAGGACTTGTTTATCCGTATTGATGATCAGAAAATCCGCGCCTTTGAGTCCATCGGCGATCATGCGCTCTACGGCGTTATTTCCGCCGCCGCCGACACCAACGACTGTGATCTTTGCGGTCGTCTGACCTTCATCTTTTGTATCTTCGTACTCGATCATAGCTGCCCTCCTCAATTTTCCCCGGGCTCGGGATACAAGGTATATGCAGAATCCGGGAGTCTAATCATGCAACCATCATAAACGTTTTTTTTCTATAAATCAAGTAAATTGTTGACATCGTCCGGCAAGAGCCTTCCTCAGGGAGTCTGAGAGTCCTGATTTTGCGAACCTTCGCCTTGATCCTGACTCTCGTTCTGACTGTCCGAACCATCGGAATTATCAGAACTTCCGGAACTTTCTTCCGCCGGCTGCGACGAATCATTCAAAAGGCCTGAAAGATCTGTTTCCGCCTGGCTGTTTTCCTGATAAGGTTCGATATAAATGGAACTGTTGATATCCTCGATATGAAGGGTCCCTTTGGGAAGAGACGGTTCCTGTTTCAAAAGGGCTGCCAGGATGCCGATCTTCCGCTCCATGTCGGTCATCGATCCGCAGGAGACAGTCAAATTATCCGTCTTGAGCAGAATGTTGTCCAAACTGCGCACATTGACGGTATGCACGGTCGTATTAAGATCGTACTTCTTCAGGTTGGCCCCAATCGTTACGACAGCGTCATATTTTTCTGCGTCCTGGGTATTCAGCGAATCGCCGATTGAAAAACTGCCCACTTCAATGCCTTCGATGACCGGAAGATCCTGGTCCGGCTGATTGGTGGAAGATGCGACCTGTCCGCGGCGGTCGATACACAAATAGGTCCCCTGAAAATACACATAGCCTATGGTCTGGCTTTCTTCTACGACGATCTTCACCCTATCAGGCCATTTCATGTAGACATCCACCGTCGAAAGACGGGGATCCATCCGGGGCGTTTTGTTGAAATGAGTCAGGGCATAGCGGAAAAGATTGGTTCCTTTCGTCAGGCCCAGGTCCCGGGCGATCTGCTCCGACGAGACCCGCTCGTTGCCGCTGATCTCGATGTCCTTAAGATCAAAGAGGGGGCTGTTCAAAACCAGTATCAGAGCCAGCAGCAGACCCAGAATGACAAAGAAAATGTTTCTGCGGCGGCGGCCGGCTTTTCTCTCTTCTTCTCTTCCCAGATTGCCCACTTTGAGGACTTGTCCGGCCCCCAGGCCGTCCTCCCGGCCTTCCTCCCGGCCGTCATCTGAATCGCTCGTAAAGTTTTCGCTGTTCTGATCCGGATCGGTTTCTACCTTTGTTTCCTCTTCCGTTTCCGGGTCCGCGGCCTCTTTATATTGGTCGGAATCTGTCACACTGCCGCCTCCTCTCTTTTCTAATTACGAACCTGCCGATACCTTCACGCTGCCTTCGTGTCTGTCTGACGGTTGTAAGCGGAAATATCCAGAAGGATACCGACACTTGCCATCAAAAAGAACATTGACGAACCGCCGTAGCTGATAAAAGGAAGGGACACACCGGTCGGCGGGATCGAATTGGTATTGACCCCGATGTTGAGGATCGCCTGCAGGACGATCTGGCCTACCAGGCCGGCTGCCAGAAGAGAAGTGAAGCGGTCGGGGGCGTACAGACTGATGCGGATGCCGTTCCAGGCAAACATAGCAAAGATCATAATGACCACAAAGGCTCCGAACCAACCCAGTTCTTCGCAGATAATGGCAAAAATAATGTCGTTGTAAGCTTCGGGGATATAGCCCAGTTTCTGGATGCTCTGCCCAAGCCCCCGGCCGAAAAAGCCTCCGGACCCAACCGCATACAGGGACTGGACCGTCTGGTACCCGTCGCCCAGCGCATATTTGAATGGATCCAGCCAGGCTTTGATACGCATGCTCCTGTACATGAATTTATTCAGGATCTTTCCCAGTCCCGACGGCATCGACTCGACCGGGACCAAAAGAGGCAGCCAGATCAGCAAGATCAAAATTGCCGCAAGGGGAAGAACGATGCCGATAAAATGACGGGGCTTGCAGCCTCCTATATACATGATCAAAAGGCCGATAAAGGCGATGATCATGGCGCTGGAAAGGTTTTCGACAGCAACCAGGATGGTGGGCAGTCCCAATACGCACAGCAATTTGAGAAAAGTCCTCAGACGGCCGATCTCTCCTTTATGGATCTCCACCAGGTAGGCCATGATGATGGCCATGGCCAGCTTGGACAGCTCGGAAGGCTGGAAGTTGACCGGACCCACCTGGATCCACCGGGTCGAGCCGTTTACCTCGGTTCCCACAAATAAAACGGCCAGCTGAAAGAACAAGGCGATAAAATACACGGCCCAGGCAAAACGGGACAGCCATTTGATCGGGATGTGGGCAAAAATGAACATGGTCAAAAGGCCTACCACGATCCACATAGCCTGGCGGCGAAAGAAATACATACTGTCGCCCAAAGCTGTGTAAGCATAGTAATAACTGGAACTGGTCACCATGATCAAGCCGAACAGAAGCAGGATGACCACACAGGAGATCAGCTGGAAATTGCTCTCCTTGCGTTTGGGAAGGATCATGGTCTCCCAGGGACGTTTGGGCCGGCTCTTCTGTTTGGTCAGGATCGCCCCGGTACGCCGTCCGACGTTCTGCGTCCTTTGAGGGGCCGTTTTCTGACGGGACGTACTGCGGCCTGCTGCCGGGCGGGCTGTCTGTGCTTTATGGGCGTTCGATGTCCGTTCTCTTTCATAATAAGAACGTTCCTGACGGTCCGGCTGCCGGCTGACGCTCCGGTTCTGATAAAGGTAGGGATCCTGCATCCTGAGCCGGCTGGTACGATCGGATACCTGCTTGAAATCCTCTTCCCTCAGTTCCCGGATATTGTCCGGATAGGAAGAAGACGGCCCCGAAGCAGCCCTTTTGCCTCTTGTGCTTCTTGGCAAAACGTTACCTCCGCTATAGTTGGTAAAGGTTACTGATTATCTTTGATGTAGTCCGCGACCAGCCCGCGGAAAATGTCGCCCCGCTGTTCATAACTCTTGAACATATCCCAGCTTGCGCAGGCAGGCGACAAAAGAACGCTGTCGCCCGGCTGTGCACTTTGGGCAGCCACCTTCACTGCTTCTTCAAAAGTCTTAGCCTTGTAAATATTTTCTTTAGGGAAACCGTATTTGAGCGCGCAGGCTTCGATATCGCCTGCGGTCACGCCGACAAGGATCAGGCGGCGCACACGGTCATTGAAAAGCCTGCACCAGTCATCGTAAGGAGTTCCCTTGTCATAGCCTCCCCCGATCAGAACGGTTTTTTTGCTCTTCATAGCCAGGAGGCCTTTGATGGCCGCATCCGGGTTCGTAGCTTTGGAATCATTGTAGAAAGAAATGCCGTTGATCTGTCCGACCGGTTCGATGCGGTGTGCGACTCCCTTGAATTCATGGAGTCCCCTGGTGACGTATTCAAGCGGGATGCCGGCTTTCAGGCACAGGGCCGCGGCTGCCATGGCGTTTTCCTCATTATGAGGCCCGAAGATCTTCATATCATCGATACGGGTCACTTCGACGACCTTGCCGTCCAGATCCGCTACGATGGATCCGTCCCTGGACCACACGCCGCCCTTGCTTTCATGGGTATGACTGAACCACACGACCGTCGGGCCATTGTCTTTCTCGGACAATTCCAATCCTTTGGCGCGGACAGCCTCATCATCGTAATTGAGAATGCAGAAATCGCCTGCCGTCTGATTTTCATAAATGCGGCATTTGGCGGCTTTATAAGCCTCATAGGTATGATGGCGGTTCAGATGATCCGGCGTAAAGTTGAGGATGGCCGACAGATGAGGGTGAAAATTCTCAATGCTCTCCAACTGGAAACTGGAAAGCTCCAGAGCGATATATGCGTCGGCCGGAGTGTTCAAAGCGGCTTCGGTAAAGGAAAATCCAATGTTTCCGGCAGCTCTTGACTGCGGTTTGTACAGTTTCGCAATCTCTTCGACCAGCGAAGTCGTGGTGGTCTTTCCGTTCGTACCGGTAATACCGATGACGGTTGCTTTTGCAAAATAGGAAGACAGTTCGATCTCGCTCCAGATCCTGGCCCCGGCTTTGCGGGCACTTTGCACATAATCAGCGTCGGTGGGAACAGCCGGACTAAGGATGAGATAGTCCTGGGCTGCTGCCTCTTCCAAAGTCGGTTTGCGGCCCAAAATAAGGGTCACGCCCTGAGGGAGCTTTTCCAACTTGTCGCTCAGTTCCTCAGCCTTTTTCATATCGGTCACAGTGACAAGGGCCCCCTGGTCGCTGCACAGCCGAGCCGCTCCCAGTCCCGAAAGAGCCAGTCCTACGATCATAACGCGCTTATTCCTAAGTTCCATAGCTTCTCCTTATATTTCAATTAATTACTATCAATTAAACAGGATCCATAAGGAAACCAGGCAGGCCAGTGCTGTCACGATGTCAAAGATGACGACGACACGGGTCTCGTGCCAGCCCAGCTGCTCAAAATGATGGTGGATCGGTGCCATCCTGAAAAGACGTTTGCCGTGAGTCAGCTTAAAATAGCCTACCTGCAGGATGACTGAAACGACTTCCGCAACATAAATGATGCCGAAGATCAGCACCATAAAAGGCATGTCCAGGATAAAAATGATCGATCCGATGAAGCCCCCCAGAGCCAGCGATCCGGTATCCCCCATAAAGACCTTGGCCGGATAAGCATTGTAGCAAAGGTAGCCCAGAAGGCCTCCGAAGAAGGCGGAAGTAACGATCTCAAGGCTGCTTCCGTACAAAGCGCAGACAATAGTCAGGAAAAAGGCGATGATACCGGTCACCGAAGCCGAAAGGCCATCCAGACCGTCGGTAAAGTTGGTGCCGTTATTGATCGCCATCATTGCGAATACCACCAGGACATAATACCAGAAACCGAAATCGACGGTCTTCTTGATGATGCGGAAGGTCACGCTGGTCCCGTAACCGTGAGTCCCCAGATACACAGCAAACAGGACAGACACGATAAACTGCAGGCCGAATTTCTGCCAGCTCTTCAGCCCCTCATTGTGCTTGAAGACCTCTTTGAGCATATCGTCCAGAAGGCCGATCAGGCCGAAGGCAAAAGTCATGATAATAACGATCCATCCTTCTTTGACACGGCCGGCAAAAATCAGGCTTACCAGTAAAAGGGCCAGCATCCAGATAATACCGCCCATGGTGGGAGTCCCCTGTTTTTTCAGGTGGGACTTAGGGCCTTCCTCACGGATATACTGACCGAACTTGAGTTTGTGAAGGAGCGGGATCATAAAGCGGCCAATGATCAGTGCCGCGGCAAAGGAACAAAGAGCGGGAACAACTGCAAATGTCAGATCCATATCTGCTTACACCTCTTTTTGAAGCCACCGGCACAGGGGAGTAAATCCCATGGCGTGCGAGGCTTTCAGAAGAATTATATCATCCGGCTTCAGTATACTCAAAAGATTCTCTTCCAGGTCATCCACCGTCTTGAAATACAGCACCGGGCGCCCCTTGGCAAGGGGAAGAGCCGCCTGATACATGGCTTGGGATCTTTCTCCCACGCAGATCAGGCCGTCCACGGACGCAAGGCTCATGGCAAAGGCACCGACCTCTTCATGTCCCTGCTGGGAATAATCGCCCAGTTCGAACATGTCGCCCAGGATCGCGATGCGCCGCCCTCCTGCCATCTGAGACAGGGTCGTCAGCGCGCTCTTCATAGAAACGGGATTCGCGTTGTAAGTATCATCGATCACGGTCCACTTGTCACCGGGGATCAGGGCCAGCCGGTGAGGTGTAGGCTGATAGGAAGCCATCCCTTTCAGGATCTGTTCTTTGCTCAGCCCCAGGTTAACAGCAGCCATGACGGCCGGTGCGGCGTTCAAAGCCATATGCTGTCCGATCGTTGCCAAAGTCATATCAAATGTCTGTCCCCGGTAGGAAATGACCACGTGCAGGCCCCGGCTCTGCTGTTCTGAAAGCAGGATGCGGCAGTCATTCTGTGCGCCGAACCCGAAATATTCGGTCTTTCTGGGCAGCCTGCCCTTTTGGGCATACAGCCGTTCGTCATCACCGCAGGCCAGCATCAGCCCGTCCTCTTTTATATGAGGAACGATCTCCAGCTTTGCCTTCAGGATGCCTTCGCGGGATCCAAGATTTTCGATGTGGGCCGTGCCCACGTTGGTGATCACACCTATATCCGGCTGGGCCAGTGATGCCATAAAGTCGATCTCACCTGCGTGGCCCATTCCCATTTCGATGACGGCCGCCTGGGTCGTATCGTCCATGGTCAGCAGCGTCATGGGAACTCCGAAGATATTGTTCAGATTTCCCTGGGTCTTTAACGTATGAAACTTACCGGACAGGGCTGCTGCAATCATGTCCTTGCAGCTGGTCTTTCCCACACTGCCGGTAACACCCACTACAGGAATATATTTTCCTGTCTGTAACTGTCGTTTATAACCCCGGGCCAAGGAGCCGTAAGCTTTCAGACTGTCGGGAACCAGGAAGACTGTCTTTCCTTCCGGGATAGGATCCGGCCTTTTCGAACATAAAGCCGCCTGGCAGCCTGAAAGAAGAGCCTTTTCCGCAAAATCGTTGCCGTCAAAGTTTTCCCCTTTAAGGGCGACAAAAAGGCCGCCTTCCGCTGCTTTCCTGGAATCGGTAAGGACCTTGTCCACCGTTCCTTCCGCGGGGCCCAGCACCTCGGCGCCTGTCAGGCGCCGGATCATGTCATAGCTGATCGTCTGCATCGTATGATTACTCCCGATTGGTAACTTATTGTCCTGTCGTATCCCCGCCGGTATCCGTCTGATCACTGTAGCCGTCGCTGCCGCCGTCATACGTGGCGGTGCCGTCATCGGTCGTCGTATCATCTGAGCCGGTGGTGCTGTCCGTCGACTGATCCTGGCTGTCGGTGTTGGTCCAGTCGGTGCCGGTATCCTGCGACTGGCTGCCGGAAGTATTGCCCCCGCCTTCCGAGCCTATATAGTTGCGGATATCAATGGTGCTGGGAGAAGGTACGTCTGCGTTGATGGAAGGATCCGGATACATGCCAAGGGCAGGCAGGATCGATTCCCAGATCTGGCCGGATAAAAGCGCGATCTGATGGGAAGAACCGGTATTCGTCTCGTCCAAAATGACCAGCATGACATATTCGGGATCGTCTGCCGGTACAAAGGATTCGAAAGATACGATATATTTACCCTCCACATACTGGCCGTCATCGCCCAGTTTCTCACCGGTACCGGTCTTGCCTCCGATGTGATAGCCGGGAACGCGGGCCAGGGCTCCTGTTCCTTCGCCCTCGACAACGTTCAGGCAGTACTGGCGGATCTTCTTGCTGACTTCCTCGGAAACCGTATTGCGAAGCACTTCCTTGCTCCGGGTCGAAACGGCATTGCCGGAAGCATCATCGATCTCGCTGACCACATAAGGTTTCAGGTATTCGCCGCCGTTGATGATCGAATTAAAAGCGCAGATCTGCTGGATAGGGGTCACACGGAAGCCCTGTCCGAAGGAAGTCGTCGCCTTTTCGAACGGTCCCATATAGTTGGTAAGGCCCAGGGCATCCGCCTCATCCTCCGACAGATAAATAAGACTGCGGTTGTCGCCTACCTCACCGGAAATATCGATACCGGTCAGCGTCCCCAGTCCGAAAGCTTCCTGATATTCCAGCCATTTGCTGGTAGGCAGAAGTTCGCTGATCTGGGCCATGCCGACGTTGCAGGAATTGCGGATAATGTCCGAGATGGTTTCCTGACCGTGGGCTTCGCCGTTGGCACAGTTGACTTCTGCATCATAGATCTGGTAATGTCCGCTGCAATAAAAAGGTGTATTCTCGTTAATGACCGCTTCATTCAAAGCGGCTGCTGCAAATACAGGCTTAAAGGTAGAACCGGGTTCATAGGTAGAACTGATGACCCAGCTGTTCCAGATCCTGGGGTAGTAATCCTGATCGCTGGTATCCGGATACCGCTGCTGATATTCCTTGGACAGGCCGGATACCTCATTGACATTATTCAGGTTAAAGGTGGGCACTTCCGCTTCCGCTACCAAAGCGCCTGTTTTGGAATTCATCAGGATCACCGCACCTCGTAAGGCGTTGGTCTTCTGCACGGCATCCTGCAGGATCTGTTCGATATTGTACTGGACTTTGGAATCGATGGTCAGTGTCAGGTTATCGCCGTTCTGGGGGGCCAGATATTCCTCGACATAACTGTTGCCGCTGGCAGCCACGACCATCTTTCGGCCGGATGTGCCCTCCAGCTGATCGTTATAATATTGCTCGACACCGTAGGTACCGTTAAAGCCAATGACATGGGCAGCAAGGGAATCATTGACATACTGGCGGTTTTCGTCTTCTTCGAACCAGACGCCTACGACTTTTCCCTTATCGATCCCCTGCTGGATGCTTTCCATCTGAGCAGCCGAAATACCTTTCCCTTCCGGCAGCTTCATATACCGATAGGATTCGTACTCGGAAGTCATGAATTTCCGGATGGGGCTGTCGTCCTGCAGCTTCAAGGTATTGACCAGCTGATCAAGGGTAGACAGCTGCTGGGATTCAGAAGCTTCGATCAGCACCTGGCAGTCCAGGATGACATTGTAGACACGGGTACTTTGAGCCAGGACATTTCCGTTTCGGTCCAGGATGGATCCCCTTAAGGCAGGGATCTCAACATCGGTCGCTGACAGCTGCTGAGCTTCCGCCCTCTGCTGATACTCCTCGCCGTGCACTCCCTTGATATAACCTACTCTCACCAGAAGAGCCAGCATCAGGATCCCCGCAATGATCGAAACAGCGACCGTGCGCCGGCTCCTTATCTTATATTCTCTGCTTTTATTGCTGCTCATTTTTCATCCCCTGAAAAGAAAGGGCTGACAAAGCCCTCAGCTTCGTCAGCCCCTTACTCATTAACGAAACCAGTGAAATGTGACCTTACTGTCACTGATATCTGCAACCGGCAGGTTACTGGTCGTATAGCTCTGATTATCGACGGTAATAATGATCGTATGATCGGAATCCGCTTCCACCATACCCAGTGTGCCTACCGCATAGGTATAAAGATCGGACATGTTCATCTGCTCACTGACCTGCTGCTGCTCCACGTTGTTTTCTTTCTGTGCATCCTGCAGCTGTGCTTCCAGGTCATTGATCGACGCATTCAGGTTGAAGACCTGGATGTACATCATCATCAGGTATAAGAGCCCGCCCGCTATCGCAACAGCGAATACGAAAAAGCCGAATTTATTCTTGATCTGTCCCATGTCATGCGCCTCTGTAAATCGCTCGTAGCGGTTTTTTAGTGCAGGGCCGGGCTGCTGCTCCACACGGCGGCTCTCTTCTTTTACGTGTTTGACCTTTTTCGGTACAGACGGATCTTCGCTGGAAAAAGGCAGGTCCATATCGGGACGGCCAACTTCCCGTCTGACTGCCAAACTGCCTTCCGTACGAGGACTGTATCTTCTTTGAAAACCGTCATCCTCTTCAAAAAAATCGTCGGCGCTCAATTCCTGCGCCGGCGGTACTTTTCTTTGTGCCATATTTCAGCCTCCGGCCGTACAATATCCCTTCCGTCAGGATCCTGACTTACATCGGAATGATCTTTTCACAGATCCTGAGCTTGGCGCTGCGCGCCCGGGGATTCCCTTCCAGTTCTTCTTCCGACGGCTCGATCGGTTTACGGGTTATGATTTTGATCTTGGGCTTCTTCCCGCATACGCAGACCGGGAATTCCGGCGGGCATGTACAGGGATTCTCAAGATTCTTAAAAGTCTGTTTAACGATCCGGTCCTCCAGAGAATGAAAGGTGATGATACACAGCCTTCCGCCTGGATTTAACACATCCACCATGTCCCGGATCGATTGTTCCAGTATACCCAGCTCATTGTTGACTTCGATCCGGATCGCCTGAAAGGTCCTTTTCGCCGGATGAGGCCCGTGCTGCCGAGCCTTGGCCGGTATCGCCGCCTTGATCACATCCGACAACTCAAAAGTCGTGCGGATCGGTTTTTCACTGCGGCGGTCAACAATAAACTGTGCAATGCGCGAAGCCCAGCGTTCTTCCCCGTAATCCCTGATGACTCTGGTAAGGTCTTCTTTGGAATATTCATTTACGACCTTTTCAGCCGTAAGAGGATTGCGCTGATCCATGCGCATATCGAGTTCTGCGTCATGCATATACGAAAATCCGCGCTCCCCCACATCCAACTGATGGGATGAAACGCCGATATCAAGCAGTATACCATCTACTGCCTCAATATGCAACGCGTTTAAGATCTGTTTGATGTTTGAAAAATTATCCCGCACCAGCTGCGTATTTTTATTTTTATATTCCTGCAGCTTGGCGCGGCCATTTTCAATCGCATCTTCGTCCTGGTCGATCCCGATGAAGCGGCCGTTCCCGTTTAAACGGCTGATGACCTCCACGGCATGGCCCCCGCCCCCGAAAGTACCGTCGACATAGGTACCGGACGGGTCAATGGCAAGCCCCTCGATTGCTTCACTTTTCAAAACAGGCACATGAACGAACTGTACCTTTTCTGTTTGCATTGCTCTCACCCTCAGCTTAATCAGATCCCGCTAGCTCTTAACTCTTCAGCCAGCCTGCCTGATTTGAAAAGTTCGTCATCTTCGTTATAGGCTTCCCACTTGGTTTTATCCCAGATCTCAATATGGTCGTCCTGGCCTGCCAGCACTATATCTTTATCGAGGCCGGCATATTCGCGCAGTTCCGGCACGATCATGACACGTCCCTGTCTATCTGTCTGGGTGTCCTGAACGTGTGTAAAGAACTTTCGGCGGAGTTTTCTTGCTTCCGGATCGCTGGTGGTCAGCTTTGAAAGCTTTTCACTCAGGCGGCGGAAAGCATCTTCGGGGTAGACGCACAGGCAGGATTCATCTTTCTGTCCCCACAGATCAATGGTGATGTAAAAAGTCTGGTTCAGCTGATCGCGGTATTTTGCCGGCATAATGATGCGGCCTTTTCCATCGACGCTGTGATAATACTCACCAAAGAACATGACGTCTGCCTCCTTTCCCGTTTGTGTACTCCACTTCGCTCCATTTCGTACCACTTGCCGCCATTTTAGCACATGCATCTTCCCTTTGCAATGCATTTGCTCCACTTTTACGGCAAAAAGGTAAAAAAAAGAAGACGCCGTCCGGGTCGGGGACAGCGTCTTTCTTCTGCGATTACCATATTAATTGTA
>Ga0256404_1002038_pt1 | contig 45981 bp, 37 predicted proteins | sample RumenRJG_01DNA_FD_185990 | JGI IMG/M metagenome (GOLD analysis project Ga0256404, IMG submission 185990) | Bovine rumen microbial communities from Lethbridge, Alberta, Canada - RJG_01 | ecosystem: Host-associated > Mammals > Digestive system > Stomach > Rumen | place: Canada: Alberta | collected... | reverse complement strand
GTAGCGGAGAGGTTCATCGCGTTTCTCAATGCGAAAAAAAACTATACTCCGCAGGGGGGCAATGAGCCCGTCGCCCGGTTTGCGGTTGCAAACATAGTAACTATTTTCCAAAAACTTATTCTCGATTAGGGTGACGCATTGACGAAGTCAGGAAAGGATTAACCAACAGTTCTGAACGGGCGGTCAAGCCGTAGGCAGCACCCTTGGGTGTGGGCTGTTCTTCATTGTGACGAAGGCTCGGCCTTATGGCCGCTTATCTCATTCTTGTTCATGTGTCACGAGTACGCCGGATCTTCCCGATGCAAACCAGTGCCTCCCCTACCCTCGTTTGCCTGTTGGCGCACAACGATGATTCCGCGATAACTTCAAAAGCAGCCTTCATCACTGCGCAACATACCATAGCAGGAATCCCGCCGAAAAATTATCCTCAAAAACCTTTTCCTTGAACACACATCTTTGTTAGGTGAAAGCGGCAGGGAAAAAGTGGTAATCTCTATTTATGACTAATGAGTTGAGGATTGTTACATGAATCAAATCTTATATTTTATGAACTATTAGTAGAATTGACTTATATCAATTTCACTTAATTTTGCACTTGGAATCTTGAAAACAGAATAACCAATTAAATTCATCAGTATGGAACATTTTAAAAAAGCATTGCTCGTAATGGCATTGTCTACAGCCAGCCTCTCGGCTTTGGCGCAGGATGTCATTGTCAGCGGCACAGTCAAGGACGCCACAGGCGAGCCCATCATCGGTGCGTCGGTGGTACAGAAAGGCACTTCCAACGGCACAGTCACCGATTTCGACGGTCACTTCTCATTCAAAGCGCCCCAAGGCACTCCACTTGTAATCTCCTATATAGGTTATGACACACAGGAGGCAAAGGCAGGAAGTGATATGGTGATAGAACTGAAGGAAAACTCCAAGGAGCTCAACGAGGTCGTCGTCACGGGCTACACCACCCAGCGCAAGGCCGACCTGACAGGTTCGGTGGCCGTAGTGAGCACCAAGGACCTCAAGACCTCACCCGATCCCGACCCCATGCGCGCCCTTCAAGGCAAGGTGCCCGGCATGACCATCACCTCAAACGGCTCGCCTATCGGCACGGGAACGGTGCGCATTCGTGGTATCGGCTCGTTCAACTCCTCGCAGGACCCGCTTTTCATCGTCGACGGAGTACCCACCAACATGGCGCTCAACTCGCTCAACATGAACGACATTGAGAGCATGCAGGTGCTCAAGGACGCATCCTCGGCCAGCATCTATGGTTCGCGCGCATCAAACGGTGTGATCATCATCACCACGAAGAAGGGCAAGAAGGGCGACAAGGTGGCCGTGGACTTCTCCACCAACCTCACCGCCCAGTTCTATACCAACCAGTCGAAGATGAAGCTGCTGGACACCAACGGCTATATTACCGCCATGGCACAGGCTGCCCTCAACGATGGAATCGATCCTGTGGCCTACGCCAGCAACTACGGCATTGACCTCAAGGCTGCCAACGGCATTCCCATCACCGCCTACGATCCCGCTACAGGTCAGACACTCAGCTTCACGGCTGGAGGGCGCTATAATGGATTCATCAACCAGCGACAGACGATGCCATTCTCGAACACGGACTGGGTGGACGCCATCTCCCACACGGGATTCTCCCAGAACTACGACCTCTCCGTATCGCACGCCAACGACAAGCACAGCGCCATGTTCTCCTTGGGCTACAAGGATGTGGACGGCATTCTGAAATACACCAACTTCAAGAACATCTCCGCACGACTCAACACCTCGTGGAATCTCAACAAGATCATCACTGTGGGTGAGAACCTCACAGTCACCTACTCTTCACAGGTAGACTGCGCCCCCATGGAGAACGCCCTCAAGATGCCACCTGTGGTGCCTGTGTATGAAATCGACGGAAAGACCTTCGCAGGCCCCGTTGGCTCCATGTCCGACCGCGAGAACCCCGCACGCGAGCAGTATGACAACCGCAAAAACCATCTCGACTACTGGCGCATCTTCGGCAACGGTTACGTAGAAATCAAACCCGTCAAGGGCCTCACGCTGAAGTCCAACTTCGGTATCGACTACAAGACGTCGTTCATCAATGCCATGACCCATACTTATCTGTCGGACGTGGTGAGGAACGATATCGCCAAGACCACGCTCTCGAACAACAACGAAACCAACTGGGTATGGTCCAACACGGCCAACTACCTCTTCAACCTGGGCGCAGACCACCACTTCAACGTCCTCGTGGGTAGCGAGCTTTCCAAACAGAGCATCATCGACTTCTCTGCCTACTCCGAGGGATATGCCTTGGAAGACGTAGACTATATGTGGCCCAACGCAGCCACTGGCACCATGAGCAACAGCGGCGCCAAGTTTGGCTATCGCCTTGCCTCTTTCTTCGGAAAGATCGACTACAACTGGCAGGACATGCTGTTGGCTTCGTTCACCATCCGCGAGGACGGCTCCTCACGTTTCGGAAAGAACAGCCGCTGGGGTACCTTCCCCGCCGCATCGCTCGGATTCCGCTTCTCGCAGCTGCTCCACTACGATTGGCTTAACGATGCCAAGCTGCGCCTTTCTTGGGGCCAGACGGGTAACCAGGCCATCGACAACAACGCACAGTTCGGACTCTATGTCGTGGACTATGGACTGGATCGTGTCACCTCCACCGCTTACGACCTCGCTCTGCAAGGATCCGGCACCTTCCCCTCCGGCTACCGTGCAACACAGTTAGCCAACCCCAACCTCAAGTGGGAGTCTGCAACGCAGTACAACATCGGCCTTGACTTCACCCTGCTCAACAACTCGCTCTACGGCTCTATCGACGCCTATATCAAGAATGTGGATGACATGCTCATCAATCCCGCTTATCTCGGTGCGACCGGCGAGGGCGGTAACCAATGGCAGAACGGCCCCTCGCTGCGCAACTGGGGTATGGAGTTTGCCTTGGGCTACAGAAAGCAACTGGCTTGCGGACTGGGACTTGATATCAACGGCAACCTGAGCTTCTTCCGCAACCGCGTCACCTACCTGCCCACCACCACTACAGGAGCATACGCCCACACTTCGACGGAAGACTTGGTACAGAGTCGTAAGCCTTACGGGTCGATCGTAGGATATGTTGTTGACGGATTGTTCCAAACCCAGGAAGAGGTGGACAAATCGGGCCAGCCCAACGCCCGCCTCGGTGGCCTGAGATATAAGGATCTGACCAATGACGGCAAGATTACCAGCGACGACCAGACCTGGATCTACAATCCCGTGCCCGCCTTCTCCTACGGCCTCAACATCGGACTGACGTACAAAGACTTCGACTTGACCATGTTCTGGCAGGGAGTGGCCAATCAGGATGTATACAACAACCAGAAATTCCAGACCGACTTCTGGGCCATCACTGACCCAGGATCCAACAAGGGAACACGCCTGCTCGGTGCATGGAACACCAACAACACGGGCTCTTCCATTCCACGCTTGAGCACAATGAACCGCGCCGACGAGGGCCGCGCTTCCTCCTACTACGTTGAGAACGGCTCCTATCTCAAGCTGCGCACCCTGCAGATGGGCTATCGCCTGCCGGCATCCTTGCTCAGCAAGCTCCACATGACCAGCGCCCGCGTCTACGTCTCCGGACAAAACCTGCTGACCATCAAGAGCAGCTCGCTCACTTGCTCCGACCCTGAGAACCCCAACTGGGACTATCCTCTCTCGTCTTCCATCTCCTTCGGCCTGCAAGTGGGATTTTAAATCATCATGTACATATAACATATTACAAAGAATCGAGTCATGAAAAAGATATATATATTTGCTTTGGCAGCCGCATTAACCATGAGCCTGACTGGCTGCGACGATTTCCTCGACTACACGCCTACCGCTGTGGTGGATGAGGATAAGGCTTTCTCCGATCCGGAGAAGATGGTCAACAGTGCTTACGCCATGCTTGGCGACTGCTGGTACTCCTACCCCTTCAACCTCTGGCCCTACGGTGACCTTGCGTCCGACGACTGCCTCAAAGGCGGCTCTGGAACGGGTGACACGGGTTATCACGACATTGAGGTGTGGTCATCGCTGACCTCCACTCGCGGTGAGCTCGACGAACTGTGGTACCGTCTGAACTGTGCCGTGTCACGCTGCAATCGCGCCCTGGTCTCACTCGAAGAGAACGGCAGCAATGTGCTCGGCGACCAGACCACCACAGAGCGGGAAGCAGAAGTCCGCTTCCTGCGTGCCCACTTCTATTTCAAGCTCATCTCCGTGTTCCGCCAGGTGCCATGGATCGATGAGCAGGTCTATAAGGACAAGGCCACGGAGAAGACCCCTAACACGCAATACACATACGAGCAGCTCTTTGGAAAAGTCATCGACGACTTTAAGTTTGCCTTCGACCATCTGCCAGAGAAGCAGAACGAGGGCGGACGCGCCAACAAGATCGCCGCTGCCGCCTATCTTGCAAAATGCTATCTCACACTTGCTTGGGGCGACGGTTATGAGGCCACCGATGGCGTGAACCACATCAACAAAGAATACATGCAGAAAGTGGTGGACTACACCAATGTGGTCAAGGCGTCGAGCTACGGCTACCTGGAAGACTACGGCGACATCTTCCTGCCCGACTACAAAAACAGCAAGGAGAGCATCTTCGCCGTCCAAACCAGCGACTACTCTGAGGACCATACGAAATTCGGACGCGCCAACTGGTCAAACACGCTCAACGGCTGTTGGGGCATCTGGTCGTGCGGATGGGACTTCCACAAGCCTTCGCAAAATCTCGTCAATGCCTTCAAGACCCGCAACGGCCTGCCTGAGTTTGACGACTACGACAAAACAAACGATTATCCCATCAACGGCAAGCCTGGAACTCAGAAGTGGGACCCGCGGCTCTTCCACACGGTAGGCATGCCCACTTTCCCCTACAAGTATGAATCGGAATACACGCTCACCAAAGCCAATTCGCGGACACCCAACACCTATGGCTACTACACTTCGTTGAAGGAAGTTCCGCAGCGTTCCAAGGGAGAGACCTACAACCGTCCATGGCAGGCCTTTGAGATGAACGACTATGTGTTCCGCTACACCGACGTGATGCTCATGCGCGCCGAGGCCCTCATCGAGCTCGACCGCCTGCCAGAGGCCCGCACCATCATCAACGATATCCGCCAGCGTGCCAAGAACTCCATCAAGAAGCATATCGAATACGCTGCAGACCAATGCGAGATAGCACTCTATCCCGAGTCCTACTTCCAAGATAAAGAGACAGCCCGCAAGTGTCTGCGCTGGGAACGCCGACTGGAGATGGGCATGGAAGGCAGCCGCTTTTTCGACCTGCGCCGCTGGGGCATCGCTTCGAAGACGCTCAACGACTATTTCAAGGCAGAGGCCAAGGATGTCTACGACGGCCAGCCCTACGCCGAATATTACAAGGATGCCCACTTCACGCCTGGCAAGAACGAGTTCTGGCCCATTCCCTACAACCAGCTCTACTACATACCCGGTCTGTATCAGCAGAATAAAGGATATGACAAGTAAGCCATCCGCACACTTCTATTTATAACATGAGAAGATTATCAATCCTCTTGGCTGCCCTGCTCATGAGCATGGGCAGCCTCCTGGCCCAAAACCAGCAGTGGTTCAAACGCCATATCCTCTCCGACAAGCACGCCATGATGAGCGTGGAGACCCAGAAGCGCTACATCCTGCTGCCTATAGAAGAGAAGGAAAACGAGACCACCATTAAAGTCATCAAGGACGGTCACTCCATGCAAGCCATTAAGGTGCGTCTTGCAACAGGTAAACCCGACTATTTCGTGCCTCTTGACATCAGCAAGTTCGGCAAAGACGGAAAGGTACTCTTCGACTTTAGCTTTCAAGGCAACTACCGTACGGTCGGCAACATTGAGGACTATAGTTGTTGGCAGTTGATGAAGGAGAGCGACACCTTCGACACCACCAACCGCGAGACTTACCGCCCCGTCTATCACCATACTCCCCTGTGGGGATGGATGAACGATCCCAACGGATTGTTTTATAAGGATGGCGTATGGAATCTCTACTTTCAGTACAATCCCTATGGGTCTACGTGGGAGAATATGACCTGGGGCCACGCCACCAGCCGCGACTTAGTTCATTGGCAATACGAGGGCACGCCTGTCGAACCGGATGCCTTGGGAACTATCTTCAGCGGCTCGGCAGTGGTTGACAGTGCCAACACGGCAGGATTCGGCAAGAATGCCATTGTGGCCATGTACACATCGGCAGCCGAGAGTCAGACACAAAGCCTCGCCTACAGCACCGACGGCGGCAAGACCTTCACGAAATACAGCGACAATCCTACCCTCACGGCTAAAGAGCCGGACTTCCGCGACCCAAAGATGATTTGGAATGAAGCTACAAACGAATGGAACCTTGTGATGGCCACAGGACAGAAGATGAACTTCTACTCATCGAAGGACTTGAAGAACTGGAAATACGAGAGCAGCTTCGGCGAGGGCTATGGTTGCCACAAGGGTGTGTGGGAATGTCCCGACCTGATACAGATGGCCAACGGCAAATGGGTGCTCTTCTGCAATATCAACCCCGGCGGACCCTTCGGTGGATCGGCCACGCAGTATTTCGTAGGCCAGTGGGACGGCCATCAGTTTACCTGTGAAAGCAAGCCCGAGGTGACCAAATGGATGGACTATGGAAAGGATCATTACGCCACAGTGACCTTCAGCAATGCTCCCGACGGCCGTCATGTGGCCCTGCCTTGGATGAGCAACTGGCAGTATGCTGCCGTCGTGCCCACCAAGCAATACCGTTCGGGCAACGGCATTCCCCGTGATCTCGGCATCTTCACCGACGGCAATGAGGATTATCTCAGCGTGAAGCCATCACCGGAAATCATGAAAGCCTTCAGCAAGAAAGCTCAAAGCTTGAGCGATGCCTGCATGGTAGAGGTGAGTGGACTGCGCCGCAATGCCACCATTGAACTCTCCAACGGCAAGGGCGAACGTGTGGTGATGCGCTATGATGCCGCTGAGAACAGTTTCTCTGTAGACCGCATGAAGAGTGGGCAGACCGACTTCAGCGATGTCTTTGCTTCCGTCACGACAGCCCCCACCCACGGAAAAGTCAGCCGTGTGCTGATCTTCATCGACAAGAGCAGCGTAGAAGTCTTCGATGCCGACGGCAAGTTTGCCCTCACCAATCTCATCTTCCCCACCAAGCCCTACGACCGTATCACGGTGAAGGGTGGAAAGAGCAAGATTTGGAAACTGCGCTGACCATATCGTCAGTAAGCCGTAGTTACTGTCACAAGTATTCACACGAGACATCATAAGGGAAAGTCAGAGCAAGGAAATGTATGTGCACTTGCTTTGGCTTTTCTTTTTTATTATTATTCAATATAACTTTCTTACCCCTCAATTACTGCCAGTTGATGTCGGTTGCCAAAAAGAATCCCGCTGGCACCCATATGCCGCCCAGCCGGCACCCATATGCCGCCCAGCCGGATCAAATATGCCGCCCAGCATGAGTAGCCACAAAAAAGAAGAGCTACAGCCCACGCTTGATGGTGAGAGGACAAAGGGCTCAATTGTCCTAATTTGTCCAAGGTCCATGAAGCCGCGGCAGCTCAACAAGTGATGCGATGGTGAGCGAAAATCAGCACTGAAGAATAAAAGAATGACGGAAAATTTTGCATACTCCCTTTTTTTTATTACTTTTGCATCTGCAACGCCAATCAACGGACCCCTAGCTTAGCTGAATAGAGCGTCAGATTCCGGTTCTGAAGGTCGTGGGTTTGAATCCCACGGGGTTCACGGTCAACAGCCATCGTCTCCAATATTAGGAAAATGATGGCTGTTTTTTGTTTTCGATTTTCTGCCTTCCGATGATTGGGATCGTCCTATAGAGAATCATCGAGCACATCTTTCCAAAACCAAAAAAGGTATCCCGTCCTCACGACGAGATACCCTCACTACTGTTACTATTACCACTATTACAAACTATATATTCACTTCTCAAAAATACATTTCGAAGAAAATGTACCTTTTAGGGGATTTGTTGTTTCTTTTTGCTCATCTTGCTTTTTGAAACGTCCCTATTTTTTTCGATTGCAAATATAGCAAGAATAATTTGAATTCTGAAAATATTTTCAGCAAAAAAGGTTTAAAAAATTATAATATAACACTTCCAGTCCATTTTATCTGTTTTTTGTTGCTAAACTTTCGTTTGAAACCATGAATTCGATAGAATGTATTGGTCAAATGGAATGGGTGAGATCGTATTGTAGGTGGCGCATGGGGTGTCCGCCCCACTCCGCGTCATTGACATATTCGAATCCCACCTCTCTGTAGAGTCGTTCAGCCTTGGGGTTACCCTTATCAACGAGCAGTCCCACCTTCGGCAATTTCAACCGTCGTGCCTTATCGATGGATGCCTTGAGCAGAGCCGTGGCCACGCCGCGGTGGCGGAAGTTGGCGTCCACACAGAGACTATCCAGGTAGAGTTCGCCCTCTGCTGTCTCAGGTGGCATATTGCTGTGGTCCATACCAAACCGCCTGAAAGCCTCTTCTATAAAAGGCTTGCGCAGCCTCAGGAGCGAAGCGCCATCGTAGCTGACGCAGATGCCTGCCAACTCATCGCTGTCGCTGAGCGCGACCAGCGTATTGAGGTAGCTGTACTGCGAGTCGGTACGCTCCACAAGATCTGTCATGAGATGATGGAAGGAGGCCAGCCCTTGTCGGGGACCGGTGAGGTTCAGGCAGCATTCTTCGCTCATTGCCTCCATGATACGGGAGGCTATCCAGGATGCCCAATTGCGCTGGGCGTTCACTATTTTCATCTTTTCTTGTTTTCTTTGTTATCTTCTTCTATGTCTTCCAACACATCGACGGCATCAGCCACGGTGGCTATCTGGTCCACGTGCATGAGCCGTCGGCCCTTAATTTCCTTAATGGCGCATCGGCGTGGATTGCAGCCGATATAGTCGAGTATCTTATCGAAAGCCTTACTCTTATAAAAGGCGCTGTGAGGATTGGAGACAAACTGCATCACCATCTTTCCGCCGCGCAACGAGATTTTTTCACAGCCCAGCCGCTTGCCTAAGCGCCGCAGCAGCACCACCCGCATGAGTTCCTCCCCTTCTTCAGGAACAGGACCAAAGCGGTCGATGAGACGTTTGCGGTAGTCTTCGAGGGTACGGTCGTCCTCTATATTGTCCAATTCGCGATAGAGCAGCATTCTCTCTCCGCTCCCGGGGACATAGTTGTCGGGGAAATACATCTGCAAGTCACTGTCGATGTTGCAGTCTTCAACAAATTCGTCACCGCTGAATTCCCGTCCCTGGGCCATCTCCTGTGCGTAGAGGTCACTGAATTCATCGTTCTTGAGTTCGGTCACAGCCTGACTCAAGATCTTCTGATAGGTTTCGTAGCCTAAATCCTCCATAAATCCACTCTGCTCAGCCCCGAGGAGATTGCCCGCTCCCCGAATGTCGAGATCCTGCATGGCGAGATTGAATCCGCTTCCCAATTCAGAGAAATTCTCCAGGGCTTCGAGCCTACGGCGTGAGTCGGGAGGCAGAACGCTCTTGGGTGGCGCCAAAAGATAGCAGAATGCCTTGCGGTCGCCGCGTCCCACACGACCACGCATTTGGTGAAGATCACTCAATCCGAAGCGCTGGGCATCAGCTATGATGATGGTGTTGGCGTTGGGAATGTCAATGCCGTTCTCTACAATGGTGGTGGAAAGCAGCACATCGTAGTCGTAGTTCATGAATCCAAGAATAATCTTCTCTAATTCCTCTGGGTTCATCTGCCCATGTCCAATGGCTATCCTGCAGTCGGGCACATACTTGTGAATGAGGCTTTTCATTTCCTGCAAATTACTGATGCGACTACAAACGAAATAGACTTGTCCGTTGCGGCTCATTTCGAAGTTGATGGCATCGGCAATGACTTCATGACCGAAGGTCGTCAGTTCTGTCTGGATGGGATAGCGGTTGGGCGGTGGAGTGCGTATGATGCTCATGTCGCGCGCTCCCATGAGCGAGAACTGCAATGTGCGCGGGATAGGCGTAGCCGACATCGTGAGCGTGTCGACGTTAGTCTTGAGCTTACGAAGTTTTTCCTTTGTTGCAACGCCAAACTTTTGCTCCTCATCAATAATAAGCAGTCCGAGGTCGTGCCACTTCACGGCCTTGCCGATGAGTTTGTGGGTGCCGATGAGAATATCTATTTTCCCTGCCGCCAAGTCGTCCAAAACTTGATGCGTCTTTTTGGTCGAACGTGAACGTGAAAGATAATCTACTCGTACGGGGAAATCGTGGAGCCGGCGTGTGAAAGTCTGGTAGTGCTGATAGGCCAGGACCGTAGTGGGCACAAGTACAGCCACCTGTTTGGAGTCGCAGGCTGCCTTGAAGGCCGCACGGATAGCCACCTCGGTCTTGCCGAATCCCACATCGCCACAGATGAGTCGGTCCATAGGATGAGCACTCTCCATATCGGCCTTGACGTCTTGAGTTGCCTTAAGTTGGTCGGGAGTGTCCTCATAGAAGAAGCTGGCCTCAAGCTCGTGCTGCATGAAGGAATCCGGACTAAAGGCAAAGCCTTTTTCATAGCGCCGCTTGGCATAGAGCTTGATGAGATCGCGCGCAATGTCCTTGATGCGCTTTTTGGCGCGCTCCTTCATGCGGTCCCATGCTCCGGTGCCGAGAACGCTCAGCCGTGGGGGCTGTCCGGTCTCGTTGGAGCGGTACTTGCTGATTTTATAGAGCGAGTGGATGGAGACATCCACCTTGTCGTTGTTCTGATAGATAATGCGGATGACTTCTTTGAACCCTTTGTCGGTGGGCACGCGGAGCAGTCCGCCAAATTTGCCGATTCCATAATCCACATGGACGATAAAGTCGCCGGGTTCCATCTCTTGCAGTTCCTTCATCGTCAGCGCCATCTTGCCGCTGCGGGCGCGGTCACTCTTGAGGCTGTATTTGTGGAAGCGGTCGAAGATCTGATGATCGGTGAAACAGCAGATCTTCAGCGTGTTGTCGATGAATCCCTCGTGGATGGTTTTCTCGACTGGAGTAAATTCAATAGGACGCTGGCTCCATTCGCCATTTTGCAGTGTCACCGACTCGCCCGACTCGTCCATACCGTTGAAGATGTCGCGCAATCTTTCCTGCTGCCGTTGGCTGTCGGCAAGAATATAGATATGGTAGCCCTTGATGAGATAGCTTTCGATCGACTGGCGCAACAAGTCAAAATTCTTGTGAAACAAGGGCTGGGGAGAGATGTTGAAGCGCAACAGGGCTTGTGACTTCTTATTTGCGTCATGACTCAGCTCGGCAATGCGCAAGTGTTGTGTAGCCTCATCCAAAGAAGAGAGAGGCATCAAGGTGTTTTCGCTCTTGAGCTCATCCTTGATGGCTTGTTGTTCCATTTCCGTAGCTCCCGCCATACGGTCAGTGACAGCTTGCGACGAGAAGCCTTCCTCATAGATATGTCCTATGGTCTGACGGATATAGTCGAAATCCTTGGCCACGATCAGGGAGTTTTTCGCCAGCAGAGAAGGAAAGGGTATTTTGTCATTCTTGATTTGGGCAAGCTCCGGCACGATGGCGATCTCTTGGCAAAGGTCCTTCGACAACTGATCCTCGACCTCAAAGGTTCGAATGCTGTCCACCTCATCGTCGAAGAAATCAATACGGTATGGAAGCTCGCAACTGTAAGAATAGACATCGAGGATGCTTCCACGCACGGCAAATTGTCCGGGTTCGTAAACGTAATCCTGCTGAGAAAAGCCGAACTCCCGCAATTTGTGTTCCACATCAATGATGTCCACCCGTTGTCCCCGTTTGATGGATATGCGTCTCTCGTCGAGATGTTGTTGCGACACCACCAATTCGCTCAGAGCTTCAGGATAGGTCACAATATAAAGAAAAGGTGCAGCAGTACCACCAGTCTGATAGGAAGAGAGTCGAGTGAGGACTTCTGTGCGCAGGATCTCGTTGGCGGCATCACGCTGCCCGTATTTCACAGCGCGCTTGTAAGAGGACGGGAAGAACAGGACGTTGTCGTTGCCGATGAGCTGTGTGAGATCATGATAAAAATAGCCAGCCTCATCGGCATCCTGCCCTACGAACATCACCTCCCGATGAATTTGTGGGGCAACGGCAGCAAACAAAACCGCGCTTGCCGATGCCTGCAGTCCGCCCAGCGAGACGGTGCGGAGGGAGTCGTCGGTAAGCGCCTTTACGAGGGCCTCTGCCTGAGAGGCCTTGGCATAGAGGTGAAGAAACTCTTGTGGGGTCAATGGTGGCTAATCTACAATTTGGGGATATTTTCTGAACCAGCCATCAAGACGCAGGCGCATGACGCCAAAGAAAGCCTCACTGAATATGCCACCACTCATTTTGCTGGTTCCCTCACGCCGATTGACAAACACCACCGGCACCTCCTTGATTTTAAATCCTATCTTATAAGCTGTAAACTTCATCTCGATCTGAAATCCATAACCTTTAAAGCGAATCTCATCAAGAGGTATCGTCTCCAAGACACGGCGACGGTAGCACACAAATCCCGCAGTAGTATCGTGCACTTTGAATCCGGTGACGATGCGTACATACTGCGAGGCAAAGTAACTCATCAGCACACGTCCGATGGGCCAGTTGACAACATTCACTCCACTCACATAGCGCGATCCAATGGCCAGATCGAAGCCCTCGTCGTGAGTAGCATGATAGAGGCGCGGAAGATCGTTGGGATTGTGGCTGAAGTCGGCGTCCATCTCAAAGATGTAGTCGTATTTATGTTCCAGCGACCATTTGAATCCAGTGATATAGGCTGTTCCCAATCCCTGTTTTCCCCTACGTTTGATGATGAAGAGGCGGTCGCTGAATTCGGTACTCATCAGGCGCTCTACGATGGCGGCCGTTCCGTCGGGACTACCATCGTCGATGACAAGGATATGAAAGCACTTCTCAAGTCCAAACACGGCCCTGATGATCTTCTCTATATTTTCCTTTTCATTATAAGTCGGAATAATGACTATGGAATCGCTGGAATTCATTTCTTGCTTATATTTTATATTGCAAAGTTACGAATATTCTTAGAAAAGTCGAAAAAAAACTACATTATTTTTGTATTTTCTCGGCATCACCGCTTTCATATCGAATAAAATGTTATTGGTCAGGGTTTTCTACATACCCCTGATATTCCGGCACCAATCCGCTCATCACCGCTTCATAGCTCAGTTTTTCCATGCGCAGGATATTCTCCCGGCACTTGCCCTGCGGCTCTATGGGCTCATGGATGGTGAGTTTGAGAGGATGCCAGACGACGAAATGCAAATCGCGCATGCGCGGCATGACGTTGAAAGAGCCATTGATGGTAAGCGGAACGACGGGAAGTTGAAGCTCGTCGGCCAGCATAAAGGCACCGCGGCGGAACGTACCCATATGACCGGTGAACGTGCGAGCCCCTTCGGGGAAGACAACGAGCGACATACCCTCCTGCAATATCTCACGCGCCTCTTCGTAAGTCTTTCTGACCTTGCTGGCTCCACCACGGTCGACAAAGATATGGTGGGCGCATTTGCATGCATAGCCGACAAAGGGTATCCGGCCCAACTGGTGCTTCATCATCCATTTGAAATTGCGGTTCAAGAATCCATAGATGAGGAAAATGTCGAAAGCTCCCTGGTGGTTGGCCACAAACACATAGCTTTGTCCGGGCTTGAGTTTTTCACGTCCTTCCACTTTTACGGGCAGGAAGAGCAGCCGGATGACACTGCGCGCCCAGTAGCGGCCGGGGTAATAGCCCCAGAAATGACCATTGCCCAACGTGCACCCCACCACGGTGATGATGGAGGTAAACAGCGAAATGAGAATAAAAAGCGGTAAGAATACCACCACCTGATAGATGCGATAGAGATATTTCATCGTTTTTGCTTTAAGGTGAATACGATTATTTCAGCAGGCATATTGAAACGGAATGGTACCAGGGCACCGATACCACCGGTGACGTAGAGTTTCCGGTTGCCTTCCTCGTAGAGCCCGAAGTCGGGATCGCCATGGATTTCGGTGGGCCGCAATCCGAAGAGGCTCATCTGTCCGCCGTGAGTATGCCCGCTTAAAGTCAGTTGCACGTTAGAGTGAGGAAGGATATCGCTGCGCCATGCTTTGGGTGTATGTTGCAGCATCACCACGAAGGCTCCTGGCCGCAGTCCGCTAAGTGAGGCGTGCAGGTCGCAGCGTTCCGGGAATATGCCACCGCCATAATTGCCCTCACCGGCAATGACGAGCGAGTCGGCACCGCGCCTTATGATTCTGTGCTCGTTTTGGAGAAGTAGCCAGCCACAATCGCGCTCCAGACGCTGGGTTTCGCGCTCATTGGCAGCTTTCACCACACTGTCGGCCGTGATGTAGAAACTGTAGTCGTGATTGCCCAACACGGAGAACACTCCATCCCTGGCACTCAGCCGGGAAAGTTCGCCCACGAAGGGTTTTATCTCTGATGGCTGCAGGTTTTCCAAGTCACCCGTGAAGACAATCATGTCGGCCTTTTGAGCATTGATACTGTCCAAGTCACGTTGCAACAGGCGCTTATTGCGTCCATGGAAAGATCCCACGTGAGCGTCGGAGAAGAGCACGATGCGGTAGCCGTCGAATGCCGGGGGAAGATCGGCAAACTCCAACTCCACCCGCTTCACCACGAATTGCCTGATGCCATATACGCAGGCGTAGAAGTAGGACACGACGACAGATATGGCGACAAAGATACCCAAGACGTTACCATAGTTGTATGTGGTGTGAAAGATCTTCTTGATCATGTATCCTGCTAAAGAGAAAACAGCGAAGAAGAGCTTCGGTCCTGAGGTAAATGCGAAGAGTGCCATGTACGCTTTCAGCCAGACCACGTCGGCAGGAGCGAAAGTGTGCAGACCCGCCAAGATAAGGGTATAGCCCACCATCACCACTGTTGGCAGCCACCAAACGAGCCGCCACCAGGAATGCTGGCGGAAATGCCTGCGCAGGAAATGCATGTCGAGATAGATTTCCGGCAGGATGATAGACAGCAACAGTGGAATAAGAATCCTGTGTATCAAATCAATCGTCGTTTAAATTGGCTTGCAGAAAACGTCGGATGTAACCGGTGGGCACACCTCGGCGCCGGGCATAATCCTCAAGCTGGTCCTCGCCAATGGGACCAAGGGAGAAATACCTTGCCTCGGGATGAGCGAGCATGATACCCGACACGCTGGCATGGGGACGCATCATGCCGTTCTCGGTGAGGTGGACGCCTATTGATGAGAAGTCGATAAGTGAATCAAGAACAAAATTCAGGCTGGTATCGGGCATGGAGGGGTAACCCACAGCCGGACGGATGCCTTGAAAACGTTCTGAAAGCAAATCCTCGATCGGAAGACTCTCGTGAGGAGCATAGCCCCAATAGGACCGTCTAACCTCAAGATGCATCAGTTCGGCTGAGGCCTCAGCCAACCGGTCGGCTATCGTCTGCGACAACAGAGAGGCGTAGGGGTCGGAGGAAGCATCGACAATAGGCACTTGAGCCGTCGTGCAGAAAATGCCAATCGTGTCTTTTTTTCCCATGGAAAGCGGTCTGACAAAGTCTGCCAGACAGAGATTGGGCTCACTGCCGCCATGCTGCTGTCGCAACAGGGGGATTCGCCCGCCATCAACAACGATGTCGTCGCCGTCACTATTGGCATCAAACAGCCCAAACACGGCACGTCCCTCGTACAGCCCCTGCCAAGAAGAGAGTAGTTTCTCGGCATCGCCGCGCAAAGCCTGTTGTTCATGGGCAGGCTTGCCATTCATGCTCCAAGCATGAAAAAAATAGATCCAGTTGATGTAGGGCCGAAGCTGGTCTACACAGAACCGGAGTGTCTTGTGCATTCTCATTGGTTGTCAAACAAAAGTTGCTCGCCCTTGCTGTCTTGAGCAAACACACCTTTATTATAGATGTGTTGTCCGTTGCAGAAGGTGTGTTCGACACGCCAGTTGTAAACGTGTCCTTCCATCGGGCTCCACTTACATTTGCTTTGGATGATATTCTTCGTCACGGTCCACCCTGCGTGAGGTCTGACGATGGCAATGTCGGCATGATAGCCACGGCGCAGATAGCCCCGGCGGTCGATAGCGAAGAGACGCGCAGGATTGTGGCACATCAGTTCTACCATTCTCTCCATGCTCAACTCACCCTCGTCGACAAGCTGCAGCATACTCACCAGCGAGAACTGCACCATAGGCATTCCCGACTTCGCCTTGGCCGCGCCGCCTTGCTTTTCCTCAAGGAGATGGGGCGCGTGGTCGGTGCCGACAGTGAAGATAAGACCCGAGGCCAAGGCCTGACGCAGGGCCTGGCGGTCGGCCGATGTCTTGATGGCCGGATTGCACTTGATGAGGGCTCCCAACCGGTCGTAGTCGCTCTCATCGAAGAGCAAATGGGCCAGCACAGCCTCGCCAGTGATTTGCGGGAGCTGGTCGGTGACAGGCCGGTCGAGCAGCGACAGCTCGCGCGCCGTAGAGATATGGGCAATGTGCAGACGGGTGTCGTGGCGATGGGCCAGTTCTACTGCATTTGCCGACGAGACGAAGCAGGCTTCGGCCGATCGGATCCGCGGATGCAGTCGGATATCAGGATCGTTGCCGTAGGTAGCCTTTGCCTCCTGCATATTGCGGTTGACGATGGCAGTATCCTCACAGTGGGCCATTACGGGCAGATGAAGCCGGGCCGATTCGGCAAACACTTTGTCAAGAGCTTCCTTGCGGTCGACGAGCATATTTCCGGTGCTCGATCCCATGAAGAGCTTGATACCAGGGATGCGACTTCTGTCGAGGCTCCCGAACAAGCAGGCATTGGTGTTGGTAGCGCCGAAGAAGAAGCCATAATTCACGTGGCTCTTTTGGGCAGCCAATTGCCATTTCTGTTCCAGCGCTTCGATGGTTGTCGTTTGCGGCAAAGTGTTGGGCATTTCCAAATAGGATGTCACGCCTCCATAGGCCGCCGCACGGCTCTCGCTCTCCATGTCGGCTTTGGAGGTAAGTCCCGGATCGCGGAAGTGAACGTGATCGTCGATGATGCCGGGCAACACAAAACACCCCGTGGCATCTACTGTATGTTGGTAGTTGCCACGGGGATGCATATTTTCTTCCTGAATGTCGGCAATGACGCCGTTGTCGATGACGACCGAACCGCTGAAAGTCCGGCCTTCATTCACAATGCGTCCGCCGTAGATCAATGTTGTCATGTCTGTTCATGTCTTTAGATAGGTTCAACGTACGGCAGAGTCTGCAGGCTGGGCCATCTGCCGGGGAGTGGGAGGAGCCAACTGAGGAGCTTGTACATTGGGATCCTGCTCCGTACCGTTCATGATGCGCTCGTTTTCCTGGGCTTTGCGATAGTAGTCCTTCACCATCGGATTGTTTTTGAACTTAGGTGTGGCGCGGCTCATGATCTCCTCCACCCAGGCATCGGTCATGGGTGTGCCGTTAAACCGCATGGAGCAGGCATTGAGGAACACCCACGGGCCAAGCACATTGTCGAAGTTCTCCGTGACAAAGCCGGTGAGCAGCCTGTCCATCTTGTCGTTGAGTTCATTGCTTTTCTTCTCTACCTCCATCTGCACGGAGTTCATGTCCTCGCCGTTCATCATGGCCTGGTAGGGGCGGCGCTGCAGTTCTGAATATTGGTTGATGATTTGCTGGTATTTACGCATGAAATTCGTCAGCTTGTCGTTGAGCGGTGTGCCTGTGGCCGAGCTCTGCGTGTTGTCGTCTTTTACGGTGATCTCACCTTCTTCCAACACCACAGGGAGTTGCCCTATCATGGCTACGCGCACGGAGTCCACGGGCCCGTCGAAATGAAACTGACCGTGAACCACTTCGCAAGAATCAATATTCTTGGGCTCATTGTTGTGCAGCACGGTGAGATAAATCTTGCTTTCCTCCAAATTTGAGTCGTTGGAAGTACCTTTAATATCATAGGTGCCGGCACACGATGCGAAGCACAATGCTGAGAGAGTTGTAAACGCGTAAAGAATTCTATTCATATCTGAACCTTATTTCATCTTTACAAAGTTAATATCTAATATTTGAGTAGAAAAGAAATTTTATTCAAATTAATTCTATGGGGCTTTCTTTTATGTTTTTTTTTCAAAACAGGCTTGTCCTCAGTGGCCATTTTCTTCAGGCTTCTCCTTTTTCAATTCAATCGATATGCGCGTAGCGGTATACATCTCGAGTAGGGCTCCGATGAGCAGGGCCAATACCCACTTATTGCCCATGGCATTGAGATAGTCGATGTCGTTGTTGAACAGCGGACGAGATACGGCCCACATGTTGTCGATCATCAAGAATCCGGCGACGATGAAGAGCAGGCTGGACACGCCCTGTATGCGTTTCAGCCGTCGGATGACGAAGTTGGTGCCCTCATAGCTTTGCTGAGTCTGCATGATGGAGAAAGCCAGGGCACCCACAAGATACACCCAGCTGAAGACGCGCCGCACGTCGAGATTGTCCAAAACGATGATAAATCCGATGGCACCAATGGTCATGATGCAACCACCGGCGACAAAGATGGCACTTTGCCATTTATTGAGTTCTTTCATTTCCTTGTTGCTAAAATAAGAGATTATTCGTTGTCGCCGGTTTCGGAGAGATTGTCGTTGGGGTCGGGAGCCTTCTTGTCGTCGCTCAAGACATAAATGTCCTCATTGTCGGCCTTCATGAAATATTGCTCGCGGGCAATTTTCTCAATGGCTGTTGGATTGCGCTTAAGTTCATTGAGACGCCTGACATTGTCTGCGTTGCGTTGCCTATAAGAGCTGATTTCATCCTCCAGATCATCGATTTGGAGATCAAGCTGAATACGTCTTACAACGCTGTTTTCGTCAAAAAACACCACGACGAGGGTTCCCACAATGATTACGATGGCGTATTTATAGTGAGAGACAAACTTCCAGAAACCAGTTAGCTTGTTTGGCATACTTTTTTGTTTTAAGTGCAAAGGTAGCAGAAATCAGCCGAAGAACAAAACAAATAGAATATTTTTTTGCCTCATGCTCATCCTCCTCTCCTATTAGGGCTTCGTTGCATGATCAGTCGCCACCATCTACCATGACTTTTGACTCGTTTTCTCATGGTTTTCTACTCGTTTTCTCATGTCAATGGCCAAGTTTCACCGTTTCGTCCACAGACAATTCACGCTGGCGAAAGGGCGAAACTATGTCGCCAAGCGGCCCCGCTTGTCCGGCCGCCGATTCACAAGGATGCGTGAAAAGGGTAACTAAAAGGGCTGATACCTCGTGAGAAGTGTCAGCCCTAATTTTGTACAATCAAAAAAGTTTTAGCGGACAGCAATAACAACAAATCGGGACAACGAAGCGGTTGTTTCGTTGTCCCGATACAAATAATGTCTTATATCCTATAATTTCGGAATCACTCTGCGTGATCGCGCTCTATATATGCAATCACATTTCCCTTGCTGATCTTGGAGCCCTGCTTGGCGTTGATCTCAACCAACTTGCCTCCCAAATCGGCCGGGACGGGCACAAACTCGCCCCAAGAGGTTAGGATGTAGCAGAACACATCGCCTTCCTTATATTCCTTGCCAATGTAAGGCTCAACGGCGGGCGCAGCCTCTCCGTCACCCTGGAACTCCCAGAACACTTGTCCCTTCACGGGAGCTACAATGGCATCGGCCTTGGCGTGCTTGTAGGCGGCAGCCTCTTCGGGTGTCATCTTTGCGCCAGCTTTGGCATCCTTCTTGGCTTGCAGGTCGGCTAAGAAATTCTTCTTTGCCTGACCGCTCTTGTAGTTGCGATACTGCTCGGGATGCATGGCGAGCTCGAAGAGTTCCTCATCGTCCTTACCATAATCCCATCCATTCTCGTCCATTTCCTTTCTGAACTCGGGCAGCGCGTCCTTGAGAAGCGTGTGAGGATCGGCATCGGTAAACTCGCGTCCCTGCTTCTTAGCCAACTCTTTCAGTTCTGGAGCAATCTCGCCAGGCACCTTGCCACTCTTGCCGAGAATCATACCCCACATCGAGTCGTCCATCATCACGAAGCGTCCCTTGCCCTGTTCCATCGTGAGAAGATTCATCAAGGCAATGTTCTTCGTATACTGTGAGAACGGCGTCACCAATGGAGGATATCCCACACGGGGCCACACATAGGCCACCTCATCGAAGAGCTTTATCAACAGGTCGTCCATGGAGAGTTCTTCCTCACCCTTCTTCTTGCGAAGATTGTTGATAGTGGCACGGATGCCTCCGAGGTCGGACATCATGGAGCCCATCATGCCGCCTGGAAGTCCACAAGTGAGCAACAGAGAACTCATCACCTTGTTCTGCGGATTGATGAAATATCCCAGCCACTCGTCGATAAACTCTTGAGTGAGCGCACGTGCTTTCATGTAAGCTTTCATATTGACATCGGCCACTTCAAAGCCTTCGTGCTTCAACATGCTCTGCACAGAGATAATATCCGGATGCACCTTACCCCATGAGAGAGGTTCAATGGCTGTGTCGATGATGTCTGCTCCGTTGTTGCATACCTCCAAAATGGAAGCCATGCTCAGTCCGGGACCGCTGTGGCCGTGATATTCAATGATGATGTCGGGATGCTTCTCCTTGATCATCTTGGTGAGCTGACCGAGGAATGCCGGCTGTCCGATACCTGCCATATCCTTCAGGCAGATTTCCTCAGCACCGGCCTCTATCTCCTGATCGGCCAGACGACTGTAGTATTCGAGGGTATGAACGGGCGAGGTGGTGATGCAAAGCGTGCCCTGAGGGGTCATGCCTGCTTCTTTGGCCCAACGGATAGAAGGCGCGATATTGCGGATATCATTCAATCCGTCGAAGATACGGGGAATGTCAACACCCTGGGAGTGCTTCACCTGATACATCATGCGACGCACGTCGTCGGGCACGGGATACATGCGTAGGGCATTCAAACCACGGTCGAGCATATGAGTCTTGATGCCCACCTCATTGAAAGGTTTACAGAATGCACGAACGGCTTCGTTGGGGTTCTCGCCGGCAAGCAGGTTGACTTGCTCAAAGGCACCGCCATTGGTTTCTACTCGGGAGAAACACCCCATTTCAATAATGGCAGGGGCGATGCGCTCCAGCTGATCCTTGCGGGGCTGAAACTTGCCGCTGCTCTGCCACATATCCCGGTAAACGAGACTGAACTGAATCTTTTTTTTCATATCTTAGATATAATTCTTATCTATGTTTGTAATTCTGTTTTTGTCGGCCCTCCGCCTATAGGAATCAGGCCAGATAAATATGGGCTACAAAATTAGACAAAAAAATTGGAAATCTGATGCTTGCCATTGTTTTTTTATGATTTATAACGAATTGGCAGATTCTAAACAAGCGCTCACTTCTTGCCCTTCACAACTTTTCATGACCCGAGCTTAGTTGTTTTCCTCCAATACTTGTTTGGATAGTCGCGAGGCTATCTCCTGGGCTTTCTTGTTCACCTCGTTGATATTTTTCTTCTTGTAATAGCTGCGCGAAGTAACCCCATCCGACAGCACCAGCGAGTCTTCATCAAGATAAGCAATATCGCACGTGTCATTATGGAGATCCTTCACCATAAACTCGCCTTTGGCATTCCGGTAAGGAGTTCCACTGACAATGACAAACTTACCGTTCCAAATATGCCAGGCCGTGAAATAGCCTAATGGCGGGTAAACGACAGGACTCGCATCAGCCACCATTGCATCCTCACGCACATATCCTACGCTTTGCGACATCCAGTTGTCTTTCACCCAAAAGCCGTACTCACGGGGAATATAATAGGTCTGTTTCACAGAATCGGGCATGGCAGCGAGCTTTCGCGCCTGCTCCTTGTTGCTCATGTTGGAGAAATCCTTAAGCTTCGGCATGACGATGTAACACCAGATACCCATAAGGTCCTCAAGATCAATAACAAGTGTGGCCTTCTTCTTGTCGTTGGGATCCAAAACCAGTGCCAGCCGGTCACCAATACTCACTTTTCCGCGAATATTTCCCGCCCGAGTGGCATCCAGAATATTGTAGGTCACAGGGTCGCTGTTGTCGGAAGGAAGCAGCACGATCACCGTGTCGTTGCATCCTTCACACGCCAAGCCATAGATGGTTTTGTCGCCCGTGAGCGTTGTTGTGATGAGCTTTGGCTGCTCTTTTTTAGGGATCAAAGTACTGTTGGCATTGAACACTACGTCGAGGACACAGAACAAAACCAACAATCCAACGAGCACGTAGACTATATATCGTTTCTTCATCGTTCAAAATTCTTTTTTATTTTGCTTATGTCAGACAAGTCTCCATAGCGGACACGATATTCCGTTCCTATTAAAGACTTATTCAAAAGACGGCTGCAAAGTTACAAAAAATCATTTAAAAACGTTTTTTACAACTACATAATTTCATTTGAAGAATTTGACACACTCACACATTCCCCAATTTCACCCGTCTGACACCTTCCTCTTTTGCGATGGATCGGGCCCGTTCCAGTTCAGCTAAAGGTGTTGGAGGCACATCGGGCATCTTATATTGTGGGAAGAAACGGGTAATATGAAGCGGCACATCAGCAAAGCCCTGCTCCACCAGCCAATGACACATGGCGCGTGTCATCTTCTCGTCATCGTTGACAGTCGGGATGAGCAGATGGGTAATCTCCAGCCAGACACCAGCCTCCCTGATGGCTTTCAACGTGTCAAGGACGGGCTGTAGCGATGCGCCCGAAACCTGATGATAAAGCGTTTCACTGAAAAACTTCAAATCGATATTGGCAGCATCCAGATAAGGTAGCAAGTCTTTCAGTGGTTCCTGACAGACGTAGCCTGCCGAAACGAGGATATTCCTCATTCCGACCTTATGGGCCAGCTTTGCCGTGTCGCGCATATACTCCATCCAGGTCAGTGGCTCTGTGTAGGTGTAAGCTATCTGATCCTGGTGGTAGCGGCGAGCCAATTCTATCACTCCTTCGGGTGACAGATCCTCAGAAGGCACATCTGCCGGACAGACTTGGGAAATATCATGATTCTGACAATTTTTACACGAAAGATTGCAACCCGTACAGGCTATCGACAAGCATTCTGAGCCCGGATGAAACCAAGCCAAAGGCTTCTTCTCGATGGGGTCGATGGCTAAGGCACACGGATGGCCGTAGGCTTCGCTATAGAGCTTGCCTTCGCGACATAAACGGCTGCGACAACGGCCACGATGACCCTCGGCTATAACGCAATGATGCGGACAAAGGTCACATCTTACTTTGCCGTCGTAGAGCAAATGGTAATATTCAGCCTCCTTCATTTTTTATCCTCCTCGAAAATAATGGCTTCGTAGGTATAGAGTTCGGCATCACGCCATCCGTCCCATCCTATTCCGGCCTTATCCTGGGCGCAATGACCGAGAAACTCTTCCTTGGTCCAATTCACTTCTTGTGCCACCTGCGGAAGGAAAGTCCCGCTGTGATACCCTTTGCGCATATAGATACCCTGACGCCCATATTGGAACTCTTTGATGTCGTGAATACGTTTTAACGGTGTAAGAACGGAAATCTCTATGTGAATCTGATCAAGTTCGCCTTTTCCAACCGGCATGAAACGAGGATCTTCTGTCGCAGCAGCCACAGCCATCTCCTCCACCGCTTTATATAAAGGAATGTCAGAACCGAAATGGCCAATACAGCCTCTAAGCCGTCCATCCTCAGAGAGCGTAACAAAAGCCCCACAGCGTTCCCTCAGCGTGGGAGAAAGTCGAGAGGTGTCGGTTGCCCAGGCATGATCACCCATGATAGCCTTCTCTATGCTTCCACGCGCTATGCGAAGCAACAGCCGTCGATCATCGTCGGACAACTGAAAACTACTTTTCTTCTTGCGGAGGGTGACAAAGGCGTTGTAACCCACCACTTCATCCTTGCTTCCATAGCGGCTGTCGCCCGAATTGCAATAATACAAGTGCCGGCACTCCGAAGTCGTGTCATCTGCTGCCAACATCGCATTGACCAAGATGCCACAAAGCCCACAAGCACTGGTAGCAAGATGGGGAATGCCAGAGTTGAAGTTCTCGTTCGCCGTTGCCAATATTTTACCCAGGTCACCACTGGCGACTGCTTCCGCTGTTCGCTTATCCACACGCTCTGCGTCGTCGTACTGGGGATAATGACTGAAATCACTGCTAATGACAAAGAGATTGCGATCGTTGTACCACGGTTTAAGCGCATCTGCTATCTGACGCAAGCGGTCGATATCCAAAGTGCCGATGATAATGGGCACAATAGGACTGGCGGTCTTCAGCCACATTTGAAGCAAGGGGAGCTGCACTTCCAGACAATGCTCTTGCGTATGGGCTTGGGCTACATAGCGTAAGCATTGATGCTCTCTATTGAGGTCTGCGGCCAGAGCCGTGTCTACTTTTACAAGTCCCAACGGACTCTCGTAGTATTCAAAGGCTTCATTGGCCGATGCGCCGTCGAAAGCAACATGATGACTGGGGCCAATAAGAAAAATGTGTTCCCAATGGCCGTCACGCGGCAACTGTGCAAAGCTCCACGCCGCAGTGTGGGCCGAAAACACATAACCGGCATGGGGAACGATGACGCTCTGCACATACCGATCTTTGTCCACGACATTTTTAGTGTCCTTGAAGCACTCCTCTATCATCAAGCGGAGCGAATCTGCATCTGCGGGATAGAACTGGCCGGCAACGGCCATCGGTCTGACAGAAGGCTCCCGCAAGCCTTTGCTGCCACAAGACTGTGCATGTATCATAATGATAAGTATTAAAGTCAATAGGACATATCGACGCATGTTTCCTCTATGATTTATTTGGCGTAAAGATAAAGAATTATGATGAGAACACCAACTTTTTCATCATTTTTATCTAAGTTTGTATTGGGCAACTGCTCTGCAAGGAAAGATGTGGTAACCCGAAAAACTACACGTAAAAACAAAGCCTCAGCTCCAAAATGGAACCGAGGCCGTATCATTCTTGTGTATTGAGAAGGAATTAATCCTCAACAGGGCTGAAATCTTCCTTACCTACGCCACACAGAGGGCAGGTGAAATCATCAGGAAGATCCTCAAAAGCTGTGCCGGGAGCAATGCCATTTTCGGGGTCGCCTACTGCGGGATCATATATCCAGCCACAAGTGTCACAAACGTACTTTTTCATAATTCAAAGAATTTGATAGTTATTGATAATTCGTATTCGGAAGCGAAGATAACAAATTTCTGCCAATCAAGCAAGAAAACTATGGGATAAATGTTTGAAAATAGTTTTTTTGTTGTTGTTAGCTTCGGCTGAGCAAACAGAGGAGCTTTCACCTCAATATCTTATCAAACAGCTAATTGGCTTAAAAAAGATGCCCATTGATTGAACAAATTTGGGCGTAACTAACAGAAAGCTTGCCTTTGCAATCACAACAAAGTGCTTTAGGCATCTGAATAGGAAATAATAGCAAAGCACTGTGAAACAAAAGACTTTGAAACGACGCAGACAAGCCGAAAGTCTGCTAATCAATCAAGGTCAACCCATTTGAAAAGAAGCCTGTCCAGACATTCACAAATAAAGAAAAATCGGTAAGTAGCAGTAGTACAACAAACAGATTGACTTAGGTCTCCATAGAGGAGACTTTTAAAAAGGATGTAAATAACGGGAAGCCTCGCGAGACTTCCCTTTTATTTTATATGTATCAAGTCACAAAAGTTGTAGCAACGGTAACAAAAAGATGAAAAACCTATTAAGAACCTTCATCCCCACAAGAAAATATTAGAAAAAACTTTTTTGGTAATCGTTTTTTTTATATATTTGCAATATCAAAATGATATCAATTTCAACAACTAAAAATTACTATTATGGAGAAAAAAGAATTCGCCTTTATGGGCAAAGTAATGAATGGATTTCTTATGTTATTCGTTCTTCTTGCTCTGTTGATTGCGTCAGCAGTTCTCGTCGTAATCAATTCAGACTGCAGCAATGCCCTTCAGATCAGCGTGGTCGTATTGGTATCCTTGATCTTCTTAGGTGCACTTTTCTGTATGACCGGTTTCATGATGCTTGAGCCCAATACAGCACGCGTGATGATGTTTTTCGGAAAATACCGCGGCACATTCACAAAGACTGGGTTCTTTTGGGTGAATCCATTCTACAGCACCAAAAATCTCTCACTCCGTGCCCGCAATCTCGATGCCGAACCCATCAAAGTCAATGACAAATCGGGCAACCCCGTGCTAATCGGCCAAGTGCTGGTGTGGAAACTCCACGACACCTACAGAGCCTGCTTCGAAGTGGATGCCAACGACAGCGCCATGGATACCAAACAGAGCCGCATGGCCTTCTATGAGAACTTTGTAAAAATTCAGGGTGATGCCGCATTGCGCAAAGTTGCAGGTGAATACCCTTACGATGAAGCCGACGGACAGGCATCAGAGCTTACGCTACGCGGTGGCGGAGAGACCATCAATAAAGAACTGGAGGAAGAACTTCGCAACCGCCTTGACATGGCTGGCATTGAAGTGGTGGAAGCCCGCATCAACTACCTTGCCTACGCACCGGAGATTGCTGCTGTCATGCTACGCCGCCAGCAGGCCTCGGCCATCATCATGGCACGTGAAAAGATCGTAGAGGGTGCGGTGAGCATGGTGAAGATGGCGCTGGACAAACTCTCAGAGGAAAACGTTGTTGAACTCGACGACGATAAGAAAGCAGCCATGGTGAGTAATCTGATGGTCGTCCTCTGCGGTGACGACACGGCTCAGCCTGTTGTCAACACGGGAACTTTGAATATGTAACAACGTTGAGGCAAATGGCAAAGAAAGCGAACAGTACAAAGAGTTTCATTCTCCGTGTGGACGCTGACACGATGGACGCTATTGAGAAGTGGGCTGCCGACGAGTTCCGCAGCATCAACGGCCAGTTGCAGTGGATCATCACTGACTCGCTGAGGCGGAACCGCCGTTTGCCCAAGCACAGAAAAACTTCAGACGAAGACAAAGAGGTTTGAAAACATACTGTAATAAGTAGTCTCTGATGTAACTTTGACTCTCCTGTAACAGAGACCAAGAAAAAAGCCCATGGATGACGTTCAGACACTCATCCATGGGTTTTTACTTGCTTTTTTCAAGAGCAAAGTCCAAAATATTTCAATGTGATCAGAAAATATGTTGATCATGCTCATCACTTTTCAAAGTGCTGGTAATCCTTCAACGATCTCCAGGCCCCTCCCCAGCGAAAGCCCCGTTGAGTGAAGTACTTGTAAGCCACATCCTCCCGCGAAATTTTGTGAGCGAACGCTGCCTTACGGTCGATATATGGCAATCCATTGGCTGGCTGGACGCTTCTCCTACCCCTGATGGTGCGCACACAAGGATTATAAAGAGGATTAACATCTACCGCGAGTCCAAGCGCATGTTTTGAGAGTCTTATCTGTCCCTTCACTTTTCGATAGCAGAAACAGCTGGTGTTGTTGGCCTGCATCGAGTGTTCATCGTCTGCCCCAAAATCATCAATGAGCCTCATGCTCCCGATGGCGTATCGCTTGTGGTAGAGCTGACGGAAGACAAAGAGCAGGTCGTTGGCTACAGACTTGTTGCAAACCATTTCACCCAACCTTATTCGGCCGTTGAAATCATAGTGGAGCACCTTGAGGTATCTAAGGTCGGCGCGCTGTACGTTACAGTTTGATGGATAGGAATGGCCCCGCATACGTTGAAATATATGATCGGGAATGGGTACGGCAGTAAAGCAACGGTCCAAACCATAGCGTTCAACCTCAGCCTGGCTCACAACGGCTTCCGGAGTCCATGCTGTAAGGGGAGAACGCGTCGGACTCATGAAAAGAAATGCTATACTGAAAAGAAAAAGAAGCTTTATTTTAATCATGTCTGATAGGCAAATCATTTCGGATGAGGCACCGTCAATGCCAAACCTTACGGTAAGCCATCAACTGCCAAAGATGTAACACAAGGACAACCCTGTCCCTAAGAAAAAAAATCAGAGGGTCTATGTAAGGCCCTCTGACGAATATAAATCAATGTGATTCTGTTTCCGGTTTGCTACCCGCTTCCTGTTGGGAATTTTGCTCTTCCCTGTTGGCCGTGTCGATGGCTTTGATCTTTTCGTAGAGCAACTTGGCCTCATCCTTGAGTTTCAGAACCTTTCGGTTCATCTCGTCGATCAGACTGTTTCCCTTCTTGCTGCTCACATTGAGGAATCCTATGTTGTTCTCATAGGTATTGATCTCGCTTTTCAGCTGTTCGTAACGACGGAACAAGCGGGCGCGCTCATTGTCAATAGCCTCATCGCCATGCTTGGCAATATTCTTCAGATTGCTCTTGAAATTGTCGAGTTTGCAGCGGGCCACAGAGATATTGAGCTCCTTATTCAAGCGGTCCAAAATATCGTGGTACTCTTTGTAAATCTTATCCTTGTCTCTGAAGGGCACATGGCCAACGGCATTGTATTCATCGATGAGATCCATCACTTTGTCTTGAGCGTCGGATTCAGCCTTGTCGGCTATTTCCTTGAGTTGGGCAACGATACTACGCTTCTTTTCCAAGTTGGCCTTCTCCTCATTGTAAACACTGCTTGTTGCTGTGTTACGGGCCTCAAAGAAGTGGTTGCAGGCTGCAAGAAAATCGCTCCAGAGTTTGTCACCGATTTTCTTGGGCACGGGCCCTATCGTCTTCCATTCTTTCTGCAAGGCGATGAGCTTGTCGGATGTTGACTTCCATTCGGTGGAATCGGTCAAGGCCTGAGCTTTCTCAACAAGGGCTTTTTTCTTCCCCACGTTTTCATAGAGCATGGCCTTGCGTTCCTTGAAGAACTCTGCCTTGCGGCTGAAGAAATCGTCGCAAGCTGCGCGGAAGCGTTCAAAGATCTTCACATTCATCTTTTGCGGTGCAAAGCCAATGGTCTTCCATTCTTTCTGGACGTCGATAATTTCGTTCGTGCGGCGTTCCCAGTCAGCAGTTCCTTTATTCTCTTGCTTTGCGATAGCTTCGACTTTCTCACACAAGGCAGTCTTGCGTGTGAGGTTGTCTTCCTCCTTGGCCCGCAGATCATCGAAGAACTGCTGATGCCGCTTGTTGATGACCGTAGAGGCAGCTTTGAAGCGGCTCCAGATTTCCTCGCGTTTTTCCTTGGCCACGGGTCCTGTCTCGCGATATTGCTGATGGAGTTCCTGCAACTGATGGAAGGCACTAATCACATCTGGCTCGTCGGCGAGTTTCTCGGCCTCTTCACACAGATGAGTCTTTTTCTCTAAATTCTTTTTGAAGTCATATTCACGGGCTTCGCGATTAAGGTTGAGCAGGTCGTAGAACTGTTCCACATAGAGCTGATAGTTGCGCCAGAGTTCATTAGCCTTATCGGCAGGAACTGCTTTGATTTCTTTCCATTCCTGCTGCAGGGTCTTGAAGTCGTTGTAGCTTTTATTGGCCTGCTCGGGCGAAGTCGCCATAGCCTTAATCTTCTCTATGATGTCGAGTTTTTTCTGCAGGTTATCCTGCTTCTCGGCCTCTTGCTGCTGGAAGATCTTGGCACGCTTCTCGCGAATGATGGTCATCTCAGCCTTGAAAGCTTCCTCGTCCTCATCGGGTTTCACCTGATATTTCTCGGGGTCGCCACCAGCTTCGAGGTATTCTTTCTGTTCCTTCTCGCGCTCGGCGATGTGCAGTTTATAGAACATGGTTTTCAAGTGGTCTACCTCATCCTTGTCGGGATTGTCTACTTCCTGCGCGATTTGCCGAGTGCGTTCCAGCACCTCTTTCTTGGTTTTGTAGACCTTGTGCGCAAGGTCATCACCTTTCACCCCGTTATCCTCAGCCGCAGGAGTTTCAGTCTTCTGAGCTTCGTCTTGTGGTTTAACATCGTCGGCAGCAGCCGTTTCTGTTTGAGCTTCGTCAGCCGCAGTTTTTTCCTCGGGCACCTTGGCGTCCGTTGTTTTGTCCTTGGTTTCCGTAGCTTTGATCTCAGAAGCATTTTGGTTCGGCTTCTGCTCATCCAATGTCCCCTGATTCAGGGCGTTCTCTTGAGAGTCCATCATTTAACTTTTAGTTATGATATAAGTATTCCCGATGGCAACAGAAATTTGTCACCACCTTATTCGCTGCAAATCTAAACAAAAAAAATTGAAAACCACACGAAATTTGCGTTTTTTTTTGATTCAAATGTCTTATAAAAGCCTTTTTGCACGAAGAATCCACCAACTCAGCCCACTTACAAGAACAGAAATGATCAATGCGATGGGAAATCCCCATGTATTTTGTTCCATTCCGTTGATGAGGTTCATGCCGAAGAGGGAGGCGATGAGTGTGGGAAACATCATGATGATCGACACCGATGTCAACGTACGCATCACGGTGTTCATGTTGTTATTGATGATGCTCGAATAGGTGTCCATCGTCGACTCCAGAATATCGGAATAGATGTTGGTAGTCTCACGGGCCTGCGTCATCTCGATATTGACATCTTCGATGAGGTCGGCATCCAACTCGTCCACTTGCAGCTTGAACTTCAATTTTGAGAGCAGGTTCTCATTTCCACGGATGGAAGTGATGAAATAGGTCAGCGAATCCTGCAACCGGCTCAGCCCGATAAGGTTTTCATTGTTCACCTCGTGATCGAGATTGTGCTTGGCCTTTTCGATCAGCGCGTTGATCTGCTTGAGTCGCTTCAGATACCACACGGCGCTTGAGTAGAACAGGCGGAAGATCAGATCCACATAATCGGTGAACCCAACGCCACGCTTCTGCTGATAGCTGACAAAGTCGATCATCATATTGGTCTCGAAGAAGCACACCGTTATCGTGACGTCGCGCTTGTGGATGATGCCCAATGGCACGGTAGTGTAGGGCGTGCGGGAGCGAATTTCCTTCACGTAGGGTATACGGAGGATGATAAGCATCCAGCCGTCGTCGTATTCATAACGGGCACGCTCATCGGTATCGCTGATATCGGAAAGGAAGTAATCAGGAATATGATAGCGTTCCATCAGTTCCCGTTGATCTTCGTCGGTTGGGCAGGTCACTTGAATCCAGCAGTTGGGCTGCCACTCCTTGAGGGCAGTCAACTTTTCATTGATATTCCAATATGTTTTCATTTTGCTAATCTCCAAAGACAAGTCAACAAGGTGGGGATTAGCCTCAGAGGCTCATCCTCACGCTCTCTTCTTGTCGTTTTCCGCGTGATAGTCGTCCATTTGTTTTGTTGATGTTGATTTTTGTGATGCAAAAATAAGAAAAATATAATATCCTGCCAACTTTTTCCTCATTTTTTGGCTACAAGTGGGTTGAAAAAATAATCTTTCCGCAGGCTGACGCGCCCATTGCCCCCGCCGCCAGGCGTCTCATCGTTATTGACGCGAGGAGCATGCGCGCCAAGACTTTCGCGAAAAAGGCTGAGCAATAAGCCCAGCCTTGATCATTCCACACAAGGTGCTGCCCGCTCCATCCTCCTGGGCAGCAAACGTGATGCTATTTCACCAAACGGTAGTAGACCGTGAAGCTACCATCGTCGTGATAATCTACGTAAACCTCAAAATTGTAGAAAAAAACGAAATATGGCGCTCGCCATCCAACAGTGTGGCGGTAGCCATACAACAGTGTGGCGGTAGCCATACAACAGTGTGGCGGTAGCCATACAACAGTGTGGCGGTAGCCATACAACAATACGGCAGTTGCCACAGCCCTAATAATTCTTTGCGACTACACCTAAACACAACGAATTATTCATGATGGTATGGGCTTTTTCCTAACTATTTTGTATTTTTGCAGTATCAAATCCATATAGACAGAAGAACGATATGAAAAAAAAGTGGTTTATGTTTCTCCTTGCCCTTGCCTCAACTGGGGTGGCTGAGGCAGGGACACTCCTCGTGGAGCAGTACGGGCAAATGCTTACGCCGCCGCCCACCTACGTCTGTCTGAAAGCCAAGACGCCCATCACAATCGACGGGTTGCTCAACGAGGAAGAATGGCAGCGCGCACCCTATACGGCCGCCTTTGTCGACATCAGTGGAGAGGGTTTCCCACGCCCCAAATACCGCACACGGGCCAAAATGCTTTGGGACAACGACTTTCTCTACATAGGGGCCGAACTGGAAGAACCCAATATCAAGGCACTGCTCAAGCAGCGCGACACCATCATCTATAAGGACAACGACTTCGAGGTGTTTATCGATCCCGACGGTGACGGAAGGGCATATTTCGAGATTGAACTCAACGCTCTCAACACGGTCTTCGACCTTATGCTCGACCGCCCCTATCGCGTGGACGGCAACTTCTTCATGCAGTGGGACTGTCCTGGACTCCAGACGGCGGTACACTGTGACGGCACACTCAATGATTCCACCGACACCGACCGTGGATGGACAGTGGAGATGGCCATCCCCCGGAAGGCCATTGCCACCAGCTTCGACAACCCGCTCCAAGAAGGACGGTGGCTGAGACTCGACTTCTCGCGCGTGGAATGGCTCAAGAAGGGAGGTCCGGAAGAAAACTGGGTGTGGGGTCCCACGGGAAAGGTGGACATGCACATGCCCGAGCGTTGGGCCTATGTGATGTTGGCTGGACACGAAGGAGCCGAGTTCAGTTATCCCTACGATCTGAAAGTCTACCAGTTGATGTGGTCCTTATACTATGCCCAGGACGACTACCGCCGACAGCACGGGCACTTTGCCCCATCGCTCGTAGCTCTCCTTGGTGTCCACGCTAAAGACAGTCTACGGCTACCCAAGGGCGCGGAGATTCGTCTCGATGCCGCCCGCACTGTTTACCGCATCACCATCAAGGCCGACGGACGGGAATATTCCCTCGACAGCAACGGAGAATGGAAGATAATGCATAATACCTTATAATATAGTAGAACAAGGAAAACAAGTAATAGAATGAACACTTCACAATTGTTGCTCAGAGCTTTTTTATTATGCACTATGCATGGTGCATTATGCATTAACAACACTGCACAGGCACAGGTAACACTGGTGAAGGACGGCCGTCCGAAAGCCTGTATCGTCATTGAGCAGCCTACGGCAGCCGACACGGCAGCCGCCAGGATGCTCAACAAGTTTGTAGAACGCATATCGGGCACCACTCTGCCTCTGGCCCCCGGTCCCCGAAAGGGAATGGCCGCTGTGATGTTGGGACGCTCTGCTGCCACGGTGGGTGAAGACGGCTATGAGATCGCCTGCCGCCCGGGCGAGCTCTCTGTTTCCACCGGTGGAGGCAAGGGCACGCTCTATGGTGTCTGTACGCTGCTTGAACGCTATATGTGTGTAGACTACTGGGCAAAGGATGCCTATACATTGATGCCTAACCGCACGATAACCTTGCCGCAATTCTCGCTCGCCGACTCGCCGACATTCCGATTCCGCCAGACTTTCAGCTATAGCAACGACGACCCCGACTATGAGGCTTGGTTCAGACTGGAGCATCAGGATCAGATTTTCGCCGGTGACCTGTGGGTACACACCTTCAACAGAATTCTGCCCGCCTCGGTCTATGGCAAGAGCCATCCGGAATACTATTCCTTCATCAACGGACAACGACGACCTGGTGACCACTCACAGTGGTGCCTCTCCAACCCCGAGCTGTTCGAACTCGTCTGCCATAAGGTGGACTCCATCTTCAAGGCGCATCCTGGCATGAAGATGATCAGCATCAGCCAGAACGACGGCAACAACACCTATTGCCAGTGTCCCGAATGCAAGAAGGTGGACGAATATGAAGGCTCTCCATCGGGCAGCCTCATTAGGTTTCTCAACAAACTTGCGGCACGATTCCCCGACAAGGAGTTCTCTACCCTCGCCTACCTCTACAGCATGCATCCGCCAAAGCATGTGAAACCACTGAAGAACGTGAACATTATGCTTTGCGACATTGACTGCAAGCGTGAGGTTCCTCTCACCGACAATGCATCGGGGCGCGACTTCGTGAAAGCCCTTGAAGGATGGGCACGCATCTCCGACAACATCTTTATCTGGGACTATGGCATCAACTTCGACAATATGGTGACGCCCTTCCCCAATTTCCACATTCTGCAAAAGAATCTTGCCCTGTTCAAGAAAAACCATGCCACGATGGTCTTCGAACAGGTCAACGGACAGCGTGGCACCGACTTTGCCGAAATGCGGGCCTATATGTTAGCAAAGCTGATGTGGAACCCCGACCAGGATGCCGATTTACTCATGCGCGAGTTCCTTTATGGTTATTATGGCGCGGCAGCCCCTTATCTGTATAAATACCAGAACTTGCTGCAAGGAGCTTTGCTGGCATCCGGCACGCCTCTTTGGATCTACGACTCACCCGTGTCGCACAAAAACGGGATGCTTAACCATAAGCTCATGCGCACCTATGCCGAACTCTTCGACAAAGCTGAGGCTGCCGTAAGCGACGACTCTACCCTCTTGGGCAGAGTGCAGATGGCCCGTCTCCCCATTCAGTACAGTGAACTCGAAATAGCCCGCACCGAGAATGGTAACGACCGAGAGGCCATGGCCCGCAAGGTGGAAGACTTCAGGATGAAAGCCGCCCGCTATGGCGTGACGCAGCTCAATGAGCGCAACAACACGGTGGAAGACTATTGTCGCCTCTACACCACACGCTTTCTGCCCCATGCCAACACCAACAAGGCGGCAGGGGCCAAGGTGATCTGGAACAGCAAACCCGAGCCCCGCTATCAGCCCATCGCCGAAAAGGCTCTTACCGACGGTCTCTATGGAGGTGCCTCCTATGTGGAGAGCTGGGTGGGATGGGAAGGACGCGATGCCGACTTCATCCTCGACATGGGCAGCTTGAAAACGTTCAGCAGCGTATCTGCCGACTTCCTGCTCCAGAGCGGAGCCTGGGTACTTCTGCCCAAGAGTGTGGCCTACTCCTATTCTTCCGACAACAAGACCTATCATTCACTTGGCTCCTACAATTTTGAGGAGGACCGAAGCGGTCAGATCAAGTTTGTGCCCGCTGAGGTGAAGAGTGAGCAGCCCGTCGAAGCCCGGTATATCCGTGTTCAGGTGAAAACTATCGGACTCTGTCCTGCATGGCACTACGGCGTAGGCTTCCCTGCCTGGTTCTTCATCGACGAGGTGGAAGCGAAATAATGCATATGCACAATGTTTAATTGTCATGAGAAGCAGTGATTATTCATTATGCATTGTGAATTGCGAATTATGAATTATGAATTATTGTGCGTTGCACTCTATGCTTTTAGCATTGAGAATGCAACAGCACAAACGGATACTGCGAAAGAGCCGGTCGTAAACGGAAGTGTCATGGTGGAAGTAAACTATGGTCACCATACCCACCGACATCATCCCACAGTTTGGGACTTCCCACATATCTTGGCAGAAGGCACGGCAAGGCTCGGAAGAGGATGGAGCCTTGAAGCCAATGTTGAATATGAGCGATTCAGAGAGAATGGTGCCTGGGACAACAATGCACGCAACGACTACCATACCAATCTGCTTGCCCTCACACGACAAACCAGTTTAGGGCATGACCGTTCGATGCGCCTCGGGCTGGGTATTGTGCCAGTGCCCCTGGGCATCACCAACAGTGGTGGTCCTGCGCTTACCATCTACGATCCCATCAGCGAATCGGAAATCATGCCCATGACCTGGCACGACGGTGGTATCACCGCCGAAGTCCAGGCAGGATATTGGAAGCTCACCACAGGACTCTATATCTATGGTCGGGCACCACTCAGCGACAGCCGGGTGGCTGGTGGTGCCGCACGCCTCGACTTTCGTTTGCCCCAGGGACTCAATGTGGGCGCCAGCTGCTATTATGGCAATACCTATGCAGGGCAGCTCGCGACAGACATCGGCGCACCCGAAGGTAAAAGACACGAATTCTATAGTGTCTTCGACTTCTTCTATGCCGTGCATGGACTCACCATAGATGGGTCAGCGGTCTACTCCCAAGCCCAAAACAAAAACACCTATGGCGTAGAGGCAGGACTGGACGTGCTCCAGAACGTCACAGCCAATATGCAGCTCTCGCCCTATGCGCGCTACGATGGTATCTTCGACCACAGAGAGCAGACCATCCACCGCTATACTCTCGGCATAGACTTCGTCCCCATTGATGGACTGACAATGAAGACAGAACTCGCCTGGCACCACGAGAGCAGACTTCCCACGTCCTGCCAAATGCGTTTTGGCATAGGATATGCTGTAGCTTTTTAATGTGAACTGAGATAAATATTCAGAATAACTATGGAACAGAAAAGAGACAAGGCCATCTATCGTGTGACCATTTGGGGTAGCCTGATTAATGTGGGGCTGCTCATCTTCAAGTTCGCCGCCGGCATCTTAGGCCATTCTGCCGCTATGATTGCTGATGCCGTGCATTCACTCTCCGATTTCGTAACCGATGCCATTGTACTCATCTTCGTCAAGCTCAGTAACAAGCCCGTCGATGAGGATCACGACTACGGCCACGGCAAATACGAGACTCTTGCCTCGGTCATCATCAGCGTGGCACTTTTGGGCGTGGGCATGGGCATCCTGGCCAACGGAATCGTAAAAATCTGGCAGACTATCGATGGAAACCCGCCCGCCCAGCCAGGAACCATTGCGCTCGTTGCCGCCTTGCTGAGCATCGCCCTCAAGGAGTGGGCTTACCGCTTCACCATCAAGGTAGGCAGGCAGACACAGTCATCGGCTGTCATCACCAATGCCTGGCACCACCGCAGCGATGCCCTCTCATCGATAGGTACAGCCGTCGGCATCGGAGGTGCAATTCTCTTGGGAAGCCAGTGGACCGTACTTGACCCCATAGCGGCAGTCGTCGTGAGCCTATTCATCATCAAAGCCGCACTCTCCATCATGAAGCAGGCTGTGGACGAGCTCATGGAAAAAAGCCTTCCCGCAGACGTAGAGGCCGAAATTTGCAGCATCGCTGAGAGCGAGCCCTGCGTGAGTGAGGTGCACAACCTGCGTACGCGACGCATCGGAAGTAACATCGCTATCGAGATGCACGTGCGCATGCCCGGTGACCTCTCGCTCATCGAATCCCATAACCATGCCACCAAGATCGAAAGAGCCCTCAAAAAGAGATTCGGCGAACAAACCCACGTGGCCCTACATGTAGAGCCCACCAAAATAAACGGAAAATACGAGCTGCCGAAGAATAATTCTTGAGAAAAACACCAACTTTTCAAACTTTTTCGTAACTTTGCAAATGACCTATCAGTCATTCAACCAACAAACAAATGGAAACAATAAAGAACGAAAAACTGAGCGTGGAAGTATCGGAGCACGGTGCCGAAATGCAAAGCATCAAAGATGTCAAAGGAGAGGAATACCTTTGGTGGGGAGATGCCAAATATTGGACGGGGCGCTCGCCGGTGCTCTTTCCTATAGTAGGGCGCGTATTCGGCGACCAATACCGCTATCACGGTCATACCTATCAGATGAAGCAGCACGGTCTGGCCCGCGGGCTTGACTTCAAGCTCATAGCCAAGGGCGAGCAGCAGCTCACCTTTGCCCTCCACGACACCGAGGAAACACTCAGGCAGTATCCGTTCCACTTCAACTTAGGCATCACCTACAAGCTTCAAGACAACAAGATTCACGTCATCTGGCATGTGGAGAACACCGACAAGAAATACCTCTATTTCCAGATCGGTGGCCATCCCGCCTTCCTCGTCCCTGGATGGAAAGAGGGACGCCCCCTCAAGGCACGCCTGCGCTTCGACAACGGTGATCCCCAAACCCTGAAGCTCGGCCCCAACCACTTCCTCCAGCCCGGACACTACGACATCCAACATGAGGCCAACGTCATGCCCATCGACGAGCACACCTTCGACGTTGACACCTATATCTTCGACAACAGTCAGATACGCCGAATCGAGCTCCTCGACCTCACCGGACAGCCCCACGTGACCGTGGAAACCAAGGCCCCGCTGCTTGGCATTTGGAGCCCGCCCGGACAGAATGCACCCTTCGTTTGTATCGAACCCTGGTATGGCGTGGCCGATTGGGAAGAATACGACGGACCTTTCGAGGAACGGCATGCCATGAACCGTCTCATGCCGGGAGCCAGCTTCATGAGCGAATACGTAATCACTATCGGATAACTCAATAAAACACTGAAAAAGATAAATTCAATATGTTAGACGTTAAAAAAACTTTGAAAGCAGCGGAAGACCGCATGAATTCGGCTGCCAATTACTTACAGGACGAGCTTGCTCGCATTCGTGCCGGACGTGCCAATGTAGCCATCCTCGACGGAGTGAGGGTGATGTCCTATGGTAGTATGGTACCCTTGAACCAAGTGGCCAACATCACCGTACCCGACGCCCGCACGATCGCTATCCGTCCCTGGGACCGCAAGCAGATCAAGGATATCGAAAAAGGCATTATGGACAGCGATGTGGGTATCACGCCTGAGAACAATGGTGAAGTGATCCGCCTCAATCTGCCGCAGCCCACGGAGGAACGTCGTCGTGAACTCGTCAAGCAGTGCAATAAGATCGGCGAAAAGACCAAAGTGGAGGTGCGCAACGTCAGAGGTGAAGTGAAGGACAAACTCAAGAAAGCCATTAAGGATGGACTTTCTGAAGACAATGAGAAGGATGCTGAGGAGCAGCTTCAAAAACTTCACGACAAGGTGATCAAGACTATCGATGCCATTCTTGCCGAGAAGCAGAAAGAAATCATGACGGTCTAAATGAAAGGACTCGTCATTAAAAACACGGGCAGTTGGTATAGCGTGAAGACCGACGAGGGAAATCTTGTGGAATGCAAGATTAAAGGCAATTTCCGTCTCAAGGGCATCCGCTCTACCAACCCCGTAGCTGTCGGTGACCGTGTTGAAATCGTCACCAATCAGGAAGGCACTGCCTTCATTTCGGGAATTGAGGACCGCCGGAACTATATCATCCGGAAATCACAGAACCTTTCCAAACAAAGCCATATCATTGCGGCCAATGTGGATCTGGCTTTTCTTGTCGCTACCATTGCTCACCCTCAGACATCAACTACTTTCATCGACCGCTTCCTTGCCTCGGCTGAGGCTTACAGCGTGCCGGTAGTGATCGTGTTCAACAAGGTCGACCTACTTCAAGACGACGAGGACGCTATGCGGTATTTAGACATGATGGTCAATCTTTATGAGACTGTTGGTTACCGCTGTGTGAGAGTGTCGGCAGTGACTGGCGAAGGGCTCGACCAGCTGCAATCCATGCTACACGACCAGATTACACTGCTCAGTGGCAACAGTGGAGTGGGAAAATCCACCATCATCAACCAACTGCTGCCTGGAGTAAATCTGCGCACGGCAGAAATCAGTGAGGCCCACGACACCGGTATGCACACCACCACGTTCAGCGAGATGCTCCCCCTACCCCAAGGCGGCTATCTCATCGACACACCCGGAGTGAAGGGATTTGGTTCTTTCGATATGCAGCCAGAGGAAATTGGAAGCTATTTCAAGGAGATTTTCCATTTCTCGAAAGATTGCCGTTTCTCCAACTGCACCCATACTCATGAGCCAGGATGCGCAGTCATCAAAGCAGTGGAAGATCACTATATTGCCCTGAGCCGCTATCAGAGCTACTTGGGTATGCTCAAGGACAAGGACGAGAATAAGTACAGGGAAGCGTTCTGAACAGCAGACTCCGAGATCATGAGGGATAGAATTTCTTCCCTCTTCTGCGAGTTACCCACAGAAAAACTTTTACAGAGGCCTATGAAAAGGACGAAAAATAAGAGGCGATTTCTCATCATGAGAATCGCCTCTTATTTTTATATTAACGTCATACGTTTAAAATCAATCGATAAGCTCGTCGGGCTCATAGCCGCCCATCTCACGGATGGCATTCTTGAGCATGACGTATTGGTCGAAAAGATTGTTGACCGCCTCTTCTCCCTTTGTGTAGTCGTGCATAGGACTCTTGAGGAAGAAGCTCAGGAACCGCTGTATACCATAGCGCCCGGCACGTGCGGCGAGGTCGCTCAGCAAGGTGAGGTCAAGCAGCAGAGGAGCTGCGAGGATCGAATCTCGGCAGAGGAAGTTGATCTTGATCTGCATGGGGTAGCCCATCCAACCGAAAATATCGATATTGTCCCAACCTTCCTTATTGTCGTTGCGGGGCGGATAGTAGTTGATGCGCACCTTGTGGTAGATGTTGCCATAGAGGTCGGGCTGATCTTCCTTTCGCAGGATGGTCTCCAGCGTAGAGAGCTTCGACACCTCCTTGGTGTGGAAGTTGGCCGGCTCGTCGAGCACCAGACCATCACGGTTGCCCAGGATATTGGTTGAGAACCAGCCACTGAGTCCTAAGTTGCGAACCTTCAATATCGGCGCAAATCCCGACTTCACCAACGTCTGACCTGTCTTGAAGTCCTTGCCTGCGATAGGCATCTTGGTCTTCTCGGCCAGTTCCCACATGGCAGGAATATCTACCGTAGTATTGGGAGCCCCCATAATGAAGGGGCAACCCTCGGTCAGTGCGGCATAGGCATAGCACATAGAAGGAGCCACATGTTCCCGGTCGTTGGCCTTCATAGCCTGCTCAAGGGCATCGAGCGTGCCGTGGAATTTCTCATCATAGGGGACATAGATTTCCGTCGAAGCCGCCCAAATGACTACCACCCGGTTGGCTCCCGTCTCTTTCTTAAAGTTCTGGATGTCCTTTTTCAGCTCCTGCACCATGTCCCAGCGTGTGGCGCAGTCCTTGACATTATCGCCGTCGATACGCTTGGCGTAGTTGTGGTCGAAGGCGGCTTTCAAAGGCTTGATTTTTTCCAGTTCATCGCGCACGGGCTCGATGTCCTTGGCCTTCAACACTTCAGCGTAGACAGCTGCCTGATAGGCGTTTTGAGGATAGCAGTCCCACGTGCCAAAGACGATATCGTCGAGTTTGGCAAGTGGTACGATGTCTCCATAATGGAGATATTTCTTTTCTTTTCCTTGGCCGACGCGGATCTTATCATATTGCGTCATCGAACCAATAGGTTTAGCCAAGCCTTTACGTGCCATAAGCACGCCGGTCATAAAGGTAGTGGCAACGGCACCGCATCCGACGACCATGATGCCAAGTTTTCCCTCAGCGGGGGCAACGATTGTTTCTTTCATCACTGATTTTTATAAGTTCCAAAGGCAAATGTAAACAATAAACTTCAAAGATTTCTTCCATTTAATTAAAATTTTAAAAATCTTATCCTTTTGGAACATTATTTAAGAAGTATTGACTTTTCCTCATACATCTACATCCCGTATTTGGATAAAGAACAAGGGAGCAACCCACACTTCCCTTTAAATAGGATATTGGCATTGTATGCCGTGGAGGTTTGTTTTTATATCACGCAATTAGTCCTGCATCATTACGCTTGACCCACGTCAACATGCTTGACCCTTGTCAAGCTGGTTGATAGAAGTCAACAAAAACAGGTTAAAGCAGCTTTTCCTCATACCAAAGCTTGTGCCGATGGAGATTTTTCCCTACCTTTGCATCGTTGAAAGAAAGAATGTACTAAGGTAAAAGGATTTAGGATAACACAAAAAAGATGAATTGCGAGCAACTTCTTCGGAAGTCTCGCTAAAAAGAAAGGATTATTATGATTATGGTATTCATGTCATTGGCCATTGTGGCAATTATGGTTGCCCAGGCAGTAAACATCAGTAACAAGATTAACAACGCCGAGGGTAAGTAAGGTCGGCGTAAAATTGAAAGCAAGCAAAACAAATAGAAGGCGGTTTCCGAAACTCGGAAACTGCTTTTTTCATTTCCCGTGTTCGCCATACAGAGAGAGCACTCAAACGAAGAGAGTGCGGCGGACTATTCCCGCAAAGGCTTGTACACACCAGCCTATGCGCCCATAGCAAGTATCGCAAAATAACAGAGCAAGATGTTGTTTGTTCTAAAAAACAGCAATTCTTTCGGGAAATGGATTATTTTGCTTAATTTTGCAGCAAATACAAACCACAATGCAGAAAGTAAGACCCAAGAAGAATCTCGGACAGCATTTCCTGACCGATCTCAATATTGCCAAGCGCATCGCCGACACGGTGGACGCCTGTCCTGACCTTCCCATTTTAGAGATAGGACCGGGCATGGGCGTACTCACCCAATTTTTAGTAACAAAAGGCAGAGAGGTGAAAGCTGTAGAGATCGACAGCGAGAGTGTAGCCTACCTGCATGAGAACTTTCCGGCCTTGCGCGACAATGTTATCGGAGAGGATTTTCTGCGCATGGATCTTGGACGCTTATTCGACGGGCGCCGGTTTGTGCTCACCGGCAACTACCCCTACGACATCTCGTCGCAAATCTTCTTCAAAATGCTCGACAACAAAGAACTTATCCCTTGCTGCACAGGCATGATACAGCGTGAGGTGGCCCAGCGCATGGCCGCGGCCCCCGGATCGAAGACTTACGGCATACTGAGCGTGCTCATACAAGCGTGGTACGACGTGGAATATCTCTTCACGGTTGACGAAGGAGTGTTCAATCCGCCACCAAAAGTGAAGAGTGCCGTGATCCGCATGACGCGCAATAAGGTGAAGGATTTAGGCTGCGATGAGCAGCTTTTCAAACGGTTGGTGAAGACCGTTTTCAACCAGCGCAGAAAGATGTTGCGCGTGAGCATCCGACAGATGTTTGACAAGGACCATCAGCCCGAAGCCTCGTTTTTCACCACTGGTTTGATGACCCGGCGCCCCGAGCAACTCACCATAGAGGAGTTCGTCGCACTGACCAACGATGTTGAAAAGTGGCTGCGCTGAGTGATTTTTGACTTCATATTGCGCCTTAAGAATCAAAAAAAGAGAAAAAGCTTGGCCATTACCACTTTTTCTGTTACCTTTGCGTTCATGAAAAGGGCAAAAAAGATTGCAAACACATCCTCGAAGATCTTCCTGTCGCTTCTTTTGGGAGGAACGATCCTTTATTGGATGTACCGCGATTTTGACTTCTCTCAGATAAAGGAAGTGCTTCTCCACGGCATGAACTGGTCGTGGATGTTGCTTTCGTTTCCCTTTGGTATTTTGGCCCAGATGATTCGAGGCTGGCGTTGGCGACAGGCATTGGATCCCGTCGGAGAACATTCGAGAAAGAGCGTGGCGGTGAACGCCGTGTTTCTGAGCTATGCCGCCTCGTTGGTGGTTCCGCGAATTGGTGAGTTCACGCGCTGTGCTGTGATGAAGCGCTACGACGACGTATCGTTCACTAAGGCTTTAGGAACAGTGGTGACAGAGCGCGTTATCGACTCGCTGCTCGTAATGATCATCACAGGGCTAACGCTGATCTTCCAGATCCGTATTTTCGATATCTTTTTCGCCCGTACAGGCACACGGCTTGACACGTTCTTCACCCAGTTCAGCCTAACGGGATGGATCGTCACCGTTGTCTGCGGCATTGCGGTTATCGGTTTGGTGTGGTATCTGGCCAGGCGGCTGTCGGTGCATGGCAAAATCAAGGATATGCTCCACGACATGTTTTTGGGAGTTTCGAGCCTGCGGCAAGTGAATAACGCGCCACTTTACGTGTTTTGGACGCTTGCCATCTGGGCTTGCTACTTCCTGCACTACTACTTGACTTTTTTCTGCTTTGACGCGACAAGCGGATTAGGAGTAGACTGTGCCATTGTGACATTCATCGTGGGAAGTATCGCCGTGATCGTGCCCACACCCAACGGAGCAGGACCTTGGCATTTCGCCGTAAAGACCATGCTGATGCTCTATGGTGTTGGATCTACCGATGCCCTCTATTTCGTCTTGATCGTTCATTCAGTCCAGACGCTGCTCGTTGTACTGTTGGGTATATGGGCGTGGGCAGCTTTGAGTTTCACGGCCAAGAAAAAGCAAAAGGAGTTGGGCAGAAATATGTTGACAGACAGATAAATTAAGAATATATAATAACCTCGGACTGGACAGGGTGTCCGGTTCGCCTAAAACCAAATTACTATGAGTGAAATAAGCAATTTGAAGCCAGCAGCCATCTGGCGCAATTTTGACGCTTTGACCCAGGTGCCCCGTCCGTCGGGACACGTGGAGAAAGTACAGCAGTTTCTTCTTGATTTCGCACAGCGCGTAGGCGTTGAGGCCTTTAAAGATGCCGGCGGCAATATCGTGATGCGCAAGCCTGCAACACCGGGAATGGAAAATCGCAAGACCGTGTTGCTCCAGGCCCATATGGACATGGTGCCACAGAAGGCTCCCGACAGCACGCACGACTTTGTCAACGATCCCATCGAGACCTATATTGAAGACGGATGGGTGAAGGCCAAGGGCACAACGCTTGGCTCCGACGACGGTATCGGCGTGGCTGCCATCATGGGCGTGATGGAGGACAAGGACTTAAAACATGGCCCGGTAGAGGCCCTCATCACACGCGATGAAGAGACAGGTATGTATGGCGTCAACGAACTGCCCACTGGCGAGCTGCACAGCGATATATTGATGAATCTCGACTCTGAGCTGTGGGGTAAGTTTGTCATCGGCTCTGCCGGTGGCATCGACATTACCGCCACCATGGAGTATCAACCCGTTGAGAATGAGGAAGAGACTGCCGTCCGCGTTACTTTGAAGGGACTGCGGGGCGGACACTCAGGCCTGGAAATCAACGAGGGACGCGCCAATGCCAACAAGGAGATGGTACGCCTGGTACACGAGGCCATTGCACAGCTCGGTGCCCGCCTCGCATCCTGGCACGGAGGCAACATGCGCAATGCCATCCCCTTCAAGGCTGAGGTGGTATTGGCACTGGCCAAGAAGAACGTGGAGGCGCTGAAGGAACTTGTAGCCAAGCAGAAGGCGCTCGTAGAGGACGAGTTCAAAGGTATCGAGAACAAGGTGGAGTTCTTCACCGAAGAGGCCGACAAGCCTGCGATGCTCGTTCCCGCTGAGATTCAGGACAACTTGGTGGATGCCATCTATGCTTGCCACAACGGTGTGGTGCGCATGATTCCTGCTTATCCTAATGTGGTAGAAACCTCAAGCAACCTGGCCATCGTCGACATCGAGGACGGAAAGGCTGCCGTTAAGATCCTTGCCCGCTCCAGCCGTGAGGATATGAAGGACTATGTGGGCAAGACCATCGAGTCGTGCTTTGCCATGGCTGGCATGAAGGTAGAGTTCAGCGGTAGCTACGGCGGTTGGGATCCTAACCCCGACAGCGAGATTCTGAACCTGCTCAAGAAAATATACAAAGAGCAGACAGGCAAAGAGGCTGCCGTTCAGGCCGATCATGCGGGATTAGAGTGCTCGGTCATCTTGAGCAAGTATCCCGGCATGGACGTTGTCTCCCTCGGCCCCACATTGCTCTCGCCTCACACCACCAACGAGCGTTTCGAGATCGCTACGGCACAGCCCTTCTGGGATCTGCTGACCAAGACGCTCGAAGAGATTCCTGAGAAGTAACTTGGGATTTGCCCAGTTTAATACAGCACACGACGGCTTCCTCTGCCCTTTTCCGCATCATCATGACGGAATGAGCCCCGGAAGCCGTTTTTTATTTTCTGCGGATTCTCTCATTTTTGTCTATGCAGACAAGACCGATTGGGGTGCATAAATTGGCAGAAGAGGGCAAAATATTTCATAATTTACCATAATCCAACGAAAAAACATAATGCCTTAAGTGCACAGCAATTTTTACAGGGCACTATGTTTTTTTCGACCTGTACGAATGTATATTTTTATTCGCCATTACTTTTTTATGGTGGTCTCCTGCAGAAAGCCGCCACAAAGATAGCAACCCAAATAAGAAGTAAATATTACCCGCACCAAAAAAAATAGCGTCTGGGCAACTCTTGGCATTCGCCACAAAGTTGTGCGGCATTCGCCACAAGGTTGTGCGGCATTCGCCACAATGTAGTTTAACGTTTTTGGTTGACTAATTTAAGCCTTGAGTCCACTTTAAAAAGTCCAGTCTCTATCATTTCATAAGAAATTAGTTCAAATAAGCTTGCCCAAAGATGCTTGTATGTCGGATATTTTTTGTACCTTTACATCTGTAAACAAGAAGGCATAAT
>Ga0256404_1002037_pt1 | contig 45991 bp, 31 predicted proteins | sample RumenRJG_01DNA_FD_185990 | JGI IMG/M metagenome (GOLD analysis project Ga0256404, IMG submission 185990) | Bovine rumen microbial communities from Lethbridge, Alberta, Canada - RJG_01 | ecosystem: Host-associated > Mammals > Digestive system > Stomach > Rumen | place: Canada: Alberta | collected... | reverse complement strand
TACAGGTAACATAAAAATCGCCTCCACATTGAAAAATATTTGCCGCCGCGAGCGACGGTACTTATTAATCAATAGGCACGAAGCGCCGCATTTTTTGCGGCAGTTGTCAAGTGTTTTTTGATAAAAAAGTGGGGGATTTTATAAAAAAAGGAATCCGAAAGCCTTATAGAATGGTGCTTAGAGATTCCGAGAGATTATGACTGTGGCAAGGGAGGAAAATATAACGAAGGCAGCAGAATTACTACATATTACACAACCGACGCTTTCGAGACAACTTATGCAGCTTGAGGAGGAGTTAGGAACTAAATTATTGAAAAGGGGCAAGCACAATGTATATCTTACGGAAGATGGAATGTTATTGAAGAAACGTGCGCAGGATATAGTTACATTGGCGGACAGGACAGAGAGAGAATTTACGGAGAGGCAGGAAGAGATAGCAGGTGAGATAGTATTTGGAAGTGCTGAAACTATGAGTGTCTATGAACTTGCGAAAATAATTGCTGAATTTCAAAAGGAATATCCACTTGTGCAATATGAAATGTATACGGCAATAGCTGATGATATTAAGGAACGTATGGATAAAGGAATTGTAGATATCGGGCTGTTGACCGAACCTGTGGACATATCTAAATATAATTTTATCCGTCTGGACAGAAAAGAAAGATGGGGTGTATTAGTGAGAAATGATTCAAAATTAGCAGAGAAAGAGTATGTGACACCGGAAGATTTGGCAAATGTACCACTTCTTATGGCGAAGCGTGAGATGGTAAGAAATGAATTGTCGAACTGGTTTGGTGGATATTATGATAATCTCAAGATTGCCGGTACATACAATTTATTAAATAATGCAGCAGTAATGGTGGAAAATGGAATCGGAGTTGCTTTATGTTTTAAAATAAGCCACGATTATGAACATCTTAGCTTTGTGCCATTTGCACCGGCATTAGAGACAGGCTGTGTATTGGTATGGCAGAAGAACAGACCACTTTCTAAGGCTGCAACAGTATTTTTAGATATTGCCAAGAAATACATAAAAGGCATATCATAAACAAGATAAGAGGTATTAGACACCAAATTAATATGAGTAGTATACTTTAGATGTTGTTAAAGAAATAGAGGTTTAAATGGAGGTTCATATGAAGAAAATAAAAATTATATCACTAATATTAACAATGGTTTTAATACTTACAGCGTGTGGAAGTTCGGATAAGAAAGGGAATAATGAAAAGGCTACTTCTAATAAAGCTGACGTGACCGATAATGGACAGGCTGATAAGAATGTTTCAAATGATAATTCAGAGAATACGGAGAATAAAGATTTATCATCAGATGAGACACAGGGGGCAGAGGATAAGAATTCAGATAATGGTAATGGAAATAAGAAAGTATTAGTGGCATATTTCTCGGTAACACATACAACTGAAAATATTGCTAAGGAAATTGCAAATATTGCAGGTGCAGATTTATATGAGATTGTTCCGGAGCAGCCATATACAGATGAAGATATTGATTACAATGATGATAATAGCAGATGTTCGGTAGAGAATAATGATTCATCGGCACGTCCTGCAATTTCAGGCAAGATAGATAATTTAGACCAATATGATATTGTATTTATCGGCTATCCTATCTGGTGGGGAAAAGCACCTAAGATTATGAATACATTTGTGGAAAGTTATAATTTCGAGGGTAAGATAATAGTTCCGTTTTGCACATCGGCAAGCAGCGGTATAGGTTCAAGTGCAGATAATTTAGTAAAATCAACAGATGGTGCAACCTGGAAAGATGGACAGAGATTTAGCAGCAATGCAACGATGGATGATATTGCAAGTTGGATTAACGATTTAGAAATTGGCATATTGAAATAAGAAATAAAAATATATAAGAATAAAAGCATATATCAAGAGCAATAAGTATATGAGATAGTAAAGAGTATATCAAATATCGCATATCAGATAGCTAAGCAGAGTTAGGAGTTTGCATTGTATGACAATCAAAGAAGTAAGCGAGAAATATAACATTCCAATAGAAGTTCTTGAGGAATATGAAATGTGGAATTTATGCAAAAAAACTAAAAAGTCTGATGAAGAATGGGAATATAATGACGACGATTTAGAAATAATCAGCATAATAATGACACTTCGAAATATTGGCTTTAATAATGATGAAATAAAGAAATATATGGAATTGCAATTAGCAGGTGATGACACAGAATCGGTAAGATTAAGACTTCTGAAACAGAAGAGAAATGTATTGTTAGATGAGATACATTCAAATGAGAAATGCATAGAAGATATAGATTACCTGAGATTTAAATTAACTGAATAAGAAGTAGTGTGCGCAGAAAGGCTGTATGTTAACGAATAATGTACTAAGCACCGTAAGTCAGATGTAGTTCTGATAATGGTGAGTAGAACAAAATCGTTGATGTACAGCTTTTATCACTTTAATATATTGAAAATTCCCCATATTTAGCGGAAATAAACTGCGTTATAGTTTAAACCTATAACAAACCATAGGAAATACATATTATACAAATCAGAAAATATAGTTGACAATTAGTGCTGTTCAATGTAAAATCACTAGACATAAGAAATCATACAAAACATATAGGAATAGTAATAATAAATATTTCCATAGATTTGTAAGGATGAAATATGAAAAGAAAATATAAATGAAATGGAGGTAAAGAAATGTCTGAGATTTTAATAGAGAATTTATATAAAACCTTTAAGACAAAAGGCGGAGAAGTACATGCTTTAAATGATGTAAGTCTTTCAATCGAAGCAGGAGAAATCTTTGGAATAATCGGAATGTCCGGTGCAGGAAAAAGTACACTTGTCCGATGTATGAATTATTTGGAACGTCCGACTAAAGGAACAGTTAAAGTCCAGGGACAGGAATTATCCTCTTTATCAGGCCGACAGCTTAGAAAGAAAAGAGAAAACATCGGAATGATTTTCCAGCATTTCAATCTGTTAATGCAGAAAACAGTAATTGACAACATTTGTTTTCCTTTATATATACAGGGTACATCTAAGAAAGCAGCGAGAAAAAGAGCAGAAGAACTTCTTGAGATAGTAGGACTTTCGGATAAGGCTAAGGCATATCCGGCACAACTTTCAGGAGGACAGAAGCAGAGAGTTGCAATCGCAAGAGCATTAGCTACTAATCCTAAGATACTTCTTTGTGATGAGGCAACAAGTGCATTAGACCCACAGACAACATCTTCTATATTAGAATTGCTTAAGAAGATTAATAAAGAATTTGGAATAACAATAGTAATCATTACACATCAGATGTCAGTTGTCAGAGAGATATGTACTAAAGTGGCAATTATGAAAGAGGGAGTAATCGTAGAGCAGGGCGATACGGTTGAGATATTTAATCACCCTAAGTCAGATGTTGCGAAAGAACTTCTTAGTACAGACAGCGATAGCTTATCAGATAAAGAAAGTTATGATGTAGTAGATAACATACAGAATGGAACAAGAATAAGAATTGTTTATTCGGAAAATTCAGCATTTGAGCCGGTAATTGCAAATATGATTCTTAAATTCAATGAACCGGTCAATATTCTGAAGGCATCAACTAAAAATGTTGGTGGTGTGGCAAAAGGTGAAATGATTCTTGAATTTCAGAAGAATTTCACAAGGCTTTCAGAGATACAGGAATATCTGAAAGAACGAAATATTGAATTAGAAGTCATTGATGAAAAGTGGAAGGAGGGTGCTTAAAATGTTTACTCCGGAAGTTATAGAAATGATAAAACAGGGAATTTACGAAACACTTTATATGACATTGGTTTCTACATTCTTTGGATATCTTATAGGTTTACCAATGGGCGTGTTACTGTGTGTGACAGGAAAAGATGGATTAAAACCGAATGCAGTAATATACAAGGTATTAGATATAATTGCCAACATCGTAAGAAGTATCCCATTCTTAATTTTGTTAATATTACTGATACCATTTACAAGACTTTTATTAGGACAAAGTTATGGCTCAACAGCCACGATAGTTCCACTTGTAGCAGCAGCTATTCCATTTATAGCCAGAATGGTTGAATCTTCATTAAAAGAAGTAGATGCAGGTGTTATAGAAGCAGCAAGGTCTATGGGAGCTTCAACATTCAGAATTATTATAAAAGTGCTTTTAGTAGAAGCAAGAACATCTATTATTACGGGTGCAACGATAGCAATCGGTACAATACTTGGATATTCAGCTATGGCAGGAACCGTAGGCGGCGGTGGACTTGGAGATATCGCTGTAAGATATGGTTATTACAGATATCAGACAAATATTATGATAGTTACAGTAGTATTACTTGTGGTATTAGTTCAGATATTCCAGTCAATCGGAATGTTAATAGCAAATCGTCTTGATAAACGTAAATAATTAGATGATAAATACAAAGCAGAAACATTAATAAAATAAAGTCAGACATAACCTAAAAATATAGTTTATTACAATTAACAATTTAACAGCTTATAAGACTTATTTAATAGGTCTTTATATAAAATAAAAGAGAAAGAAGAGGACAAGAATATGAGAAAGACATTTAAGAAAATTTTAGTAGCAACATTAACAGGTGTAATATTAGCAAGCTCATTAACAGGCTGCGGAAAATCTAAGAAAGATGATAAAACAATTAAAATCGCTGCATCAGCAACACCACATGCTGAAATATTAGAGAAAGCTAAACCATTATTAGAGAAGAAAGGCTACAAATTAGAGATTAAAGTATTTGATGATTATGTTCAGCCAAACCAGGTTGTAGAGAGTGGAGAATTTGATGCTAATTACTTCCAGCACATTCCATACTTAGAATCATTTAATAAAGAAAAAGGTACACACCTTGTAAATGCAGGTGGAATACATTACGAGCCATTTGGAATCTATCCTGGTAAAAAGAAATCTTTAGATGATATTGCAAAAGGTGATTCAATCGCAGTTCCTAATGATACAACAAATGAAGCAAGAGCATTACAGTTATTACAGGATAACGGAATCATTAAGTTAAAAGATGGTGTAGGTCTTGAAGCTACAGTTAATGATATCGTTGATAATCCATATGATGTTAAAATCGTAGAACTCGAAGCTGCACAGGTAGCAAGAGTAGTTGATGAAACAGCATTTGTTGTATTAAATGGTAACTATGCACTTCAGGCAGGTTTCTCAGTAGGAAAAGATTCACTTGCAAGTGAAAAAGCAGATTCAGAAGCAGCACAGACATATGTAAACATAATCGCAGTTAAAGAAGGCAATGAAAATAAAGATGCAATCAAAGCATTAGTTGAAGTATTAAAATCAGATGAAATCAAAGAATACATCAACGAAACATACGATGGAGCAGTAGTTCCATTCGAATAAATCGATTAGGATAAATAAAGATGTCCGTCTATGAAAGTACATATCATAGACGGACATCTTATTGTATTTTAAAGTTAAATTTTATCAGTATTTCCTTAGAAACTCCACCATTTCCTCAATAGTCTTTGTACTTTCATCTAAGAATGGATAGAACACACTGAAGGCGTGTGTCAGTTTCGGATTCTTAGGAAAATTCAATAATTTATGTGGGACATTATATTTAGCAAGGGCTTTCTCGTAATTCAATGTATAGTGTGAAAGATTGTCATTAGCGCTTGTTACCAGAAAACAAGGTGGCAATGAAGTTACAATATCCTTATGTTCAGGATTAACATATTTTGCAAAATTTCCTTTTTTATAATTCTTGCCAAAGACATATTTAGGTAAGAACATGCCTATCTGGTCAAAGCGAGTTGTATAGAACATACCGCTTATAAGACCAAGAGCATTGATTCTAAGATGAGATGGTTCTACATTTGCTGCATTTGCAACAGCTTCGCAATTATCAACAGCCGTATGATATGTAAGCAGACACGCACCCCCACTGTCACCGACAGCATAAATATGTTCAGTATCGCCATTGTACAGGGAGATGTTATCAGAGATAAAATTCATTGCCATTGTGATATCTGATAATTGTTCATAAATCATACAATCAGGGACAAGACGATATTCAATACTAAATACTAAGAAGCCCATTGAACTAAGTCTCGCACAGAAGAATCTGTTAAATTCCTTATTTCCCATAATCAGCCCGCCACCATGGACGTTAACAATTACAGGGAGAATAGTATTCTCCATATCTTTTGGATGGAATATATCTAATCTATGTTCTTTAAGTCCGTCATTTGAATAAGAAATATCCTTATATTCCAGTATGTTGTCTGGAAAGTCAAATTCTATGTCTCTTTTAGAAGCTGACTTTTCGAATTCTTCACGTTGTTTATAGAAAATATTTTTAATACTCATAATTACCTCGTTTCTTTCGAAGGTTATTTTACTTATAATAAATATGATCTTAATGAATTAAATACTTATAAATAAAAACACCTGAATTATAGTATAAGAATACCATTTGTAATAAAAACTTACAAGAACTTAAAAACAATTGTATATGTATTGTATATGCATAATATCATATTAGTGGCATAAAATGGCCGAATTGGTAGACAAAATTCAAGGAATATGGTAAAAAATAATTGAAAAATGTCGATATTTATTATAAACTGATGAACGTAAGTGTGTGAAATGAAACGAAAGAAGGTGAAACTGTTGTTTGTAAGTGACAAGAGTCAGATGAAAAGTACTAAGATAGATTGTTATCCTACAATCAATAGTTTGTGCAGTGTAATTCCAAGAGAGACCAGGGAACATATGCAAAGAGTTGGCGATTATTCAGAGATATTATTCAGATTTATCTATGATATAGATGCTGACAGGATTCATAAGGAACTTGGATATGAATTCGAAAAATATAGCAGAGATATTTTTAAATATCATGATATCGGAAGAGTCTATATTCCATTTGCAGTTCTTAATAAGGTAGAGAAGCTTACAGATGAAGAATTTCAGTTAATAAAGGACCACGCTATAAATGCGATTCCGGCAATGGATAGCATTTATAAGAAGCCTTTTAATAATGCAGTTATGAAGCATTTTATGAACGTTGCATTGTATCATCATGAGAGATGGGACGGCAACGGTTACCCGAAAGGATTAAAGGGTGAGGAGATACCATATGAGGCGAGAATTTGTGCTATTGCAGATACCTATGATGGAATAACAAGCTGGAAACCATATAAGAAGAAGCAGACATCTAAGGAAGAAGCGATAGAGATAATAAATAAGGAGTCAGGCAGACAGTTTGATCCGGAGTTAGTTGACTTATTTAGAGCAAGTATGAAGATAATATAAAGAAGGTGGTAATATATGAGTGATAAAGGTACTAAAGATTTAGATATGAAAGACATAAATGTACCTGAAGAAAATGATAAGAATAAAAAGGATAAGAATAAAAAAGATAAAAAGAATAAAGGCAAAAGGAATAGAGATAAGAACGTTCAGGATAAGGATAACATAGATAATCCTGACGGTAAGAAAATCAGACGTTCATTCCTAAGCAGGTTTGATTTGCTTAACAGATTCAAACACTGGTATATGGGTGGAATAAGTATTACGAGAAGTATGTTCAGGGTAAGAGCAGCATGGCAGGGCGTAATAATTATTACAGCGATTTTGACTATTTTATTTATTCTGTCATCTTTCTATACAGGAGCCGGAGAATTTGTTATAAGTCTAGACAGTAATATGTCAAAAGATGGTTTCTACTTAGCTAACAGAGACAGTTTCGAAGAAAAGTTAGTCTGTCTTAGAAGTGAAGCGGTTGTGGCAGATAATATTAATGTATTCGATATAGCAAATGATGTTGATGAAGTCGATGGTGTACATGATGGACAGAACTATGTTGCACATACATTTTATCTTACAAATGAAACGGGTAAGACGAAAGATTACCAATGGTCGATTAATATAAGGCGTTCATCTAAAAATGCTGAGAAAGCACTATGGGTAATGGTATTTGTAAACGGAAAACAGACAACATATGCGATGATTGGAGACAATGGAGAGCCTGAGAAACAATATTCGATATATGAATTTCCATTTACAGATGTCGCATCGACACCTTCTCAATATGAAACTATAAGTAATGATGAAGCAGGAATAAGCAAAGATGAAGTTTCATATGCACAGGATATAAATTTTGCAAATAAACTGACAGCGGAGCCATTCGTTTCAAAGAAGACGATATGCAATGGAGTCAGAGAACAGATAGAAAATAAAGAAGTAGATAAATATACTGTTGTAATGTGGTACGAAGGTGAAGACCCTGACTGTACAGATGACATAATCGGTGGATGGGTTGAAGTCTATATGGGATTTGATTATATTGAAGATTAAAGATTCGATAGAGTATTAGAAGAGAAGAATGGAGGCTTATGATGGAAAAAGATAAGAAGAAAAAGAAAAAAATACCAAAAAGAAGAGTATATTTTCTTGCGTTTTTAATTGTGCTTACAGCAAATGTAGGTGTGTGGGCATGGTTTACGATAAGTAACAGAGCAAGAGTAGAGAATTTATCGTTGATTGCAGATCATCAGGGTAACTTACAGATAGCCGATGACCTTGGTAATGGACCGGGAACATATTCAGATGCACTTAATCTGAATAATGCAACGGGAACTAAGATGTCAAGTATTGTCTTAAGTCCTGTAACATCGAGAGACGGTGTGAATTTCTACATACCTAATTTTGAGCCGCTTACTAATACAGTTAATTCAGTTACGCAGCTTACAGACAGAACACAGCTTACAAAGTATTATATTTATGAGAAAACATTTTACTTAAAAGCCGGAAGTAATTCCAAGAACAATGTAGCAGAGATTAAGAGAACATATGATGTAGCACTTTATGGTGTACAGTCTAATAACAAAACAAATGGCTGCTTTATATATCAGCCGACAAGCAGTGGAGATACAGCAGCAAATGCAATAAGAATCAGCTTCACACTTCCTGATGGACAGACATATGTATATGAACCAAATTGCAACACACATAACAGTGACACAAACAGAGCAATAAACGGTATAGGAAGTGAATATGGCTCATATGCCAATTTGTATCAGCAGAATGCGGATGGAACATTTGTGAAGAGTCCTAAGGCAAATGAATCAGAGAAACTTTTCACATTAGATGAGAATAAAGATACATTAGTAACAATGAGAGTATGGATTGAGGGTACAGATAATGATTGTACTAACTCAATTGCATCAGATATGATTGCAGGACAGATTCAGTTCATTTCAACAGAGAAAAAGAATTAGGGATAAAAACCGGAAAGGTAGAGTGAGAATATGAAAAACAAAAAGACAAGTGAAGAAAAAAGACAGCGAAGAAAACAATTAACAATGACAATTTCGATGATAATAGTAAGTGTATTAGTAATTTCGGTTGCATCATATGCATGGTATAAACTTACTAACACACCAAAGATTACAAGTTCGGAATTTACAGCAGATACTATTGGTAACTTACAGATATCAAATGTTACGGTAGATAATGGTGTAGATAAACCGGAAGAATATAAGGATGCCATAGGATTATTCGATGGAGTATCTGATGAAGATAAAGCTAAGATGTATTTAAGTCCTGTAACAACAGAAGATGGATTAAGATTTTTCAAACCTGTATATCTTGAGGGTAAAGTTGACAGCTTAGAATATCTTGACGAGACAGACCCTGAAATATATAAGGAACTCCATACTAAATATATCTATGAGAAGAAATTCTTCTTAAGAGCAGGTAGTGATAACGTTGATTCAGATAAAGCAAAGTATTATGACATTCATTTCATTGGTATGAGTCAGGATGAGATTAATGGTGCAACATTTGATGATACAACAGGAACATATATTATAAAGAAAGCTGATGCAACAGGAGAGACAGCAGCCTATTCAATAAGAATAAGTTTTGAATTTAAGAATACTCAGACAGGTGATGTAGTTATATATGAACCAAACTCAGAGAAACATAATACATTTAATGAAAATAATAGTGTAAAATATACAAACAAACCAGGTGAAAAATATGGAGAATATGATACATTAAAACAGCTTTCTACAAAGAGTTTCGTAGGAGATGGCAAGGATGGAACAGTAGCACAGTCAGGTTCTATATGCACAATTAAAGAGGGCGATGATGTTGAATGTACTCTTAGAATGTGGATTGAAGGAACAGATGTAGACTGTGTAAACCAGATTGCTGCTGATACAATGAAAGGACAGATTCAGTTTATTTCAACAGAGAATCTTACTTATATTACAAACGGAAACTAAAGAATCATATGATGAGGTAGCTAAATGAATGCTTATTTTTATTATTTTTATAATTTTATGAGGTCAATATTTGATAATGTATACAATCTATGCATAGCATTTAAAAATTGTATCCTCGGAATACTTGACATTCAGTTTTACCAGAAACTTTCCAGCACATATTATAAGGATTTATCGCCACTTGGCTGGATTGCATATATAATTACTCATATTCTTATATATATACTTATTGCATTAGTGCTTTACCTTATATTTAAGGGACTTAAGGTGTTGTTCAGATTTAAAGTACCCGTTGTCGAATATGAGAAGATGAAAGATGAAGTTGTAACCCTTAAACGTGAAATTATGAAAGCTAATTATGAGAAAGATAAGATATTAGCTATGAAGATTTCAGAGATGGGATTAAAAGTTAATGATGAATTACTAGAGCAGAATCCTGAACTTAACAAGTTATATAGTGGAACTGAGAATCCGGACAATATGACTGATGAAGAAATTGCAGATACAATGGCTAAGGAAATGATGATTAGTCAGGCTGAGGCTGATACAATTAAGGTAGAATTAGTATCACCTGAGAAAGAAAGTGAAGAAAAGGATGAAAGTAAACCTGAAGTGGTTGAAACAGGAGAACTCAGATTTCCAAGATTATCAAGTGTGGACAGAGTGTACCTTGCACCTGATTACAAACCATACGAGTACAATAAGACAATGTCACTTGAAGAGATATGTATTAATTTCAGAAATTATGCAGCTTCAAGATTACATTTATACTATGATTTGACAGTAATTAAGCAGGTATTTGCGACATTTGGTGCAGCTAAGATGCTTATCTTACAGGGTATTTCCGGTACAGGTAAAACATCACTCCCATATGCGTTAGGACAGTATTTACAGGATCCGAGCCTTATCTGTTCTGTACAGCCATCTTGGAGAGACAGAACAGAGTTATTCGGTTACTATAACGATTTTACTAAGAAATATACAGAGACAGATTTCTTAAAGACATTATATGAAGCACAGTACCATGATGGACTTAAGTTAATCATCTTAGATGAGATGAACATTGCGAGAGTTGAGTATTACTTCGCAGAAATGTTATCTATTCTTGAGTTACCAAGAGAAGATGAGAGATTTATCACAGTTGTATCTTCACAGGCAGCAAACGATCCTGCCAAGATGATAGAAGGTAAAGTATGGATACCATCAAATGTATGGTATGTCGGAACAATTAATAACGATGACTCTACATTTGCAGTATCAGATAAGGTGTACGATAGAGCTATTCCAATCGACTTAGATGCAAGAGCAGAAGCATTTGAGGCACCTGATACAGAACCAATGAGATTAAGCTTTACTCATATGGAAGAAATGTATGCAGAAGCTAAAGCTAAATATCCTATTTCAGAGGAATATTTACTTGAACTTGATAAACTTGACCAGTATCTTATTGAACATTTCAGACTTACATTTGGTAACCGTATCTTACGTCAGATGAAGGAATTCGTTCCATGTTATGTAGCATGTGGTGGAACAGAAATCGATGGTATCGACTTTATGTTTGCTAAGAAGATTTTAAGAAAATTCGAATCACTCGGACTTGGTTTCATCAGAGATGAGTTAGACGGACTTATTATCTACTTAAACAATGCATTTGGTGAAGAGAATTTCGGAATAAGTAAGGAATATTTGCAGCGACTTAAGAAAATGAGTGGTGCAATGTAAGATAACAATATATAAAGAGACATCTGATAATCAGAATAATGCGAAAGGAGTAAATCAGTGGAAGATATTTCAAACATAAATGATAATGAACAGGAAGATAAATCGCTGAGACCTTTTGACGAAGAAAAAGACGTAGTTCAGAACGTATATGACAAGATTCAGAATATGGACAGGGAAGTTGTTAAAGAAGATGATTTCTATAAATATTTCTACAATCTGTTAGATACAAGTACAAACTTTTGTACATTCAAATATGTAAAATTAGTTAAAAATATAGACGAAGAATGGATAAGTGCAATTGAAGAGGCACTTCCGTCATTACACCATGTTGTTATGAACCCTAGAAAGTTCATAGAAGAGGACAGAGAAATCGTTAATATGGCAATGGCTAGAAATATTACGACAGAATCTTTAAGACACCTCATACAGCACAGTAATCTTATAGATAAATATGATGAGGACGGAACCGTAATTCCTAACAGAATCTTAAATGTATTCAAGGAAGAGAGTCTTAATATCTACGAGAACAGATTCATATGTACATTGATTGCAGAATTACAGCATTTTGTAAATAAGAGATATAATGTAATCTTTGAGAATACCAAAGATGAGTTAGGTGCATTCTTCAAGATGGAATCAATTATCGATAATTATACTGAAACTGTAGATTACAAGTTACAGGTTAATATAAGAGATAAGCAGTCCGATGAGAAGAATGAGAAAGATAATGATGACATATTTCAGAGACTTGTCAAGATTCACAGACAGGTAAATGGTCTTGCATCTACAGAATTTATTACAGAAATGAGAACTATGCCATCAGTAAGACATCCAATTGTAAAGACTAATGCCATAAAGAAGAATATGTATTATAAAGCATGTTATAAGTTATGGAATTTTATCTACAGTTATAATAAAGTTGGATATACAGTAGACTTAGTTAAACGTGAGCCTGTAATTTCAAAGGCATTTGAAAAAGACATTTATGATTCATTTATATTTAATTATGCAATGCTTCATAATCAGGTCGGAGATCCATATAAACTTGATATTAATAAGAAGAAAAAAGAAAAAAATATTGATGTTAAATATATAAGACAATCATTAGAAGAGATAGTCGATAATAGTGGAATGTCTATTGATAACCTTAAAAGGCTCATTAATAATGAGTTAACTGCAATAGATGAGAGAAAGAAAAGAGAAGCTAATGAGGTAGAGAAGTTACGAAGAAAGAGTAACAGAACCAAAACGGATAGCAGCGAATAAGTATATAATTTAAGAATGGTTGATATTAATGAAAGAGCATAAGAGAATAAAACGTGGTAATAATAAAGAGATTTTTACAAAGGTTTTTGGTACTCTTGAAACTGTATTATTCGTTACAGTATTTACCGTTCTATGCATAATGTTATATTCATTACACAAGTATCAATCAGTATCATTATTCAATTATAAGTTCTTAAGAATTGTGAGTGATAGTATGGAGCCGACATTTGCTTCAGGTTCATGTATAATTGTTAAGAAAACTAATCCGGACAAGTTACAACCCGGTGATATAGTAACTTTTATATCACATGATGACAGAATATATGAAGAATACAACACACATAGAATATATGAGATAAAAACAGATAAAAATGGAGAGGTTGTATTCATAACCAAGGGTGATAAGTTTTCATCACCTGATGATAAGACAGTAAGAAAAAATGATATTATCGGGAAATATGTGAGTAAAGTGCCATTTAGTAAAGTAATCAATTTCCTGATAATCAAGCTTTCAAACAGTATGGTTTATTTCGTAATTATAATCATTCCATTAATATTGTGTCTGTTGTCATATATTAAACAGCTTATGAGGATACTTGTATTCGGTGATATGAATTATAAGAAAACGAAGGCTAATGACAAAATAAAAGCTAATAATAAGATAAATAAGAGAACTAAGAAAACGCAGATAAAAAACAATGATAAAACGAAAGCAGATAATGAAGCTAAGTTAAATAACAGGACAAAAGATAATAAAGTAAAAGATAATAAAGTAAAAGATAATGATAAGAAATGCTAGAAATTGAAAGGAAGTGAAAGTAGTATGAAACGTATATTTAAGCAGGAAACAGTAATGCTTGTATCGCTATGTCTTGTACTACTTGTGGTTATGTTCGGTGCAACCGTTGCATGGTTCGAAGGCATAACCCCTGCTTCTATTAAAGAGATGGATATTAAGGCAGATGATCTGGGAGATTTATATGTGTGGGTTAAGGTAGATGATGAGAATACTGCAAGTGCCGGAGAAATAGATGATGAGAATTACGCTCCATTAAAGAGTGTTGGAACAGGCGATAATATTAAGTATTCAATTGATTTGGATATTGCTAAACAGGAGAATATCGAGGATAATACTTTAGCTCCAGGGGCATATGGTACTGTAAAGTTCAAGATATTATCTAAGACTTCTAGAACTACAGGTTATGCAATAAGCGTAACACCATCAATTGAATTAATAGATGGATATGAAAATATCGGCTCAGGTCTTACAGAGGAAGAATTTAAGAAATTAGTGGAGAGCCATCTGAAATTCTATGCGACATATGATGATGACAGCAAGGAATATGAAGATGTAATACCATATAGTGATGAATGTCTATTCTTATATAACGAATTCAAGGGAATAAAAGGAGACGTTAATGAGAATGAGATTAAATATGTAACACTTTACTGGTATTGGCCATATGAATTCACAGATATACCAAAGAGCCTTGATATATATAATGAGGATAGCGATTTCTATGAAGAATTCAAGAAATATACATTTAGTACAATGATAAATGAGAAAGAAGAAATCGTGAATATCAGAAGAGAGATAAGTGAGAGTATAGAAGCATATGACTGGGACGATACCTATATTGGTAATTATGTCCAAAGCTTGAAATTCCACTTTGACGTAGAATCACTCAGAAAATAAAAATAAGATAACAAAGCCACATATGTGGTTATACAGATAATAGATAATACTACTTAGAGACAGAAAATCAGATAATAAGAGAAATATTTAGCAATACAGATTAACGTATGATTAGAGAGCAGGTTGAAAGATGAAGAAAATACTTAAAAATGATAATGCTAAAGAAGAAAATATAATAGATATTGAGACAGATAACATAGTAGGAACAGCTAATGAAAATGCTGCTGATATGTCTGACATACTTAGTGATATTGAAATTATAGAGACAGAGAATCATAATATCGACAATAATCTTTCATCTGATAATGAGAAAAGTGAAAGTGGGAATGGTAAGAATAGACATAAGAAGCCTCTTATAATTACGGTAGCGGTTGTATGCATCTTAGCTTTAGCAGCAACCTTCTCATGGTATCTTTACACGAAAGATAATCATGCCGATAAGAAAGATATAAAGATAATGACACCATATTTCCTATATCTTCTTAATCCTGATGATAAGAATTCATTACAATTCTCAGTTGGTAACATTCATCCGGGAGAGGTTAAACAGATAGTATTCTGTGTAAGTAATAAGAAGCCTGATGATGTATCAGATGGTTCAATTGATATTGCGAGAGAATCGAACTTTAATTATGATTTGGAATTCATATATACAGAGAATCTGTTAGTTAATTATAATATTTATGAATTGAAGAAATCATCATATTCAGATGAGTCAGATATACCAGAGGATGGTATAGTAGTTGATGGTGTTGATAATGTATATTGGCAGAAGATGATTAAAGATGGTGAGACGAATGCTGCACCAATTAGTTATACCAGAGATGAAACAGCTACAAGATTAAATGAGTTATTTGGCAGTGATGGTACAGGCATATTTAACAAAGGAAAATATTTCTTATATCAGAATGATACAAATGGTAATCCATTAGCACTTGAGTATAAGAATTCAGATGGCGTAAGCCAGTATGAATATGATTATTACCTGTTAGAAATATCATGGCAGGATGGTGTAGACTTCAGTAAATATACTAAGGAGACAGACCTTGTATATGTAGTAGTTAATGCTAAACAGCCTAAGCCGGTTGAAAAGTAAACTATTGTTTAGATATACCGGTGGTTAAAAAGAACACAGTTAAACAGAATATAGTTAATTGCAAATGATGGTGGTGAAGAGAATTGTCAAAGCAGAATAAAACATTAAATAAAAAGAGAATCAGAAGAATAGCAGGAATCTTATTAGTCATAGCACTTGCAGGAATAACAGGTATAGTATATGGTAAATATTATGCATCAAGAAATAACAAGGGAATAGTTGTTGCTTCTAATCTGTATTTTGGAAGTGATAAGTTAAGAAAATCAACAGGTGTCACAAATATAGATGATATCGTTAATAATGATGAAATACTTAATAAAATTAATGTTTTTACAAACAGCGGTTCATGGGCAATGACGAATTTACCGCTTTCATTTGATATTCGTAACTACGATAATAATATCTTATATAATGAGAATAAATTAGATATTGAATATAAAATAGAATGTGTATTATTAGATGAGCCAATCGGAGCAAAATACAGCATTATATCTAATGATGGTTCGGTTCACAGCCTTGATAGTAAGGGAAGCAAGGTAGAACTGACAGGTAAATTAGAGGGTGGAACTCTTAAGTCAGATACATTTGCGGTACAGATATCGATGGTATCACAGGAAGTATATGAGGCAGCCAGAGTATTAGTAATGGCTTATCCTATAAGTCCTGATTATGTATATAAGGATAAAGATGAGAATCAGGAATACAGACTTCTTGGTATATTTAAGGGACATATAACAGATGTGGAAATGTCTATCGATAGTGCTAAATTCAAGGTACAGGATAACGAGCAATATAGTGATAGTAATTGGAAGAAACTTGTAACAGACTTATCGGGATATGTCTACAATATTAAAACAATTGGTGATGTTGTTACAGATGAGGGAACGGCAACAAAACAGGAGATTAAGGTAACATGGAATACGAATTACCTTACAATAGATGAGTATGATGACAGCTATTTAGCAGCTAAAGAACATGATGAGAAAGCTAAGCAGGCTGCGATTGCTGAAGCAGAGGCAAAAGGAGAACCGACAGATGATGTCAAATATGACAAATATCTTATAGATAATGGAGATGGAACAATGTCGATGATAATAAGTGTACTTCCGTACTATAGCATTGATATTACATTCTATAGAACAGCAGATTTCAAGAGTGCATTAAGCAGTCAGCCTGTTAATGCCACAGGTAGAAAGTGGTTTGAAGATCTGGTTACAACAGTAATGAATGAGTAAATCTTTGAGATATCGTTTTGTTAAAAAATGGAGGAAGCTAGTCTATGAGCAAAAGAACAAAGCAGATAATTGCAATAATCTTATGTATAACGATGGTTATAGGTTTCGATAATGTATATGGTTATCGGACAGTATTTAAGTATATAAATAGTGTGATAGTAACGAAAGCAGGAGAAATAAAGGATAAGGGTAAAACTGACTCTGAAAGTGGTAAAGCTTCAGACGAGAATGTGGTTGAAAGCGATACTTCTGAACCAGAGAAAGAGACAGTCGAAGAAGATACAACTGCACCTGATGCCGTTATAGATGTAGATGGTGAAGAGACTACAACAAAAGATAGTGAGAATATTACAGATTCATCAGATAAATATACTCAGGAGACTACGACATCGGGTAATAAGTATAATTCTAATAAGAACAACGGATATAATAGTTCTAAGAACAATGTAAATAATAATGCAGATAATAAATCGAATAACAACACAGTTACTAATAATGATAATACTAATAATAGTAATACGGGTAACAATGGTACAGATAATTTCTTAAGTGATGAACCTACAGCTAATGTAGATACTACTGTAGTAGGTCAGGGAGAAGTCCTAGAGGGAGATGTAGAATTAGTTGATGGTAAGAATACAAGAGTACAGGTAACTAAGGCAGAGAATTTCGTTAAAGGTGGTGTCTACTGGATACAGTCACAGACAGACTGGACTAAATTAGCGGAAATCAGCCAGACAAGTACACTTGAGAATATGACATTCGCTATATACAGACGTGAATCCCATTATGATGACTGGACACTTACTGATATTAAGATAGGGAATGAGAATTATCCATTCTCAGGATCAATGTATCAGTTATATACGAGTAGTGTAATAAATACGAATGTGGTTCTCTTTGAGTACTTATCATCTAAAGCTAAGATAGGTAAAAAAGAAGGTAATAAGAATAATTCCATAACAATTAATTACACTAGTTCTGTCAATGCAGGACTTGCTACGAACCTCGTAATAGATAAGGGCAGTACTGTATATATGGGTGATGCCAAGAATTCGAACTACTATGTAAAGATTAAGGGAACAATCGCTTCAAAAGGAATGGCAGCAGGTGGACTGTTCTCATATGTGAAAATTAATGAAAACAGTACAGTTGCAGAGGGAGAAGATGAGACAGCTAACATCTATCTTGATGGTATAAACAATATCGATTTATCAACAATTACAAGTGATATGTATGGTAAGACAGCAGGTGGTCTTATAGGTGATATTACAGGTAAGATTAATCTTTATATAAATAGTATACCTAAGACTACTATGACAGTATCAGCTTATGCAACGTCTGATACTCAGGCAGCAGGTGGACTTATCGGAAGAGTCGGTAATGGTGTGAAAGTAACACTTACTAATACTGATGCCATTACACTTAACAGTAGTGTAAGTTATTTTAATGGTTCATATGGTTATACTGCAGGTGGATTAATAGGTTGTGTAGACAATGCGGAAGTCTATGCAGACAGCAATGGTGGAATCATACAGAAGAGTAATGTTTCTGCATTAAGATATGCAGGAGGACTTATCGGTTATGCAAATAATTCAAAGATTGTAGTTAGAAACTATACACAGAATTCAGGTACTTATATATATCAGTATTCTAATGGTTCAAATGCAATTAACCTTGCGGCAGGTGGTGTCATAGGTAAGTTCTACTGTGATGAGGATAATTCAGATGGTAAATTAGAGATTTCGTATATTAAGTCATCTAATAAGACAGCAGCTACAGCTTCTAATATCAGAATTACAACAGCAAGTACGAACGATAATAAACCGAACTATAATAAACGTGGTGGACTCGTAGGTATTATAGATTCCGGAGCATCAAATGTGTATATTCACGATATTAATACTGATGCTAAAGAAACTGGGGCAGGTGGAGATAATTGCTATTATGTAAACCTAATCTATTATAATAATAATGTTAATAATTATCAGTCACAGGCAGAGAGTGGTGGACTTGCAGGTGTAATTGCAGGAACAGATATTAAGATAGAAAATGTAGTATTTAATTATGTATATATCAGTGGGTCTAATGGTAAGGACAGTAACTCTATAAGTGGTGACATAGTCGGAGATATTGCTGCAAGAACAGGTTTTGTTAATAATACACATAAGAATACAAAGATTACGATTAAAAATATAAATGTAATGAGTAACTACATTGAATATGTTAATTCATATCATGGTGGTTTATTTGGTGTAATGTCTAATACTGTTGTGGCTATGCAGGGAACAATTGATTTAAGCAAAGTTCCATATAAGACATATTCTAATTCACAAAAATTTGCAAATTCTATAGTATTATTAGGAACGGAAGGAAATAGAGGTTTTTTGGCAAGTAATATAAACAGAAGTTTTATTTATGAAGACACAGATTGCGTGTATACCAGACCTATAACATATAAGGATGATGGAACCATTAATGAGTTTGATGCCGATAACATAAAGTATTCTAATTGGGGGGGAGCAGATATCAATTCAACGCCTAAGTATTGTATAGACGATATTGGTAATTATGGTTCAGTATTAAAAAATGTTGAAAGTGTATTACAGATTGATAATGCTTATGATAATGTCGTAACAGGTAAGATTACGAAAGATACAGATGGTAATTATATAATAGATTCCCTAGGTGATGCCTTAAGATTTGCAGTAGCAGGCAATACAGCTAATAATGATGACGGATATCCTAAGTTCGGTGGCAACTGTTTCGTAGATGATGGAGAAACTATTCCCAAAGTGACAGATATATTATCATATAATTATAAGATTACGACAGACCTTGACTTACAAAAGGCAGGTATACATGGTTTCGTAAGAAATGATGATGTCAGATATGCATTTACCGGAAGCTTCGAAGGTGTACAGACAGATGGAAAGAACCCTGTTATTACACTTGATTTCATATCTAAGCAGAAATATGGTGGATTATTCACTAATGCCACTAATGCCACATTTAAGAATCTAGATATAACAGGTTATCTGCATTATCTTCAGGCATATGGTATAAATGAAGTTGATGGAAATTACAGGGTTAGAGCAGCAGCAGGAAGTCTTGCAGCATACGCTTCAGGAAATATCAATATAGATAATGTAAATGTTTATACAAGTATTAAGACGTCAACATATAATTATACAACGTGGGATAATAGCTATATGTACTGCTATGGCGGAATGTTCGGCTTATATTATCCGGGAACTAAACAGACAACATATGAATGTACTAACAGTACGATAGCACCAAGATTCAGTGCTGTAAGAAATAACAGCTTCATAGGTGGAATGATTGCATGGATGAGAGTTAATTCTTCATCAATTGTTAAAGAGATGAATATAACAGATACTACTATAGGAACTGAGATAGTAGCTAATAGCTTGTTCTCATATGGAGCAACAAATAATTATATCCATGGAAGATTAAGTGGATTCATTGGTCTTATATCGGGTGACTATGCTGATGTTGGTAATACCGGTAATGTTAATAATAAGGCTTCTAGTATAGGTAATGCAACATATGCAAGTATTAATATGAAGAATACCACAATAGATGGATTAGATATTGATATGACTGATGCAGGTGGTAACTTGACTGTAACTATAGGTGGTGCATTAGGTTACTCATGGGCATATGCAGATGTATCGATAGATGGACTTAAAGTTCGTAATTCTAAGATAGTGAGTCGTGGTGTAGTAGGCGGACTTGTAAGCTTTATGAATGGCAGAATTAATCTTAAAGATATATCATTAGAAAGCTTTGCTATGAGTGAATTTAAGCAAACGCTTAGAGCAACATATTGCTCGTTTCTAATAGGAAATGGACAGAATGCAATCACTACAATAGAGAATTATAAAATAGCAACAGATGGCAAGGTAACAGAGACGGACTATACAAATTTTGATGAGATAGTTGGTCTGACTGTAAAACTTAGAGATCCATCTAATGGTGTCGAATATATTTATAAGCAAAACCAGAATATAGATGAAGCTTACAACGTTGGTGGTATTGTTAATATTATTGATTCAGACTTTAATTCATTTACAGACAATACAGGCACATATCGTTCATATGTGAATAAAGTAGTTACAACACAGAATAAATATACAAGATATTATTATAATCTGTTTACAGACAATAGCACAGACTGGACGATTACTAATGGTGCAATTAATAATGAAAAGCAGTTTATGACATTTACAGTATCAAGATATGCAAGGGATACGTTCAATAGATTTATAAAGGCGTATTTTACGGGTGGTGAATATTTTTCAACATATAATATTAACAATAATTTAGACTTAAATGGCTACAGTTACTATCCTGCACCAATGGCGGGAACAATGGTAATGAATTTCAATAATCATACAGTGACATTATATGGTGAAAAGATAGATACTCTTGAAAAGGAACTTAATACATCAGGTACAAATAAAGTATTAAGAGGAAATACAGACAGTAATTCACAGCATTATATGATGCATGCAGGATTATTTAACAGTTCTTCGGGTAATCTTACGGTTAAAGATTTACAATTAACAGGTTCAATAGCGAACTTAGGTGATAAGACTGGTGCAATTTCCTCTATATCTACTACTAATACATTAAATCTTAATAATATAGTATTTAATAATCTTAAGGTGGCAAATTATGGAGAAACAGGTGCAGGTTTAATGCTTGCACAGGTTGGAGTAAATGCATATAGTTCACCAACATGGACAAAAGCTACGATTGATAAGATAACGACAACAGGATATGATGGTCAGAAACCTGTTGCAGCGGCACTTATCGGTAATGCAGGTAATGACAGTGCTACTAATACTGTAATATCATTTGTCAATATGAAAGTAGAATATGAGAAATTATCTGATAACAAGACAGGTAAGGTATTCAGATATGCATCATATATCTACAATTATAAATTCACTTCAGATTTAACGATTAATAACAGTTATGTATCATACAGATTCTCTGAAGATGACTGTAAAAATATTAATGTAACCTATGGTGATGAGATTAAAAATGGTGTCCAGTATGCAAACGTTGACCGAACAGATGGAGATTTATTAGATACAGCTATTAATGAGGCTAAGAATGGCAGATATATTCCATATATATATATGGAGAGGAATATATATGTTAACCCTAGAAATGGTAATATCACAGAGGGCTGTGGAACATACGAGGATCCATATATCATTAATAATTCTAAGCAGTTATTAACTTTATACCTCTATCTTACAGATAAGGCGGAATATAAAGAAACATTCAAAGGAACAGGTTCTGATGATGATAAATCAGGAGTATGGCAGGTAGTACCTGTAGGTGGAAGTTCAACTAATCATAATGAATGTAGTGTATCAAATGGAGAAGAGACAAAACATATTGCAGTTAAGTATGACAAACCCGGATTCCCTACACAAGATGATTTAAGAACTGCTTATTATAAGATTACGGCAGATATTAATCTCGGTGTCAGTAATGATATGAATGATAAGAATATTGCCGGAGAATATTGTGGACTTGGAACAGAAACTTATCCTTTTGCCGGAGTTATTATCGGTACTAAGCCAGAGTCAGAGTCAGAGAATTACAAGATAATATTACCTGAACAGGGAACTAAGACGGTTACCGGAGGTAAGCAGCAGTTAGTACAGTCAACATTCGGACTTATTCAGTATATGGGTGGAGCAGTTGTTAAAGACTTAGATATCTATAGTCAGAATTATGAACGGAATGCCTATTATAATGTTACTGAATATGGTGGTGGTGTAGCTGCTAAAGTAGTTGGCGGTGACAACATAATTGATAATGTTAATGTAAGAGTAAAATTTAATACTAATATCAAGAAAGAAGATAATAAAACATCGTATGACATCAAGGGTATTGGTGGTTATGTTGGAACTGTTGAAAATGGTTCATTGATATTTAGAGATACACAGGGAAAAGAATCAGTATCAAAGTGTTATTTTGAGAATTACGCAGATATGGCTACTAATGCACTTCTAGTAGATGGTATGGCAAATGTTGTTACATCAGCATTTGAGAGTGTATTAGGTAAGATTGGTGTAAATGTTTCGGATATTAATGCAAGAACAAGTGCTTCATATAATTCAAATTCTAATTACAAGGGCGAATACGGAGAGTCAGTTGGTCTGTATGTCGGAATGGTATATGATGGATATGTAGTATATGAAGGATACAACAATACAGCAATAACTAAACCATATACATTAGAGAAATCTGAAATGGGACTTGCGAATGTATATAGTGATAAGTATCCACTTGTAAATGGATTCCATATGATTAATGGCAATGTGCTTGATGAGAATACTAATGGAACATCAGATGATACTAAGAAGCTTACATTTAATGCTGATGCCACAGGTAAATTATATACAGTCAATGTGAATAATACACAGGCTTTGGAAATATTAACGATGGCACTTAACAGTGATTCATTATCAGTATATTATTGTGAGAATAATGATCATTCTACAGGTTATGGTTATAAGAACAGATGTAGAAAGGCAGCATATGATAATGTCGGAGCTACAGATGCCATTAAAAGCGAAGATAGAGTATTTGCTAAGACTTATGATGATAATAAGTCAGATGACATAGGTTATCTGTATCCTTACATCGCGTATAGGTATATTGATTATACGAATTTAACAACTATAGGTGGAGTTACATATGATAATACAGATTATGTACATAAGAACTATGCAGCATATAAAAAAACATTAACTACTATAAGAGTAAAGGAAAAGGATAAAAAGGAAAATAAAGATAAAATATTCGATTGTATAGTATCAAATGTCAATAAGACAGATGCAAAGGTAGCAGATTATACTACAACATATGTATTAGCTAAGAATATAGGTGGTATACCTAAGACATATGATTTAAGTCTATATGACTTAAGTTTTAAAGGAATTGGTGGAATATATACTTATACTTATTCGGACTTCAGAGCCAACTTCGACGGTAATGGTAATATAGTTAAATTCTATATCAGCAGAGCATATGATGATGAAGTTATGTACAGTGGTATGTTTAACCAGCTTGTATATTCGCAGAGAGAGTTAGCAGAGAATGTATCAGATAAGCAGTTAGAAATTGGTAACTTTACGATTAAGAATAGTATTGTATATAATCCTAACAAATATTCTATTATGTCTCAATATAATACTACAATATACGCTAGTGAAGCAGGCGTTCATACCTGTTCTACAGGTGGTGTTGCAGGACTTATGAAAGGTGCCTGGAAGCTTCAGAATATTACCTGGGAGAGAGATGAACCTATTAATGATGATTTAATTAAGTATGATATCTCAGGATATAGAAGTGTCGGTGGAATAGTTGGTAAAATCGATAACTCATTAAGTTATTCTACTTATTTCACACAGGAATGGTTAGTTGCTAACCTTTCTAAGATGAATGATATAGATTTCATAAATTGTAATCTTAAGGGTACTAATGGTTATCATATCAGTGTTACAGAACTTGGCAGTACTGATTATTCTACCCCAAGATGGGGTGCCTACAGGTTCGTTGGTGCCGGTGGATTAGTCGGCAGTATAGGTACTAATTTATTTTCAGCACATACAGTAATGAGTTATGGTGAAATTAATATAAGCAGCTGCGATATTGACTATGTAGATGTACTACTTAAGAATAAAGGATATGGAGGCGGCTTCGTAGGTCTGTTAGGAACAAGATATAATCCGTATACAACTAATGATGCACAATATGCTTCACATGGTAATGTGACAGTAGATGGTAAAGATGCAGATGATAATGTAAGTCATATATCAAATCTTACGGTTCGTACGGATAATACAGTTAACTCTGTAGAGGATTATTCGCACGGAGGAATGTTTGGTCGTATTGATGCACCTAGAAATAGTAAGATATATGGTGGTAATATAATAGTAACTAATTATAACTTATCAGATATATCAGTCGATGATACCAGAACCAAGGATTATCAAGCCGGTTCAGATGCTACTATGGATGGTGATGGTGGAATCATAGGTTCTGCGAGAGCTAACTATGTTGACTTAAGCAATATAACATTTACCGGAACTAATACTATTGGTACAGAATATGCAAGAAAACATATCGGTGGATTAATTGGTAAATTATATAATGTTTCCAATACTAACAATAACGGAGTAGGCTATAGAGAAGACAATACAGTTAATATCTATGGCTGTAATCTGTCAGGAATGAATATCAGTTCATATAATATTTGTGGTGGTTATATAGGACATACGTTTATAGAGAAGATTAATATCGGAAGTGAATCAACTAAGGATGTTATAAGAGATTCTACCATAACATCAGTAGATGGTGATAAAATCGGTGGAATTGTCGGATATATACATGCATCTGATGGAAATATGTTCCAGAGCTGGCCTGTTTCTAACTTTATTAATATCGATGTAGTTAATACTAAGGTAATTAATAAGAAAGCAAACAGTTCAGCCGGTGGTGTAGTAGGCGGAATATATCTGGCAACAAACTCATCTACAACTAAGCATACATTTAAGAATATTAATGTATATTCTGAAAAAGATGGAGAAGCATTGGTACAGAGTGGAATGTATGCAGGTGGACTTATGGGTGCTACCGGATTAAATGATACAAGATATGCATATGTCTCAGTGCATATGGATGGTTATATAGGTATCGGACAGAAGTATGATACGGATACTAACAGCTGGGATACATCAACTAATACCGGAGTGAATATAAGAGCACCATATGCAGGCGGACTTATGGGAAATGAATATACAAGAGTGTCAGAAACACATCCTGCTGATATAATGGTAGCTAATAACCGAATATATTCAATGAGAACCGATGGTAATGTGGATATTTACAGTGGTGGATTATATGGTATGTATCAGCTGGCAACTAATGCAAACAGTACATTTAATTCTGTAACGGTTAAGAACAATCTTATCTATACAGGAAGAAATAATACAAAATACCAGAAGTCAAATAAGACTACAGGAGGAGTATCATCAGGCGGGCTTATAGGATATATGTATAGTTCTGCTAATACAAATGTATATTTCCCTGATGTTACATTAGAGAATAACAGTATAGGTTATTATGATGTCTCATATGATGACAGAAATAATAATTGGAAGAAAATAACACTTGACAGTAAAGCTGTTAAGCTTGTAAAGATGACATCGGATAAGACTAACCCATCGACTGTATCGTGGGACGAGATAGATGACTTAAGTGATACGACAATTGCAGCTTATTCAGTTGCATTTGGTCAGTTTATTGGAAGACATTCACAGAATAATCAGAATGGACAGGTATATATCTTAAATCCTAAGGTAACAATCGATAAAGATAAAGTTGGTTCTATTCCTGTTATAGATGTGGCAATGAATAGTTATGCGGCAACTACTACACCTAATACGGTAACGTATCAGGAGGGTAATCCATATAATTACAGAAAGTATTGTCATATCGTATATATTGATGATACTACAGGAAGTGATTATGACGATATTAAGACAAGTGTTACAGGCAGATATCCGTCATATATAAGTGAGGACTTAATTATCTCAGATGAAGTTAATTATCAGTTCGGATTATTTGAAAGTATTGTAGATGCATACAGAAACTTAAATAATGGTGTAACAGATACTAAGACTAAGAATTATAATTATATAACAGGCAAGAGATTAAATATGTATATGAAATATAATGATAATAGTAATTATTCATTATGTGGAACAGATAATAACTATTATGACATCACATATAATGTGAAAGAAAATGATAATCCTGCTAACATCTTAAATGATGTGCCTGTTCTTATAATTGATGGTTTACAACCACAGACAGTAGGTAATTATGCAGCAGCTATTCTTACTAATGGTGGTGGTGTTGTATCTGATACAGTAATCAATACACTAAATGGAAATAATAATGCAAATGTTAATAATTCCACATTGAATAAGTTCTGGAAGATAACTTGTGAAAATGCATATATTGATACAGACGGTTCTATTCATAAGATAGATAATACGGATACAAGATTTGCAGAACATCAGTCTACAAGTATTATCTGCAAGAACTATAACAGATTAAGTCTTGCTAATTCAATTTATGACCAGTATATAGATGCCGAAAATGGTGGAAAGATTTATACAATAACACTTTTGAGTTACACATATACATGTCCTGTAGCAACATCAGACGGAACAATCGTCAATAGAATTGAAACAATATACATTCCAGTATTTGTCAAGGAAAAGGTTACCGTTGATTCTTATATAAGAGTATTATCAAATGAAGAATATTCATTAAGTAATGCATCTAAGATTGGTTATAAAGATGAAGTAACAGTTTCACACGATAGTATCTATACAATTTATTCAGAATTCGTATATGATGGAATAAGAAATAATAAGGCATTCTTAAATGATAAGCTTCATAAATTCATTTATGCAGAGAATGCCAGTGGTGTTGATTCATTTACAGTCGGAACGAAGATGACACTTATAGATTATCAGACAGGTAAAGCATATTACTATACGGTTGAGAATAATTTAGAGAATAATAACAAGATTCCGTTCGAAGTATTCAAGGATAAGGACGGTAACAGTTATGAGCAGAGAAACATAAGTAGAGGAATATCTGATGATTTAAGCTTTAATTCATATACTTCAATTGGTTACAAAGAAGGAAATGATTATAAGCCTGGAGAATGGACTTATAAAGATGACAATAATAAAAAAGGCATTGGTGTTGAAAGATATTTCATTATAGTAGAGCCGGCTGAGACAGAGAATAATATTCATTTTCAGTTAAAGATAGCAACGGAAGCTAAAGATGCAAATAATATCACCGTTGATGAATTCTTCAATAAAGAAGTAAGAGGCGATGTAAAAGGAATGGATATGACTTGTATTCCTGGACCAATTATTAAGTTCGGTGGTGTCGATAGTAATGGAATGGGAACTGATGGTGTAACATATGTCAAAGGTAAGATTAGTGCTGATGAAGAAGTAACGATTAATTCGAATATCCAGGTAGTCTTAAGTGATTATGATTTTGAAGCACCTAGCCCATACTGGCAGAAGAAATTCGTAAGTAACACAATCGATAGTGCTAATACTGATAAATATCTTGAAGTATCGGTAACTCTCTTAGATGAGAAAGGTAAAGTAGTTGCATGGCCTGTTGGAACTAATATCAGTGTAAATGGTGCTTCAAAGACAGTTCTTGATAATAACCTAATCATTTATGAGTATAAGGATTCAGGTAAAGAATTCGCAATGAATACTGTACAGAAAGATATCTTAGGTAAATGTTATTATTATAATGTAGCAGAGAGTGATGAAGTAGAGGATATGAACTGGATACATTATGATGAATATAGTGGACAGTGGTACTATTATGTGGATTATGATGCTGTTAACAGTCAATGGATAACACAATATCTTGATAATCCACCACAGGAAAAATATATTTCAATGTCAAACCAGATGGATATTTCACTTGATTTCTCAACAGCAGATATCGATGAGTATGCAGGTAAGAATTACACAGTTATGCTTAAGTTATATCGTTCAGATGATCCTAATTATCTGAATGAAGAGAGTACAAAGTCATACGGAGGTTCAGTTAGACAGTATTCTAACAACGTATTTAGTGAAAGTATTAAAGACTTGTCAGTTGCTTTAGCAGTAGATGATATCTTAAGCCTTGGAATTAATCTTTATAATAATGTTAAAGAAAAATACGAAATTCCATTTACAAACAAGTTTGATTTTAGTAATCTTATTAATAAGAAAAAAGAAGATTCAGATATTGTTGAATGGGCTGATAAGAAATATATGGCAACTTACAGAGTCTATAAAAAGGTTGAGAAGTCAGGTAATAATGATGGTGATAAGGATATAGATTATAATGCTAATATCGGAAATATCATCGAAAGTGCAGGCAATAGTGAATATCAGATTATTAACTGGGACGATTCACCATTTGAGTTATATGATGATTCAGGTACAAAGTTACAATCTGAGAATATAACAGTTAACAAGAATGAAAAGCAGAATGTTATAATAACTTCAAAAGAATTTACTGCTGATGAGATTAAGAATGGTACAAATGGTACTAAGTATGTTACTGAATGGAATATGAATCTTAAGGCGAAAGCAGGAGAGTTCAAAGATGCCGACCTTACTAATTATAAGGTTACAGTAACTTATGTTCCATATGATAAGACGGCAGACAGACCTGAGACAGATGAAGAACAGACATGGTTTGACTTCTTTATATTCACTGTAACGAAGTTAAAGACTGATATGTAGAATACGAAGAATGGAGGTGAAGAATAGTGCTATATCTATTTGGATTATTGTGTGTGGCAATTATTGCCATTATAGTTATTTATAAAAAATATGATTTAATGAAGGCATATTACAAATATGAAACGGATGCTTTTGATAAATTAGAAGGCCAGTTTCACAGACAGGAAGAGGAATCTAAGAAACAGATAGAAGAACTAAGAAATATAGCGTATCTTAATGCGACAACTAATATCTGGAATATTGATTATTTCCTTGAGAAAGCGGAGAAGGAATTAAAGAATGAAGAGAATAAATCTTCTGAGTTTACTTTAGTTGCTTTCAATATTTCTAATATAGGTAAGATTAACCAGTTATTTGGCCCTACAGAGGGTGATAAGGTTGTATATTTTACCGCACAGACTCTTAAATCATTATCAGGTACAAGTATATATGCACAGATTTACTCGAACTTATTCTGTATTCTATATAAGGACAAGTTGGATAGCTATGTGACAAATAGTATTAACAGAATGTATAACACGCTTTTAGCATATGACAGTAATGTAGAGATTAAGACAGCATATGGTATCTATAAAATAACAGATAAGAATATGGGCATTATGGAAATGATAAACTACGCACAGTTAGCGCAGAAGTTCATTAAGGAAAGTGATGAGGACTGTTTCAAATTCTTTACAACAGAGCTTGAGGATACATTCCAGAATAACAAGAGAATGAGTGATGAGATGGAGCAGGCACTAGAGGACCACAAGTTCGTAGTATATTTACAGCCTATGTATGATTTGCAGTCATATAAGATTGTAAGTGCGGAGGCTTTGGTAAGATGGGATTATCCTGGTAAGGGTATCCTGTCACCATATGCTTTCTTACCATTATTCGAGAATACATCATTAATTCAGAAATTAGACTATTATATGTGGGAAGAATGTATGAAGACAATAAGACGTTGGATTGATAATAAGATTGAGCCGACACCTGTTACTATCAACATTTCAACTTCACATCTTAATAACGGAAGATTTATTGACAGACTTGTTGCTTTAAGAGACCAGTACCTCATCGATAGGAAGTATATTATCTTAGAGATTCCGGAGAAAGGTCTTACGAATAATCCGGTAACTAAGGATATCATAAACAGACTTCACAACGAAGGATTTATATTATGTATCGATAACTTCGGTAGTATGAACTCACCGCTTAATCTGTTAAAGGACTTCCCTATCGACAGAATTAAGATTGACCGTTCATTCCTAGCTAAGAACTCAGAAAGTGAAGAGGGACTTACAATCTTAAGATACTTAATCGCGATGGCTAAGGAGCTTGACTTCACTGTGATAACGGAGGGTATCGAAACAGATGAACAGAAAGATATTCTCTTAGAAATTGGTTGTGATATCGGACAGGGATATTACTTCTCTAAACCTGTTGACTTAAAGACATTTGACAGTATGAACAAGACTCAGGTTAGTGAAATGTTCAGACCAGATGAGTATTATCCATCATTTGAAGATTATGAGAGAGACTTAGACTTAGTTGTGCAGTTCTTTAGAAATAATGATAGTTCAGCGAGTGTGTAAGGTAGGCAGAATGCTCAATATTATCACGCATCAGTTGACACTATTTTAAAGAAAAAGTATAATAGTTTCTATATCATTGGAAATAATAACAATACACATACATAAATGGAAGGAGAATTCATGGATAAAAAAGAAGCAATTAAAGAATTTAAAGAGTTTTTAAATGCAAATCGTGAAAATCTTCTTAAGTATGCTGTTGATATTAAAGATTTGCCGGAAGATGATGAGTGGATTCAAGATGATGAATGGGATAAAATATACGAGCAAGAGGTGATAAAAAATGGGAAAGTATAATATTGGAGATATATGGTGGGTACATTTTCCATATTCAGATAAGGAGAAAATAAAAAGAAGACCTGCTATAATAATAGATGAAGATATAATTGCTATTATTACTATGTATGTAACTACGAAGAACAATGAAAATAACCCATATAGTATTGCTATTGAAGAGTGGCAGGAAGCAGGATTAAAGAGAAAATCTTGGGCTAGAATTGACAGGATTGTTAGACTTACTGAATGGAATATGGATTGTAGAATTGGTGAATTATCACAAAGAGATTTTATAAAAATTATCCAGCTAGTCGAAGAAATAATGACAAATAAAATTCATAACTTCTCTATATTAGCAATAAAGAACTCAGAAGATAAATATTTGCAAATATATGATGAAAGATGGCAGTCATATTTATTTCCGTATGTTAGAAGCACTGATAATAATAACAAGGATAATGTTGATAACTTTGCAAAGAATATACTTCATACAGAAGTTGTAACTGAATATGTAAACAATGCTAAACATTGTAAATATTCGGTTAGTGACAATGTATATAAAATATACAATCATAATCTGTATAAATCAATATTGCATACAATTCCTGATAATATGATAGAGGATAGTTTTGTAATTAATGGTGCCAGATGCAAATGGTTGTCTTTCGAAGAGATGGAGACAAATGAGAGAATAATGGAAGTTAACGATGAAATAGTTGCGTTTGTAAAAAAGAATCTGTGTGTATAATAGGTTCTAAAATTATAACTAAAAAGCTGAAAATATATAATGAATATATAAAACCCTCCCAATAGGTAGTTGATACTAGCTATTGGGAGGGTTTTATAGTAAAGATACGGTGTAGAAATTACGCCGAAGTAGGGATACATATAGGTATTAATACTATATAGAAGATGATAAATTTTGTGCAAATCTGCCTTTGAAATGTATTGTTAAATAGTGATATAATTAATATAGTATCTATTTACAGTTATAAGAAATGAGGTAGAAAATGCACGAAATAGGCGAATATATAGTTAAATCAAGTAATGGAATATGTAAGATTGAAGATATAGTTCATCTGAATTTCTCTGGTGCGGATAAGAAAGCATTATATTATGTTTTAATTCCGGTAAATGATGATAAAGAGAAAATATATATGCCAACAGAAACAGAGAATCAATCGGTAAGAAAAATAATGTCATCTGAAGAGGCAATGGAACTTATAATTCATATTCCAGATGTAAATGAAATATGGGTTGCCAATGAAAAGGTCAGAGAACAACGCTATAAAGAAGCCGTAAGAAGTAATAACCCTGTAGAATTAATCGGAATAATTAAACTTATCTATACGAGAAAAAAGAAACGTTTAGACAAGGGTAAAAAGACTACTGCCATTGATGAGAAATATTTTAGAATTGCAGAAGAAAGATTATATTCAGAATTAGAGATTTCCTTACATAAAAGTAAGGAAGAAGTTCATAAATTAATTGAGCAATATCGTGAAAATGACAATTAATTTATAAACTTCTTAAATTAGTGTGAAAAATACAGATTGATATCTGATTTTTCACACAGCTAAATGTGTCATAGGCGGCACATTTAGCATCTATCGCAGAGCCAAATCTGACATTTGGCTCGCGATTCCGCAGACACAAAGTGCCTGTGGAATGGAGATTAGTATGCAAAGTAATTAGAATTGTTCTTTCGTATAAAATATTTTAAATGCATAGGAACTGTCATAATCAGAGTAATGAATTCTGCTACTGGAATAGCTATCCAGGCACCATTTATACCGAGAAGCTGTGGCAGAAACAGTAGTGAAATAACAGTAAATACAAGTGTTCTGCAAAATGATATTATGGCGGAGATTTTACCATTAGATAGTGCAGTGAAGAAACCAGATGAAGTTATATTAAGTCCACTGAACAGAAAACCAATAGCAAATATCCTGAATGCAGGTGCAGCAAGTTCAAATGTCTCCTTATCATTTGTAAATATTGTCATAATTGGTGTAGTTAAAATCAGTGCCATAATTGTTAGGACAACTGAAGAGACAGCCACGAAGATAAAAGATACCTTGTAGATATTTTTAAGCTTATCCTTAGCCTTAGCACCGTATTGGAAACCCACAATCGGACTTATTCCAATAGAGAAACCAAGATAAAATGCATTAAACAGAAATTGTCCATATAACAGTATAGTGATTGCAGCCACACCCTTTTCGCCTGCAATTTTCATAAGGACAATGTTAAATAAAAATGTAACGATTGCATTAGAAAGCTGTGTAACCATTTCTGATGAACCATTGTAGCAAGCCATTCCAAGTTCTCTAAATCGTAGAGTAATCTTAGTAAAATGAAGATTATTCTTAGCGAATATGAAAAACACCAAGCCGACAACAGCGGGAATACACTGACCGATTCCGGTAGCAAGTGCTGCACCCTTAATACCTAAATCTAATCGTGCAATGAACACATAATCAAGTATAACATTTGTTATGCCGGCTGACATAGTAAGAACAAGACCAAGTGTAGGCTTTCCGGCAGTAACAAAGTATGACTGGAAGATTGCCTGAAGCATACAGGCTGGTGCAAAAATTATTGAATATCCTAAGTATTTACGACAATCAGACAGAAGAATATCACTTGCACCAAGAAAACATGAAATAGGAGTAAGGAAAATTAAAGTAAAAGTTAAAATAAATATACTAAGCAGTATCGAAACCGCCACAAATAATGTAAGACATTCATTTGCGGCTTCTTTTTTGCCCTCACCGAGATATTTACTGATAATGGCATTACCACCTGTGCCAAGCATAGTAGCTATGGCAATTACTATATTTATAACAGGAAATACGATATTTAATGAAGATAATGCATTACTTCCTATATATCTTGAAATAAAGATTCCATCGGTGATTGTGTAAAGTGACATTAAAATCATCATAATAATTGATGGCATAGCGAATTTCAAGAGAGATAATGGTGTAAAATTTTTATTTATTGAGGTACTCATTTTAGTAGTCATCTCCTTTTTAAGTATTATTGTGAGCAGCCTAATAGGTTAATATTTTTATGTTTTCTGACTTGACATCTGATAGCATATACTATAGGCTAACCCTATAGTCAAGAGATTTTGAAAAATGGAGAATAGTGTGAAAAATAATGCCATTACAATTATTTTTCGCACAGCTAAATGTGTCGCAGGCGCCACATTTAACATCTATCGCAGAGCCAAATCTGACATTTGGCTCGCGATTTCTCCGGCACTTTGTGCCTGCAGAATGGAGAATAGTATGGAACGTAATATTTATATGACTACAGGTGAATTTGCTAAGACGATGTCAGTTACAAAAGAGACATTGTTTCATTATGATGAAATTAAATTATTTAGTCCGGATGTAGTAGCTGTTAATGGCTACCGGTATTATTCCATATATCAGGTTGAGACATTAGATACGATTTTATTATTAAGAGATTTAGGAATGTCTTTAAAGGAAATAAGAGATTTCATTAAGACAAGGAATTCAGAAAGTTTTATGAAATTATTTGCTGAAAGAGAGCAGCAGATTGATAAAGAAATAGCAAGATTAAAGGCTATGAAGGATTCAATCAGACAGAGAAAATATAAGATAAAGCTTGCAGATGAATTAGATTTCTCAGAGATTGGAATAAAGGAATTTCCTATGGGATATTGTCTGTATGGAGAAGCTGATGGTAAGTCTATTAAAGAAATATTGACAAAAGTTAATGAATTGATTACGGAATTTCAATTGTCCGGTTCATATGGTTATTATGATATCGTATATATGCAGAGTGAAGATAAGGTGAAAAAAGGAATCTATAATGAATATATGGGTGCGGCATTGTTAGTTGATAAGAAGCCAAAGGTGAAAAACTATAAACAGATTAAGGCGGGAAAATATCTGACCGCATACCATATAGGATATTACGACACTATCGGTAAAGCCTATGAAAGAATCAGGGAATATAAGGAAAAATATGGACTTGCTACAGATGATGTCTATATTGAACGTGGAATTATAGATAATTTTACGACAGATGATGTGGAGGAGTATGTGACGGAGATAACGGTGAGGGTAGTAGGATAATATAAAAAGTGTGAGAAAAAATCTCGCAGCCTCTTGAATATTTCATAATTTTATGTTATATAATATGTATGAGAAAAAATCTCACGGAGGTAGAATATGATTTACGAATTTTCTTTTTCAAATTTCAGGTCTTATAGAAAAGAAGCTACGATTGATTTTAGTGCTAAACCAATTTCAGAATTTGAAAATTCTTTAATATGTGGAAATGGAACAAATCTATTACCGGTTTGCGTTATATATGGACCGAATGGAGGTGGAAAGAGTGGCGTACTTATGGCTATAAAGTCATTGCAGAATATCGTCTTATCGCCACTTATACAATTAGAGTTTATGAAGAGAAAGAATGAGCAGTTAGCAGATGTTTCATTAGATGAATTTAAAAAGAATATCTCTAATAAGAATGATGAAGCGGTTTTCTATAAATGGGATGACGAGGGAATAAGTAAACCAATAGAATATAGTATTTTATATCAGGTTCAGAATTATAAATACAGATATGAACTAAAGATAAAGAAAGATATGATTTATGAGGAAAATCTATATATTGAAGATGATAAAGGCGAATTTGATGCGATTTTCGAAAGAGATGAAGAGGGCGTGTATCTATGTGATGAGTTAAGTAGTGTAGATATTGAGAATATGAATGAGAGTTTAACATTACTTTCATATATTGGAATGTTTAAGAACATAGAGAAGATAGATAATGCACTTAGATTCTTTTATAGTATTCAGACAATTGATTTTGACAGACCAACCAGAGACAGAACTATCTTTGTTAAGTCAATAGAAAGAGATAAGAACAGAATTCTTAATGTAATTCAGAGTATGGGGATAGATATTGCAGATATCCGAATAGAATATGATGAGGAGGGACACGTAGAAGAAATATATACAAAACACAGATTAGAAAATGGAGATTTAAAAGAACTTGAATTTTCAGAAGAATCTAGTGGAACAAGGAAGATTTTCAGTATTCTGCCTGTTATATTAGCAGGAATTGATAAAGGAAGATTTTTCGTTATCGATGAATTAGATGCTAAACTTCATCCGGTTTTATTACAGAGAATAATCGAATTATTTACTAATCCGGAGCTTAATGTGAATAAGGCACAGATGTTATTTACTTCACACGATATGACAACTATGAATAATAAGGTGTTTCGTAGAGATGAGATATGGTTTTCGGCAATTAACGGACACGACGAGTCAGTGTTATATTCATTGGTAGATTTTCGAAAAGAAAACGGTAAGAAAACACGCAATGATGAAATATATAGCAAACAGTATTTAGAGGGCAGATATGGTGCGGACCCATATCTTAAGAGAATAGTAAATTGGGAGGTTAAAGAGTGAGTTTAAAGCCGAAGAAGAAAAGTGATATTAAGAAGATTGAAGAAAAAATGAAAAATAAAGAAAGTAAGATGGCAACAAAGGAACTTCTTCCTAAATACACAATGATTGTAAGTGAGGGTATAAAAACAGAACCGATTTATCTAAGGGGTTTTGTTAATAAAATTAATGAAAAATATAAAAATATTGTTAGAGATAATCGTATTGTTGTATATGGAACGGGAAGAAATACAAATGGTCTGATTAAATTTGTGGATAAAATGCGGGAGAGTGGAGAATGGGAAAGGTATAAAAAATTCTGGCTGGTATATGATAAAGATGATTTTCCATTAGATAATTTCGATAACACGCAATTTGAGGCAGAAGCGAGAAAAGATGTAGAAATGTCTGTTGCGTGGTCAAATGAAAGCATAGAGTTATGGTTTTTATTACATTTTCAAGATTATATTTCTGATAATGGCAGGGAACATTATATTAAATTATTAAATAATTATTTTGAATATTCAAAGGTTAGAGAGGACTTGTTCGATGTGTTAATGGAATTAGGCTCACTAGAGGATGCCCAAAGACGTGCAAAAAGAATATATGATGAATATGTATCAGCGAAAATATATGCGCCGTCTGCTATGGTTTCAGCTACGAGAATGTTTGAGTTAGTAGAAGAATTAGAGAAATATTTAGAGAAATAAATTTATTAGAATATATTATTGGAGTATGTAAGAAGAAAATTTTAACTCAGATTTTAAGACATATAGAAAAGCTTAAAGTTTTTCTATATGTCTTTTTTAGATAAAAATTCCATTGCAATTTATATACAAAAATGCTCTGAGAGAATATGCACGCATTTGTATACAAAATGTCATATAGAGCTACACAAAAGTGGTGTAGCGTATGTCTTACAATATTCTTTCTCAAAGTTGTGTAAAATACCACAAAAATCGTAAAAAAAATAAAAAAGAGACATTTGTAACATTAAAATTATCAGGAAAATAAAATATAATATCTCAAAACAGTTCACGAAATTACATAATGTGAACCTATCGGAACGTTAAAAATGAAGATTGGAGATGCCTATGAATAATGCTAGTTACAAATTAAGAAAAAAGTTTATAAGTGTATTGATAGTTAATATTGCGGTAGTGATGTTAATGTCAGGGTGCGGAGGACATAAGAGCAATAAAGGAGCAGGTGATAAGGGTAAAAATGTGTTTAGTAATCTTACAAAAGATTCGAATAAAGATAATAAATCATCAGATACAGATATAGATAATACAGATTCGAATGGCAACGACACAGATAATAGTGATAACGATACAGGGAACAAAGGAACGAATAATAATGACACAGATAATATGGATTCTAAAACAGATACCGAGCCTGTTAATATTGAGCAGGAATTATTAAAACAGCGTGGAATTGATTTTGATAAGTCGGATTATCCTACATTTACAGGGGGAGAGGGAATCGTTGATACCGATTCTGTTTTTGGAAGTTCAGCATTCTATAAATATACAAATTCTAATTACAATATGATTTCAGGTGGCAAGATTTATGAAGTGAATTTAGAGGCAAAGCTGTCAAATGGGCAAAATTGCAGATTAGTAGGAACACTTCCGGAAGATGGTGAAATTATAAGTTGCAAATTAGAATATGACGGTCAGGGCTTAGAAGTGGAGTATAGGAATCATCATAATTATAAATTAACCTCGACCTCAGCAGCAGGTCCATTTACGGCAAAGCAGATAGATACAGCCCAATATCCTATGTTTACAAAAGTATATAGGTATCAGTCAGATGGCAAGACACTTGAAGATTGTACAGAAGCCTATATGAATCTGGATAAATACTATCAAGATAGTTATCCGAACATTGTATTTATGAATGGCAAGATTGGTATAGTAGAGTCAAAGCAGAATTTTTTTGATGAAAATAGTGCAGGAAGAATATATTTTGATGGTGAATGGAGAGAATTTATCGGATATGACATAGATACGTCAGTTATGGGAAATGAGACACCGATAAGATTATTTAACAGCAATATTGTTATGACGAATTGCGCATTTTATGAAATTATATATGCTAAGAGACCTGTATTAACACCTGATAAAGATACATATAAGAACCAGGATGGTTCGTATGCACAGTATCTTCCTTGTTATGGAAGTATGCATCATATGAAATTACGGAAGATAGAGCTTCTAAGTAATTATTATGATGATGTGAGAAATATATGTTCTACGGGTGTAATCACGAAAGATTATAAGATACTTCCTATTAAAGAAATTATGGGAGACAGATATAGTTATGATTCATTTTTCTATGACTGGTCTCTTGATGAAGCAGATAATTATGAAAATCAAAGTAATAATGTTAGTAATTAATGGCAATGGAGGTGTTAATTGATGAAGAAGAGACTTATATCTGTAGTAATGGCTGCAATGCTTATATTGTTAGCAGGCTGTGGAGATAAAGAATATCCCGAACATACATTGAGTACAGAGGAGACTAAGCAGGCAGCAGATAAGCAATATAATGATACAGTACAGCTTACTGAGAAAGATATTCAGAAAATGAATGATGATAAGGCGGTATTTGTATATGGTGATGAGAATTATGTTACAACATTAGTTGGCAAATATTATGACGAGAAAATAAATGATTACGAAGATGCAGTTGAATCATTAAATGGAGTGGCTTCATTAATCGGATTGTCAGCGGGTTCTGAATTCTTCTGTGTATTTGGTGAACAGGATAGTAAAGGATATACATATTATACATTTCAGCAGAAATACGGTGGACTTACATTACAATATGCAACCTTAAAGGTTATCGTTGATCCGGAGGGATATGCGGCAGGATTGTCGTGTTCATTTACACCGGATGTAGGTATTGCAGAAGAAAAGACATTTATAAGTGAGGCGCAGGCAGAAAGTATAGTTAAGAAGCAATATCCTGATACAGATTTTAAATATTATACAGACTATACGCAGAAGTCAGCAGTTACATTTAATGCCAGAACAGTTGAATGTATGGTTGTATATACATCTAATCCTGAACAATCAGTTTCATTTGATATGCCATATATTGAACATTTTGTAACATATGCAGGCGAATATCTGACATCAGTTCCAACTTCTTCGATAGGCTCGGCAATAGATGATGCATACAAGACAGAGGATTATTTTAAGAATCTTCAGGCTGCGACCTATACAGGAACGGTTAAGTTATATGATGGAAGTTCTTTAGAAATCACAGTACCTACAGCATATAACTCGCAGGATGGTAAATATTATCTGGCTGATATAGACAGAAAGATTATGGTATCAGATTATGCGGCATTTAATTATGACAATGGCAGATTAGATTTCATAACATCAGATGATAACAGTGGTTGGGACGATAATTACCTGATAACATACTATAACTACATTCGTGCTTATGATTATTATGCGGATATGAATATTAAGTCGATAGATGGCTTTGAAACTCCTATACTTATCACTGTAAATATGTGTAATGAGAAAGGCGAGGCTGAAAATAATGCGTGCTTTTATGGTGTGAATAATGGCTGGGCATGTTTCGGAAGCAGTCAGGCAAACAGATATGGAGAGGCCCTTGACGTAGTAGGTCATGAGTATACCCATGGCGTAACCAGAAGTTCTATGCAGGGAACTAAATATGCAAATGAGACGGGTGCAATTAACGAAGCGTACAGTGATATTATGGGAAATATAATGGAAATGCGTGCAAATGCAACAACTGACGGTTCTTGGAAATTAGCCGAGAACAGTGGAGAAACACTACGTTCCATGAGTAATCCTAATCTGTATAAACAGCCTGCATATGTGGGTGATGAGTATTATGGTGCAAATGTAATTACACCACATCAATATAACGATAACGGTAGTGTACATCAGAACAATTCATTACTATCTCATATTGCATACCAGTTATATAAAGATGGAATGAGTCTTTCAGATGAGAGTAAATTATGGTACACATCGATAGAATTAATCACGCCGCTTTCAGATTATGATGATGTCTATGCGTGTTTATTATTTAGTGCCAAGATAAATGGTTTAGAAAAATATTCTGATAAAATTACTGAGTTATTTGAGGTAGCAGGCCTGTTAGGTGACAGAGACAGTAATGCATATGATACGAAGAAATCAGGTTGTGGCAGACTTGAAATAAAAGTATCAGATGAACTTGCACAGGGTTGTGATTTCGTAGGAGTATATTCAGTTGCAAGTGATGGAAGTCTTACATATGAAAGTTCAGTATGTCCTGATGTAAATGGAAGAATTTCCGTATTAATTCCTGCCGGACAATATGCATTTATATATGGACATGTGACAGAGGAGGGCGTACAGAGTTATGGATATCAGAGGTCGGGCTGGGCTTCGGGAACAGATTATCTGGTTGCCGTCGAAATAGAAAATGGCAAAACAACAAGTTTAGATGATGTAAGTTAGGAGGTGAAGGCATTTGAAAAAACATAGAAAACTAATATGGATATTAATAATAATCTTCATAATTGCGGCAATAGCTACAGGTGTTACGATATTTTGCTTAGTGACATTTAATGAAAGAGATTTTGTGATTAACAGCAAGAACACAGGTAATGAAGATGTAAATATTTCTGATGATACTAAAGTATATAGGAATTCTGATGATAATTATTCATTTGTATACAAGGCAGATGCTAAGTTAGTTGAGGATAATCCAAACATTTACCTGTACACAGTTGAAGAGGGCGAACCACCATATATTATGATTTATTATACTAAGGGTAAGATAAAGCCTGAGAAATATTTTAAAGATTATAAGAAAATAGTGAAAAAGTCATATAAAAAAGCTTCATTTAAGAAGATTTCACAGGTACATATAGGAGATAAGACACTTTATATGTTAAGAGCCGAGATAAAAAGTGAGGGTTCAACATATGTAATCGACAGATATATAGAGATATATAAGGATTGCAGTGTTCAATACACGATTAAGAGTAATCATACAGGAAGTGAGGACGAAGTCTTAGCCGGTATCATAAAGAGCTTCTGTTTCGACAGCAAAGCATATTCTAACCGAAATAATAGTGGTAATAATGATAGCAATAATACATCAGATACCATAGAATATAAAGATTTCAGTTCAGTTTCTAATGATAAAATAGGCATATCGATGTCTGTACCTGAGGACTTGCAAATGCAAGAGATACCGATAGGTCTATACGGACAGAGTGACAATATTATTCTGTTTGCTTCATATCAGAACAGCGATGCTACGGGGGCTGCCATATATGATGCAGATGATTTTGTAAACAGGATAGTAGAAGTAGATGGACTGCTGCAAAGTCAATTAGGCGTAGACAAAGTCACGATAAATAATGGTTCAGAAGAACAACTTGGCAATTATCAGGCTTATGAATTTCCTATACAGATTGAAACTGGTGGCTTTAAGGGAAGTGGCAAGATGTATCTGATAAATGGTTCAAACAATAGTTCTAATACTGGCTCAAATACCAGCTCAAATAATAGTTCAAATACTAGCACAAGTAATGGCTCTAATATTAGCACAAATAATAGTTCAAATGCAGGTTGTTATATTTTATATTATGTAGTTTCTAATGAAGATAAATATACAAAGGCAGCCGAGCAGTGCATAAGCAGCTTCAGTATAGACAGTGAGCCACAGGATATGCCGGCATATCAGAAATATTCAGATACAACTAATAAGATATCGTTCTTATATAGAACAGGAATCACAGATAATAAGGCTGAGGATATGGGTGGAATTGTAGGCTTAGAATTGTCAGAGGATTCATTTATTATGGTGGAAATAACTAACACCGGTACCGAGGGTGTTAATTCAGCAGGTGATTATATGCAACAGTTCGTAAAGCTTCTGAAAGAGGACAATTCCGATATCAAGTACACCATAAGCGAGATATCCAAAGCTGACAGCGGCAGGTATGATTTCGAAACAGTTGATATCTCATATAATTATGAGGGTAAAGACAGAGTTCTTTCATTAAGTTGTGTAGATGGTTCTAATGGAGTCATATATAGAATCTATTATTCCGGAATAACTGATGAAGCAGAGAAACTTAAAATATTATATAGTGATATTCTATGGTCGTTTAGAGCTGATTAAGAAGAATGGAGGTCAATATGAGAAAAACAGGAAAGAAGTTAGCATTAATACTTACAATGGCAATGACATTAACATTACTTACATCATGCGGTGATAAGAAGAGTGATGTCGGAGGATTAGGAGACGATAATAAGATAAATAATATATTTAATCAGGGTAAAAATAACGATACGGATAATAATTCAAATGGCAGTTATGATAATAATGATGACAGCGATGATAATAATGGCGGTAATGATAAAGATAGTGATGATAGCGGTCAGAATGACAAATCAAATGATAAGAAGAGTAATAAAAAGGGCAGCAGTAAGAATAATAAAAGCACATTACAACTTGAGACTTATACAGGAGATGGATTTTCAATATTAGTACCAAAGGGCTGGAATATAATGACAGGTGGAGATGGAGTATATTTCTGGTACAACATTTACAATCCACAGGACGAGAGTATGATGGTGTTCCAATATGGTAAATTAGAGCCTTTCCTCAAATCATATGAGGCAAAAGCATCATGGCAGAAGTGGGCGCCGATAACAGGTACAGGAGATGAGACATTGGCCCATGCACCAGTATGTCTTGAGAAAACTGCAAAAGGATTATTAGATTGCTGGGACGAATGTATTGAATTTCAGCAATATATAGGTCAGAATCCTACATTTATAAGTCTTAATAATCTTTCCATAAAGAGTTGTGATGCGTATCAGGGGACATTAGCTTCGCTAGGACTTCCAGAGAGCATAGCGGTTGCATCATGCAGTACAGCTACAGGCAAAAAAGCAGTAATTACACTTTCAACAGCCATATTAGATCCGGGATATATGGATACTTTTATGGAGGGAATAGATACTTATTATATGTCAGCTTATAATACAACAGGAATTTTACTTCCTGAAAACTGCGATGAAGCCTATGCAAAAGCATTAGCACAGTGTGCAGCCAGCCTTGAATTCGACGAGGAATTTGTCGCAAGAGCAAATAGACAGAGCGATGCAGTATTATCAGATGTGCAGCAGCGTTCAGCCGAGAATGAGGCATTAATGGACGAATTTATGAGAAAATGGGGATATTAAGGTGGCATAGAATATCAAAATATACTCATCTTTTATGTATTTATATTAATTAACTCAAACTTCGCACATACATGTTGTAGATTATATTCATTTAATTCAGATGATTTAATTCTATTATGTATGTGCGAAATTTGAATAATTAATATTTATACTTTTTAACTTGACATTTAATAGCATATACTATAGGCTAATCCTGTAGTTAAGTGGGCATTTTGAAAGAAAAATACAGATGTGAATATTGAATATAAATCAGAAGATAAAGTATGAAAGATGAGAAATGGAGATAAAAAATGCAGAATTGTAAATTACAAATAGGATGCATGCTGATTATTTTATACGTTATGTTCATATATATACGTGAAAAATATATGTATAGATATAAGCAGAAAGATAAAATGTTTGAGGCACTTGTAATTACCGGAATTATAATGATATTTTTTGATGGAACTACAGCATGTACGGTAAATTATTTATCAGTTGTACCGGATATTTTAAATAGAATTTTACATTTGTGCTTTTTATCTAATATAGATATATTTGTTTTTATAATGTTTTTATATATGCTTGATATTACTAAAGGTTTGCCTAAGAATAAAAAAGTACGTTTAGGTATAATGACTCCGTTAATTGTAAATATTTTGATTATTATAATATTTATTCCGCAATTATCATATAGAAAAGGAAGTATTACAAATTACTCAATGGGAATATCAGCATATACTTGCTATGCAATGGTTATGGTATATATTTTTGCTACAATTGGAATATTTGTATATAGATGGAAGAATATTGAACGTCATACGAGAATTATAATATCAACTTGTCTTATAACTTCGGTTGCAGTAACAATATTTCAGATGTTTAACCCGGAAGCATTAATTACATGTCTAGTACCAACATTGGTTATAATAGGTGTTTATTTGAATAAGGAAAATCCATTATTTATAAAATTAAAGAAATACAATAAAGAGATGGTAACAGGATTCGCAACACTTGTTGAAAATCGTGATGATAATACCGGAGGACATATAAAAAGAACAACAGAATATGTAAGATTATTAGCACAAGAATTAAAGGATAGAGGCTTATACAAGGAAGAACTGACAAAAGATTATATAAATAATCTTGTTATGGCTGCACCAATGCATGATGTTGGAAAAATTGCCATTCCGGATGCGATTTTGCAAAAGCCCGGCAAACTTACTGCTGAAGAATATGAAATTATGAAAACACATGCTAAACGTGGTGGTAAGATTATCAAGGAGACATTTGGACACATCGCGGATGATGAATATGAAGAAATGGCATATGAAGTGGCTATGCATCATCATGAAAAATGGAACGGAAAGGGATATCCTGATGGGCTTTCAGAAAAAGATATTCCATTATGTGCTCGAATTATGGCTATTGCAGATGTATTTGATGCAGTATCTGCAAAGAGATGCTATAGAGATGCATTGCCACTTGAGGAATGTTTTAAGATTATTGAAAATGGAAAAGGAACGGATTTTGATCCGGTTATAACAGATGTATTTCTGGATAAAAAAGAAAAGATTGTTGAGGTATATAATGATATTAGCGGTGAAAACTAAAGAAATGTTGGATAAGCAACAGAAAGTTATGAGAATCCGGTTATAATAAAAGTATAAGATATTTTAGGTAATTGCGAAACAAGTTCACAATCTTGATACAACACAAGGAAGAATTTGTGTCAATGCATAAATTCCTAGATGAAGCGAGTTCTTTAGTTTTTTGGCGCACTTCAATAAACC
>Ga0256404_1002036_pt1 | contig 46033 bp, 39 predicted proteins | sample RumenRJG_01DNA_FD_185990 | JGI IMG/M metagenome (GOLD analysis project Ga0256404, IMG submission 185990) | Bovine rumen microbial communities from Lethbridge, Alberta, Canada - RJG_01 | ecosystem: Host-associated > Mammals > Digestive system > Stomach > Rumen | place: Canada: Alberta | collected... | reverse complement strand
AGTATGCATGATGATTCAGAATGCACGAATCTATTAACCAATAAAGCGGGAAATTCTCCCGCTCATCTTTAATCTTTTATGGGACATTATCGAAAACTATTGACATGTCTATCACCCTGTTTACCACTTTAAAACCGGATTCGGGGCGCTTTTTGTGAAAAATGACCACAGATAATCCATATTAATCGCAAATTCCGGAGCTTGTCTCCCCATTTAAAGAAAGGCAGAAAAATATTTTCGTATGTGCTATTATATTTCTACATGATTTTAAGAAAATGAGGTTCAAAATGATGAAAACAAAAGTATATATTGACGGACAGAGCGGAACGACCGGCCTTCAGATTTATGAGCGCATCGGCGCCCGCAGCGATCTGGAGCTTCTGCGGATTGATGAAGACAAGCGGCATGACGTGGAGGAGAGAAAGCGCTATCTGAATGCGGCGGACATCGTTTTTCTGTGCCTGCCGGACAAGGAGGCGGTCAATGCCGTTTCCCTGATCGACAATCCGGATGTGCGTGTGATCGATGCTTCGACGGCGCACAGGACCAGCGATGGATGGGTATACGGTTTTCCGGAGCTGTCGAAGGAGCAGCGCAGTGCGATTGCGGCAGGGCGGCGTGTGGCCAATCCGGGCTGCCATGCGACCGGCCTGATTTCGACGGCGGCGCCGCTTGTGCGCATGGGCATACTGCCGAAGGATTACCCGCTGACCTGCTATTCGCTGACCGGCTATTCCGGCGGCGGCAAGAAGATGATCGCCTCTTATGAAGCACCTGACCGGGCAGCTTCGCTGAGTGCGCCGGGTATCTACGGGCTCTCACTCAGACACAAACACATTCCGGAGATGCAGAAGATGACCGGACTGACGTATCCGCCGGTATTTATGCCGGTTGTGGATGATTATTACAAGGGCATGGCCGGCACGATCATGCTGCACAACCGCCTTTTAAACGGACATCCGTCGGCAGCGGATATCTGTGAGGCGCTGCATGAATATTACAGGGATGAGCATTTCGTGGAAGTGCTGCCGTTTGGTTCTAATGAAAGTACGATCTACGCGAACAGTCTTGCGGGGACGAACCGGCTGCAGATTATCGTATGCGGCCATGAAGAACAGACGAGCGTGACGGCACTGTTCGACAACCTCGGCAAGGGTGCTTCCGGTGCGGCGGTGCAGAATATGAATATCATGCTCGGTCTGGATGAGACGGCGGGACTGGAATAAGATATGAAAAGAGCCGGTATAAGGGATATACCGGCGCAATTCGGGCAGGCTGGCCGTGCGAAGAAGGTCTGCCATGGGGGTATGGCATATGGAAATGGCGGCCTGCCCACCCTGCAGGCCATTGGTCAACCAATGACCTGTAAAATTTATACATCATTTGCCGTTTTATGTCAATAGAACGGTGCAGCGAGGATAAGAGGATCATGAATATTACGGTTTATCTTGGGGCGAATCCGGGGCGTTCTCCCGTTTACGGCGAGACGGCCGCAGAGCTGGGCCGCCTGATCGGCCGGCGCGGCGATACGCTTGTCTACGGCGGCAGCCGGACCGGCCTGATGGGAAAACTTGCCGACGGTGCGCTGGAAGAGGGCGCGCAGGTCATCGGCGTGGAACCGGAGATGTTTGTGCGGCGGGAGTATCAGCACGAGGGCATCAGCAGACTGATCGTGACCGATGATATGACGCAGCGCAAACAGAAGATGCAGGAGCTCGGCGATGCCTTTATCGCATTTCCGGGCGGCACGGGGACGCTCGAGGAGATCTCGGAGATCATGTCGGCCTGTGCACTGGGCATGTGGAGCAAGCCCTGCATTTTCTTTAATCTGAACGGATACTACGAGGAGATGAAAGGTCTTCTGGAGAAGATGAAGCGGGAAGGCTTTTCTGATGAGCGCCGGCAGAAGAGGATTTATTTTGCCGGCAGCCTGGAGGAGATCGGGAAAATTATCGATGAATACAGATAAGATATTTGAATTTCAGGCGATCGGCCATATATACAACGATTATACGGGCACATTCGGGATTCCGCGGCAGAGCGGCCTGGCAGCGGATCTGCTGTCCAGGATCGTGATGGAGCCGCAGTGCCGGCAGGAGGAGGCCTTCCGCGGCATCAATGAATACGACCGTCTGTGGCTGCTGTGGGTTTTCTCGGATCACATAGGACAGGGCTGGACGCCGACCGTGCGGCCGCCGAAACTGGGCGGCAATGTGCGCAAGGGCGTTTTTGCGACGCGGGCGCCTTTCCGCCCGAACCCGATCGGGCTGTCCTGCGTGAAACTGGAGCGATATGAGCCTGCGGGCGGTCCGGGGCCGGTCCTGTGGGTATCCGGTGCCGATCTCATGAACGGAACGCCGATTCTCGATATCAAGCCGTATGTGCCGTATGCGGATGCTTTCCCGGAGGCGCAGAAGGGGTTTTCCTCAGCCGGCGGGGATGTCCGGTGCCGCGTCGAGGCGGCGGTCCCGTATCCGGCGGAGATGACAGCGCGGCAGCGTGCGGCTCTTGATGAAATCCTTGCGCAGGACCCGAAGCCGGGCTACCAGAGCGATCCGGACCGCGTCTACGGTATGTTTTACGGACAGTGGAACGTACGTTTCCGCAGTGCAGACGGCATCGTTACCATTGTGGATTTTAAACCGCGCAGATAAAATAAAAAGTGCCCTGCAGTCCGCTATGGGAAACTGCAGAGCACAAAACAGGAGAACAAACCGGTTTACTGCTGCCATGCGGCAGGAAGACCGGTTATTTTCATTCTACGGTTACGCTCTTGGCGAGGTTTCTCGGCTTGTCGACGTCGAGACCTCTTGATACGCTGATGTAGTAAGCCAGCAGCTGCAGAGGGATAATGGCAAGACTCGGCGTAAACATCTCCTCTGTACGAGGGATATAGACCGTGAAATCGGCCACATCCTCGGTCTTGTAGTTGCCGTAGGTGGTCAGCCCGAGAACGTAGGCACCGCGGCTCTTGACCTCTTCCATATTGCTGAGCATCTTCTCGATCAGCTCATTTTGAGTGAGAATGCCGACGACGAGCGTGCCGTTCTCGATCAGACTGATGGTACCGTGCTTGAGCTCGCCGGCTGCCGTTGCTTCCGAGTGGATGTAGCTGACTTCCTTCAGCTTCAGGCTGCCTTCCATGCTGATGCCGTAGTCAAGACCGCGGCCGATGAAGAAGATGTCCTTGTCATTGGAATGCTTGGCGGCAAACCACTGGATCCGCTCCGTATCCTCGAAAATACGGGTGATCTTCTTCGGCAGCGTCTGCATCTCGGTGAGCAGGGCAGTGTAGCGTTCCTCATCGATTCTGCCGCGTACCAGGGCGAACTGAATCGCAATCAGGTAGGTGACGATCAGCTGTGAGCTGTATGCCTTGGTCGTCGCGACGGCGATCTCCGGGCCGGCCATCGTATAGATGACATGATCTGCCTCACGGGCGATGGTGCTGCCGACGACATTGACGATCGCAAGTGTGCTGAGTCCCTGTTCCTTCGCAAGGCGGAGCGCCGCGAGCGTATCGGCGGTCTCACCGGACTGGCTGATGACAATGAACAGCGATTCCGGATCCATCGGCATGCTGCGGTAGCGGAATTCCGATGCCAGTTCCACATGCACCGGGATACCGGCCAGCTTCTCGATATTATAGCGCGCCGCGACACCGACGTGATAGGAAGAGCCGCAGGATACAATGTAGATGCGGTTGATCTTTCCGATGATCTCATCGGTCAGGCCGGCTTCTGTAAAATCAATCTTGTCATCCTTGACAAGAGAATTGATCGTGTCCCTTACGGCCTGCGGCTGTTCGTGAATTTCCTTGATCATGAAATGCTCGTAGCCGTTCTTCTCGGCGGCCTTCGCATCCCACTTGATCTCGACAGACTCCTTCTCCACTTCATCGCCGTCGATATTAAAGAAATGTACTTCACCCGGTGTCAGACGCGCGATTTCCAGATTATCGATGTAATAGATATTTCTCGTGTAGTTGAGAATAGCCGGTACATCGGAAGCCAGGTAGGACGCGCCGTCCTTGACGCCGATGATCATCGGGTTGTCCTTGCGGGCTGCGTAGATCTCGTTCGGATAATCCTTAAAAAGAACAGCGATCGCATAGGAGCCCCGAACGCGGACCATTGCCTTGGAAATCGCATCAATCGGTCCCATGCTGTATTTCTTATAGTAATAATCGATCAGGTTGACGAAGGCTTCCGTATCGGTCTCCGAATAGAAAGTATAATTATGTCTCGTCAGCTTGTCGCGGATTTCCTGATAGTTCTCGATGATACCGTTGTGTACGGCGACAACCGAGCTGTCGTTGCTGTGATGCGGATGCGCATTGGTGACAGACGGCTCACCGTGGGTGGCCCAGCGGGTGTGGCCGATACCGGTAGTGCCCCTGAGGGCGTCGCCGTTATTGGTCTTCTCGGCAAGCACCTTGAGACGGCCCTTGGCCTTTACGATCTCGATCGGTCTGTCATTGTCACGGACTGCGATACCGGCGGAATCGTAACCGCGGTATTCAAGCTTGGACAGTCCGTCCAGCAGGATTCTGCCGGCCTGCTGCGGTCCGACATAACCAACAATTCCACACATTTATTCATTTCCTCCATAAATTCAGAATAATAAAGAAAAACGGCAGAAATAAACGCCCTCCGGGACGTCTCTGCCACTCTCTGTTTTTATATTATGGCCTTGCGCCGGTTAATTGTCAAGTATTCCTTGCGGCAGACGGGGGCGCAAAATCGCCTTTTCCGGTTGCCTGCTGTATACAGATAGAATATAATAAAACTGAACATATCAGATGTCAGGTAATTTTATGCCGCGGCAATACCAAAGGGGGAGGCTTTCATGCTGTCTTATTCATTTGAAGATACAGGCGGTGATTCACTGTATGATTACCTTTATAAATGTATCAAAACAGATATTCTGAAGGGCAATCTGCAGGCGGATGAGAAACTGCCTTCCAAGCGTATGCTGGCGGCGCATCTGGGCGTCAGCGTGATCACGGTGGAGAATGCCTACAGTCAGCTGCTGGCGGAGGGGTATATTTACTCAAAGGCGCGCAGCGGCTATTATGTATCGCCGATCGGTCTGGCACCGAAGGCGCAGATGGATACGGCAGCGCCGGCTGAGGAGGATGATGACCAGGGACCCGCGTATTTTGCGGATTTTCTGGCGAGCGGTGCCGACGCGGATGCGTTTCCGTTCCGGATCTGGCTGAAGACAAGTCAGCAGGTCATGCGTGATAAGAAGGATGAACTGCTGAAAAAACCGGATGCGGGCGGCTGCATGATCCTGCGGCAGCAGATCAGCCGCCACCTTGCCGATTTCCGCGGACTCAAGGTCAGTCCGCGTCAGATCATCATCGGTTCCGGCACGGAATATCTGTACGGGCTTCTCGTACGTTTTTTCGGCGCAGACACGGTTGTCTGCCTGGAGGACCCGGGATATCCGAAAATAGAGAAGATCTACATGAGCAACGGCGCACGCTGCGTGCATGCGGGCATCGACCGTGACGGCATCCGGATCAGCGAACTTCGGGACGCGGATGCCTCTCTGGTCCATGTGAGTCCTTCCCACCAGTTCCCGACCGGTATCGCGATGCCGGCGAGACGGCGCTATGAACTGCTCAGCTGGGCATCTGAGGACAGTTCGCGCTATATTATCGAGGATGACTACGACAGCGAATTCCGTTTTTCAGGGCGTCCGCTGCCGTCACTGGCCAGCATGGATGCCGGCGGCAGGGTCATCTACATCAATACATTTTCCAAGAGCCTCTGCCCGACGCTTCGGCTGAGCTATATGGTCCTGCCGAAGCCCCTTTTGAAGCAGTTTTATGATAAACTGGGATTTCTGAGCTGTACGGTGTCCAATTTCGAACAGCTGACGCTGGCGGAATTTATCGAAGACGGCCATTTTGAGCGGCATCTGAACCGGATGCGTGTCTATTACCGCCGGAAACGGAAACGCTTTTTTGATGCGATCCGCGGATGCCGGGCCGCGCAGAGGATGCATATTATTGAAGAAGGCGCCGGTCTGCATTTTCTTCTGCGGATCGACACATCGCTGCCTGACAGCGAGATGAAGAAGATTTTAGCCAGACATGGCATTCATATTGCCAGCATTTCTGACTACTATGTGAAGAAAAAACCGGAGATGGAGCATGTCTTCATTGTCAATTACTCCGCCATCGACAGCAGCCGCATCGAGGAAGCGGCCGACCGGATCGCGCAGAGTATTGAAGAGGCACAGGAGACTGCCTCGCAGAGAGACTGTGCCGGTTGACGGATTGACCGATAAAATGATATTGTGACAGGAACACACGAAAAGAGGATAAAAATTAAATGGATAACAACATACTGCTGGTTTATTATTCATTCGAAGGGAATACAGAATATGTCGCCAGAAAACTGGCGGAGACAATTGATATAAAGAGAACCATCCGGCTGCACCCGCTCTCGGAGCCGCCGCACGAGGGCATTAAGAAATTCGCCATCGGCGGGAAGAGCGCGCTCCGGCATGAGAAGGTCGGTCTGCAGCAGATTGAGCTCAATTACGATGAATACGATACGATATTTATTGCCTGTCCGGTCTGGGCGGCCACTTACCCGCCTGCCGTCGGGGAATTTCTGGACACGTATCCTTTTAAGAACAAGAAGGTATATTTTATCGGCTGCAGTGCCGGCGGCAATGCCTACGGCATGATGAACAAGCTTTCCAGAAAGATTCTCGGCGACTATTCAGGCAATTCGATTGTGGCTTCTCTGAGCCTGAAGTCACCGCTGAAAAACCGCGAGGAGACGGACAGGAAGATCAGAGATTTCTGCAGCTGGTAGAGGAAAGACGGCGGATATGATGAGTACGGGTAATACAGATGGATTTCTGCCGGTGACGCGGCAGGAGATGGAGGCGCGCGGCATCTCGCAGCCGGATTTTGTCTATGTTTGCGGGGATGCCTATGTGGATCATCCGAGCTTCGGCAGTGCGATCATCAGCCGCGTGCTGGAAGACCGGGGATACAGCGTCGGCATGATCTGTCAGCCGGACTGGCATGATCCGCACAGTATCGACGTCTTCGGCACGCCGCGGCTGGCCTTTCTTGTTTCGGCCGGCAATATGGATTCGATGGTGAATCACTACACGGTTGCCGGCAAACATCGCGGCAGGGATGCGTACAGCCCGGGCGGCGCGATGGGCAGGCGGCCGGACCGCGCCGTCATCGTCTACTGCAACATGATCCGCAGGCTGCACCGGAATACACCGATCATTATCGGCGGCATCGAGGCGAGCCTGCGCCGGCTCAGCCATTATGACTACTGGGATAATAAAATACGGCGCTCGATTCTGCTGGATTCCGGCGCCGACCTGATTTCCTACGGCATGGGTGAGCGCAGCATCGTGGAGATCGCGGAGGCTTTAGACAGCGGCCTCGCCGTTTCCGATATTACATTTATCGACGGCACGGTCTATAAGACGAGAAATGAAGAGGACATATACGATGCCATCCGGCTTCCGGATTTCGAGGCTGTCCGGGACGATAAGCGGGCCTGCGCGGAGAGTGTTGGCCTGCAGTACCGCAATGCGGACCCGTATTCCGGCAGGCGCCTTTACGAGGCATATGACGGCAAGCTCTTTGTCGTGCAGAACCCGCCTTCGCGGCCGCTCACCACGATGGAGCTCGATGATGTCTACGCGCTGCCGTATACGCGCCGGGCGCACCCGATGTATGACAAAGAAGGCGGCGTACCGGCTCTGGACGAGGTAAAATTCAGCCTGACATCCAACCGGGGGTGCTTTGGCGGCTGCAGCTTCTGTGCGCTGACCTTTCACGAAGGGCGGATCGTGCAGGCGCGCAGCCATGAATCCCTGATAGAAGAGGCCAGGGGCTTCCTGCAGGATCCGGATTTCAAAGGCTATATCTCCGACGTCGGCGGACCGACGGCGGAATTCCGGCAGCCGGCATGCAAAAAGCAGCTGACTAAGGGCGCCTGCCCCGGAAGGCAGTGCCTTTTTCCGCAGCCGTGTCCGCATCTTGAGGTGGACCACAGCGATTATCTGGAGCTTCTGCGCAAGCTGCGCGCGCTGCCGGGCGTGAAGAAGGTGTTCGTGCGTTCCGGCTTCCGGTTTGATTATCTGATGGCGGATAAAAACCGGCGCTTTCTGAAAGAACTGTGCCGGTACCACGTGAGCGGTCAGCTCCGGACGGCACCGGAGCACGTATCGGACAACGTGCTGCGCCGCATGGGCAAGCCGGGCGTGAAGACATATAATGCATTCCTTCGGGAATTTGACCGGGTAAACCGGGAACTGGGGATGAATCAGTACGTGGTGCCTTATCTGATGTCCTCCCATCCGGGCAGTACGCTGCAGGATGCCATCGCGCTGGCAGAGTACGAGAAGAAGACAGGCATCAATCCAAGGCAGGTGCAGGATTTTTACCCGACACCGGGGACGATTTCCACCTGCATGTACTGGACAGGCATTGACCCGCGGGATATGTCCCGCGTCTATGTGGCCTCGGATCCGCATGAAAAGGCCATGCAGCGTGCCCTGATCCAGTTCCGGGATGAAGAGAATTATGATCTTGTGAAAGAAGCACTTCTGAGGGCAGGGAGAAAAGATCTGATCGGATTCGGCGCCGACTGTCTGATACCGCCGCGTAAAATCAGACACGGCAGGAAAAGGAGCAGGAACAGATCAAATGACAGAAAAAGATAGAAGAAAACCGCAAGTGAAAAAGGGCGTGTTCCGCTTCGTGATCTCTATTGTAATCACGATTGCGGAGATCGTGGCGATTGTCTTTGCTGTCAGCTATATCACCAGGCAGGTGTGGTGGCTGGACTATATGCTCAAGGCACTCGCCGTTGTCATGGTTCTGTGGATTTATTCCCAGCACAATACAGCCAGCATGAAAATGCCGTGGATCATTCTGATCATGGCATTTCCGCTGCCGGGCATGACGATGTACCTGCTGACCCGGTACAGTCTGTCGGAGATCAGAATGCGCCGGCGCTACCGCGATATCGATGCCGTACTGCTGCCGATGCTGCAGAACGAAGACCGCAGGAAAGACCTGGCGGATTTCAAGAAGAAATATGTACCGCTCGGCGGCACCGCTGATTATCTCGTGCATTACAGCGGCTATCCGGTCTACAGCAATTCGCGGGTGCGGTATTTCAGTTCGGCCGCCGATGAGCTCAAGGTGCAGAAGGAAGCACTCGAGCGGGCGCAGGATTTTATTTTTATTGAATACTACGCCATCGAGGAGGGCGAAATCTGGAACTCCCTGCTGGAAATCCTGAAGAGGAAAGCAGAGCAGGGCGTGGAAGTCCGTGTGATTTACGATGATATCGGCAGCATGCGGTACATGACGACCGATTTTACAAAACGTATGGAGGCCTGCGGCATCCGGTGCCGGGTATTTAATACCTTTATGCCTGGTTTCAGCGCTTTCCGCGATAACCGCGATCACAGAAAGATGATGATCACGGACGGCAAGGCGGCGTTTACCGGCGGCTATAATCTGGCCGATGAATATTTCAATATCACGCATCCTTACGGATTCTGGAAGGATACCGGTGTCGAGGTCCTCGGCGAAGCCGTAAAGAGCTTTACGGTAACGTTTCTGGAGATGTGGAATGCGGTCCGCGACAATGATATTGATGATGTCAGCTATGCACAGTATCTGCCGGAAGTGCAGCCGCTGCCGGGGGCGGACGGTTTTGTGCAGCCCTATGCGGATACGCCGATGGACAACGAACATGTCGGCGAGGAGGTCTATATCAGCCTTGCCTACAGTGCCCACCGCTATATCTGGTATGTGACACCGTATCTGATCATCACAGACGAGATGATTCACGCACTGGGTCTGGCGGCTAAGAAAGGCGTCGATGTCCGGATTATCACGCCGGGCATCCCGGATAAAAAAATCATTTACAGTGTGACGAGATCGTACTATAACAGTCTTGTAAGGAACGGTGTGAAAATCTATGAGTATACGCCGGGTTTCTGCCACTGCAAGATGTGCGTGACAGACGATACGGCGGCGGTCTGCGGGACGATCAATCTCGATTACCGGAGCCTTTACCATCACTTTGAAGACGGCTGCCTGTACGTTGGCAAAAAGGCCGTGAAGGATACGAAGGCCGATTTTGAGAATATGTTCGCCGAGTGCCGTGATGTGACGGAGACGTACAGAACAGGCCGAAGCACGCGGCTTCGGTTCGGACAGATGATTCTCCGGCTTATCGAGCAGATGCTCTGATTTATAAAAAATATACAGGAGATGAGTAGTTATGCGACTGGTAACGTATATGGATGCGGATGGCAGGGAGACAGTCGGGGCGGTCAACAGACTGAACGGAAAGATCGGCCCGATTTCGGAATTCGGTTTTCCCTGTACAGATATGAATGATCTGATCGAGCGTGCATCCCTGCGGGATCTGGACGATCTCGAGTGGCACACGGCGCAGACCGACCATCCGGCATACCGGATCGATCCGGCTTCCGTGAAGATTCTGGCGCCGATACCGGTTCCGCGGCAGGATGTGATCTGTCTGGGCCTGAATTATCGCGCCCATTCGGACGAAGCGGCCGGCTATTCCAGGGAGGCGTTTACGACAAAGGATCCGGAGTATCCGGTCTATTTTGCAAAGCGCGCGAATTACGTGCAGGGCAGCGGCGAGCCGATTCCCGCGCACGAGGATGTCACGCAGAAGCTGGATTACGAATGCGAGCTGGCGGTGATTCTGAACAGGGATATCCATAAGCTCCATCTGGATAAGCCGGAAAAGCTGAGGAAATACATTTTCGGCTATACGATCTGCAACGATGTGAGCGCGCGGGATCTGCAGACAAGGCACACGCAGTGGTACCTGGGAAAGAGCCTGGACGGCTTTACACCGATGGGACCGTGCATTATCACGGCGAAAGAGGTTGCCTATCCGCCAAAGCTTAAGCTGCAGACCTATGTGAACGGGCAGCTGCGGCAGGATTCCTGCACCGATCAGATGATTTTTGACATCAACCGGATTGTGACCGAGCTGAGCCAGGGCATGACGCTCAAGGCCGGCACGATCATCATTACCGGTACGCCGAAGGGCGTCGGCATGGGCATGGACCCGCCGACATTTCTGAAGAAAGGCGATGTCGTGGAATGCCGGATCGAGGAGATCGGCTCCCTGATCAATACAGTTGAATAAATAACAGAACCGGAAGGGCGGCTTTGTGCGACGCACAGGGCCGCCCTTTTCTGACAGGCGTCATATGCGGCCGATTGTCAATTTATCGGCGTTTTGATTTATGGTATAATTATGTAAACTTCTGACCGGGCGCAGACCGCCCGGAATCTTTACAGAAAGCGATGGTAAAATGCTTCAGCTTACCGATATATGCAAAGCCTATCGGACAGAGGCGGCTGTGCAGCAGGCACTGGATCATGTCAGCATCAGCCTGCGCGACAGCGAGTTTGTCGCGATTCTCGGGCCTTCCGGGTCCGGCAAGACGACGCTGCTGAACGTGATCGGCGGTCTGGACCGCTACGACAGCGGCGACCTGATCATCAACGGTGTTTCAACCAATGAATACACGGACCGCGACTGGGATTCCTACCGCAATCATTCGGTAGGCTTTGTTTTTCAGAGTTATAACCTGATCGAGCACCAGACGGTCTTGTCCAATGTAGAGCTGGCGCTCACGATTTCCGGCATCACCGGCAGCGAGCGCAGGCGGCGGGCAGCCGATGCGCTGGAGAGAGTCGGGCTGGGTGCGCATCTGAACAAGAAGCCGAACCAGCTCTCCGGCGGGCAGATGCAGAGAGTGGCGATTGCGCGGGCGCTCGTCAACAATCCGGAGATCCTGCTGGCCGATGAGCCGACCGGCGCGCTCGACAGCGACACGAGCCTGCAGGTCATGGAACTGCTCAAAGAAGTTTCCAAAGACCGCCTGGTTGTCATGGTTACCCACAATCCGGACCTTGCCTATCAGTACGCGACCCGGATTGTCAATTTAAGGGACGGCCGGATCACCGATGATTCCGATCCCTACGAACCGGAACCGGCAGCTGAGCCGCCGCAGCACCGCAATTTCGGGCGTGCGGCCATGAATTTCGGCACGGCGCTCTCGCTCAGCTTCAACAACCTGCGCACGAAAAAAGCCCGTACGCTGCTGGTCGCCTTTGCCGGCTCGATCGGCATCATCGGCATCGCACTCGTGATGGCGCTGCAGGGCGGCGTCATGGGCTATATCGATGATTCGGAGAAGGTGGCGCTGTCAAAATATCCGATCGAGCTCGACAAGACAAGCTACGACGTCTCCTCGACGATCGATGAGATCAGTGGGGAGGGGGAAGAGAGCAGGAAGGAGACAGAGGACAAGGTTCATGTCCGCAAGCTGGTCAGCAGCTACCTCAGCGACGCCTCCTTCAATGATCTGGCCTCGTTCAAAACCTTTATTGATTCGGGAAAGAGCGGCATCGAAAAACATGCGGATGCCATAGAATACAATTACAACATCACACCGCAGATCTATCAGGTGAGCGGGGATCAATACCGCCAGGTCAATCCGGATCAGATCCTCAGCAGCATGGGGATGGGCTCATCCACGACGAATTCCGGCAGCATGATTTCCATGATGGATGTCAACGTTTTTTCGGCCATGCCGCAGGACGAAGAGCTCTACCGCGACCAGTACGATGTCAAGGCAGGGCGCTGGCCGAAGAAGGCCAATGAGCTGGTTCTCGTTCTGACGCAGGATTCGGCGGTCAGCGATCTTGTCCTGTATGACATGGGCGTAAAGGACCCTGAGCAGCTGGATTCCTATATCGACGCCTATATCAATCAGCGGAATTTTACGGTTGACGATGACGATGAGACCTATGATTATGAGGATTTCCTCGGGATCACCTTTAAAATGGTCAGCAGCGCGGATTATTACACTTATGATGAGGAGCATGACCTCTGGATTTCACAGAAGGACGACGAGGAATATATGCGCTCTCTGGTTGAAAACGGGGAAGACCTGACGATTGTCGGGGTTGTGCAGCCGAAGAAAAAATCGACCGCGGCCATGCTTGGCAGCGGCATCAAATATTCTTATGATCTGAACCTGGAGGCAATACAGCAGGCGAAGAACAAAGATGCCGTACAGGCGCAGCTGTCGCAGCCGGACCGGAATATTTTTACCGGCAAGAGCTTCGGCAGCGGAGATGAGGATATTAATTTTGCCGATCTTTTTACCATCAATCAGGATGCGCTGGCCGATGCTTTTTCCCTGAATGCGGATTCGATCGACACCAGTGCGCTGACGGATGCTTTCGGCAGCATCGATCTGTCCGGGCTGAATCTCGGCGATCTGCTGAGCGCGCAGGATCTGAGTGCGGCGATGCCGTCTATGTCATCGGAGGAAATCGCGGATCTGCTGAGTCAGATCGAGGTGAATATTTCGCAGGAGGACCTGCAGACGCTGTCTGAAAATGTCATGAACGGCTATCTGGCGTATGCCGCCGCCGACCCGTCGACGGATTACCAGAATCTGCCGACAGCCGTGTCAGAGTATCTGCGGTCGTCTGATGCGCAGTCCATTGTCCGGACGCAGCTGCAGCAGATCATTTCGGAAAATGCTGACAAGCTGATTACGCAGGAGCAGCTGCAGCAGATGATGGAGCAGTTCCTTGCCGGGTTTAAGGATTATGCGGATGAGAACGGCATGACCGACCCGTCGCAGATGGGAGAGTATATGACGCAGTACCTGCAGTCACCGCAGGCACAGGCGCTTTTGGCAGCGGACCTTTCGGAGATTGAATCGAGCATTCAGAACATGCAGATCAGCGATGAACAGGCACAGGCCCTGGCGTCAGCGCTGGCCGACGGCTATACCGCCTATGCGCAGGCCAACGGGAAGCCGGATCTGACGAAGATCGGTTCTTCTTTTACGGCGTATCTGAATACGCAGGAGGGGCAGCAGCTGATCACAGACACCATCGCCAGCGCGGTCAATACGGACCGGCTGCAGCAGCAGATGCAGGATATGATCTCGCAGACCATGAGCGGTCTGGCATCTGACATCGGTTCGCAGCTGCAAAGTGCCATGACCTCTGCCATGAGCGAACTGGGCACGCAGATCACCGCGCAGATGGAGTCGGCGGTGTCTTCGATGACCGGCAGCTTTGCCGATCTTTTCGACATGGATCCGTCCGCCCTTTCTTCGCTGATCAGTACGAATCTGAGCGCGGCGCAGATCCGGTCGCTTCTGCAGCAGATCCTGAGCGGCTCCGATGAGGATTCGCTCGAAAACAATCTGGCGAAGCTGGATTATGCCGATGTCGGCGATCCGTATCAGATCCTGATTTATCCGAAGAATTTTGATGCGAAGTCGGACATCCTGCAGATCATCGCCGATTATAATGAGGATGCGGAAAAAGCCGGCGAGCCGGATAAGAAAATATCCTACAGCGACATGGTCGGCGTCCTGATGGATTCGCTGTCGACGATCGTCAATACCATCAGCAAGGTGATCATCGCCTTCGTAGCGATATCGTTGGTTGTTTCGTCGATCATGATCGGCGTCATCACCTACATCAGTGTGCTCGAGCGGCGCAAGGAGATCGGTATTCTGCGTGCGATCGGCGCCTCGAAACACAATGTGTCCGAGATTTTCAATGCGGAAACCTTTATCATCGGCCTGCTGTCCGGCTTCATGGGCGTTGGCATCACCTATGCGCTGCTGCCGCTGGTCAATGTGATCATCCGGCACGTCGCGGACGTCGAAAATATTTCCGCGTTCCTGTCGTATCCAAGGGCACTGAAGCTGATTGTACTGAGCGTCATTCTGAGCTGCGTCTCCGGTCTCTGGCCGGCTTCGAAGGCGGCAAAGAGCGATCCGGTGGCGGCGCTGCGGTCGGAATAATTGCTGTATACAGTTTAATCTATGCTATAATATATCCGCTTGTCTTCGGGCAGGCGGATTTTTTGCAGAAAAGGGGAAAGGAAAATAAGGACAGCTGGTGCAAAGGATATGACACAGGACCGATCCTTAAGGAACTGATGCTCTTTTCACTGCCGTTTCTGGTCGGAAATATTTTTCAGCAGCTGTATAACACGGTGGACAGCATTGCCGTGGGACGCTTCGTGGGTTCGGATGCCCTCGGCGCCGTCACGGGCGCCATGCCGGCGACCGTGATTGCGCAGTTTGTCTCTTCGTTTATGGGACTGTACGTGCTTTTTTGCAGTCCGGATGATTACAGCATTACCTGGAAGGAAATGAAGCTGGATCGGGCCATGACGAGGAAAATACTGGTGATCTGTATTCTGGAATTTATTTTTGCCCCGGAAGTGGTACAATTATTTAACAGCGAGGCAGCTGTTGTGGAATACGGTACGCTGTACATTCATCTGAACTGCCTGTTTGATGTGCTTTGCGCCGGCAATCAGGTATACGCCGCCGTGCTCAGCGGCATCGGTGACGCAAAGGAACCGACGTTCATCATGATCTTTTCATTTGTCGTATTCCGTCAGCTCTATCTGCTGGTGATTTCGCATATCATGTATACGGCGGAGCTGGTGTCGCTCGGCTGCCCGGCCGGCTGGCTTGTCCGCAATATCATCATGACAGTTTATCTGAAACGCAGCCGGTGGGAGAGCAAGGTGCTGCCGGAAGCGCAGGCATAACATCAGTCCTTATTAATGGAGGAAATTATATGGAATTTATCAGAAAACCTTCGGAAATGCCCATGCAGGTGGAAGAACGGAACATCCCCGTTCTCACTTTCCCGCGGCTTTCGCAGCTGGATATGATCGGCCATGCCGTGACGACGAGGCTCGGCGGCGTCAGTGAGGGGTATTTCCGTTCCCTGAATCTGAAGACGGGTCTTGGCGACCCGGATGAGAACGTACAGAAGAATTTTGAAATCACGGCGCAGGCGCTGCATGTCCGGCCGGATCAGTTTGTGCTCTCGGATCAGACGCACACCGTCAATGTGCGTACCGTGACAGAAGCGGATGCGGGCAAGGGCGTCACGAGGCCGCGTGATTACACCGATGTAGACGGTCTGGTGACCAACGTGCCGGGCCTTGTCCTTTCGATTTTCACAGCGGACTGCGTGCCGGTCTTTCTGGTAGACCCTGTGCGCCGTGCGATCGGTCTTGTGCATTCCGGCTGGAGGGGTACGGTCGGCCGGATCAGCCGTGAGGCCATCCGGAAAATGCAGGCGAACTACGGGACGGAGCCGGCGGACATGATCTGCGCCATCGCCCCGTCGATCTGTCAGGACTGCTATGAGATCAGCGAGGACGTCGCCGACCGGTTTAAAAAGGAGTTTGCCGGCCATGAAGAGGAGATCCTGATTGATAAGCACAACGGACACTATCAGCTCGATCTCTGGCAGAGCAACCGGATCGTGCTCGAGGAGGCAGGTGTGAAGCCGGAAAATATCGCGGTGACCGATATCTGCACCTGCTGCAACCCGGACCTGCTGTTTTCCCACAGAGCCAGCCACGGCAGACGCGGCGTCTTCGGCTCGTTCCTTTACCTGAAATAACCGGCGGAAAAATTTCCGCTGCCTGCGATACTTTATGGAAAAGTTCCTGCCCTGGCGGCGGGAACTTTTTTCTTGACAGATGGAAGCAGAACAGGTAGTATGTGTATATACACAGATAAGGAGGACGCAATGAAGAAGGATATGCCATGTTACTGCATCAGCATACGTAAAGCCTCCCGCCGCCTGATGGCGCTGTACGACCGGGCGCTCGAACCTGTGCAGCTTACTATCAGCCAGTTTTCCATTCTGCGCAATACAGACCGGCTCGGAAAGTGCAGTCTCAGCGATCTGTCGCAGAAGACGGATCTGGAACGGACATCGCTGGTTCGCATGCTCCGGCCGCTGGAAGAGCGGGGGCTGATCGAGGATGTGTCCGGCAAAAAGGAACGAAGCAGGATTCTGCAGCTGACGCCGGACGGGAAGAGTCTGCTGGCGCAGGCGATGCCGCTCTGGCAGCAGGCGCAGGAAGAGATTGAGGAGAAGGCAGGCAGGGACAGCATCGAGCAGGTCCTTGCGGTTTTAAACAGGCTGTGAGGAACAGACTGTTTTTCATACCCTTATGTGTGCATATACACAGATAAAGAGGTCACAGAAAGGAGTATCATGGATCAGAAAGCAGCAATTTTGCAGAAAGCACTCGAACTCGGTTATGTACGCGCCGGTGTCGCATCGGCCGATGATTTTCCGGAATATTTTCAGGATGTGACGTCCAGACCGGATTATGAATTCCTGATGCACGATAAGCGGCAGATTGTGCAGAATACGCATCTGCAGGAGAGGTATCCCGGGGCAAAGTCGATTATTTCCGTAGTATACAGCTATTCCGGCATCCATTATCCGGAAAAGCTGCTGCCTTATATCGGCCGCGCCTATCTCGGCAGGTGCTACGGACCGCCTGTGACCAATATTAACGGCGCCCGGCTGCAGCTGCTGAAGGACTATATCAAAAGTCTTGGCATCCGGATTTATGAAGAGGCGGTTCTGCCGGACAGAAGCGTCGGGCGCAGGGCCGGGACCATCACTTATGGAAGAAATAATTTTGCCTATGCCGGCCGGTACGGCTCCTTCATCATCCTGAGCTCGATTGTGACGGATGCGGACCTTGCGCCGGATAAGCCGATCCGCTTTAACGGCTGTCCCGAGGGCTGCCGGCTCTGCCTCGATGCCTGTCCGACGCAGGCCATTGCCGAACCTTTTCACCTGCATCCGCAGCGCTGCGTCGGTTTCAACAACTGGTTCAGACAGGACGAAAAGGGCGTTTCCCCGGTGATTCCGGAGGAGATCAGGCCGGCCATCGGCATGCATTTCCATGGCTGTGATATCTGCCAGGAGGTCTGCCCGCGCAACAAGGCGGCACTTGAGGATATGAAGGTGCACGGAAGGAAGGATCCGCTGCTGGAGATGATTGCGGAGAAATTTGACCCGGAAAAGCTGCTTTTCCTCGATGACGATTATTACCGGGAGACCGTACAGCCGATCATGTTCAACTATATTCACGATTACCGGTATTTCCGCAGGAATGCGGCGCTGGTCATGGGCAACAGCGGCGACCCGAAATATCTGCCGGCGCTGCACAGGGCGGAGAAAACAGAAGAAGATGAGATGGTCAGAGAAATGATCGCCTGGGCGATCGGGAGGCTGGATGCGGCGGCGCCGCAGATCAGCGCATGAAAAAAACGGCTGTTCCTTATGATAAGGAACAGCCGTAATCTTATGGCAAATATTATCTGCGGTTGCTTGGTCTCCAGAGACCCATCTTATCCGCTTCTTTGATGAGTTCATCACGGAAATCCGGATGAGCGATGCTGATCAGGCGCTCTGCACGTTCGCACAGAGAAGCACCCTTGAGGTTAACCATACCATACTCGGTAACAACATACTGTGTATTCGCACGGCAGTCAGTGCAGGTTGAACCTGGCTTGAGAGTAGGTACAATACGGGAGTGCATAACACCCTTCTTATCTTTGAAGGTAGAAGAGCAGCAAAGGAAGCTCTTACCGCCCTTGGACAGGTAAGCACCAAGAACATAGTCGAGCTGTCCGCCTGAACCGGAGATCTGACGGATACCGCTGGACTCACCGTTGACCTGACCGAAGAAGTCGATATCAACGATGTTGTTGATGGACATCATGTTGTCATGCTGTGCAATGACGAAGGCATCGTTGACATAGTCGATCGGTGCGATCATGCACTGCGGGTTGTTGTCGATGTAGTCGAACATGAACTGAGAACCGGAAGCGAAGCCGTATACCTGACGTCCCGGATTCAGTGTCTTCTTTCTGTTGGTGATGATACCTTTCTCAGCGAGCTTGACGAAAGCATCTACGTACATCTCGGTGTGAACACCAAGATCCTTGAGATCGGAATCAGCAAGCAGAGCACCTACGGTGTTCGGCATACCGCCGATACCAAGCTGGAGACATGCACCGTTCGGGATCTGCTCAACGATCTTGTTGGCGATGATCTTGTCGACTTCTGTAGCCGGCTTTGAAGGCGGCAGGCATCTTACATACGGATCCTGCATCTCAACTACGGCATCAACCTCGTCGATGCTGATGTAGTTGTCCCAGCCGCCGAGGCAGTTAGGAAGCTTGTCATTAACTTCGACGATGACGTGCTTTGCATTGTGGGTTGCAGCGTAAGCGAAAGCTGCGGACGGACCGAAGTTGAAGCAGCCGTGCTCATCCATCGGACCTACCATGCACATTGCATAGTCATATGTACCGGTGTTCTCGGAAATATAACGCGGGATTTCGGAGAAACGCTCAGGAGTGTTGATAATGAATCCCTTATCCATTACAGCACGGTCAGCCGGAGAGTAGAACCATGAATTAACAACAATGTGATCCTTGGCATTCGGAATCTTGTAGAGTTCCGGCATCTCAACGAGGATGGCATCACGGATCATGACATTATGAAGATCGTCATTGACAATCTTTCTTGCAAGTGCAGCATCGAGATCATGTACGGTTCCGACATTGAAACCGATATCGATTCTGTCGTTGGACTTTACGTCCTTAACAGCTTCATCAGCTGTTGTAAGCTTCTGCCTGTATAAATCGGTATAGTAGCTCATCTTTACACTCCTTTTCTAAAACATTGACAATAATTAAACAATCTTTATTACCTGAAGATATTTAAATATTAACATATAAATAAGGGCATGACAATAAATATTCATAGTAATCGCATGAATGTTCTGAAAAAAGTTCGACCGGCATCGGGCAATTCTGCGCCCGGATGCCGGTCACTCTGTTAATTATTTGTTATACTTTACTGTTTATGACTGTCCTGATAGTCCAGTGCCGCGCCGATGAAACCGCGGAAAAGAGGATGCGGCTTGTTCGGTCTGGACTTGAATTCCGGATGAGCCTGGGTGGCAACGAACCACGGATGATCCTTGAGTTCGACCATCTCGACGATACGACCGTCCGGTGATTTGCCGACGAGCTTCATGCCGTGCGAGGTGAGTTCGTCGCGGTAGTCGTTGTTGACCTCGTAGCGATGTCTGTGGCGTTCCTCGATCTCTGTCGTGCCGTAGAGCTGATAGGAGATCGAATCCTTGTCGAGGATGCACTTGTATGCGCCGAGGCGGAGCGTTCCGCCGAGATCCGTCACGCCGTACTGATCCGGCATGATATGAATTACCGGATGTGTCGTATTCATATCAAATTCGGCACTGTTGGCGTCCTCATAGCCGAGAACGTTGCGCGCGAATTCGATGATGGCCATCTGCAGGCCAAGGCAGAGGCCGAGATAAGGCACTTTGTGCGTACGTGCGTAGTTGATGGCGCAGATCTTGCCCTCAACGCCGCGGCTGCCGAAGCCGCCCGGTACGAGGATGCCGTCGACGTCGCCGAGAATCTTATCGACATTGTCCGCTGTGACCGTCTCGGAATCGATCCATTTGATTTTGATCGCCGCATTGTGGGCAAAGCCGCCGTGCTTGAGCGCTTCGACAACGCTGAGGTAAGCATCATGCAGCTGGATGTACTTGCCGACGAGAGCGATCCGCACCTCGCGGGTCGGGTGCTTGGCTGCATCGACCATCGCTTCCCAGTCGTGCAGGTCCGGCTCCGGACAAGGAATGCCGAGGCACTTGCAGGCAACCTGCGCGATGTGCTCCTTCTCCAGGGCAAGCGGTGCTTCGTAGAGGACATCGACATTGAGATTCTCAATAACATTCTCCACCGGCACGTTGCAGAAGAGGGAGATCTTGTTCTTGATGCCTTCGGTTAAAGGCATCTCGGAACGGCATACGATGATGTCCGGCCGCAGACCGAGTCCCTGCAGATCCTTGACGGTATTCTGCGTCGGCTTTGTCTTCAGCTCGCCTGAAGACTTCAGATACGGAATCAGCGTGACATGCACGAGCATGCAGTTCTCATGGCCGACATCATTCATGAACTGACGGATGGCCTCGAGAAACGGCTGGCTCTCGATATCGCCGACGGTACCGCCGACTTCGATGATGGCGATCTCCGTGTCCTTCGCGTCCGGATTCTTATAGAAACGGTTTTTGATTGCATTTGTGATGTGCGGAATTACCTGAACGGTATTGCCGCCGAAATCACCGCGGCGCTCACAGTTGAGTACGTCCCAGTAAACCTTGCCGCTTGTTGTATTGGAAAGACTGCTCAGCGTGCAGTCAACGAAACGTTCATAGTGTCCGAGGTCGAGATCGGTTTCCGTTCCGTCATCGGTAACGTACACTTCGCCGTGCTGATATGGATTCATCGTACCAGGGTCGACATTGAGATACGGATCAAACTTCTGCATGGTAACGAAATAACCGCGTGCCTTCAGAAGACGTCCGAGAGAAGAAGCCGTGATGCCCTTGCCAAGTCCGGAAACGACGCCGCCGGTTACGAAAATGTATTTTACTGCCATATAACCCTCCTTATGAGAAACTGACGTGAACTGCAGTGCCAGGAAAGCCGTTCCCGAAACCGTACCTGCACGGGCGGCGGGATGGCCGCGTCTGACACGAAAATGGAAATATCTGCCGCAAAGACCATGAAAGTCTTTTTGTATCTATTGATTCATAATATCACGTTTCCGCAGATAAAGCACGCTTAGTTTACTCTTCATGCAGCGGTCAGGTGCGGCGCCGGATAAGCGAAAATACAGCAGAAATGCATAAAAAGCCGGCGGAAATTAATTCCACAATAAGAATATTTAGAAAAAAATAATAAAATGAGCTTCTCTGTAAGTATTGAATATAAAATCAAGTTCTCGTATAATAACGTAGACACAGTGCAGATTGAATACACCGGCGATGCCGGTTCAGGAGGATATATGGATAATAACAATTACAACAGAGACCCCGGCGGAGGCAAGCCAGGCGGAGACCGGGGCAGAGATAATATGAACAGGAACAATCTGATGGTGATGATTGTGATTGCCTTCACGATTGTCCTGCTGATTCAGATGATGAGTCAGTCCACCGCGATGCGCGATGAGAAAGAGATTTCGTACTCGGAATTTCTGCAGCAGGTGGAAGACAACGAGGTCAAATCCGTCGAATTTGACAATGACCGGATCAATATCACACCGAAGAAGAACAGTGATACAGTTTCCTATTATACGGGGTATATTCAGGACGACCGGCTCTATCAGCTGCTGGATGACCACAATGTCGAATACACCCAGAAGATCACGGAGGCGTCGAGCTATGTCTGGTCGGCGATCTTCTCCTTCGTTCTGCCGATTGTCGCGATGGTTGTCGTGATGATGCTGCTTTACCGCTATGCGATGAAGAACGGCGGCGGCAGCGGCGTGATGGGCGTCGGCAAGAGCAATGCCAAGATGTATGTGCAGAAGGCAACCGGCGTGACCTTTGCCGATGTGGCCGGAGAGGATGAGGCGAAGGAATCGCTCTCCGAGATTGTTGATTTCCTTCATCATCCGGAGCGCTACACGAAGATCGGCGCGAAGCTGCCGAAGGGCGCATTGCTGGTAGGACCTCCGGGCACCGGCAAGACGCTGCTTGCCAGAGCGGTGGCCGGCGAGGCGCATGTACCGTTTTTCAGCCTTTCCGGTTCTGATTTCGTCGAGATGTTCGTCGGCGTCGGTGCTTCCCGTGTCCGCGACCTGTTCAAGCAGGCTTCGCAGAATGCACCATGTATCATTTTCATCGATGAGCTGGATGCGATCGGCAAGAGCCGTGATTCCCGCTACGGCGGCAACGACGAGCGTGAGCAGACACTGAATCAGCTGCTGGCGGAGATGGATGGTTTCGACCCTTCCAAGGGAATCATTATTCTGGGCGCAACCAACCGTCCGGAGATTCTCGATAAGGCGCTGCTGCGTCCGGGCCGTTTTGACCGGAGAATTGTCGTGGAGCGTCCTGACCTGAAAGGACGTATCGATATCCTCAAGGTACACGCCAAGAATGTCAATATGGATGAAACCGTTGATTTCAAGGAGATCGCGCTGGCGACGAGCGGGGCGGTCGGTTCTGATCTTGCCAACATTATCAACGAAGCTGCACTGATGGCAGTTCGGAACGGCAGGAACGCGGTTTCCCAGAAGGATCTTTTCGAATCCGTCGAGGTGGTTATCGCCGGTAAGGAGAAGAAGGACCGTGTTCTGAGCGCGCAGGAGCGCCGGATCGTTTCCTATCATGAGGTCGGCCATGCCCTGACGGCTGCGCTGCAGAAGCATTCCGAACCGGTGCAGAAGATCACGATTGTACCGCGTACCATGGGTGCGCTCGGCTATACCATGCAGGTGCCTGAAGAAGAGAAGTACCTGATGAGCAAGGAAGATCTCGAGACAGAACTTGTCACGCTGCTGGGCGGCCGCGCGGCTGAGGAGCTTGTTTTCGACAGCATCACGACAGGTGCTTCCAATGATATCGAGCGGGCAACCAATATTGCCAAGGCGATGATCACGCAGTACGGCATGTCGGATAAATTCGGCCTGATGAGTCTTTCGACGGTCGAGGATCAGTATCTGGGCGGCAGGAACGTGCTCAACTGCGGTGAGGAGACAGCTTCACAGATCGATGAGGAAGTCATGAAGATGCTTCGTGCGGCTTATGAGAAGTCGAAGGAGCTGCTTCGCGGACACCGCGAGGCACTGGACAAAATCGCTGCCTACCTGATTGAGAGAGAGACCATCACAGGTAAGGAATTCATGCAGATTCTGGAGCAGGTGGAAGGTGAGGACGTCTGGAAGAAGACGACCGATCCGGAAATCGGCAAAGAAGCACAGGATGCGGTGCCATCTGACGCGGCGGACGCTGCGCCGGAGCCGGAAGCGGGTGCGAACCGGACCGATGAGGACGGTGCGGCGCAGGCCGGCGGCACAGACGGCTGGGAAGATGTTTCTTTTCATGACGATACGCCAGAGCAGTAATCCATAGAAACAAGATCAATGCGGTGCTGACGCAAAGTGGATTTCATTTTGCAGCAGTACCGCTTTTGCTGTCCCGCGGTGCGGGATGAGGAGGCATAAAAGCCGGATATGTTTGATATCAAGGAAGAAGTAAAGAAGCTCCCGCTCAAGCCGGGCGTCTATATCATGCACGATGCGCATGACGACATCATCTACGTCGGCAAGGCGGTGAAGCTGAAAAACCGCGTGAGTCAGTATTTTCAGAAAAATAAAAATCATACGCCGAAGATCCGGCAGATGGTGGCGCACGTCGCGCGGTTTGAATATATTGTGACGGATTCGGAGATGGAGGCTCTTGTCCTCGAGAACAACCTGATCAAGACGCATCGGCCGAAGTACAACACGATGCTCAAGGACGATAAGACCTATCCTTATATCAAGGTCACGACGAACGAGGATTATCCGCGCGTTCTGCTCGTGCGGCGGATGAAAAAAGACGGCGCGCGCTATTTCGGCCCGTTCACGAGTGCGCAGTCGGTCCGCGATACGATCGACCTGATTCAGAAAATATTCATGATACGCAATTGCAGCAAACAGCTGCCGCGGGATATCGGCAAGGACAGACCGTGTCTGTACTATCATATGGGACAGTGCGAGGCGCCGTGCACCGGCCGGGTTTCCAAAGAGGAGTACCGACGGCATACGGACGAGGCACTGAAATTTCTGGAAGGAAACTGCGAACCGGTGATCGAGGACCTGACGGCGCGCATGAACGAAGCCGCGGCGAGCCTGGAATTTGAGAAGGCGGCCGGCTACCGCGATCTGATCGAGAGCGTGCGGCGGATCGACCAGAAACAGAAAATCACGAGCAGCGAGATGGATGACCGCGATCTGATCGCCTTTGCGCGGGATAAGGATGAAGCCGTCGTGCAGGTATTCTTTATCCGCAGCGGCAGAATTATCGGGCGTGAGCATTTTTATGTGACCGGTGTGGAAAATGAACCGGACGGCCTTGTCATCGGCGCGTTTGCGCAGCAGTACTACGCGTCGGCACCTTTTATCCCGGGTACGCTGATGATGCAGTATGAACCGGCGGACAAGGAGCTGATCGAGCAGTGGCTCACGCAGGCATCCGGTCACAAGGTGAAGATCGTCGTGCCTGTCCGCGGGCAGAAGGAGAAGCTGATCCAGCTGGCGTATGAAAACGCGCAGATCGTGCTGAACAAGGACCGCGAGAAAATCCGCCTCGAGGAGGCGCGCACGACGGGAGCCGTGCGGGAACTGGCCGGGATGCTCGGCATCGCGGAAGGCATTCATCGAATGGAAGCCTTCGATATTTCCAATACGAGCGGTGTGGAGTCGGTCGGCTCGATGATTGTCTACGAGGACGGCCGGCCGAAACGGAATGCCTACCGGAAATTTAAAATCCGCACGGTCAAGGGACCGGATGACTATAAGAGCATGGAAGAGGTGCTGACGCGCCGTTTCACGCACGGGCTGCAGGAGCGCAGCGAAGGTGCGCAGCAGGCAAAATTTGCCGAGTTTCCGGATGTCATCATGATGGATGGCGGCCGCGGACAGGTCAACGTGGCGCTGCGCGTGCTCGAGAATCTGGGCCTTGCCATTCCTGTGTGCGGCATGGTCAAGGATGACCGCCACAACACGCGCGGTCTGTATTACAACAACCAGGAACTGCCGATTGACCGGCATTCCGAACTGTTCAAGCTGATCACGCGGATGCAGGACGAGGCACATCGTTTTGCCATCGAATATCACCGCAGCCTGCGCGGTAAGGCGCAGATCCATTCGGTGCTCGATGACATTCCGGGCATCGGTCCGGCAAGGCGGCGGTCGCTGATGCAGCATTTCGGCGATATCAGCAAAATACGCACGGCCAGCGCCGAAGAGCTGGCGCAGGCAGACGGCATGACGAGGAAGAGCGCGGAGGCGGTCTACAACTATTTCCATTGAAGCGGTTCCGGTTATGTGATACTATCAAAACAGAAAAAACGGGACTCTACATTTCGATGGGAGGATCTGTAAATTGATCGAAGACAAGGGAAAATTAAAATACAAGGTGAAGCTCAGCAAGATCATAGAACGTTTCCATCTTGAAAACCTCACCACCGAAGTCGATGCTTCGAAGATCTACGTGAAGGTGCCGGATGTCAACCGCCCGGCGCTCCAGTTTGCGGGATATTTCAAGGATTTTGATCCATACCGTATTCAGCTGGTCGGCAATGTCGAGTACGGCTTCCTTGAGATGCATGAGGACGAGTTCATCCGGGAGATGACGACCCGCATGTTCGAGTACAGGATTCCCTGTATGATTTTCTGCCGCGGGCAGAAACCGAACGATATGTTCACGAAGCTCGGCAATCAGTACGGCGTGGCCGTGCTGGGGACGAAGGAGCCGACTTCTTCTTTCATGGCGGAGCTGATCCGTTATCTGAAGATCGAGCTGGCACCGCGTATTTCCATACACGGCGTCCTGGTGGATGTTTTCGGAGAGGGCGTGCTGATCACCGGCGAGAGCGGCATCGGCAAGAGCGAAGCGGCACTCGAACTGGTCAAGAGAGGACACCGTCTTGTTTCCGACGATGTCGTACTGATCAAGAAGCTCAATGAAGAGGAGCTGATCGGCATGGCACCGGATGTCACGCGGTATTTTATCGAACTGCGCGGCATCGGCATCATCGATGTCAAGACGCTGTACGGTGTGCAGAGTGTTGAGGATTCACGCAAGATTGATCTTGTCATCAAGCTGGAGGACTGGGACCGCGAGCGTGAATACGACCGTCTCGGTCTGACTGAGGAATATGAGGAAATCCTCGGCAACAAGATCGTCTGCCATTCCATTCCGGTGCGGCCGGGCCGTAATCTGGCGATTATCACAGAAGCGGCCGCCATCAATCACCGGCAGAAGGAGATGGGCTACAACGCGGCACAGGAGCTGTACCGCCGTGTGACAGACAATCTGAACCGCAAGGATGATGATGACGAGAATGATTAAAATTTACCGGGAGGAATCATGATTTACAGCAATCGGTTCTGTTTCGGCGTGGACCTGGGCGGTACCACGACGAAGATGGGCATTTTTACCAGTGAAGGACAGCTGATTGAGAAATGGGAGATACCGACCGACGTCAGCGACGGCGGCTCCCATATACTGGATGATATTGCCGACTCGATTCTGGAGAAGGCGCGTGTCAATCAGCTCAAGGAGAATGATATCAAGGGCATCGGCATCGGTGTGCCGGGACCTGTGCGCCGCATGAGCATCGTGGATGGCTGTGTCAACCTGGGCTGGGGCAGAGTGGATGTCGCCGGTATCATGGAGAACAAGACGCAGCTGTGGACCTGCGTGGCCAATGACGCGAATGTGGCGGCGCTCGGAGAGCTCTGGCAGGGCAACGGACGCGGCTGCCGCAATCTCATGCTTGTGACGATCGGCACCGGTATCGGCTGCGGCATCGTCATCGACGGGCATATTATTGAGGGCTCCAACGGTGCGGCCGGCGAGCTCGGCCACATGACGGTGCTGGACGAGGAAGATATTATCGGTACGTGCGGCTGCGGCCGGCGGGGCTGTCTTGAACAGGCGGCGTCCGCGTACGGCATTGTCCGGCTGACCGAGAAGAAACTGGCGCAGACACAGCAGGAGAGCGTTCTGCGCGGTATGGATAAGATTACCGCGAAGGATGTTTTCGATGCGGCCAAGGCGGGCGATCAGCTGGCTGCCGGCATTACCGACAAGGTTATGTATTATATCGGCAAGGCAATCGCCAATGCTTCGGTTGTCCTGAATCCGCAGACAGTCATCCTTGCCGGCGGTGTTTCGCTGGCAGGCGAATATCTGCGTGCCGGCATCGAGAAGTATTTCAACGAACTTTGTTTCAAGGCCTGCGATACCACGCAGTTCAGACTGGCAGCAATGGGGGCTGATTCCGGTATCTACGGAGCAGCCAGAATGATGATCGATATGAATGATGAGTGAGGCATACATGGATTTTGATAACAAGATGGCAGAAGCTGTAGGAGCAGACAATGTGCTGCGGGGGGAATCCATGGCTGACCATACGACTTTCCGGATCGGCGGAAAGGCGGATTATTTTATTACGGTAACAGACGAAAATATGCTGCGGGACGGCATTCGTGTCTGCCGGGAGGAGGATGTGCCCTTTTACGTAACCGGCAAGGGCAGCAATCTGCTGGTCGGAGACGGCGGGTTCCGCGGTGTGATTTTCAATATTTTCGGGAAGATGGACAGGACGGATTTCACCGAGGAGGACGGACAGCTTGCGGTTGTCTGCGAGGCCGGTGAACTGCTGTCTCACCTGGCGCGGTCTGTCTGTGAGAAGGGCTACACCGGCATGGAATATGCGGTCGGCATTCCCGGCACGGTCGGCGGCGGCGCCGCCATGAACGCCGGTGCCTACGGCGGCCAGATCTCCGACAACATCTGCTGGGCGGATGTGATGGACAGTCAGGGAAATGTGCTTCATCTGACGGCTGACGAACTGGAACTCGGCTATCGGCGGAGCATCATCCTGCAGAACAATTATATCGTCCTGCGGGCCGGATTCCGGTTCCAGCCGGGCGACCCGGAGAAGATCAGCGCGCGGGTGCAGGAGATTTCAGCATCCCGGCGCGAGAAGCAGCCGCTCGAATATCCGAGCGCGGGCAGCACCTTCAAACGGCCGGATGGCTATTACAGCGGCAAGCTGATTCAGGACTGCGGCCTTAAGGGATACCGGATCGGCGGCGCCGAAGTCTCCACGAAGCACAGCGGCTTTGTGATCAATGTGGACCATGCGACGGCGGATGATGTGGTGCAGCTGATCGCCCACATCCGGTCGGAGGTCATGCGCCGTTTTAATGTCAATATAGAACCCGAGGTGCGTTTTATCGGTGAATTTACCGGAAAGGTGGACATTTAAGTGCGTTTTCTGATTGTGACGGGTATGTCGGGAGCCGGGAAGAGTTCGGTGCTCGATATGCTGGAGGATAACGGGTATTTCTGTGTGGACAATCTGCCGGTGCCGTATCTGGAGAATTTCGTGCAGATGAGCTGGCAGGAGAGAAATACAGTTTCCAAAGTGGCGGTCGTCATTGACGTGCGCAGCCGGAAAAATCTGGCGAAGCTCGAAGGTATTCTCGGCTCGCTGCGGGAAAAGGGATATGAGTATCAGATCCTTTTCCTCGACTGCCGGGACAATGTCCTGATCCGCCGCTACAAGGAGACCAGGCGGAATCATCCGCTTGCCGGCGAGGCCGTCAGCATACGCAGTGCGATCAGCATGGAGCGCAAGGCGCTGACCTATATGCGCACGCATGCCGATTACATCATCGATACCAGCACAATGCTCGTCAGAGATCTGAAGATGGAGCTGAACCGGGTTCTGTCCGGGAATCCGTACAATAATTTCTACCTGACCTTTATCGCTTTCGGCTACAAATACGGCATACCGTCGGAGGCGGATCTGGTATTCGATGTCCGTTTCCTGCCGAACCCGTTTTATGTGGAAGGCATGCGCTATCGGACAGGTATGGATCAGGATGTCTTCAATTATGTCATGGACAATGAAGATGCCCGGACATTTCTGCAGAAAACAGGGGATCTTCTGGAATTTCTGATTCCGCTGTACATCCGGGAGGGCAAGAACGGCCTCGTGACAGCCATCGGATGCACCGGCGGTCAGCACCGCTCCGTCGCGGTGACACGCGCGCTGACAGAAGCATTCCGCGAGAAGAGGATCAGCGCGAAGGCGGAATTCAGGGACGTGGACAAACACGTCTGATAAACAGGGAGGTTTTGCGGATGTCATTTTCCGCGGAAGTCAAAGAGGAACTGGCCCGGAAAAACGATGACGCACGCCACTGCAATGTTGCGGAGATTACGGCGATCGTCTGTCTTGGCGGCCGGCTTTCAGAAAATGAGCAGCATGAACCGGTCATGACTTTTCAGACCGAGAATGCCGCTGTCGCAAGAAAATACTTTACATTATTAAAAAAAACATATAGAATTAATGCGGATGTTAAGATCCTTCAGCATGGCAGCACCGGCAGGAACAGAATCTGTATTCTGACTGTCGAGGGGAGAGAGAATATAGATAAGCTGCTGTCTAACTGCATATTGGAGGACGGTACGGACACGGGAACCGCGGACGGCCTGGTACTTCGCAGAGAATGCTGCAGACGGGCGTTTATCAGAGGTGCCTTTATTTCTTCAGGTTCTGTCAGTGATCCCAACAAGGCTTATCACTTTGAGATCGTCTGTGCATCGCCGGCGAAGGCGGCGCAGATCGAGAGAGTGATCGGAACTTTCGATATTCGTGCAAGAACAGTGCAGCGCAAGAAATCCTACGTCGTCTACGTGAAGGATGGCTCACAGGTTGTGGATCTGTTTAATATCATGGGTGCCCATGAGGCACTGATGAATATGGAGAATATCCGTATCATGAAAGAGATGCGCAATAATGTGAACCGCAGCGTCAACTGCGAGATGGCGAATATCAACAAAACAGTCAGTGCTGCTTCGCAGCAGCTGGAAGACATCAATTTTATTATTGAGCGCGGAGAATTCGGCTCGATGTCCGAATCTCTGCAGGAACTGGCGCAGCTGCGGCTTGAAAATCCTGAAGCGACACTGTCGGAACTGGGTGATATGCTCCCGAAGCATGTGAGCAAGTCCGGTGTGAACCGGCGCTTTGGCAAGATCAGCATGCTGGCAGATGAGCTGCGTAACAGACAATAATTATGTAAGGATGGTTGAGGGTATGATTTCCAAGGATATTACAATTAACATTTCTCCTAACAATAATGCTGTACAGCCTGTCGCACTTCTGGTGCAGGTAGCAAATCAGTTTGAGAGCAGTGTATATGTTGAGGTGGAAGATAAGAAAGTCAATGCCAAGAGCATCATGGGCATGATGAGCATCCGGGTAAGTGATGGCGAGCAGGTCAGGATTACAGCGAATGGTTCTGATGAGGAATCCGCGATGCGTAAGATTGAAGAGTATCTGACAGAGAACGCTTAATCGAAAATCACGGCCTGTTTCTCAATCATGAGAAACAGGCCGCTTTTTTTAATTTACAGATAAAGGATCGGAACAGAATGAATTTTACACATTTACACGTTCATACACAGTACAGTCTTCTCGATGGTTCCAACAAGATCACGGATCTTGTCACCCGTGTCAGGGAACTCGGCATGGACAGCGTTGCCATTACCGATCATGGTGTGATGTACGGCGTGATTGATTTTTACAGGGAATGTAAGAAGGCCGGCATACATCCCGTCATCGGCTGTGAGGTGTACGTTGCGCCGGGGTCCCGGTTTGACAAGTCCGGCAGCGCAAGCAGTACGCGCTACAACCATCTCGTCCTGCTGGCGGAGAACAACACGGGCTATCACAATCTGGTGAAGATCGTCTCGCACGGTTTTACGGAGGGCTTTTACTATAAGCCCCGTGTCGACAAGGAGCTCCTGCGGCAGTACCACGAGGGCATCATCGCCCTGAGCGCCTGTCTCGCCGGAGAGATCCCGGAGGCGCTGCGCACCGGCCGCTATCAGACGGCCCTGAAGGCAGCGCGGGAATATGAGGAGATATTCGGAAAGGATCATTTCTACCTGGAACTGCAGGACCATGGCATTCCGGAACAGAAGGCGGTCAATCAGGGCCTTGTCCGTCTGAGCACGGAGACCGGCATTGAACTGGTGTGCACGAACGATGTTCACTATACCTACGCGGACGATGCGAAGGCACATGATGTGCTCTTATGCATCCAGACAAATAAAAAAGTATCGGATACGGACCGCATGCGGTACGAGGGCGGTCAGTACTATGTGAAGTCTCCGGAGGAGATGGCGGCGCTTTTTCCGTACGCGCCGCAGGCACTGGAAAATACGCACAAGATCGCGGAGCGCTGCAACGTGGAGATCCGGTTCGGCGAATACAAGGTGCCGGTCTTCGATGTGCCGGAAGGTTATGATTCCTGGCAGTATCTGCAGAAGCTGGCAGAGGACGGTTTCCGGGAGCGCTACGGCGAAGGCGATGAGAAGACGCGCAGCCGCCTGCGCTATGAGCTGGATACGATTCACCAGATGGGCTTTGTCGATTATTTCCTCATCGTGCGTGACTTTGTGAATTACGCGAAATCGCATGGCATCATGGTCGGACCGGGCCGTGGCTCGGCAGCCGGCAGCATGGTTGCCTACTGCCTGAATATCACGACGCTGGACCCGATCCGCTATGACCTTCTTTTCGAGCGTTTCCTGAACCCGCGCCGTGTGACGATGCCCGATATTGATGTGGACTTTGCCCCGGACAGGCGGCAGGAGGTCATCGACTACTGCGTGCGCAAATACGGCAAGGACCACGTTGTGCAGATTATCACGTTCGGTACGCTGCTGGCGCGCGGCGTCATTCGCGACGTCGGCCGTGTCATGGACCTGCCGTATTCGCTCTGCGATAAAATCGCGAAGATGATTCCGGCGGAGCTTGGCATGACGATCGATCGGGCCATGCAGCAAAACAGCGAACTGCGTGAGATCTATGAAAAGGACGCGCAGGTGCATGAACTGATCGATATGGCCAGGAAGCTTGAGGGACTGCCGCGGCATGCCTCGGTGCACGCCTCGGGCGTCGTGATCAGCCCGAAACCGGTGGAAGAATTTATTCCGCTCTCCCGCGGCGCCGATGATACGATCACGACCCAGTACACGAAGGACACGGTCGAGGAACTGGGCCTTCTGAAGATGGACTTCCTGGGCCTGCGTACACTGACGGTGATCGAAAATGCCGTCGAACTGGCCAATCGCCGGCCGGATACGGATATCGACATCAACAAAATCGACTATGAAGACCCGAAAGTCTACAGCCTGATTGCAAGCGGCAATACGGAAGGCGTGTTCCAGCTCGAGAGCAAGGGCATGCGCAGTTTCATGAAAGAGCTGCAGCCGCATCAGCTCACCGATCTGATTGACGGCATTTCGCTTTACCGTCCGGGTCCGATGGAATTTATTCCGCAGTATATCCGGGGCAAGAACGACCCGTCTTCGGTGACTTATGAGATCCCGCAGCTCGAGGAGATCCTGAAACCGACCCGCGGTTGCATCGTCTATCAGGAGCAGGTCATGCAGATTGTCATGAAGCTGGCCGGCTATGATTACGGACGAAGCGATCTGGTGCGCCGTGTTATGGCGAAGAAGAAGCCGAAGGAGATGGAAAAGGAACGGAAGAATTTCGTTTACGGCAATCCGGATCTTGGCGTACCGGGCTGCGTCGGCAACGGGATCGACGCGGCGACGGCCAATCATATTTTCGATGAGATGGCGGATTTCGCCAGTTATGCCTACAACAAGTCGCATGCGGCCGCGTATACGATGATTACGTATCAGACCGCCTGGCTGAAGACCTATTATCCGCTCGAATTCATGGCGGCTGCCATGACGACGGTCATCGACAATTCGACGAAGGTGGCAGAATACATCCGTGTCTGCCGCCGCATGGGCATTGAGGTCAGTGCGCCGGATATCAATGAAGGACTCAGCGGCTTCAATGTAATGGATGGCCGCATTATCTACGGCCTTTCCGCTGTCCGCGGCATCGGACAGCAGGTCAGCGACAGCATTGTGCGGGAACGTGAGGAGCACGGCCGGTACAAATCGCTGAAGGATTTCATTGACCGTATGACAGGGCAGGACCTGAACAAACGGGCAGTGGAGAACTTCATCAAGGCAGGTGCCTTTGACTGCTTCGGCTATACGCGCAAGCAGCAGATGATGGTCTACATGAAGCTGATGGACCAGGCCGCCTCTGATAAGAAGAAGACGATCAGCGGCCAGATGACGCTGTTCGATTTCATGGATGACAAAGAGAAGAAAAGTTATGAGGTGCAGTATCCGGATGTCGGCGAATACGACCGCGCCACGCTGCTCGCCTTTGAAAAGGATGTCCTCTGGATCTATGTGAGCGGTCACCCGCTCGATGAGTACGCTGAAGATATGAAGCGGAATACGACGGCGGTCACGACTGATTTTTATCTGGATGAAGAGACGAAGAAGGCGGCGCTGCCGGATCAGAAACAGGTGACGGTCGGCGGCATGATTACCGGCGTTTCGGTCAAGACAACAAGGAACAACAAGATGATGGCCTTTATCACGCTCGAGGATCTTGTCGGCACGCTAGAGATCATCGTTTTTCCGAATGATTACGAGAAAAACCGTTCGCTCCTCAATGAAAATGAGCGAATCTACGTGACCGGACGTGTATCGGTTTCGGATGAAGAAAATGCCAAGCTGATCGCCCAGCGAATCGTCCGTTTTGCGGATGTCCCGAAGGAAGTCTGGCTGCAGTATCCGGACAAACAGACTTTCCTGGATGACCAGAACGATCTGTACGCACTGCTCGGCCGGCATCCGGGCCATGACCGCGTGATCGTCTACTGCCGCGCGGAGAAGATGATCAAACGTCTGCCGGCAGCGGCCGGAATCCAGGCAGACCATGAGATCACAGACGCGCTGAACAAAAAACTTGGTGAAGGCAACGTAAAAATCAGGGAAACACTGTTGACAAATCGATGAAAATGATAGAATAATTGATAAGTATTGAATTGAGCTATCTTAGATTCGTAGGAGGAACATACATGAGTGATGAGATCAGAACCATCGGTGTGCTTACCAGCGGCGGCGATGCGCCGGGCATGAATGCAGCGATTCGTGCCGTTGTCAGAACATCCTTAGCATATGGACGCAAGGTCAAGGGAATCCGCAAGGGATATTCCGGCCTTCTGAAGAATGATATCATCGATCTGGATTCCCGCAGCGTAACCGATATCATCGGTGTCGGCGGAACCTTTCTCTATACCTCGAGAAGTGCGAAATTCAGAACGCCGGAGGGACAGAAGCAGGCGGCGCAGATCTGCCGTGACAACGGCATCGACGGCATCGTCATTATCGGCGGCGATGGTTCTTTCCGCGGCGCGAAAGCCCTTTCCAAATACGGAATCAATGTTGTCGGCGTTCCGGGCACGATTGACCTGGATATTGCCTGCACAGATTATACAATCGGCTTCGATACGGCTGTCAACACGGCGATGGAAGCCATCGATAAGGTGAGAGATACCTCTACCTCGCATGAGCGCTGCAGTATTATTGAGGTTATGGGCCGCAACTGCGGCTATATCGCAATCGGCTGCGGCATTGCCAACGGTGCGGAAGAGATCATTCTGCCGGAGTACTATAATTATGATGAGGAGCGCATTGTAGAGCATATCATCGAGAGCCGTCAGAACGGCAAGCGCCATTATATCATCATCAACGCCGAAGGCATCGGCCATTCGACCAGTATGGCAAGGCGCATTGAGGCGGCGACCGGCATCGAGACGAGAGCGACGATTCTCGGCTATCTGCAGCGCGGCGGATGTCCGACAGCGCGTGACAGAGTGATGGCTTCGATGATGGGCGCCTATGCCGTCAATATTCTCGTGGCCGGCAAGACAGACCGCGTAGTGGCGTATAAGAATGGTGATCTCTGTGACTTTGATATCGATGAAGCACTGAACATGACCAAGTCGATCGACAGTCTGGAGTACAGTGTAGCGAATATTCTGTCCAGATAACAGGGGATGCGGCGCTGCAGGACGGAGTTCCGGCAGTCTGCCCTCTGTGATCCGTTTATTATTTATTATTTATTATGGAAGATATTGTTATAACCAGCAGCTCAAATCAGCAGATCAAGAAGATCCGGGAACTGCTGACACGATCGAAAGCCCGCTCGGAAAGTGGGCTTTTTATCGCCGAAGGCATTCGTATGGTGGCGGAGACACCGCCGCAGAGACTGGAGAAGATTTATATTTCGGAAAGCTTCCGCAGCAATCCGCCGGATATGCGCGGTCTTGTCCTGCAGAATCCGACGGTCGTGAAGGACAGCGTTTTCAGAGCCGTCTCCGGCACGCAGCACCCGCAGGGGATCATGGCGGTTGTCAGGCAGACGTCATATGACGCAGATGAGATTCTGCAGGCGGAAGACCCGCTGATCGTTTTTCTGGAAAATATTCAGGACCCGGGCAATCTCGGCACGATTATCCGGACGGCGGAATGTGCCGGCGTGACCGGGATCATCATGAGTCCGGGCTGCGCGGACCTCTACAATCCGAAAACCGTCCGGGCGACCATGGGTTCGCTTTACCGGATGAAACTGGCCAGAGCGGAGAATTTTACCGGCTGTCTGGAGACGGCCGGCCGCCGCGGCATCACCGTGTACGCGGCGCATCTGGAAGGCAGCCACAGTCTGTATGCGGAAGATTTCCGCGGGCCGAGCGGCATTCTGATCGGCAATGAAGGAAACGGCCTTACGGCACAGGCCGTGCAGGCGGCCGGCCGGGCAATCCGCATTCCGATGGCAGGACAGGCGGAATCGCTGAACGCTTCCGTGGCGGCGGCGGTGATCATGTACGAGGCGGCGCGGCAGAGAATACAAAGCTGATCCCGCCGAACAGACGGTCAATTGGATAATAGACATGGGAAATGGTACATGATATACTTTGGGCAGACGGGAAATCTATAAGGAGATGATGAAGAATGGTGAATATGAGTGTACCGATGATATGGATGCTGATTATGATCGTATTGCTTGTCATTGAGCTGCTCACACTGGGGCTTACGACGATCTGGTTTGCGGCCGGCGCGCTGTGTGCGCTGATTGCCTCGATCGCCGATGCATCTTTTACTGTTCAGATTGTCCTTTTCTTTGCGGTTTCCATTGTCATGCTGCTGATTACGCGGCCGTGGGCCATACGCTACCTGAACAGCCGGACGACGAAGACCAACGCTGAGGCTTTGATCGGCAGGGTTGTCCGCGTGACAAAGGACATCAACAATCTCCGCGACGAAGGGCAGGTTGTGGTGGACGGCATGGAATGGGCGGCCCGCAGCTCAGACAGCACAGTAACATTCCGGAAGGACGAGTTTGTCGTCGTCGATCGAATCGAAGGCGTCAAGATGATCGTCAGCAAAAGCAATGAGGAAGGAAACAACATATGCCACAGATGATTATTGTAATTGTGCTGATTATTGTACTGCTTATTATTCTTGCTTCCAGTCTGCGCATTGTACCGCAGGCACATGCCTATGTCATTGAGCGGCTCGGTGCGTACAAGTGCACGTGGTCCGTCGGTTTTCATGCCAAGGTGCCGATTATCGATAAGGTTGCCAAGCGTGTCGTCCTCAAAGAGCAGGTTATCGATTTTCCGCCGCAGCCGGTTATCACCAAGGATAACGTTACCATGCAGATTGATACCGTAATTTTCTATCAGATTACGGATCCGAAATCCTATACCTATAACATTCAGAACCCGATCGTGGCGATTGAGAATCTGACAGCGACGACGCTCCGTAATATCATCGGCGATCTGGAACTGGATGAGACACTCACATCGCGTGAGATTATCAATACGAAGATGCGTGCCACATTGGATGTGGCGACCGACCCGTGGGGCATCAAGGTCAACCGGGTTGAACTGAAGAATATCATTCCGCCGACTGCGATCCGTGATGCCATGGAGAAGCAGATGAAGGCAGAGCGAGAGCGGCGTGAGCAGATCCTGATCGCCGAGGGCGAGAAGAAATCCTCCATCCTCAAGGCGGAAGGTCTCAAACAGTCCATGATTCTTCGTGCAGAGGCGGACAAGCAGTCGCAGATTCTGCGTGCGCAGGCGGTCAAGGAAGCGAAGATCGTGGAGGCCGAAGGTGAGGCGGAAGCGATTATCAAAGTACAGAAGGCCAATGCCGACGGTCTTCGTTATCTGAAGGAAGCCGGTGCCGACGAGGCGGTGCTGAAGCTGAAAAGCTACGAGGCCTTTACCGCGGCGGCCAACGGAAAAGCGACGAAGATTATTGTACCGTCAGAGATTCAGAGCCTTGCGGGGCTGGCTGAGGCCGTCGTGGAATCAGTCAAGGATCCGCAGCCGGAGAAAAGTGAGCCGGAGAGCACGGAGACAAAGTAAAGAAAAATATGCGTAAGCTGGAACAGTTTCTTGAAGAAAAACCACTGTTATTCATGGCATGTTTTGCCGCAGTGTACTGGGTGTGGTTCACACTGCTGGAGAAATATGCCGATCCGATTGTCACGATTTACACCAGACTGGATGATATGATCCCGTTCTGCCGGTATTTTATCATCCCCTACGATCTGTGGTTTCTGTACATCGGCGTGTCCTTCCTGTGGATGATACTGTTTGACAGGAAGAACCTGATCAATATGGAGCGGTATATGTTTGCCGGTATGATCACCGCCCTGGTGATCTACACATTTATTCCGAACGGGCTGGACATCCGTCCTTCTTCCCTCGGAGATGATTTTTTCTCGCAGCTGATTGCGAAGCTGTACGCGTCGGACACGGCGACCAACGTCTGTCCTTCGCTGCACGTTTTCAACAGCATAGCGGCCAATACCATCATCTGGAAGTCGGACACATTCAGGCACCGCAAGGCAGTGCGGGCAGGTTCGCTGACGCTGATCATTCTGATCATCCTGGCGACGATGATGATCAAGCAGCATTCGATCATCGATGTCGTCTGCGGCATCCTGATGGCGGCAGTGCTTTACCCGCTTTCATACAAGCCGGTTTTTATCGGAGAAACTGACAGCAGATGGCATATCAGGAACAATAAAATATAATCAGAGGCGGTAAGAGAACTGCGGTCAAAGCGGTTCTCTTACTTTCCCTATGGAGTAAAAAGATTCTGCCGGGAGGAGACAGTTGATGCAGAACAGTAAGGTGGTGCTTTGCGCGGCAAGTGCATATGAGCAGAAATATTATTTTAATCCCGATTTCAGTTCTCTTCCGAAAGCGATACAGGATGAACTGAAGATTTCCTGCGTCCTTTTTACGGAAGAGACGGGCGGCGTGATCTATATGCAGTTTGACCAGGATGGCACGCTGCAGATCGTGACGCAGGCGGCCGACAATGATTTCGATTACGATGAGATCGACAGCGGACTTCGGATCAAAAAGCTGCGCGAGGAAAAGCAGGAGCTTTTTGAGGAGCTGGAGCTGTACTATAAGGTGGTATTTCTTGGAAAGAAGGTTGATCTGTGATGCTTCTGGCAATTGATATCAGCAATAAAGATACGACACTGGCTACGTTCAAGGGCGAGAAACTGCGCAAATTATACCGTGTGACGACGAAGACGCCGCGCACAACCGATGAGTACGGCGTCCTTTTCATGGACATCATCCGGCTGTCCAATGCGAGGGCGGAAGATGTGGAAGGCATCATCATCGCCTCGGTTGTCCCGTCCGTGATGTACCCGGTCACCAATGCGTGCCGCCGCTATTTTCATGTCAGACCGCTGGTCGTCGGACCGGGTGTGAAGACGGGCGTCAAGGTGCGGGCCAACAATCCGCGCGAGACAGGCGCCGACCTGATCGTGAACTGTGCGGCGGCCGTGGAGCTGTACGGCGGACCGGCCATTATCGTGGATTACGGGACGGCGACATCGTTTACCCTGATGCTCGAAGACGGGACGCTGGATTCGGTGATCATCGCGCCGGGCATCCAGACGAGCCTTACCTCGCTGTCCACCCAGGCTTCGATGATTACGGATGTGGAGATCCGCAAGCCGAAGCATGTACTGCCGCATGAGACCTCCGAGTGCATACAGGCAGGCATTGTCTACAGCACGGTCGGCTCGACGCAGTACATCGTCCGCAAGATGAAGGAGGCGTCCGGCCTGCACAATGTCAAAGTCATCGCCACCGGCGGTTTCGGCAAGATGTTTGCAGATGAGATCGACGAGATCGACTTTTTCGACGCGCTCCTGCCGCAGCACGGCCTGCGCATTATTTACGAGAAAAACTGCGGCTGAAGAATATGATGAAGGGATTCGATATTGGAAATGTCCGCGTGGACGTGCCGGTGATTCTGGCCCCGATGGCCGGCGTCACGAGCACTGCCTTCCGCACGCTCTGCCGCCGGCAGGGCTGCGGGATGGTCTGCACCGAAATGGTGAGTGCACGCGCGATTACATACAGAAATAAGAAGACATATCTGCTGACAGCGACGGCTGCAGAGGAACATCCGGTTTCACTGCAGCTTTTCGGCTCTGATGAGAATGTGATGGCGGAAGCCGCTCGCATGATTGACGATGAGGATTTTGATATCCTCGATATCAACATGGGCTGCCCGGTGCCGAAGATTGCCGGCAACGGAGAAGGGGCCGCTCTTATGAAAGATGTCAGCAAGGCCGCCCGGATCATCGAGCATGTCGTAAAGGCATCCAGCCATCCGGTGACCGTGAAAATCCGCAAGGGCTTTGACGATGAGCACGTCAATGCACCGGAACTGGCATGGGCCGCGCAGGAAAGCGGCGCGAGCGCCGTGGCGGTGCACGGCCGGACCCGCCAGCAGTACTACAGCGGCAGGGCGGACTGGGAGATTATCCGGCGCGTCAAGGAGACGGTGCATATCCCGGTCATCGGCAACGGCGACATTTTTACGCCGGAAGATGCCGGGCGCATGTTTGCCCGGACAGGCTGCGACGGCGTCATGGTGGCGCGCGGCGCCCGCGGCAATCCGTGGATTTTCAGAGATATCATCGACTATATGAATACAGGCAGCTATCGCGGCAAACCCGCAGCGCAGGAGGTCGCCGACATGATTCTCCTGCACGCCCGCATGAATATCGCGCTCAAAGGCGATTACACCGGCATCCGGGAGATGCGCAAGCATGTCGCCTGGTATACGGCCGGCATGCGCGGCAGCTCCGCACTGCGCGGACGCGTCAATGAGATTGTGGATTATGCTTCTCTCGAGCATCTCCTGGCGCAGTGGACCGCGGAATCGGCGGAAAACGATGTCTGTCCTGAATGATGATATTGACAAAAAAAGGCATGAAAGATAAGATTAAGAATAGTGTTTTTACAGCGTATAAAGCATTTGGATTATAAATGAGGAGGATATTGACATGGCTGAAGAAAAGAAATTCATCATGACCCGTGAAGGCCTTAAAGCCCGTGAGGAAGAGCTGGCTGATCTCAAGGTCAACAAACGCCGTGAAGTCGCAGAAGAAATCAAGGAAGCCAGAGCACAGGGCGACCTTTCCGAGAACGCGGAGTATGATGCAGCCAAGGATAAACAGAGACACCTCGAGGCCAGAATCGCAGAACTCGAGAATGAGATCGAGAATGCCGATGTTGTCGATGAGAATACACTGACATCGGACAGTGTCACGATCGGCAAGACCGTCAAGGTGCTTGATATCGAATATAATGAGGAAGATACCTTTGCCATGGTCGGCAGCGGCGACGCAGACAGCCTGAACGGCAGGATTTCCAATGACAGCCCGCTGGGACAGGCACTGATGGGTGCCAAGGTAGGCGATACCGTTTCCGTAGAAGCGCCGGCCGGCGTATTTAAGTACAAGGTACTGGAGATCACCATCACAGGTGCCTGATAGAGAAGAAGGAGAGCAGGAAAATTGGGGCAGAATCAGAATAACAACAAGGGCGGCAGGCAGATGCCTGACGAGAATGAACAGATCCGGAACAGAGTTGACAAGCTGAAGGCGCTGCAGGCTGAGGGCAGAGACCCGTATCAGATTACGAAATTCGATGTGACGCATCACAGCCAGGACATCAAGGATCATTTTGACGAACTGGAGAATACAGAGGTCACCGTTGCCGGCCGTATGATGCAGAAGCGTGTCATGGGTAAGGCTTCCTTCTGTAATGTACAGGATCTCAAGGGCAATATCCAGGCCTATGTGGCAAGAGATGAAATCGGTGCTGATTCCTATCAGCATTTCAAGAAGTTTGATATCGGCGATCTGATCGGTGTCCGCGGCAAGGTATTCAAGACCAAGACCGGTGAGATTTCCGTTCACGCAGAGGAGGTTACGCTCCTTTCCAAGAGTCTGCGTCCGCTGCCGGAGAAGTTCCACGGCCTGACCAATACGGATATCCGCTATCGTCAGCGCTACGTCGATCTGATCATGAATCCGGATGTGAAGGAGACTTTCATCAAGCGCTCACAGATTATCAGTGAGATCCGCAGCTTCCTCGCAGGCCGCAATTTCATGGAGGTCGAGACACCGATGCTGGTGCACAATGCCGGCGGTGCGGCGGCGAAGCCATTTGAGACACATTACAATTCCCTGGATGAGGACGTCAGACTCCGTATTTCTCTGGAGCTTTATCTCAAGCGCCTCATTGTCGGCGGACTCGAGCGCGTATTTGAGATCGGCCGTGTATTCCGCAACGAGGGAATCGATACAAAGCACAATCCGGAGTTCACTCTGATGGAACTCTATCAGGCATACACCGACTACAACGGCATGATGGAACTGACAGAGAGTATGTACCGCGATGTCGCGGAGAAGGTGAACGGCACGACCGTTGTCACCTATGGCGATCAGGTGATCGATCTCGGCAAGCCGTTTGCGAAGATGACGATGATCGATGCCATCCGCAAATACGCCGGTGTGGATTTCGATGAGATCAAGACACTGGAAGATGCACGTAAAGTGGCGGATGAACATCATATTCAGTACGAACCGCATCATAAGTGGGGCGATATTGTCAATCTGTTCTTCGATGAATATTGTGAGGACAAGCTGATTCAGCCGACCTTCATCATCGATCATCCGGTTGACATTTCACCGCTGACCAAGCGCAAGCCGGACCGTCCGGATCTTGTCGAGCGTTTTGAGCTCTACATCAACGGCTGGGAGATGTGCAACGCGTATTCCGAGCTGAACGACCCGATCGATCAGAGAGAACGTTTCAAGGCGCAGGATGAGCTCGCTGCAGCGGGTGATGAAGAGGCCAACCATACCGATGAAGATTTCCTGCGTGCAATGGAGATCGGCATGCCGCCTACAGGCGGAATCGGCTACGGTATTGACCGTCTTGTCATGCTGCTTACGAATTCCGAATCCATCCGTGATGTAATCCTCTTCCCGACGCTGAAGACACTCGGCGGCAAGGGCAGTGAGGCATCAGAAGAGGATAAGTCCGCACAGGAGAGCCAGACCGGTTTCTTCACGCCGAACAGCAAGATCGACTTCTCGAAGGTGAAGGTAGAGGATTTCCTCGAAGAGCAGGTCGATTTTGATACTTTCTGCAAGTCGGATTTCCGTGCCGTGAAGGTAAAGGACTGCAAGGCCGTTCCGAAGAGCAAGAAGCTTCTTCAGTTCACACTGGATGACGGAACCGGCACAGACCGCACGATTTTAAGCGGTATCCATGCATATTATGAGCCGGAAGAGCTGATCGGCAAGACGCTGATTGCGATTGTCAATCTGCCGCCGAGAGCCATGATGGGCATTGATTCCTGCGGTATGCTGCTGTCTGCAGTGCATGAAGAAGAGGGCGAAGAGAAACTTCACCTGATCATGGTGGACAATCATATCCCGGCAGGCGCAAAGCTCTGCTGAATAAAAAATACAAACAGATGGCACTTCCCTGAAGACAGCGGGGAAGTGCTTTTTTTATTTTACGCTGGCCGCATCTAGGCACAGCGGAATCGGGATATCGACCGCCGGCATTTGCGGCGTCTGCGGCAGGATGGTATACTCAGGATAAGAGCAGATTATCTGATAAGAAAGCAATTTTCTGCCAAAAATGATCTGCCGTTTATAATTGATTAATGCGAGGTGAGTGATTATGCCATTTACGCTGGTTCGCCAGGACATTACCAGAATGAAAACCGATGCCATTGTGAATGCGGCCAATACGCAGCTGCTCATGGGCGGCGGCGTCTGCGGCGCCATTTTCCGGGCGGCGGGGCCGGAACAGATGCAGGAAGCATGCAGCAGGCTGTCGCCGATCCGAACCGGCGAAGCCGTAATCACGCCAGGATTTAATCTTCCGGCAAAGTATGTGATTCATACGGCCGGCCCGGTCTATGACCGGCAAAATCCGCAGAAATGTGAGAGGCTTCTGCGCAGCTCTTATACGGCGTCCTTGCAGCTGGCATCGCAGTATCACTGCGAGAGCATTGCTTTTCCGCTGATTTCCAGCGGCATTTACGGATATCCGAAGAATAAGGCACTGCAGACGGCGATTTCCGCGATCCGGGATTACCTCAGTGAGCACGATATGGACGTGTATCTGGCTGTTTTTGACAGGGATGCCTGCAGCATCAGTGAAGAACTGCTCGGCGGCATGGAAGCTTTTATTGACCAGAATTATGTGGACGCGCACACGTATAAGCGCAGGCTGCCGGAGGAAGCAGCCCAAGGTGCGGTCATGCAGATGCCCGATGCGGCAGCCTCTGCCAGCCGCCAGCCGCAGGAACTGGATGATTTTGTCCGCCATCTGGATGAGCCGTTTAATGAAACGCTTATGCGGCTGATCGATGCCAGGGGCATGAAGGACCCGGAGGTTTACAGGAAGGCCAATATAGATCGGAAGCTCTTTTCCAAAATCCGGACCGGGAAGGGATATACACCGGGCAAAAAGACGATCCTTGCGCTTTGCATAGCGCTTGAGCTGAACATGGAAGAGACGGAGGATCTCCTGGAAAAAGCCGGCTATGCGCTCTCGGGCAGCCGCCTCGGCGATGTGATTGTCACCTATTTCATCGAAAACGGGGAATACGATATCTATGAGATCAATGAGGCACTGTTCAGATATAATCAGCCGCTTCTCGGCGCCGGCTGATGGCAGCGGCAGACATGAAAAAAACGGAGAGGAATCTCCGTTTTTCGTGTCTTTAATGGCTTTTGTGCAGCCAGCTGTAATAGGCGGAACGTGACACGCCGACAAGCGGACACATCTGCAGAACAGGGTAGTTCTTCTGCTGCGCCAGCTGGCAGATCGCGGCATAGACATTCTCTCTGCGAATCAGAGACCGCGATCTTTCCTCTCCAATTCGCATATTTTTTTTAGCAGTTCGAGCTCCATACGCAGATGCGCATTCTCTTTCTCGAGAACGGCAATTCTGTAACGCATATCTTCATCAGAAGAACGGCCTGGCATCGAACCGCTGCGGCGGCCCCGTCTGTCCTCGAGCCCGCTCGGGCCATCCTTCTCATAGCGGATCACCCAGTTTCTGACCTGCTGGTAAGAGCATCCGTATTCCTGCGCGATCCGGCGGTAATCCTTATTGCTTTTCAGACATCTCTGTACGATGGCAATACGCTCATCGTATGTTGTTTTCCTGGTTCTTCTCATTGCATATCCATACTTGATCCGGCATGGGCCGGCATTTTATATCATCAGTTAATCAGCTGCTTATTCCACAGATTGGACTTACGGTACTGTTCCAGTGCGGCTTTCGCAGCGGGAAACCGTCTGCGGCTGATCGGAATATTGATACCGTTGACCATGACAAAACACTTCAGATTCCGGTCAATGCATTTCACAAAGGAAAGATTGACGATATAGCTTTTGTGCGGGCTGAGAAAACAGCCGTCCGGAAGCTGTGTGATCAGATCGGAAAGCTTACCATATATAACTGATTTCTGATGTACAGAGTGAATATTGATCTGGTGAAGATGCTGCTCAAGATAGATGACATTGGCAAGCAGCAGCGCATCTCCATCCTGAAAATGGCGAAGCTGCAGCACGGGCAGACTCTGCCGGTAAATATAAGCAAGATGAAGGGCATCGTCGATGTCCTTCTGTGTGACCGGCTTCTCATAATACCGGATAATACCCAGGCGATAGCTTTCCAGTGCGTAAGCACCGCTGCCGCTGATGATAATAACCGGTACATTGGTGTCAAATGTACGAAGCTGCCGGATCGCTTCCAGACCGGAGGCACCTTTCAGATCTTAATCGATCAGGATCAGATCAAATGCACCGCAGCGGTAGTGGGAGAGCAACTGCTCACCGCCGGAATAGAAGGACAGAGTAGTCCTCAGCGCACAGTGCTGTATCAGCATCTGCAGTTTCTCCATGCTGCCCGGTGCAGATTCGCATATTGCGATACGTAATGGTTCAAGCATAAACATTTCCCCCATATTATGCTTGTCAGCAAGGCTATCATAATATTTATATTTTACTGTATTCCCCAAAAAAAGTTAAGTACTTATAATGCTGTATCGACGGCATATTGCGGCGGATTTTTTTAAAATACACAGGCTCCAGGCACATTTCCCGGGACAGGCAGGAATACCCTTTTTATATCGTTTTATGCTATGATGA
>Ga0256404_1002035_pt1 | contig 46048 bp, 38 predicted proteins | sample RumenRJG_01DNA_FD_185990 | JGI IMG/M metagenome (GOLD analysis project Ga0256404, IMG submission 185990) | Bovine rumen microbial communities from Lethbridge, Alberta, Canada - RJG_01 | ecosystem: Host-associated > Mammals > Digestive system > Stomach > Rumen | place: Canada: Alberta | collected... | reverse complement strand
ATATATTTTTAACGGAACCGTAAACAGCCGTTAAGCACCAGGCGCAAAATGTTAAATCAAGACAAAACTATGCGTCAATTTGTCAGTTTAACATATTTTGCGTCTATATTTGCACTCGGTTTCAAGAATTGATCATTAATAATTGACAATTGATTATTAAACGACATAGTAAAAAAAGAAGTATGAAAAAGGTATTAAATTATCTCACACCGGCCTTGTGCGTCTTAGCACTGGCATTCTCGGTAGCAGCATTCAGCAAGGCTTGCTCCGAAAACTCACAAATCACCAACGAGAACGGCATCCGCACCACTTCCACGCCAGCAGGGCAGCCTGTTGACCTGACCTATGCAGCCGAGAAGTCGCTGCCGTCAGTAGTACATATTAAATATGTACAGAACAGCCGTGTACAGACGGTTGACGTAGAGAGCGACCCGTTCGAGGACTTCTTCAACGACCCCTTCGGCGGATTCTTCGGCCGTGGACAGCAGGGACAGAGCGGTCAGCGCCGCATTCAGACCCCACGCCGCGAAGCCACAGGCTCGGGCGTCATCATCTCTGACGACGGTTACATAGTCACCAACAACCACGTTGTCTCGGGTGCTGACGAATTGACAGTCACCCTGCACGACAACCGCGAGTTCTCCGCCCGCATCATTGGTACTGACGAGACCACCGACCTCGCCCTCATCAAGATTGAAGGCAAGAAACTGCCCGCCATCACCATCTCCAACAGCGAAGACCTGAAGGTCGGCGAGTGGGTGCTCGCAGTAGGTAACCCCTTAGGACTTAACAATACCGTTACCGCCGGTATCGTCAGCGCCAAGGCCCGTCGCCTGGGTGCCAACGGTGTTGAAGCTTTCATCCAGACTGATGCTGCCATCAATGCCGGCAACTCTGGTGGTGCACTTGTCAACACACGGGGTGAACTGGTAGGCATCAACGCCATGCTCTACTCACAAACTGGCGCCAACATCGGCTACGGTTTTGCCATTCCTACCACGATTATGAACAAGGTGGTCGATGACCTGAAGAAGTACGGAACCGTACAGCGTGCCTTTATCGGCATTCAGGGTCAGGATGTCAAGCAATACGTCGATGCCAAGAAAGCCAGCGGCGAAGAAGTTGACCTGGGCACTATGGAAGGCATCTACGTAGGTAAGGTTGTTGACGGAGGTGCAGCAGCCGAGGCTGGCATTGAGCCGGGCGACGTCATCATCAGCGCCGACGGCCAGAAAGTTTCCAGCTTCCCCGAACTGCAGGAAATCGTAGCCAAGAAGCGCCCCGGCGACAAGATGACACTGGAGTACCTGCATAAGAAGGCAAAGAAGAAGGAAACTGTTACGCTGAAGAACGAGCAGGGGAACACACGCGTGGTTCAGAACCGCGACCTCGACATCCTCGGCGGACAGTTCCGCGAGATTACTGACAAGCAGAAGCAGCAGCTCAACATCTCTTACGGTCTGGAGGTCATCAAGGTTGACAACGGCAAACTGGCCAAGGCTGGCATCAACAAAGGATTCATCATCCAGCGCGTCAACGACGAGAGCATGAAGAGCATAGAAGACCTGCAGAAAGAAGTACGCAAGGCATCCACCGGCCAGGACCCCGTACTTTACATCCAGGGCATCTATCCTACTGGCAAGAAAGCCTACTTTGCAGTCTCTTTGGAGGACTAAAACGCCCGTTCACAAAATAAAAACTTAAAAAGTAAGGCATTTTTTTTGGTAATTACCAGAAAATGCCTTATTTTTGCATCCGCCTTTAAACAAAACAAGGAACACATCAACATGAGACAACTAAAGATCACTAAGTCCATCACCAACAGGGAGAGTGCAGCACTCGACAAATACCTGCAGGAAATAGGAAAAGAGGAATTACTCACCATTGATGAAGAAGTAGAGCTGGCACAGCGCATCCGCAAGGGTGACCGAAAAGCTCTTGACCGCCTGACCAAGGCCAATCTTCGCTTTGTTGTCTCTGTTGCCAAACAGTACCAGAACCAGGGGCTTTCCCTCCCCGACCTCATCAACGAGGGAAACCTGGGACTCATCAGGGCTGCCGAGAAGTTCGACGAGACACGCGGCTTCAGATTCATCAGCTATGCCGTATGGTGGATTCGTCAGAGCATTCTGCAGGCCATTGCCGAACAGAGCCGCATCGTGCGCATACCGCTCAACCAGGCAGGCGCCGTCAACAGGATCAGCCGCGTGCTCAGCCAGTTTGAGCAGGAGAACGAACGCCGCCCCAACACACTGGAGATAGCCGAGCGTACCGACATGCCCGAAGAAAAAGTGGGCGAAGCCATGCAGATGAACGGGCACCACGTCTCCGTTGATGCCCCGTTTGTAGAGGGAGAAGACAATTCCCTGCTCGACGTCATGGTTAACGACAATGCCCCGATGGCCGACAAGGGGTTGCTCATGGAGTCTCTGCGTGCCGAAATAAAAGCTGCCCTGCAGATACTCACCGACCGCGAGCGCAACGTCATCGTCGCCTTCTTCGGCATTGACCAGCCGGAAATGACACTCGAGGAGATTGGCACCAAGTACGGCCTCACCCGTGAGCGCGTACGTCAGATCAAGGAAAAGGCCATCCGCCGTCTGCGTGCAAACACCAGGAATAAATTACTCAAGACCTATTTAGGATAAAGAAAAGACAATGAAGAAGCTAAAATATCTTTTACTGCTGTGCACCGTCTGCACACTCACCGTAACGGGCATCAACGAGGCCAGCGCCAAGCGGCGCCAGCTCTCCTGCATCTACATGTTCGGATTCTCAGCCTCGTTCAACGACTCCATCATCTATTTCACCGACATACAGACCGTTGACAGCGCCTGGATTGACGACAAGACGCTCTTCCTGCAGGGCCGCGACATCTATTCACAGCAGCTCAAGGACTACTTTGCCGCCAGCATGCAGCCCAACCGAATCTGCGTCGTGATGTATGCCCCCACCCTCAAGGAGGCAGAAAAGAAGTACCTGAAGATGCGCCGCATCTACACCCGTAAGAGCGACACCCCCTACGACGTTCGTTACCTCACCACCAACGACTTCGCCTTCAAGCCCATTCAGCTCTACTTTGAGGACGAGTAGATTTCCAGGACTTCCCCTAAATGGTATTCCACAATACCATTAGTGAAAGTGGTGTCAACGACCTGCACTAATGCACTCTCGCGGTCTTTATGGTAACCTACGAACAACCGGAGGGCATCATACCTGCGGAGATAACGCTTGCCGTCTGCCTCGTCTATGTAGGTGTACTTGTTGAGCGTAGTCTGTTTGAGTTCCCTATATTCTATTTTCTTTCGGCCTGCTATAATTTCATCGAAATACACCTTCTTGATATTCAGCGTCAGAACTTTCAGATTCTTAGTGATGAAGGTGGGCTGCTTTTTTACAATTCTCTGTTCCAGACATTGCATCTCGGAATTATAGGTGTAGCCAACAATTGAGCCGTCCATAATTTTCTCGATGATGGCATTCACTACATTCAGGGGAGCAACAAACCACTCCTTCGGTTCGTGGCTATTCCCCTCGTCATCGATGACTGTCACATGAAACTGTACTGCATGCAATACCTGGTGCACCAGTTCCTCAAACTTCTGCGAATGAAGGTTCACCACCTTGTAAGTCGCCACTATCTCTACCGGAGCCATCAGATAGGTTGGTTCATGCTCTGCATTGCTTATGCGCTCTTCTACGGTATTGGTAGAGAAACCTATCTTATAAAGGTTCTTCTGGCTGCTGACAGCAGGATTCTTTGAGAGTGAACGAAGCACATAAATATACCCTGTCACCTTGTCCTTATCCGTCAAATCCTGATTGGTAAAAAATTTACTTTCGCTCTCCTCTTGCAGTTCTGTGACGGCATAACCACTGCCTACTACATTCTTGCGGAGCGTCTGGAGCAGGATGTCCGACTCTGTGCCGTTCTCATAGATGCAACGGGTTCTGCCGTCGGGAAGCGAATTACTGCTTTGTCGCTTTTCGCCAATAGCCTCTAAAAACAGCATCTGTCCGTCCACCACATAGTAATGACCTGCCTGCAAGTTGATGGTCTTCGAAATCTTCACCAGTCTGCGTTTTCCTTGCTTGAGGTCTTGATGCACATGCTTGAATAGCAGGCGGTACTGCTCGAAATCCGCACATAATTTACGTTGGGCGACGTAGTCTGCCTTGTTCTTGGCAGCCATCGCCTTACGCATATCCGTTGGAATATCGAATAGTTCTTCCTCCTTCTCTGACAGGTTCAGCAGCGGGTCATCCAATAATTCCTCTAACTCCTTGTCTATATCCATACCTTATTCCATCAAGTTCTTGTTTCTGAGGGCAGTCATCGCCGCCCACATCATTTTTTCCTTCAAATCTCCGCTACGCGCCGGTTCCCGACCATTGCGCTCTATCCATGCCATGACCTCTGCCAGTTTCTGGCTCATCCTGTCATCAGCCGTCGGGGCTGATACTTTTGGACGTACACCGTCAAGCAACGGATCGTCAAACAGTTCCAATAATTCTCTAGGCCACTCCATTTTTACCTTTTTACTTTTTTACCTTTTTACCTTTCCTCATAGTCCAGTCCTGCGAGTTTGCGGGCTTTCAGATTCTTCATCATCTGCAAGGCTGCTGCCATCTCCCTTACTTTCGGGTTAGGGTCTTCCGTGCTTGGCACGCGTCCGTCGTGCTCCTTTACATATTCCTTCAGCGGACCTTTGAAGATAGCAATGGCCTGTTCCAGCGTCAAGTCAAACTTCTGTTCGGCTATCGTGTCCTGGATAATCTTCAGCGTTGGCGCATCCACCGATTTCGACAACACTTCGTATGCCCTCTGGAAAGGATTGATGGTATCGATGAGGTTGATGCTCAGTTTGTCGATGTTGATAAAGCGATTGGCTATCTTGATGAGACGGTTGCCTTCGCTTTCCTGTTCATCATCGCCAACCTTACTCATATCTATTGGCTCCCCCTTCTCGTTCACGATATCATTACCTTTGATCATCGTGTCGAGCAACACGCGCTGGCGCACTTCCTCAACCTCTTCTTCCGACAGGTCGGGATATCGTTCACGAATCACCTTGGGTATCAGACTTTGTGTGATGGTCTCTGCCGTCGTAGAGCCGCTGATGGCTTTCACCACCATGTCGTCTTGCAAGATGGCAGCCTTCATGTCGTCCAGTTGCTCCTGCACAATGAGTTTTGTCTTCTCGCTCGACAGCGGTTTCAGTCCTTCCACAACAAGTGTTCTGACTGCATTCTCCCCTCCTTCGGAGGGGTCGGAAGAGGTTTTAAAGTGCCAACTGGGAGCCATCACCTGTTCCATCAGCAGCGAGGCGGTGATGGCTTTCAGAAAGTCATTCACTGCCACCTTCACGTCACTCTGCTCCGCTTCTGGCATCGCTATCAGATTGACGAACTTCGCTGTTTCCTTCCCCTCGCAGTCTCGTGTGCAGCGGCCTATAATCTGAATCACCTCCGTCAGTGAGCCACGCACACCCACCGTCAGACATACCTCACACCATTGCCAGTCGAAACCCTCCTTGGCGGTGCCTAAGGCGATGATGATGTCCATATCTTCCTTGTGCTTCATCCGCTGCAAGTAGCCCTGCACCATATTGCGCTCCTTCATGTCGTCCTCCACCAAGTCGGCAACTTTCAGCAGTCGCCCGTCCTGAGTGCGGAGGTGATAGATGCCCGTGTTATAGTCCTTATACTCCAGCGTGCCTATCTTCTTCATAATCTCGTCCGTCTCGGCATACTTGCCCAAGCCTGTCGATGCTCTGGCATTCACGCTGGGTATATGGATGATGGTCTTCTTCGTCGTGTCCAGCACCTCCTGGATATGATCCAGATAGGAACCATGATAGAAGTGGTAGCCCAGCACGAGGTTCTTCAGATACTTATAACCATTCAACTGCTGGTAATAGTTATAGGTGACGGGATAGAAACGGGCCTCGTCCTCTACCCTCAGCACGGGAATACCATCACCACGGAAGTAACTGCCGGTCATAGCGACTATATGACCCGTGGAGTTGTTCATCACCCGGCGTACCACGTCGCCCAGGTTCGAGTTGGCATCAGCCGAGGTATGGTGGAACTCATCTATCGCCAGCAGCGTGTCGTTGAAGTCCTCATCCGAAATCTCCTTCATGCCGTTACGTAGCGTAGCATGGGCACATACCAGAATCTTCACGCTCTGCTGATGGAAAAACTCAATGAAGCGCCCTTTCTTGTCCTTCTCGTTCTTCACGTCCGTCAGGTTGAAGTAAGGAGCCACCTCCCAGTCGGCAAAGAATCCGTAGGGCTTCAACTTCGTGTTCTGGAATGACCGCCCGATGCTCTTTTCCGGCACGGCCACCACAACCCGCTTCAACCCCTGATGCTCCAACTTGTCGAGCGCAATGAACATCAGCGCTCTTGACTTACCCGATGCCGGCGGCGCCTTGATTAGCAGAAAACGTTTGTCACGCGCCTCGTATGCCTTGGCCTGCATCTCGCGCATTCCCAACTCATTGGTGGCACTGGCCTCCCCCGTCTGCTGGTAGCGTATGTCAACGATGTTGTTTGATTTTTGTTCCATATTTATTTGTTGTTTCAGATTTTATTCGTAACTTTGCCTCCAGAAATTAATATAAAGGAGTATTATTATGGCAAGACCGATTAAAGACACACCCGTACTGACGGGTAAGGACGCTGAGCGTTTCCGCTGGCACATGGACCATCCCTCGCCTGTGTCCGAAGAGGAGAAGGAAAGGGCTCGGTTGGCATACGAGACTTTGAAGCGTAACTCTCCAAATTGTTCTTTATTCAGATGAACAAAGATGAATTCGACCTTCTGGATTTGACACCAGAGGCAGATCTTACAGCGTTCAAGTGTGCTGAAGGCGACTTGAACGATTTTTTGATTGAAGAAGCCAAAGATTATCAAACAGAATTGCTGGCAAGAACATATTTGCTTCGTAATTCCTCCAACGGCGACATAGTAGCTTACTATAGTCTGCTTAACGATGTCATTCGGCTGGATGAAACATAAAAGAATGTGCGCAATCGTATCAATCGTAAGATTCCTTTCAGCAAGCAACGCAATCATTATCCTGCCGTAAAAGTAGGACGTCTGGCTGTTAACGAAGCATATGCTGGGCAAGGAATTGGCAGACTTATCCTCGATAGCATAAAGTTCGTTTTCACTCATGGTAACCGAACAGGATGCCGATTTTTGACGGTTGATGCGCTCACTACGGCTACAGGTTTTTACGAGCATAACAGTTTTCGCTTCTTTACAGAAAAAGACGCGAATGATGTCACCAGATTGATGTACTTTGATTTGAAGGATTTCAAGTAGATTGCTACGAGTCATTTCTTCGTCATCTTTTCATACAACTTAAACAGACATTCCAGGCGGGCTTCGTCGTTGGCGAAGGGATAGCCAGGATAGCAACTCTCCACGATGTCGTCCAGTCGGGCGTGAGCCCCACGTAAGTCCTGTGGCATCTTGTACGGGTCGTAAAGTTCAGCCAAAGTCTTTTCTGGATAGAACTCCCGCGTCACCAATACTTCCTCTGCCGCCTGCTTGATTTCTTCTTTCTTCTCGGCAGAGATTTTGGGGAAGGGGAAAGAATTATAGCACAAATTTGTGTATCTATAATCGGTTTTTAATTTCCCTCCTATTGTTTTCATCCAAGCCATATTCATTGATGATGTTATTATACCAAACACATAGATAGGGGCATTGTAAATCATGTACATAGCATTAGTAACTATCATATCATTGTCAGCATAGCCCATAGGGATGTATTGCCTATTTGCAGATGATGTTGACGGAATAACCAATGTATTCTCATCGCAAGCATTAAACTCTCTAAACTGATGCGGTGCTGTTGCAAGATTTCGAGCCCCTTCATCAGGACTATTCCTTCTCATTTCCGCTGTTTTCTTTATTCGAATTAGTATTGGCGGAATGGATTCCGCTTTCGCTCTTTCTTCATCCGGTATCCATAAGCAAAATCTTACTAGCCCCTTAATGTAATCTGCTGCACTATATATCTTTTTTATGTATCTATTAGCTGTAGGAAATTCTGACAAAAGTGAGTCCTTTTCTATTGAATCCATTAGCAAATTACCCCCATCATAAGGCATACATCCTCTTATTATATCTGGTAACTCTGAAATTGGAAAGAGATGTTTGCTAACAATTAGATTTTCACCTTCGATTAAATAAGGTGATATATTTCTGACCTCCCTTTTCTTTTCACCTGTATAGATGAATTTTGAATTTTTGTTTTTGTTAGTTAATCCGATGATGACACATGTCACTGCAGCATTATGCTTTGCATTATTATTCCACCTAAATGATGTATAAGCAAAATCGATTATAATATCTAGGTTTATTATCGGCATCCACAATGGTTCTACCATCTCTCCTTGACAAATCGAATTCGTACTTACAAAAGCACACTTCGCAAAAGTGTCCTTTATATACATGGCTCCCTTTATAAACCAAATGCCAATATAATCGATTTTCTTATAGTTTGGATATTGGCCGATAGCTAATGAACGATCCTCCTTTTGTGCATCTTCAAGTTTACTACTCCCCAAATACGGCGGATTGCCAAACACAAAGACTTCTTCATCTGGGGTATGCGGGCAGACTGTATTCCAATCAATGCGGCAGGCATTGCCGCAGACGATTTGGGTGATGTTCTTTAGGGGCAGGGCTTTGGTGTTGACACCAAAGTTTTCGTTCAGTTTGGTGTTCATCTGGTGCTCGGCCAGCCAGAGGGAGAGCATGGCCACCTCATGGGGGAAGTCGAGCAACTCAATGCCATAGAACTGATTGAGCCTAATCACGCTGTTATCGACAAACAGGATTTCGCCCTCCGGCGTACACTTGCGCTGTAGCGAGAGAATATCCATTTCGAGGAAGCGCAGGCACTTGTAGGTGATGATCAGGAAGTTGCCACTACCGCAAGCAGGGTCAAAGAACTTCATGCGGCTCATGCGCTTCAGCAAGCCATCGCCACGTTTCTTAATCTGTTTACATTCCTCGTAGAATTGCTTCGGGGTGAGTGCCCCAACATCGCGCATCTGCCTTTTGCTTTCGTATAATTCGTTTAATTCGTTGTAGTTCTTTCGCAGTTCGTCCATGAACAGCGGGTTGATGACCTTCATAATGTTGGGCACTGACGTATAGTGCATACCCTGATTGGCACGTTCCTCTGGATTCACCACCGCCTGGATCATGCTGCCGAAGATGTCGGGGTTGATGTCCTTCCAATCCAGTTCGCCACACTCGACGATTATCCGCCGTGCCTTCTGTCCCATCTTAGGAATCTGAATGTGCTTCGAGAAGAGACCACCATTGACGTAAGGGAACTGCTTCACGATGCTGGGGATGGTCATGGGACGCAGCGAGAGGTCCATCACGTTGAACGACTCGTCTAAGTATTGCGAGAGGTCAGAACCGTCGGGCTTCGTGAATCGCTGGATGCTGTCTGTAAACAGGTTGCCCTCGAAGATACCCGTATCTTCGGCAAAGAAGCAGAATAGCAGACGAGTAATAAAGATGTTCAAGTCGTGGAGATCGCTGTCAGAACGGAATTCGTTATAGGCTCTCAGTTCGTCGTGCAGTTTTGCCAACTTCTCTGCAGCCTTCACGTCGGCAGGACTTTCCTCCACATAGTGAACCCGCTCCACATCCATCAACGGATAGAAGAAAGCGAAGTCGCAATAAAGGTGGTCAAGCGTATTCTCGTAAGTATCTTTTTCCCGCAAGTCGTAGGCCAGCAACGTCTTGCCGTCGCTGACGGCTACAATCTTGGGTGCAGCCTTCAGTACCTGAACGTCCCGCTTCAGACGTTCAAGTTCCTCAGTCAGCCTTGTGGCGGTAGTGCCGCGATAGCAGAACAAGCCCTTGATAAGCAGTCCGTCAAAGGTCTTGAGCACACCCTTGCCTTCCTTATAACGCTGGATGTCCTTCTCACTCTTGCCAAAGGCATATAATAACTGATAGCCGATACTGTCGGCTGGTAATGATGTACGCTTCAGCGACTGCAAGCGATCCTCGATCTCCTTGTAGCCCAGCTGGATTTTCTTTGCCATACTCAAATAGCTTTAGGAGCATAGCACTTATCGGGATTACAGGTACACCGTCACCAACCAAAAAGACACGGAAAAAGCGTGAACCACGCTTATCCGTGTCTGAGGTGGTGAGATAGTACCTGTACGTTTAGATAAGTGACATGTCCACGCTATCGGAGCGCAGACATTAGTCATTACCGTTAAACGTACATCGTGTTCTAAACATCTCACCTTTCAGACACGCCGAATAACTGCTAATGCTGTTATTGTTTTTACCCACGAAAGTCACACTGCTGATTTGCGCTCAAATCTCTATAGTAGCAGTGCTTGATTGCAAAGGTAAAAAGAATATTTGATGTTTGCAAGAAAAAGACCGAATAATTTTAAATATGCCGTTTCTCTCAAAGAGAAGTGCCGTTTCTCTACAAGAGAAGTGCCGTTTCTCTCGGGGAGATACGGCACTTCTGTCAGTAGATGCGTAGCTTGCTTTGATGCTTAGGCTGTTCAAGAGGCTTGCTTGCGGTTGTCCTCAAAAATGGCCATGCGCTCGTCGAGCAGGGCGTACTGGTGGTCCTCAATGAAGGAGGTGCAGACACGCAGGCCCTCCTGATGGGAGCCGGTGGTAATGAGGCTGATGGCACTGACACCATAGTACATCAGTTCGTGGGCCAGCTGACCGCTCGTCATGCCAGGATAGCCGATGGTGAAGTAGAATCCGTCGGCTATAGGCTCGTCAAGGTCCTTGTCATAGACGATGGTGAAGCCGTGACGCAGGAAGATTTCCTTCAGCTTGTGGGCACGCTCACCATAGACGCCCACCTCCTTGCGGAAGTCGTAAGTGCCGTCGGCAGCAGCCTTGAGCATGGCTGCCATAGCGTACTGCGCGCTGTGACTGGTGCCGCTGGAGAGCGCATAGAGCATGCGGGTGGAGAACACGGGGCCGAAGGGCAGTCCTTCGTAACGCCGGGCCAGGGCGCAGTACTTGCGGTGGAACAGCTTGTCGCTGATGCAGGTGACACCAATGCGCTCGCCGGCATAGCTGAACGCCTTACTGCCGCTGATGAGCAGCATGTAGTTGTCGGTATAGCGGGCCACAGTGGCCTGATATGGCGGGCAGAAGGGCTTGCTCAGGTCCTTACGGAAGTCCATGGCGAAGTATGCCAGGTCCTCCATGACCACTGCGTCGTACTGGGTGGCGAGGGTGCCGATGGTCTTCAGCTCGTCTTCGTTCAGACAAATCCACGAGGGGTTGTTGGGGTTGGAATAGACGATGGCGCAGATGTTCCCTTTCTGGAGATAGCTCTCCAGCTTGGCACCGAGCTTACTGCCGCGATAGTCATAGACGTCGAACGTCTCGTACTTCACGCCCATGACCTGCAGCTGCATTTTCTGCACGGGGAAGCCCGGGTCTATGAAGAGCACGGTGTCCTTCTTGGGGTCGCACTGTGAACAGGTAAGGAACGAAGCGAACGTGCCCTGCATGCTGCCGCTGACGGGCACGCAGCCCTCAGGGGCAACATCTACGCCGATGAATGCCTTGACGAAGCGCGAGGCTTCCTTCTTCAGCACGGGTGCTCCCTGTATGTCGGGGTAGCTATGGGCGATGCCGTCCTGCAGCGCCTTGATCTGTGCATCGACGCCAACCTGGGCGGCCGGCAGTCCGGGAATGCCCATCTCCATTTTGATAAACTCTACTCCGCTGGCCTGTTCGGCCTTGGCGGCCACCTGCTTCACCTCGCGAATAGTGGCCTTGGCAAAATCCTTGATGCCCAGTTCGCTGATGAGCCTATCGACTATCTCTTTCTTAATAGGAGTCTTTGTCATTTACGATTTACGGATTTACGATTTTTCGATTGATTCTTCACTCTTCATTCTTCACTCTTCATTCTTCACTCTTCATTCTTCACTCTTCACTCTTCATTCTTCACTCTTCACTCTTCACTCTTCACTTTCCCAAGAGCCAGTGCCTTGATGTTAGCATCGACAACAGCCTCGCCCTTACGACCGAAGACGCGACGGATGGCATCTTCGAGTTTGCCATACTCAATGCCGAGAGCCTTCTGTGCTGCTCCCAGCAGAATGACGTTAGCAGAACGGGGCACGCCACCGTCCTTGGCAGCCTGCTCAATGTCGAGCATGACGACGTTAGGAAGCTTGCAGAGGTCGGACTTAATAGTCTCAATGTCAGGATAATTAGGAATATTGACAAAAGGAGTGCTCGAAGTGATAATCCAGCCGTCCTTAGAGAGGAACGGCAGGTAACGCAGGGCCTCCATGGGCTCCATTGAAATAATGACGTCAGCACCACCGAGCGGTATGAGGTCACTCTGTATGGGGTCGGACGAGAGGCGCAGGTTTGACTGTACGTCACCGCCACGCTGCGACATGCCGTGAACCTCGGCCTGCTTGATATAGAGGCCGTCGTTCATGGCAGCCTCGCCTATGATGGTCGCGATGGAGAGGATGCCCTGGCCCCCTACTCCACAAAGTATGATGTCTTTTTTCATTTGAGATTTGTGATTTGAGATTTGAGATTTATTGCTTGGCAGCCGCCTTCTTCTGCTTCAGATGCCGCTGCAGCGTCTGCATGCACTCACGACGGGGAATGATGACACTCACGCCGTGATAGTTGATTTCCTCCTCGATGACACGCGTAATCTCCGGCATGTTCTTCGGCAGGGGAACCACCACCTTAAGGTGCTCTTCAGACACGCCGAGTCCGCGGCAGATGGCTTCAAACTTGTTAGTTCCGGCAGAGTCCTGTCCGCCCGTCATGGCAGTGGTCAGGTTGTCGCTGATGATGACGGTGATGTCGGCACCCTCGTTGACAGCATCCAGCAGGCCCGTCATGCCACTGTGGGTAAACGTAGAGTCGCCAATGATGGCTACTGCCGGCCACTGACCTGCATCGCTGGCACCCTTGGCCATGGTGATGCTGGCTCCCATATCCACACAGGAATGAATGGCCTTGAAGGGCGGCAGGAAGCCAAGCGTGTAACAGCCGATGTCACCAAACACACGGGCATTGGGGTACTTGAGCAGCACCTCGTTGAGGGCAGCATAGACATCGCGGTGGCCGCATCCCTGACAGAGTGCAGGCGGACGTGGTGCCACGTCCTCGCAGGGCGCATAGTTCTCATCAACAGGAATGCCGAGGGCCTTCTTGATAAGGTCGGGATTCAGCTCGCCCGTACGGGGAAGCTCACCCGTCAGACGGCCACGAATGACAGCATTGCCGGGCATGACGCCACGCACCATGTCCTCGATGAACGGCTGGCCTTCCTCGGCTATCAGCACGTATTCGCAATCGTCGGTCATGCGGCGCACGAGTTTCTTCGGCAGCGGGTACTGGCTGACTTTCAGCACAGGGTAAGGGCAACCGTCAGGGAAACACTCCATGAGGTAATTGTAGGCAATGCCGCTGGCTATGATGCCCAGCTCTTCGTTCTTACCGTCGGTGTAGCTGTTGTACTTGCTGTCGAGGGCCATCTGCTCCAGCAACGGCTGCTGGCCGGTCACCACCACGTTGCGCTTACGGGCGAATGCAGGCAGCAGTACCCAGTTGGAGGCTTTGGCATTATAGTTCAGCTCGTTAGGCTGACGGGGAGTGTCAACCAGCTGCACGACGGCACGCGAGTGGGCCATGCGGGTGGTGACACGCATCAGCACGGGCAGCTGCAGCTGTTCCGACATGTCGAAGGCATAGGCCATCATGTCGTAAGCCTCCTGCTGATTGCTGGGCTCCAGGGTTGGCACCATAGCGAACTTACCGTAGAAACGGGAGTCCTGCTCGTCCTGCGACGAGTGCATGGAAGGGTCGTCGGCCACCAGCACGACGAGTCCGCCGTTGGTACCGGTCATAGCGGAATTGACAAACGGGTCGGCACAGACATTGAGTCCCACATGCTTCATGCAGACCAATGCACGCTTGCCCATATAGCTCATGCCCAGAGCAGCCTCCATGGCCGTCTTCTCGTTGGTTGACCACCGGCTATGCACCCCCCGTTCCTTGGCAAGCGGTGATAGCTGTATATACTCCGTGATTTCAGTTGAGGGTGTGCCAGGATAGGCATACACCCCACTCAGGCCCGCATCGAGTGCGCCCTGAGCAATGGCTTCGTCTCCTAAAAGTAATTTCTTCATGCTTTTACTAAATTTTGTTCTGCAAAAATACGGAATTATTCGGAATCTCAGAACGTGTAGCCAAGAGTGAGCAGCAGCTGGTGGCGCGTGTTCTTGACGTTCACCACGTCAACCAGATTGCTGTCTTCCGGGTCAACATCGTCAATGTAGTTCATGAAGGGCATGAACTCACCTTTTTGGGTGCTGAGCTGATAGGCAGCAGAGAGGTTGAACTGTCCAAGGTTCAGACCCACACCGGCGGTAATGCGGTTGGTGCCCTTCCAGTTGGTGAAGTCGGTAGCCGAGCTGTAGTAGGAGCCCTCGCTGTCAAGCGAGCCATCCTTGAAACCAAGTTCTTCGTACATGGGTGACACGTAATTGTAGCCAACACGGAGCGACAGCTCGTCGGTGGGCTTGAACTCTGCACCAACGCGTACCGTTGCAACGCCTTTGAGCGTCTCATCCGTGTGACGGTTCATGGCATTGTCGGGCTTTGTCTTGTCGGTGAAGCTGTCGAGCCAGTAGTCATAGTAAGAACCCGAGATGTAACGTGTGTCCACGCTGCCATAGTCGGCATACTCCACACTCGCACCAAGTGCTACCTGCGTACCGATGGTGTGACCGAGACTGAGGCCGAACTTCCAAGGGGTGTAGAGTTTGAAGTCGTACGATTCACGGCACGAATTAGTCACGTTACCGTCGGTCACTGCCGTCTCGTTTGAAGAGGTCAGCTTATAGAACGTGGGAGTGGACACAGACAGTCCGATGCGGAAGGGTGAGTACTCCAAGGGTCGGAAGATGACGCCTGCCTTGAAATCGGCACCACCACCCTTGATGGTACGGTCGTCCATCACCAGCATGTTGCCGAAGACGTTCAGGTTCTCTCTATATTCACCATAGTGCTGATAGTGCACGTCGTGGTAACCTACGGTCAGGCCGAGATATACGCGGTTGTTGATGTTGCCGCTGATGTTGAAGTCGTACTCACCAATATAGCCCGTGTGCGAACGCTGCAGCTGGTAGTCGGAAGCCTCATCATAGAACCATGCGTTTTCAGACTCCATGTAGTTCAGGTTGTTGGCATAGATATCATCCAGCTGGTTACAGGTAATGTAGGGGTTACTGAAGTCAGGATTGCCATAGGTATTAGCAGGATAGAGCAGTCCGTTCTTGGCCTTGGCATAGGTCAGCTTGTTCTGCGACGCACCATACAGATTGTCGGCAGCCGAGAGGATGAAGTCGAAGTTACGGCTCTTATGGTAGTTGAAGCCGATGTTCAGGTAGGCCTGCTTCTTGCCGCTGATGTTCGTGGAGACGACAAAGCCCAGCTGGTCGAACGACATGTTAAACTTGTCAGCCCCGGGCATGCTGGGGGCATCACTCTGGATGACGGCTCCAAAGGAACCGCTAATGGAAGAACGGCGGAAGAGTCCGATGCCGGCAGGGTTGCTGCTCATGGTGGAGATGTCGGCACCCAGCGCATCCATGGCACCACCCATGCCCACGAAGCGGGCCGTACCGTTCAGGTCTTCGGTCACGATCTTGGCGTTCTCGTATGTTTCCTGGGCCACTGCGGGCATCACCGATGCCGTGAGCAGGGCTGCAAATAATATCTTCTTCATTGTATATTTATTCTTTTTTAGGGTTGTAACTTATATGGCTTATAAGGCTTATAGGGCTTATAGGGCTTTTATGGCCTACAGAGAGTGCGCTTAGCGTCGTCCGCCGAAGTGTCCGCCACCACCGCCTCCACCGTGGCTGCCGCCACCGCGTGAACCACCGCCGAAACTGCCACCGCCTGAGCGTGAACCGCCACCGAAGGAGCCGCCGAAGTTGCCATGACTGTTAGTGGTCGTGGTACGCGGAGTGTAAGTGCCGCGCGAGGTGTTGCTACGTGGAGTGAAGCCGCTGTTATTCCTTACCCGGGAGCCACCGAAACGGCCACTGCCATAGCTGACGCCGTGACCAGTGCGAATACCGCGGCTGCCACTGCCGTAGCTGACGTGCCCATGGTTACGCGTGCCGGAACGATATGAGTAAACTGGTGTGTAGTAATGGGGATGATAGCCACCGTACCAGCCGCCACGCCAGCCACCATACCAATAACCGCCGTACCAACTGCTGCGCCAGGGTGAATACCAGCCATAGGAGCCGTAGTACCAGGGATCATACCAGGGGTCGTACCAAGGGTCGCTCCATGCATACCAGCTGTAACGCCCGGGAGCGTAGTACCAGCCATTCAGATACCAAGGTGAATGCCACAAGCGGCTACCGTCATAATAGCCGGCCCAATAATCGGAACTGGGCTCATAACCGTCAAAGCGGCTCATGCGGCGCGTATAACGGTAGTCTTCAGGTTCGGTGTAGGTGGAATCTGGATAGACGCCGGCTATGCCGTCGAAATCAATCGTATCGTCTCCCAGCGAATCGACTACCTCGTAGTGACTACCGCGACGATTGTATTCATCAACACTACGGCGAGAACCTATATAATAGGTATCGCGCGGCATTCCATACTCACGTTCGGTCTGCTCGGCCAACTCACGGGTTGGAACAAAGTACATGTCATCCTGAGCAAAAAGCTGGATGGGCATGCCCACTGCAATCATTGATAATAGGATTAATTTCTTCATATTTAATTCCTTTCTATAGTTTTACGCTGCAAAATTATTTATAATTTTCATGCAAATTTAAGGAAAAACCCTAAAAGACGGTAGGTTTTTCCCTATTTTTTTATACTTTTGTATGCTAATTAACGTTTTTCATCATCTAAATATGAAATATTTTGAACTGAACTTCCATATTTCCGTGCCTGAAGAAAGCATGATGCAGGATGCGCGCGACCTGCTGGCGGCACTGTCGGGAGAGGCTGGACTGGAGACTTTCGAAGAGACTGACGACGGACTGCGCGGCTACGTGCAGCAGGCATTGTTTGAGCAAACGGCACTTGACGACGCCATAGCCGACTTCCCCATTGAGGGCACTCGCATCAGGTATGACGTGAGCGAGGCGGAGTACCAGGACTGGAATGCCGAATGGGAGGCCGGGGGATTCGAGCCCATCGTGGTGGGCGACGGCCGCATCGTTGTTCATGACGGCAGGCACCTGCCGGAGCTGACGGCCGACGTCAGCATTGAGATAGATGCCAAGATGGCCTTCGGCACAGGCACCCACGAAACCACCCGCCTGATGCTGATGGCACTGATAGCGCTGACGGAAAGAGAGCAACCGTCAGCATTGCTCGACTGCGGAACGGGCACAGGCATACTGGCCATTGCCGCACTTAGACTGGGAGTAAGCAAGGCTGTGGGCTACGACATCGATGAGTGGAGCGTTGACAACGCCCGTCATAATGCCATCATCAACCAGGTAGAAGAACGTTTCACCGCATTGCTGGGCGATGCCTCGCTGCTGAACGGAATGGACGAGACGTTCGACGTGGTCGTGGCCAACATCAACCGCAACATTCTGCTCAGCGACATGGAGCAGTTTGTTAACCGCATGCACAGCGGCAGCCACCTGTTGCTGAGCGGTTTCTACGATGATGACGCCCCGCTGCTTATCAACAAGGCAAAGGAACTGGGACTGACTTTGGAAGAGAAGAGTACTGACAACGAGTGGACCTGCCTACAGTTTATTCTTCACGCTTGATGCAAAGATCCATCAAGTCGTTCAGTGAACCTTTAAAGATGTTGAGGTCAACCATACCGCTGATGCCGGGCAAACGGCCGGCATCGGTATGCTGCCAGAACATCCATGGTCCGTCATACTCCACTTCATCGACATAGTAGTGGGCTATCCAATAAGGATATTGGTTAAACACGCTGTCACCCAAGTACTGCGTCTTAAATTTATAATAGGTATAGATGATGGGCTTCACCTGGTAGTGCTGCTCAACTATGTCAAGCCACTTCAACACGCTGTCGCGGAACTGTTCGTCGGAAAGCCCGGGCGTTTTGTGCTCAACGTCGAGCACCGGCGGAAGGTCCCCCTCCTCGAGCTTCACCTTACTGATAAAATAATGTGCCTGCGAAGTGGCATTGCTCTTGACACCCCAGAAGTGGTAGGCCCCACAAATGAAACCGTTGTCACGGGCATTACGGAAATTCTGATAGTAGTTTTCATCAACAAGACTTGAACCCTCGGTAGCCTTCATAACAATGAAGCGGACGGGCGTTCCCTTGATGCGTGCTTCGACGAGCGAATCCCAGAGAATGGTGCCTTGATGGTGGGAAATGTCTATGCCGTGAATCTGGTAGCCCTCAGGGTAACTGATGTCTCCGTACAACGCCCGCCAACGGAACCCGTACGGGCTGACAAAGAAATAATAGAAGAACCAGACGTAGGCGGCAGCAATAAGAAAACCGCCCACCCACCAAGCCTTTCCTGGCACTCGCTGCAGAAAGCGCACAAAGACGTTTGGACGCTTCCGCTTAACGGGTGACGCAAGACGTCGCTTGGCAGATGGGCGGTTGTTATTAGGCATGACGATTACTTAGCCTGCTCAAGAGCAAGGGTCTTTGTCGGCTGGTCACATACCTCTGTGGGACCCCAATACTGGATTGGACCAGGATATACGTAAGCCGTCTCCTTTGCCCAACGCTCACGCTCAGCGGCAAATGCCTTGAAGGGAGCACCGTCGAGCTCTACGAGAGCCTTGCGGATAACAGGCTTCATCTCACCGTTACGACGTTCCATGTTCATCATCATCGTGATGGGCACACCACCGGCAATCCACTGTTCAGCAGGTGAAGTGGTGTTCTTGACGATGGCCATGTAACCGGTCTTTCCGTTAGCGATGAGCTGAGCAGCACTGGTGCCAAGGGCATAGCAGTAGTCAGCGTCGAAGTTTGAGGGAGCAGCGCAACGGCCTTCATAGCCGAAGAAGTGGTGCTGGGCAGCGAACTTACCAACATACTTGCCTTCCTTCTTCATCTTCTCCAGCTTCTGGGCAACCATCGTTGAGAGCAGCTTCTCAGTCTCAATAAGTGACACCTGTACGTTTCCGTGGGGGTCACGGTCGAGTGCCAACTGCTTGGCCACGCTGGTAGGCAGAGAGTTGAAGACTGCCAGGTTCTCATCAGTCAGATGACTCTTGGCAAAGTCAATCTGCTCAGAGCGGCCCATATCCTTCACCTCAGGCAAAGCCAGCACGTCGTTCAGCTGGGCAATAAGCTTCTTAATGGCGGGAATGAATTCAATGAGTCCTTCAGGAACGATGACCGTACCGAAGTTGTTACCATTGGCAGCACGTACGACAACAGCATTGGCGATGTAGTCAACCACGTCGTTCAGGCTCATGGCCTTAGCCTCCACCTCCTCGCTGACGAGGCAGATGTTGGGCTGTGTCTGCAGGGCACACTCCAGGGCGATGTGAGAGGCCGAGCGACCCATCACCTTGATGAAGTGCCAGTACTTGCGGGCAGAGTTACAGTCGCGCTCAATGTTACCAATCAGCTCTGAATAGGTCTTACAAGCAGTATCGAAGCCAAAAGAGGTCTCAATCTGGTCGTTCTTCAAGTCACCGTCAATGGTCTTCGGGCATCCGATGACCTGCACGCCATACTTCTTGGCGGCATAGTACTCTGCCAGTACACAGGCGTTGGTATTTGAGTCGTCACCACCAATGATGACAAGTGCCTTAATGTCGAGCTCACGCAGAATCTGCAGACCCTTCTCAAACTGGTCTTCCTTTTCCAGCTTAGTACGTCCGGAGCCAATCATGTCGAAACCGCCAGTGTTGCGATACTCGTCAATGATGTCTGCCGTCAGCTCCATATAATTATGGTCAACGAAACCACCAGGACCCAAGATAAAACCGAACAGACGGTTCTCGGGGTTCAGGCGCTTCAGCTGGTCGAACAGGCCGGTAATCACATTGTGTCCGCCAGGAGCCTGGCCACCCGACAGAATGACACCCACGTTCATCTTCGCGTTGACAGCACTCTCGCCCGGCACGAACTCTACGAGCGGCATGCCGTAAGTGTTGGGGAACAACTTCTTGATTTCTTCCTGGTTATCGACGCTCTGTGTGGGAGCACCTTCCTTAACCTTTACTGCACCTTGGAGTGCCTTCGGCAACTTTGGCTGATAGGCAGCTCTTGCAATCTGCAATGCACTTTTTTCCATTTCTTTAATCTTTTTATTTTTGATGAATAACTGATTTTTCGGAGTGCAAAAATAATCTTTTTCCTTGAAAAATAAGAAGAAAAAAGAGTAAAAATGGTTTTTTAAGACTTTTTTAGAGTGAAAAGCCTTGTCATTTCAACTTTTTTCCGTATCTTTGACCAAGTATTTTTAAATAATAATCACATACAGGAGGAATATAACATGGCAAAAAGAAGAACTTTAAAGCGTAGCATTACTGAAATTTGTACGGTACTTTTCGCAGAAGGAGTAGCAGCATCCTTAGAGAATGAGCACCCCGAAAATGCAGACGCACTGCTGACCTCCATCCTCAAGATGGAACGGCATTACATTTGTCGCGTATCGCATGCTGAGAAAGGTATGAAACCCAAGCTCTACTTCAACGACCTCATTGAGAAATTCAACGCGCAGGTCATTGAGATAGCTGACCAAATCAACAACAGCAACGCATGAAAGGACTATGTCGCTGGCTGCTATACCAGCTGATGGGATGGAAACTCAACGTCACTGAGCCATATCCGGAAAAATGCATTATTTGTCTGGCACCCCACACCAGCAATTGGGACTTTCTCATCGGGCAGTTCTATGCCCGCGCTGAAGGCATGAAGACCAACTTCCTGATGAAAAAGGAGTGGTTCTTCTGGCCTTTGGGACCTGTCTTCAAAAAGATGGGCGGCATTCCCGTATGGCGTTCCAAGCATACCAGCATGACCGACAACCTGGCGCAGACGGCCCGTGAGAGGAAGCACTTCATACTCTGCATCACCCCCGAAGGGACCCGCAAGCAGAATGCAGAGTGGAAGAAGGGTTTCTACTATATTGCCCAAAAAGCAGAAATACCCATTCTGCTCTATGGTGTCGATTATGAGAAGAAGGTCATAGCATGCACCAAGACCCTTTATCCCGATGGTGACATAGAAGGACAGATGCGAGAAATAAAACTATACTATAAAGACTTTAAAGGCAAGAAGCCGCAAAACTTTACAACAGGCGAAATATGAAGAACTTATTCGTTGCAGGATGCCTCTCACTGGCTCTTGCATTCCCCACATACCGGGCAGTGGCCCAGACCAAGCTATGGGGCGATATTGACTACGATGGAAGACCATGGGTGGAGAACGTTTCCCTGCCCAACAAGATAACGCATGGTCTAAAAGACAGACATATTGCCGTTTGGGCAAGTCACGGCCGTTACTATGACAAAGCCAAAGGCGGATGGAAATGGCAACGTCCGAAACTGTTCTGCACGACGGAAGACCTATACACTCAGACCATCGTCATTCCCTACCTGATGCCCATGCTCGAAAATGCAGGTGCCATCGTGTTCTCACCACGCGAACGCGACTGGCAGCGCAATGAGGTGATTGTCGATAACGACATGTATAACCCGGGCGTTTCCTATATTGAGGTGAACGATAACGGCAGGTGGCATAGCACGGGCAAGAACGGTTTTGCACAGCACGGCGGCAATTACCATGACGGCGAGAATCCCTTTACAGCAGGAAGTGCCCGACAGGTGAAGGCCACCAAGAAGAAAAAAAAGTACAGTCTCATCTCCTACCAGCCCACCCTGCCGGCAGCCGGGCGCTATGCCGTGTATGTCAGCTATCAGACGTTGCCGCAAAGTGTTGACGATGCCCATTACATTGTCTGGCACAAAGGCGAACCCACGGAGTTCCGCGTCAACCAGCAGATGGGCGGCGGCACCTGGGTCTATCTGGGTACGTTCGACTTTGACGAAGGCAGCAGCGAGTTTAACCGCGTGGTCATTACCAACCAGAGCCATAACAAGAAAGGTATAGTAACAAGCGATGCCGTTCGCTTCGGCGGCGGCATGGGCAACATTGCGCGCGGCGGACGCACCAGTGGACTGCCACGTGCACTGGAGTGTGCGCGCTACTATGCCCAGTGGGCCGGCATGCCTTACGACATTTACGGTCTGAAAGGTGGCAACGACGACTATTCTGACGACATCAACGTACGTCCGCTTATGACCAACTATATGGCTGGCGGTTCCTGCTTCGTGCCCTCCATTGAGGGTGTCGGAGTGCCCCTGGAACTTTCGCTTGCCGTACACAGTGATGCCGGTTACGCCAAGAACGGTACTGACCTCGTCGGTTCACTGGCTATCTACACCACCAATTTCAACGACGGGCGGCTGAACTGCGGTCTCTCCCGCATGATGTCGAAAGGCCTGGCAGAGTCGTTGCTCGACAATGCCAAGAACGACATTGAGGCCACCTACGGCCAATGGAACCGCCGCTACCTCTGGGACCGTAACTATGCTGAGACGCGCCTGCCCGAAGTGCCCAGCGCCATCTTTGAGACTATGTCGCACCAGAACTTCCCTGACATGGTGCTCGGCCAGGATCCGAACTTCCGCTTCACCCTGGCCCGAAGCATTTACAAAACCCTGCTGCGCTATATCAACAGTCAGCACGGCGAGTCGTCAGTCATCACGCCGTTGGCTCCCGACCACTTCTGTGCGGAGCTGAAGAAAGACGAAGCCCGACTGAGTTGGCAGCCTGTGGAAGACCCGCTGGAACCCACAGCCAAGCCTACCGGTTACATAGTCTATACGGCCATCGGTGATGCAGACTTCGACAACGGCACCTACGTCAAGTCTCCCTCGTTCACCATGGACCTGGAGCCCAACCTACTTTACAGTTTCAAGGTAGCAGCCGTCAACAAGGGCGGCCGCAGCTTTACCACTGAGGTGCTCTCCGTGCTCTATAACCCCAATGCCGTAGGCGACATTATGATTGTCAACGGTTTCCACCGCCTCTCCTCGCCTGCCATTCGCAACAACTCGGCCGAGCAGGGATTCGACTTCGACCAGGACCCGGGCGTCACCCTGGGACGTACGGCCGGCTGGATAGGCAAGCAGACTGTCTTCAACCGTGCCCGCATGGGTAACGAGAGCTCCAGCGGATTAGGCTACAGCGACGACCAGTTCTTCGGCAGCTTCATTGCCGGCAACGACTTCAACTACGTTCGCACCCACGCATCGGCCATCGAGTCGGCAGGCCTCTACAACATTGCCAGCTGCTCCAGCCAGGCCATGGAGAGCGGCCGCGTCAGGACGGGCCACTATGCCCTCATCGACATGGTGTTAGGACTGGAACGTAACGACGGCCACAGCCTCGTGCCCTATAAGGCCTTCAGCCCACAGATGCAGAACGTGTTGCGCTCCTACACGCGTAATGGCGGCAACCTGCTTGTCAGCGGTTCCTACGTGGCCACCGACATGCGCCAGCCGCACGAGCAGCAGTGGCTGGCCGACGTGCTGAAGTGCTACTCTGCAGAGACCTACCGGGCCATCAACGACTCCATCAGCGGCATGGGAACTAACTTCCTGTTCTTCAACCGGCTCAACGAGGAGCACTATGCTTCCACGTCGTCCGACGTGCTGAGTCCGCTTAGTCCTGCCTTTGCCGCCATGCTCTATGCTGACGGTCGCGAGGCATGCGTGGCCTACCAGGGCACTGACTACCGCTGTATCACTATGGGGTTCCCCTTCGAGTGCATCGTCACTGAGCAGAAGCGCTCGTCCATTATGCAAGGACTACTGAAATTTCTATTACAATAACTAAAAACACCTTATTTAAACTATGGCTAAAATCCAAACCAACTCCTCAGGTACGAGGAGCATTGAAATCACAGAGAATCACCTGAATACTATTGAAAAGTATCAGTTGTTCCGTGACCTCATCGACAGCAACGGCTACGTTGATGAGCAAGTGTTAGACAAGTTGAAGCTGAACATCCGCTCACTGCTGGAGTCAGAGAACGGCCGCGACAAGGAGCTCATCGACCTCTGCCTCGACGTCATCTATCATCCTAACATGAAGGCGTTCGGCCTACAGCAGTTAGTGCTGCTCTTCATTAACTGGAAGAACCGCGCCAACGAGAACCTCGGCATGACCAAGCGGGCTTTCCAGGGAACACCGTTTAATTAGTGGAGAGTGGAGAGTGGAGAGTTTAGAACTATGGAATACAAGCTGACGGACTTCTTGCCGACAACCAAGAAGGAGATGGAACTGCGAGGCTGGGAAGAGGTTGATATCATTCTCTTTTCAGCCGACGCTTACGTTGACCACCCGTCGTTCGGCGCTGCCGTCATCGGCCGCACATTAGAGGCTGCCGGCTATCGGGTGGCCATTGTCCCTCAGCCCGACTGGCATGGTGACTTCCGCGACTTCAAGAAGTTAGGACGCCCCCGTCTGTTCTTCGGCATCGCACCAGGCTGCATGGACTCTATGGTCAACAAATACACAGCCAACCGCCGCTTACGCTCTGAGGATGCCTACAGCCCTGACGGCCGTCACGACCTCAGACCGGAATATCCCACCATTGTCTATTCTCAGATACTGCGCCAGCTTTACCCCGACGTGCCCATCATTCTGGGAGGCATTGAGGCATCGCTGCGTCGGCTCACTCACTACGACTATTGGAAGGACGAGCTGCGCCCCTGCATACTCTGTGACAGCCATGCTGACCTCATTATCTACGGCATGGGTGAGAAACCCATTCTGGAGTTGAGCCGACGGATAGCCGACGGCGAGCCCGTCAGCTCCATACGCGATATTCCGCAGACGGTCTATCTGGCCCGTCAGCAGGACATTCCGGGCGGCATTCGTCAGGACGACATCGTGCTGCACAGCCATGAGGAATGTCTGCGCAACAAGCGGTCGCAGGCAGAGAACTTCCGCCACATCGAGGAAGAGTCGAACAAGATGCACGCCCAGCGGCTGCTGCAAGAGGTGAACGGGTGCTACGTAGTGGTGAATCCCCCCTACCCGCCCATGACGACGGAAGAGTTGGATGCCTCGTTCGACCTGCCTTACACGCGCGTACCTCATTTAAAATATAAGGGCAAGCGCATTCCCGCCTACGAGATGATCAAGAACTCGGTCAACATTCACCGCGGGTGTTTCGGCGGCTGTGCCTTCTGCACCATTTCGGCCCATCAGGGAAAGTTCATTACCTGCCGCTCCAAGGAGAGCATTCTCAAGGAGGTGAGGCAGGTGGTCAAGATGCCCGACTTCAAGGGTTACCTTAGCGACCTTGGCGGACCGTCTGCCAACATGTACGGCATGAGCGGGCGCAACAAGAGCATCTGCGAACGCTGCAAGCGTCCCAGCTGCATTCACCCGCAGATATGCCCGAACCTCAACACCAGCCACGCGGCCCTGCTCGAAGTCTATAGGGCCGTCGATGCGTTGCCAGAGGTGAAGAAGAGCTTCATAGGCAGTGGCGTGCGTTACGACCTGCTGCTCTATCGCTCGAAGGACGAGGCTGCCAACCGTTCGGCCGACGAATACACGCGCGAACTGATCTGCCGGCACGTCAGCGGCCGCCTGAAGGTAGCACCCGAGCACACCAGCGACGCCGTGTTGCGACTGATGCGCAAGCCGTCGTTCCAGCAGTTTGAACAGTTCAAGCGCATCTTCGACCGCATCAACCGCGAGGAAGGACTCAACCAGCAGATTATTCCCTACTTCATCTCGTCGCACCCAGGCTGTCGCGAAGAAGACATGGCCGAGCTGGCCGTCAAGACCAAGCGGTTGGACTTTCAGTTAGAGCAGGTGCAGGACTTCACCCCCACCCCCATGACGGTATCAACCGAGACGTGGTACACCGGCTACGACCCTTACACGCTGGAGCCCGTCTTCTCGGCCAAGAGTCAGAAGGAGAAGCTCGCCCAGCGCCAGTTCTTCTTCTGGTACAAGCCCGAGGAGCGCCGCGGCATAGAGCAGAGCCTGCGCCGCATCGGCCGTGCCGACTTGATTAGTGAGTTGTGTGGGGCTTATAAGCCCTATAAGACCAATAAGGCCAATGAGCCCTATAAGCCCCATACGGCCTATACGCCCTATAAGCCAAATACGCCCAATGACCATCATCGAACAAGCCCTCGTGGCGAAAAACCCCAAGAAAAAGAGCGAGGACGGAATCGTCGTCACCGATGACTTCGTGGCCGTCATTGACGGCAGCACGTCGAAGAGCACGCTGCGCCATAGCCTCTTCAACACCAACGGCCGCTACTGCATGCTGCTGGTGTCGAAGTATGTGCGCAAAGCCCCCAAGACCATTACCTGCGACGCCTTCTGCCGCGGCGTGTCCGCCTACGTGCGCAAGCACTACCGTAAGTCGCAGCTGCAGCTGCTGGCCGAGCACCCCGAGGAGCGCATGTGTGCCTCGGCGGTCATCTTCAGCCGCGTCAGCCGCGAGGTGTGGATGATTGGCGACTGCCAGTGCCTCATCAACGGTGAGCTGTACGAGAACCCCAAGCCCTACGAACAGGTGCTGGCTGAGGAGCGGGCCGCCATTATCAGCCAGATGACCGATACCGACAGTCTCTTCATACACGACACGGCACGCGACCAGATTATTCCGCACATGAAAGAAGCCATGCGCGGCCAGAACATCAACTACTCGGTCATCGACGGATTCCCCATTCCGCGGCAGCACGTCCGCGTCATTACGCTCGACTTCCGTCCCTGGGAGCTGGTACTGGCCACCGACGGCTACCCGTTTCTCTGCCCCACCCTGCAGGAATCGGAAGAGCGGCTCGCCTGGCAGAAAGCCAACGACCCGCTCAACATTGGTCAGTTCAAGGCCACGAAGGCCTTTATGCAGGGCAACGTCTCGTTCGACGACCGCACGTACATCCGTTTCAGTGTTTAATGAGCTGACAGCAGCTCACATTCCCTCAGCCAGACGGCCGACACCGCATCGCTGGGCATGCGCCAGTCGCCACGCGGCGACAGCGACACGCTGCCCACCTTCGGACCGTCGGGCAGACAGGAGCGCTTGAACTGCTGGTTAAAGAACCGGCGGCAGAACGTGGTGAGCCACTTCTTGATGGTCTCTGCATCATAAACTCCGGCAAAGGCACTGAGCGCCATGATGAAAATCTTTTGCGGACGGAAACCGAAGCGCAGCATGTAGTACAGGAAGAAGTCGTGCAGCTCGTAGGGGCCCACCAGGTCCTCGGTCTTCTGTTTGATATTGCCGTCGGCATCTGCCGGAATCAGCTCGGGCGAAATGGGCGTCTCAATGATGTCGAGCAGCGTGGTCTTCGAGTTCACATCAACATCGTTCATGGCCACGTAGGTCACCAGGTACTTGATGAGCGTCTTGGGCACGCCGCCGTTGACGCCGTACATCGACATGTGGTCGCCGTTGTAGGTAGCCCAACCGAGTGCCAGCTCCGAGAGGTCGCCCGTGCCGATGACAAGCCCGCCCAACTGGTTCGAGAGGTCCATCAATATCTGTGTGCGTTCGCGGGCCTGCGAGTTCTCGTAGGTCACGTCGTGTATGTCGGCATTATGGCCAATGTCCTCAAAGTGCTGTGTCACCGCCTTGGCAATGCTGATCTCGTAGTCGGTAATGCCCAGCGAGTGCATCAGGCTCACGGCGTTGTCGTGGGTGCGGTCGGTGGTGCCGAAGCCGGGCATGGTGACGCCGATGATTCCCTTGCGGTCAAGTCCCAGCTTGTCAAACGTCTTGACGCATACCAGGAGTGCCAGCGTAGAGTCCAGTCCACCGCTGATGCCCAGTATGACACGCTTCGAGTTGGTGTGTTGCAGGCGCTTGGCCAGCCCTGCCACCTGAATGTTCAGTATTTCCTCACACGACTCCTGCATGTCGTCCGACTTCGGAATGAAGGGGTGAGGGTCTATCTGCCGCTGCAGCCGGAACTCACGCTGCTCCACCGGCTGTGCAGCAATGGTCTGTGCCGTGGTGTGGCGCTGGGCGTTGATGAACGTGGTGTTCTTACGGCGCTCACTGCGCATGCGCTCCACGTCAATCTGGGCCGTCAGCAGTTGTGGCTCAAACGAGAAGCGCCGGCCTTCAGCCAACAGGTGACCGTACTCAAAAATCATCGCGTTGCCGCCATACACCACGTCCTGCGTGCTCTCGCCGAAGCCACAGCTGGCATAGACGTAGCCGCTCAGCGTGCGGGCACTCTGCTGGGCCAACAGGGCGCGCAGATAGGCGTGCTTGCCAATGAGCTCGTCGCTGGCTGAGAGGTTGAACACGATGTCGGCACCGGCCAGCGACAGTTGATTGCTGGGTGGCGTGGGAGCCCACACGTCCTCACAAATCTCTACGCCGAACTTCACGCCGTCGGCCGTCTGAAACAGCTTCGGAGCCGCCGACAGCACCAGCGGGTTACCGGCCAGGTAAATCTCAGTGTCGTTCAGGTCCTGTGCCGAGGCAAACCAGCGCTTCTCGTAGAACTCGCCATAGTTGGGCAGATAGGTCTTGGGCACCACGCCTAACACCTGTCCGTGCTGAATGACGGCAGCGCAGTTAAACAACAGCCCGCCCGTCTGCACGGGCAGTCCTATAATGGAGATGATGTCCAGCTTACGCGTCGCACTGAGCAGCTGAATGAGTGCCTGTTCGGCCTCCTCAATCAGCAGTTGCTGTGTAAACAGGTCCTGACACGAATAGGCCGTGAGCCCTAATTCCGGGAAGCAGATAATCTCCACGCCCTGCTCGTCGGCCTCCATAATCAGGCGCTTCGTCTCTTCCATGTTAAACGCGGTGTCGGCCACCTTCACTGCCGGCACTGCTGCTGCTACATTGATAAATCCGTACTTCATTTAGATTTGAGATTTGAGATTTTTAATTTATTGTCTAAGGTCTTAAGGGTTGAGCGTTGAGGGTTGAGGGTTGAGCGTTGAGCGTTGAGCGTGTCTTCGCACCCCGTACCTTCGACCTTAGACCTTAGACCTTAGACCTTAGCCCTTTGACCTTTGACCTTTGACCTTAGACCTTTGACCTTTCCCCCGATACGCGGTCCTGCTCAATAATAGGATAGATGAGCGCATGCTGCTCGAAGAAGTCGTTTTCCTCGAAGGCGTGGAGCTTATAGAACTTCACCCCGTCAATGCGCAGCTTCACGTCAACGGGCATCTTCAGCAGGAAGGGCTTTTCACGCTTGTACGCCAACAGCTGCACGTTCAGGCGTTCCATGCCGTTCAGGTCCTCGCGACCGAACTCCTCTATAAACAGCTTGGTGTTAGGCTCCACCTCGCCCGTAGCCCGCAGGCGGCAGGCATTATTCTCTACCGACATGAGCACGAAGCGCAGATAATAGTTGCTGTCGTTCACTAAATAGCTTTCAAACCGTGACGACGAGAGCGCCTTGGGGTCCATCGGCACAAAGGCCAGGTAGGCACTCAGCAGGTTGCCGCCCTTGCGCTCCTCCACGGGAGCCTTGAAGCTGATGGGCTTGTCGGCCGGCTCCTCCTCCTTCTCCTCCTCGACGACGGGAGCCGCCTTCAGCTTGCTCTCCACCAAGTGTGCGGTGCTGTAGTCCTCGTTCTCCACTACCACCACGTCAGCCATCTGCATGGGAATCTGGAATCCGTCGGCATCTTCCACCAGCACAATATTCTTTCCCTGGAAGCCAGCCACGCGGCCGCCTCCCACTTCACTCACAAAACGTACTTTATCGCCTATTTTCATTGTTATTTGTTTTTATTTCCTTTTTCTTGAGGTGATAGTTTTTTTCGAGGTACGAGGTGCGAGGTACGAGGTACGAGAATACCTCTGTCCCTCCTTATCGATTAACATATCATGCGTTTACCAGCACCGACGAGTCGCCATAGCTCAGGAAGCGGAAGTCGTGCGACAGGGCGTAGTCGTAAATCTTGCGCCAGTCGCCCTTCACGAAGGCCGACACCAAGAGCAGCAGCGTGCTCTGCGGCTGATGGAAGTTCGTCACCAGCACCTTCACAATCTTGTAGTCGTAACCCGGCGCAATGATAATCTGCGTCGAGGAGTGCAGCACCGTCAGCCCCTGACGGTCCATCCAGTCGAGCAGTGCCTGCAGGCTCTCCTTGCTCCCGACACCCGACGCTACGGACTGAGCCTCGTACGGCTCCCACTGCTGCACGTGCAGCTGCTCCTCGCTCACGTCCGGGTTCTGCAGCACCTTCAGCCCCATGTAGTACAGGCTCTCCAGCGTCCTCACGCTCGTAGTGCCCACGGCAATGGCCTTGCCCCCGTGGGCAATGAGCCGCTCAATGGTGTGGCGCCTCACGCTGATGAACTCCGTGTGCATCTCGTGGTCGGCTATCTGCTCGCTCTTCACGGGTTTGAACGTTCCGGCCCCTACGTGCAGCGTCAGCTCCTCGCGCTCAATGCCGCGCTGGTCAATGTCGTGCAGCACGCGGTCAGTAAAGTGCAGCCCCGCCGTGGGTGCCGCCACACTGCCCTTGATCTTCGAATACACGGTCTGGTAAGTCGTCTTGTCACTCTCCTGCGTCTCGCGGTTCAGGTAGGGCGGAATGGGCAGTTCGCCCACCGCGTCGATTACCTCGGCAAACGACATGCTGCCCGTCCACTCAAACTCAACAAGATGGCTCGTGCCGTGCTCACCCTTTCGTGTAGCCTTGATGGTCAACGCGCCATGCTGAAGGGTGAGCGTCCCGTCCTTCCACTTCTTCAGGTTGCCCACCATGCAGTACCAGGCACAGCGGCCCCTGGTCTGGAACATCAGCTCGTAGTCACTCGGCTCGGCAGGCTCCAGCAGAAACACCTCGATGAGTGCTCCCGTCTCCTTGCGGAAATGCATGCGGGCCTGAATCACCTTCGTGTTGTTGAACACCATCAGCGCCCCCGGCTCCAGGTAGTCAGGCAGGTGGTAGAAGTGGTCCTCGCTCACCTCCCCGTTCCTATACACCAGCAGCTTGGAGTGGTCGCGCTCCTGCAGGGGGAACTTAGCTATCCGCTCGTCGGGCAGCTCATAGTTATATTCACTTATATGTATATGCTTCGTGTCCATTTTTCATTTCTTTGATGAAGCGTCCTACGCTTTTCGGATGCAAAAATACACAATTTCCCCGACACCACAAAACCTTTGGCAAATAATCTGGGCAAAAGGAAAGCCGTGAAGGAAAAAAAATCGCACAGGAGGGGGAAATCCTGTGCGACTTGAAAGAGGGTGTTACGGGTCCACGTGCTGGCTCTTCTTCAGTACGAAGTCGGCAATGGGCGTGAGCGTCTTCAGGGTGCGCTCCTTGCCGGCTATGGTCTTCTTCTCCGCCTCGATGACGCAGTTGGCCTCCATCTGAACGGAATCCTTGAAGACGCGGCTGGTGATGGAGTCCAGCTTGGAGTTCTCGGGGTAGAAGCGTACGTGAATGCCCTTCACGTGATCAGCAGGGTTGTAACCGGCCAGCTCCTCTTCGCTGACGCCACCCTTCTCGCCCTCGGCGGTGGGATAGAAGGTGCCCAAGCCGTCAATCTTCACTGCCGTGCCCTCGCCTACCAGTTCGGGAATGCAGCTGGAGAGCTTGCGCAGAATGCCATCCACCAGGTCGAAGGTGTAGATGGTGCCATGCTTGGCAATGTGGTCGGCCAGGCCGCGCGTGGTCAGGGTTGCCGTACGATCTACCACGGGGTAGTACTTACCGTAGTTGTCTGACTTCTCGTTGTTGTTCTTACGAACATTGATCTTTAAGGGAATCTTGTTGTCTGCCATAATTGTTTAGTTTTTGTGTTGGTTGAACATGTTGTTAATGATCTCTGTAGGATTTCCGGATTTCCTACTGCAAAGGTACATCATTCAGCCCACACCGTTACACGTTCTGGCAGGTTCGTAGAGATAAAGAGCAATACTTTCTTAAATAGCGGGCAAATATGGTCTTGAACAAAAAAAGCAAATGATTTTTCGCTCAATTGAAAAATAATCACTATCTTTGTACCGTCATACAAAAGATAACTGATTATGAACAATGTTTCACTCAACAATCTATGGAGCTATTTGCAGGGACTGACTCTTACTGCAAGCAACAAAAAGTGGCTGGCTGACCACCTGTATGAATCTGCCAAAACAGAAGAGAATCCTATAACCAAGAATAAGAAACAAACTGACGCTGCAATCATACGCAATGAGAAGGCCAAGCTGCTGTTGGCTGAGATGCCGAAGATGAGCAAGGAGGAACTTGCCCCGTCGCAGGATATTCTCGACATAGTGAAAAACGTTGATCCAATGCCTGACGACGTTGACATTGAGAAAATAAAGTATGACTACCTGACGGAGAAGTACGGATGAAACGCATATTCATTGTGCGCCTTTTCGACAACTTTGTGAAGACCTGCCAAGTTACCCCTGTTGACTCACAAACTATCGACGAGTCGATTGCCTCAGACTTTGAGGACTTTGAGGATGCCATGCAGTATTATTCAGCTCTTCGTGAACATGCTGATATCATCATCACCCGCAACAAGGAAGATTACGAGGCATCACAAATACCCGTTTTTGAACCGCAGGAATTACTTGATCTGATAACCGCCGGAAGCTAAGGGCAGCACACGTAGTTGACAACCTGTCACAATAAGAAGAGAAGTGCCACTTCTCTCGGAGAGAAACGGCACTTCTCTCGGAGAGAAACGGCACTTCTCTCGGAGAGAAACGGCACTTCTCTTGGGGAGAAACGGCACTTCTCTCAGGGAAGAGCGAACTACAGGTCGATACAAAACTTTTCCACGATGAACTTAACGATGTGGGGCGGCAGCACTCTCATACCGGGCAGCATGCCCATGTCGGCGAGCTCCTTACGGTAGGGGCGGCACCAGTTCATCAGTGTAGAGACACTTACGCCAGCCTTAAAGGCCAACTCTGACTTTGACATTGCTTTCATTTTTCTATATCATTTAAAACATTAAACATTATACATTTATTAGTGACAGATGACGGATGACAGATAGAATTTATAAAGTTTACGCGTACGTACGCGTACGTACGCGGGGATTTTCCAAAAACCATCTGTCATCCGTCATCTGTCACTGGCATTTTGCTGAAGATAGCTGCGTATTTCATTAGCATCACGCTGTACGACAATATAGCCTCGGGAGCTGGCACGACGCACTTGCTTGAAACCTTGTTCTGTGAAAGCGCGGCCAAGCTGAACTGAAGACAACTTCTGAGTGGTATTGCCTCCAATAATCTGCAAAGCCCGCCCAACGGGCATAAACTCGCCAGGTTCATGTTCGGTAGGATGACGGAAATAGATGTCAACCAGCTCCGCCTCTAACCGAGGCGTCTCAAACTGGCGGTTGTGCTTGGCCAGACGCACGATTTCCTCCTGCGTAAACCAGTATTGGAAGCCCTCACGGTAGAGGGCGTAGGCCTGGCTGTAGATGGCCTCGTAGTCAAGCGGGTTGTCGCGCGGCGACATGATGAAGTCCACCTCGAAGGGCAGCCAGCGGCGGTTGCCCGTAGGGTCAGAGAGGAACTGCATGTTATTGCCCGTGCCGCAGAAGGACGCCACATGCTTGCGGTTCTCATGGTGACGGGCATAGGCAGCACGCTCGTTGATGGAGGGCATGGTCACGGCAGCCTTCAGCTGGTTCAGCTCCGAGGGACGCATGGTGTCCAGCTCCTCACAGCATATCAGCGCGTACTCGGCCATGACGAGCTTGTCGTCCTTGGTCATCAGGCCCGAGTTGGTCTTGGTGAAGAATTACTGGCGGAGCTCCGGCGGCAGCAGGTAGTTGAACCACGTGGTCTTGTAGGTTCCCTGGGCACCGATGAGCACCAGTATGACATTGTTCACCACCGTATCGTCAACCCACGATGCCACCATGCCCACGAACCACTTCGTCAGGTAGTTGTAGAAGAGCATCTGCTCCTCCACGTCACCCTTCATCAGCACCGTGGCCGAAAGCGACAGCAGGTAGTCGCTCTTGCCGTCCCAGCGGGGCAGCTGGTCCAGGTAATGGCGGAAGGGGTGGTAGTCCGGCACGAAGTCCGACTCCATGACGCGCTGCATGTCCTGTATCCTGACGGGCTTCTCCTGCATCATGTCCTTCCACAGCGTGTTCTCCATGCGGTCGTCCATGGGCCGGTAGTCGTCCGAGCCTGGCAGCCGGTATTCCGTCTTGCCCGTCACCACGTTGTGTCTCAGCACCACGTGGTCCTCCAGGTAGCGCTGAATGTCCTCTACCGAGGCGTAGGTCTCTTTCCAGTTAGCCTTACGCTCCTTGAGCTTGCCTTTCTTGTATTTGCTTTTTTCCTTTTCCATTGTCTTTGCCTTTTAATTTTGCGGCAAAGGTAATGAATCCGGCTTCCTCGTGCAAGTTTTTTACCATGTACCTGTTACCTTTTAGGTACCAGGAAAAAAAGGTAACTCACTTACAAATCTTCTTAAAACGCTTCAGCTGCTGGTAAATAGCTCCCTGGCTCTTGCTCAGGTTAGAGTGCAGGAACATGTATTCGGCCAACCGCGCCAAAGGCACCTTCAGCGCATTCCGGTTGACAAGCGCGACAAGGTCCAAATAGACCTCACTGGCACTCACCTTACTCAGGTCGAAGTTGAAATGCGAGCAATGCAGCACGTCAGCCGACGGGGAGGTGTCAGCCAGCACAGGCAGCCAACCCTCCATCGTCTGGCGCAGTTCGTCATAGTGCTTTTCGTCAAAGAGGGCACACAGCGGAGTGTCATCGTCACGGACGGCACCTTCACCATTCTCATTCCGTCTGTTCGGCTTTTTGTCAGGTTCGTACTCTTCTATGTAGTCCAAGGCCCAACGATAGGCTGCCGCCCATTCGTCCATAAACGAAAACGACGGGGCCAGACTATCCACCTTATTGCGTGCAACTTCCTTGCCGCCATGCCCCAAATGGAAGCGGATAAGCTGCTCCACTACCTGCTGGATAGCGGAACTCCCGTTGGAATATGTCGGCTGCTGCTGATACATAGCTGTAATGGTGGGAATAAGAAGTTATTACTGGATGGGATGAGAAAAGAACAAAAGCCGTTGGAGTATCTCCGATAATAACCACAATTCCTCCGCCATGAATGCCAATTCGTGATAACGATGACGAACTGACAGAACAGCCGTCAAAAGCCTGCCCTGCCTTCTTCTTTTTCCGTGTCGTCATCTGCTGTTTCATGTACCTAATTTTTGGGGTTGCAAATCTTGGCAAAGGTACGACATTTTTTTCATATTCCATGCATTTTTACCCAATTATTTTTCCACCCCCGAAATCATGCTTCCTGTCACCAAGAAAGCTTTTCCGCCACTTCCGCTTTCGCTTTGCAAAGACACCCCCGCCTAACCTTTACTCCCTGCAAGCGCAAGCACCCCCAAACATTGCAAAAAGTTTTTTTCTGCCAGAATATTTTTACCTCCCTTTTCTTTGCCGTTTCAGAAATAATGACTAACTTTGTAGGCGATAATAAGTAATGTCAAAACATCAAATAAACTAAAAATACGAAACAGACAGTACAAACGGAACATGAAGGGAGCCTACGTGGCATAAGATGCCGCACTCCCGAAGGGATCAGACAAACATTTTATTATTAACCAATGAACTGTGCGTCGCACTCCCGTTCGAAGTCTTTTTAAGATAACTTGAGCTTTCTGCTCTTGTCTCTCTCATATCGAAACCGCCAAAATTCGCAACTGAGAGCAAGCAGTCCAGAAGGTTCACGTCCGTAAGGGGGCGTGAACTGTTCTTGCTTGTTTAGTTGCATGGTTACTTGGCGGTGCCAGATATGAGAATAAGCATCGGATGGTTGCACGCCTTTTCTTATTCTTACACACTTATGAACAAACGAACGAAAATGATTTCAGCACTGCTGTGTCTGATGTCTTTACTGGGCATTAGGCAGGCAACGGCTCAGACCTTGGTGCTCTGGCATGCCGATGGAACACAAACCGACGTACAGCTCTACACCCAGCCGCAGGTAAAGTTCCAGAACGACAAGGTGCTGATTACCTCCACAGTGCTCAACATGGAGTACCCCAAAGAGAACATCCTGCGCTTCACCTACAAGGGTGGTTCCACTAACATCAGCAGCCCCACTGACGAGGCGAACTATTCACAACGAGGCGACCAACTGGTCTTCCGTGGCATCAAGTCAGACGATAATGTTGCTGTCTATACCGTCAGCGGTATTCGTGTTCCAGTCACTATCACCCATGACGGCGATACCGCCACCCTCCCTCTCTCCACGATTTCCTCAGGAGTCTATCTGCTTAACGTCAACGGTAAAACCTCTAAATTCACAAAGCCATGAAACGCAGCCTATACCTTATTATAATGTTAGCCGCCGTCACGCTTAGCGGAATGGCACAGACGGTTGGCGATGCATTTTATGTCTATCGTAACGATGGCCATCCAGATGGTTTTCTTCGTGATGAAGTCATAAGTATTGACTACTCATACGAAGATGCAGATGGCTATACTTACGACGAAATAGTTACACAGGTAATTACTACTCCAGACAGTGTCTATAAAATTCCTCTTGCCGCTATCGATAGCATTTGTTTCGTACAGCCAAAAACCATCTATCAGGATGACGTAATACCACTTACTGGTGATTTATACCAATATGTAGTTGGTAATGAAGGACAACAATTAAAGCTCAAGCTAAATACACCGTTAAGTCTCTTGCCTAAAGTAGGTGACAAGATTGCGTTATTAGAGATGACAGACCTGTTGCCAACAGGTTTTATGGGAAAAGTTAGTTCTGTGTCCAATCGTTCAGATGCTATAGTACTTGATTGTGAAGGAATCGGACTGCTTGAATCAGTCAAACAATACTATTCCGTAGGTTTTGTTACTTTAAAATCGGAAGGAAATCAGGCATCTTCTCCTTTAGCAGTACCGCGAAAAGGTAATATAGGACGAGAGATTTTTCTTCCACCGATGGGTGGTTATTTAAGTGGTGGTACAGAAGTTGAAGTTGATCATGATGATATGCTGATGAGTCTTGGTTATGAAGTCTATTTCTCCATTATACCTTCTCTACAGGTAAAAGGAGTAGCAATGATTGACGACGAAATAGGTGGATATGTCAACATGGTTAGTTTTACGGACTTTAATTACGGATGGTCATGTAAGTTGTCTGGAGGTTTTGAATCAGAAAAAAAACAATCATTTTTAGGCGAAGGTGTAGATATCCCGATTATCCCAGGAATAAACTTTTACTTTGATACTGGTGTATATGCGAAATTGGAAGGTACTATTTGTTGGCAGGCAGAAGGAAACGGTAGTTATAGACTCGTTGTTCAGGCAATAGGAGACTTGTTGCACCCTGAAAATAACACATTAACTCCACGTTTAAAGAAAAACTATTCGGACGAGGTCAATTCTGTACTCGCTGGAAATTTGGCAACATATTTAGGCTTATATGGAGAAGTAGGTATATCTATTGGCTCTGCAAAATTAGTCAAAGGTGGCATTGAAGCAGCATTTGGTTTAAAAGCTGAAGCTTCAGTAACTGCACTCAAGCATGATTGGGAGAACGCTACAACTTCTACTCAGCTATATGAACAACTGACAACAACAGGAAACGGAGAGGTTACTCTTGGATTATTTGGACATTTTGGAATTACAGGTGAATTTGCCAGTGGTTTGGCTACTGGTGGTATCGGTTTAGATTTTGACATAGGTCCCAAATTATTTACTGGAGGATTGGCACCTGTTTTTGAAGATGTAAAGACTTCATGGCTTCTTCCCACTGAGGCAATGGCATCTGCAAAAATTCATCGAAATGTATTATTCCCCGTTCAAATTGGGTTTACAGCATTTGATGATGAAGGCAATAGAGTGGAAACAGTCTATGATGCAGAAAAATATCTGTCAAGCATTGAGAGAAGTTATTACATCCTAAATTTCCAGAATCTCGACTTTTTAAAAAATTACAAGGTATATCCAATCTTCAAATTATTCGACCAAGAAGTATTGGCATCTCCAATAGACATACTCAACTCAGGTCAGTCTGTAACAACGCTTGATGCCACAGATATTGAAGATACATCAGCAACACTTTATGGTCAGTTAGCATTCTATAGAACTGATATGCCCGGTTATGTATTCTTTTATTACGGAACAAATGATGACCCACTGAATAACGGAACATTTATCCGTGCAGGAGATGCCAAAAACTTAAGCAATTCTTCGTTCAATGTATTATTGACTGGTCTTGAGTCTGGCGTAACTTATTATTATGTGGCTGGTTATAATAATGGTAAAAAGAGCTATTTAGGAGAAGTCATGAGTTTTGAGACAATAGACCCCAACAAGGTATTTACTTACAGTGCTACAAATGTCAAAAAGACAGAAGCTACACTTAACGGATATTTTGAAAGCACTGACACGTATCCTGAGTATGGATTTATTTACGGTACTTCTTCTGATCTTACATATACCAATGGGAATAGAGTAGCTGTAACTTCTACCTCATCAGGGAGTTTTAGCGCAAATGTATCCGGCCTAACGGAATACACGCCTTATTATTATCGTGCCTATCTAAAAGCGAATGGAAAATTGTATTATGGCGGTATTTTTTACTTCAAAACAAAAGCAGAGCCAATAAATCCATGTCCAGACGGAAACCATCCGCATATGATAGACTTGGGATTACCCAGTGGGAGAAAATGGGCTTGCTGTGATGTTAACGCTTCTCATCCGTTTGATGAAGGCGGTTTATTTGCATGGGGCGAGACTACTGAAAAAGATAATTACACATATGACAACTATGATATTTCTTGGCATTGGTATTACTCCGGTATAATTCTCCCCGAAGAAAGAGATGCAGCTACCGTAAATATGGGAAATAGTTGGTGTACACCAGATTGGCAAGATATCCTTGAACTGATAAGTAATTGTTCATATAAACTTATTGATGAGAAAGGACAAGTAATAGATTGGATGGCTACAGACTATGTTAAAGTGATCGGTCCAAATGGTAATTATATTGTTTTGCCAAAGGGCGTCTATTGGTCTCGAGAACAAATTGAATGCAGTTGGTCAGATAGTTACTATGATTATCTATATGATGATAGGAATGGTTATTGGAAGTATGCATATACTATGCATGCAACTTCTTCCAGTTATGCGACAACGTATTGGGCAGAACTTAAAACATACAATCAATATACCTCAAGTGAGTATGGTCCCAAATATCTAGGGCATCGTGTACGAGCAGTGAAGAAACGTTGAATTAATGTGCATTAGGAGGAACATCTCTACTGCCTACTGCCCACCATACGCCAAGTGGCACAAGCCTCCCGAAACGGGAAAAGGCTTGTGCCCTTTGATTTGGCCTTCTACTACGGAGTAGTCAGGTATTTCATCCTCAACTGCTGCTGTTCCTCTTTCGAGAAGTGCAGCTGGTTCTCTACGTATTGCGACAGCGAGCCGTAACGCTGGTCTATCAGATTGAGCGTGGCCTCGAAGTTCTCACGGCTCACACCGACCATGGCGCGAATGAAGGCGATGGCATCGGCACTGCCGTCCATCGAGCTCACTTTGGCCGTCAAGGCCTCCACCTGCGGGGCATAGCTCTGGTTGGAGAGGTCGAAGTCCTCGACTATTGTCTCGCGGCTGGCACCAAGGGCAGCCAGGAGGAAGGCCGATGCCCATCCGGCACGGTCCTTGCCCTGCGAGCAATGCCAGAGCACCCCACCCTTGGCACGGAGCACTCCACGGAGGAACTCACCGTAGTAGTATTGCGCCGTGGAGTCGGTCACGATGGCAGGATAGAGCTGGCGGGCCATGGTCTGCGCCTTGGGGTCGAAGGCATACTTCATCAGTATGGCCAGCATGTCCCGCATGTCCATCTTTGTCGTATCAACACGGCTGGAGCTGAAACCCTGAATGAAGGCTTTGGGCAGCGTGGAGAGGTGGGTATAGCTCACCCCGTCAATCACACGGTCGGGGGCACCATTAGCCTCGGCCTCGAAACGGAAGTCGAACACATCCGTCAGATGATACTTCTGCTTCAGCACCGCCACGTCGCCGTCGGTAGCCTTCGCGAGATTTCCGCTGCGCACGAGCATTCCCGTGCGGACGGTCTGCCCGTCCTGCATGACGAGCGTACCCATGTCGCGGGCATTCTCAATGCCTTCCCATGCAATGGTGCGCTGCTGGGCTTGCGCGGTGTGGAGAGTGGAAAGCATCATAACTAATGTAATAGTGGTGATAAAACTCTTCATTTCTACTTAGGCATAAATTGGTCGAACATTTTCAGGAGGGCCTCAGAGGGAGTCCCTTTGCCATTACTCAACTTGCAGACGAGGAAAGCAATCTTGGTGGCGATGAAGGGATGTAACTTGCGCACCTCGGCCTCCAACTGCTCTTTTGAGTCAGTGCCATAATATACCGGCGCAAAGGCTTTCCAGTGGGCTTTCAGTGTGGGCGGGTCCAGGTGGAAGATGCTGTCGGCACGCTCGGCAGACATGAAGTTGGCGGTATAGTACAACATACAGAGGTCCCACTCAGGCACGCCGTAGGCAAAGTCGCCCACGTCGATCCAGAGGTCGCGCTTCCCGTCGGTGATGATGTTGCCGATGTGCAAGTCGCCATGCAGGCAGGTGGTTGCGGAAGGAACGGTATCGAGAAACCGGTGGAAACGCTCTTTCCAGTCATCGGGCAGCAGTTCGAACTTGTCAATCCATGAACCTGCCAAGTCACGCATGTCAGGCAACCGCCCGGTGTCGGCAGGGGTCTGGTGTATCTGTCTGGCGAGCACGGCGAAGCGCTCTGACAGGGGCACCAGCTGGTCGGGTTCCTGCGATATGATGCGGGTGAACGAGCGCTTGGGGCTGATCAGCTCATACTCGGCACCGAAGCGTGTGCCGTCGGTTATCAGGCGGATGGGCTTCGGCGTGGGCAGTCCGATGTCATAGACCACCTGACTCGCACGGAACTCGCGCGCGGCATTGTCAGCAGCAATGCTCGACATGAAGAGCTTGGCCAGTGTCTTACCGTCCTTATGGTTGTAGGTGAGGGCCGTCCCACCCTCGCCGGTCTGGACATAGTCATCCAGGCTTATTCTTTCAACGTCTTACATATTCCTTATTTGCTTGTGCGGTCAATGTAACTCATGATTACCTCCACAGCATCGTCCTCAGTCAGACCGTCCATATTGATGACGAGGTCGTAGTGGCGCGTGTCGTAGCGGGAAACATTAGGCAGCGACGAACGCAGTTCGGGGTTCATCTGGACGTATTTCTTAATGTAGGTATCACGGCCCTTATCGACTTTCTCGATGGTGTCGATGGCCTCCTCACGGCTCAGTCCCTGTCTGGTCATCACGCGCTCTATGCGGCTCTCCATTGAGGCCTGGATGAAGATGCTCACGCTGTTGGGCCACTCGCGGAACACGAGGAAGCCCGAGCGACCGGCCACCACGCACGACTCCTGGGCGGCCAGCTCCTGCAGGATGCGCTGCTCGGTGCTTATCATCGAGGCCGTGGTCAGCACCGTCTCCGCCTCCATGGGCAGTGTGGTGGCACTGCGCGTCTTGTAGTAGTTGTTGAACTCCGTCCACCACGTCTTCTTCTGCGCCTTGATACGCTCTATCTCCTCCACAGTCAGACCGAACTTCTTGGTCAGCCCCTCTATGAGAGCCTTGTCGTAGTACTTCACCTGCAGCCTTTCAGCCAGTTTACGGCCGACGGAGCGGCCACCGCTTCCAAGTTCACGGTTCACGGTAATCACAAATTTTTCTTCTCTTTTCATAATCGTCTGTACTTTATATAATATTATGTGTAATTTAAGTTTCGCATTCGCTCTGGCTCCTCTGGAGTTCAGGAGTTTAGATACTCAGACCGTTTCTGTTCAAGATCGTCAATCTTGTAGGTGTCGCCAACCTTCACCACGGTGAGCAGCACATCGTACTCGTAATTCTCATACTTGTTCTCAACAAGAACATGCTGTTCGTCACGAACGGTTACCCGGCGTGACGTAAGTCCGCCGCAATCACCGCCACCCTCATAGAAGAACAACCATGTGGCCAGGCACTCACCTTCGCATTCATAGTCGTAAGAATTGATTAAATACTCGAGCATTTTCGGGGTAATGTACTGTTTCACATAGTCATAGTCTAACAAGCCACGTTCCTCCCAGTCAGCATAGAACTGCTCAACGAAGGCCTTGAGGTCCTGCTCTTGAGCCGATTTGTCAACCGTGACCGTAGGACCGTCATTAAAGACTGCCCGTTCCTCTGTGGCAAGCGTATCGGCAGTGGGGCCGGAAACCTTGTCCGATGCCTTAACGTGGCATGAGGAACTGCATAACAAGAATGCCATAGCCAGTACCATGTTCAGTTTCTTTTGTAGTTTCATAACGTTATGGTTTTAATGAATGATAAACATCACTTTTCTTCAAAGAAGCCGAAGCCTCCCAATGCCTTGAGCATGCGCTCTATATAGTCCCACGAGGTAGGACTCCATTGGAAGCCAAGGCGTAGGAGTACCTGCGTCGTGTAGTTGTTGTCGCGCCTGACGTCGGCGGTTTTTTGTCCGTGAGCCACGTCCTTGTAGGCCAGCATAGCAGCCATCTGCTTGGCTTTCTGCGGGTCTTGGCCGGCCTCGTCCATTGCCTTCTGGAACTCCTCCTGCTCAACAAAACGTATGCCCTGTCCTACGGAGGATAGCCCGCTGAGCACATCGCCAAGGTACTGGGCGTGGATGTTGTACGGATGGAACACGGTACACGCTTTCGGTGTAGTGGCCAGCAGAACGATGGCGCGCGATGCCTCGTTGATAGGCGAGAACTCCACGGGGGTGTAGCACAGGTTGTAAGGACAGCAGCCCAGCATGTTGTAGATGCGGATACGGCCCATGAACGAGTTAGTGGAGAAGTTGGCCTGGAACTCACCGTCGGTAGAACGGGCTGCGAGGTTGCCCACGCGCATAATCTTAGCACTCAGTCCGTGCAGGGCCACGGCATCCAGTATCAGTCGCTCAGCCATGTATTTCGAGTAGATGTACTTGTTGCCAAGATACTGGCCCATGTAGAGCCGCTGCTCGGTATATACATCCTCCTTGATTTCACCAGCCCACAGGCCACGGGTACTGGCTGTGGAGATATGGATGAGCCGGGCTTGCGACTTGATGCAGAAATCGACGCAGCGCTGTGTACCCCCGATGTTCACATCTTCAATCTCCGTACCCTCGGAGAAGTGCTTTACTACGGCAGCACAGTTGAATACCGTATCAACCTTCAGGCTCGTGTCAATATTCTGTGTCACGTCGCCGAGAACAATGTGTAGGCGCTGTCCGAACAGTTCCTTGAAGGAATTGGCAAAGTAGTAGAAAAGCAGGGTGCGCAGACGGCTCTCTGCGGCTTCCTTCGTCTTGCCACGAACCAAACAGTAGATGTTGGGAGCATCGCTGTCGATGAGTTCACGCAGGATGTGGATACCCAGATAACCGGTAGCGCCTGTCAGCAGCACATTTCCCAACGGCTGTCGATTGCCGCTGCGGAAGTTGGCGAGGGTGCCCTGTTGCAGCAGATTGTCGATGGCGGTATAGTCGAAGTTGGCAATGGGGTCTTCTTTTTCCGGCAAAGAACCGTCGGACACTTGTATTTCGCCGGTTATGAGGGCTGCCAGTTTGCGGGGAGTCGGGTTGGCAAAGACATCGCCGTAGGCCACATGTATGCCGACCTTGTCGGCCTCGATGATGACCCGGGTGACAACGAGTGATGTGCCGCCCAGTTCAAAGAAGTTGTCCGTGGCTCCCACCTTGTCCATCTGCAGGATGTCGGCAAAGATGTCGCAGAAGGCACGCTCGGTGTCATTGGTTGGTGCTTCGTAGGTACTGCTGACGGCCAGCTGGGGTTCGGGCAGGGCCTTGACGTCGGTCTTGCCGTTGGGCGTCATCGGCATCTCCTTCAGTTGCAAGTATGCCGTGGGCACCATGTACTGTGTCAGGCTCTTCGATATTTCTGTCTTCAGGGCATCGGGTGCTATCTCGCGGTCGGCAGTATAGTAGGCACAGAGGTGCTCCTTGCCGTTCAATTTGCGAACCATGATGACCGCCTTCCTAATGCCTTCCACCTTCAGCATGACGTTCTCAATCTCGCCCAGTTCTATGCGCAGTCCGCGCAATTTAATCTGATGGTCGGTGCGCCCGAGGATGATGACATTGCCGTCAGGGAGCCACTTGGCATAGTCACCCGACTTATATATGCGCTGCCCGTGGTATTCCACGAAACGCTCACGGGTCATCCTGTCGAGGTTGTTGTAGCCACGTGCCACGCCGCGACCGCCGATGTACAACTCGCCCACCACGCCTACGGGCAGTTCGTTGCCGTCGCTATCGACGATAAACTCCTTGACATTCAGTTGTGGCTTGCCGACGGTCACCAGTTGGGCATTCGTCAACTCGGCATTGTTAGATGCCACGGTGATCTCCGTAGGTCCGTAGCAGTTGAAGATGCGGGCCTTGGTCACGCTGCGCATTAGCGACAGCAACTGTTCGGAGAACTTCTCGCCACCGGCGCGGCAGATATTGACTTTCGAGATGGCATCGCAGAAGTCAGGACTCGTAAGCCAGGTCATCCAGCGCGACGGCGTGCCGCTGACCATGTTGACCTGTTGTTCATTGATGAGGTGTGCCAGGTCGAGCGGGTTGTTGGCTTGTTCCTCGGTGGCGAGAACCAGGGTCTTGCCATTATAGTAGCACATGCCGATGTCCTGAAGGGCGGCATCAAACGAGATGGTGGTGACGCTCAGCATGCGCTTGGCATCGGTTAGCACGGCATTGGCGAAAACATTGGCCGGATGGCCGTAAAGGTAGTTGCAGATACCTTCATGGCGCAGCATCACGCCCTTCGGGCGACCAGTGGAGCCACTGGTATATATAAGGTACGCGAGGTCGTCGCCGGTAATGTCTGTTGCGACAGCGTCACAGCATACTGTACCGACGAGTGTCTCAACATCGATGGCCTTGTCGGCAGGAACCGTGTCGAGACGGTCTCTGGTGGTGATGATGTAGCGGGCCTCACTGTCTTCGAGGATAAGTCTGACACGGTCAGCGGGGTATTCCGGGTCGCAGGGGATATAGGCTGCTCCGGCTTTCAGCACACCGAAGAGTGAGAGTATCAGCCGACTGGTGCGGGGCAGGAGCAGCGCCACGCGGTCGCACTCCCGGACGCCACGCTCGCGCAGACCATTGGCAATGCGGTTGGTCATTTCGTCCAGTTCACGGTAGGTGAACTTGGCATCGCAAGCCACCAATGCCTCATGGTCAGGCTGGGTCTCGGCGTAATGAGCGATACACTCATGGAAGAGCTTGAAAGGAGCATCGTCCGTAGCCGTCAGGCGAAGACGCTTCAGTTCTTCTTCCTGGTTCTGGCTGACGATGGAGAGCCAGCGCACCTTCATCTGCGGTTGTGCCACCATGCGTTCGGCCACGGCTACGATGCTCTCGGCCAGTGCCGTGCCCAGGCGGGCGGAGTACAGCGAGTCGTCGTACTCTACCACCACGCCCCGGTCTTCTATCTTGATATTGATCTTGAACATCGGGACGTTCAGGCCGAGCAATTCCTGACGGATGGTGCCGCCGCCGACAGTGTACCGTGACAGCACACCAACTTGATAGGCGTAGGCGATGGCAGGCGTGAAACCATAGTCGGTGGCGATGCGGGCGAAGGGATAGTCCTCATGCTGCAGGGTCTCTACGATGTTGTCACTGGTCTGACGCAGGAATTCACCGACGGTGACGTCACTGATGTTGATGCCGAGGGGCAGCGTATTGACAAACATACCTGCTGTTTCGGCTATCTTCAAGTTAGAGCGACCACTGCTGACGGTGCAGAGCCATACTTCCCTGTTGTTGGTGTAGCGCGAAACGACATAACTCGTAGCGGCGAGCAGCAACTGTGCCGGCGTGATGTGAGTGGAGCGTTGAGAGTTGAGAGTTGAGAGTTGAGAGTTCA